>Ga0247840_10002363_pt1 | contig 33666 bp, 32 predicted proteins | sample LaCruzMarch2015__FD_192404 | JGI IMG/M metagenome (GOLD analysis project Ga0247840, IMG submission 192404) | Freshwater microbial communities from meromictic Lake La Cruz, Castile-La Mancha, Spain - LaCruzMarch2015_17m | ecosystem: Environmental > Aquatic > Freshwater > Lake | place: Spain...
GCAAATTCACGATAGGTCCTCGGATAGTCACGGCCAGCACTGAGGGTTGCGGGCGAGGGCGAAACATACTCAACGGCGTCCATCACTACATATTGCACCAGGCGGAGCTAACCGGCCACCCCCTTTAACCTATACTAAGACGGCTCAAGGCGGTGTACCCCGATGGGTTAGGGGGCGGGCGCCGGTCTGCGGCGTCGGTTGATGTCGGTTCGAGTCCGACCCCGCCTAGAGCGCCCCTTCCAGTACCTCGAAACCCTGCAAATCCGCGGGAGCCCGTAGAGCCCGTAGGTTGGGGTGACGAAGGAACCCCAACAACCGACGCCTGGGATGTTGGGGTTCGTTCCTCACCCCAACCTACCGGGCTGCGATCATCACCCGCCGGTATTGCATTCTTCTTCACGCCTCGGATGATCCATTCATAACCCGTTCATGTCGGTTGCCATGAAAGCCCAGTCTGTTGCGCGCAAAAGAGTCTAGCCGCCGCCGTCGCGACGGTTTGCCGCATCGGTCAACCGAAGGGCCGTAGGTTGGGGTGACGAAGGAACCCCAACGATTTGCGGCCGGGGATGTTGGGGTTCGTTCCTCACCCCAACCTACCGGGCTTGGCGTCGTCGATCGTGATGGTGAAGGCGTTATTCGCCATGGGCTATACTCGCTCTGAGCGGTAGTTTCCTAGGGAAAGGTTACAGAGCGGCCCACGGGCACGTTTGTATGATCCCGGTTCGAGTCCGGGCGCCGCTCGCGTGTCTATACTCCTAGCAGGTCATCGGTGCGCAGGTGCGGCGAACACATCCAAGTAGCACCGGGCTGGGCCACCGTGACGCCGCGCGGCGGTCTAACCCTGCCAACGCCGCAGCCCCGTGCGTAGCCGCGCTCCATAGGCATCCACATCAGTGCCATAGGTTGGGGTGACGAAGGAACCCCAACGATCGGCGGCCGGGGATGTTGGGGTTCGTTCCTCACCTCAACCTACCGGGCTCGAACCGAATGCCCTGGTCGCCTGGCCACGGCTGCTGGTGATCATGCTGGCCGAGCCATATTTCCCGCGGAATGCCGTCCGGGAAGGCCGCGCAGGTATGGCGAGGAGTCGGCGTCTTATGGCGGCACCGGCAGCACTGCGCCGACCAGAGGTGAAAAAAATCCCAGCCATCGAGTATCGTAGGTTGGGGTGACGAAGGAACCCCAACGATCGGCTGGCCGGATGGGGCCTGCGCCCCGTCCGCAGCGTGTTCCCGCGCCTGGGCATACGCCAGATAGCGCCGACAATCGCCCAGCGCGTCGATCACCCCCTCATCCTCCTGAGGCATGCCCAGCAGCCAGGCGATTTTCTCCTCGATCGCCGCCACGGAACTGGTTGGTCCGATGAACAGATCGATCCATATCAAGGTAATTCCCCTTTGATTGCTGCACTGGCTCTAGCGACCGCCAGGCGTAGCGTGTCCCGGTAGGCATCCCACAACGCTTGCCGCGGCGCGCTGAGAACGGCCCGATACGTGATCACCTCGGCATCGGCGAGGGCAAGGTTGATGACATGGATCTCCAGTGCCGCTTTTGCTTCGAGGGAAATCCCCCGGGACCGGCGCGCACCGGCAACCAACTGACCGCCTCCAGCCACGCCACGTCGTGCAATGCCTTCAAGTTCGTAGGTTGCCGTGAAAGTCCGGTGGGCGGTGGCGTAAACTCAACCCTCTCCGTCTCAAATAGACACGATACGGATGCGACGCCTGCTAAGCATCCGGCGGTCGGCCAAGCACCATCCCCGTGGGTGCCTATAGCGTCGCGCCTTGGGCTCGGCACCAGTAAGGATAGCTGGACTTTCATGGGCGGGGGTGAGCGCCCCGATCATGACCGTTGGGGTGAGGAACGAACCCCAATGATCGGCGGCCGGAGATGTTGGGGTTCGCTCCTCACCCCCTACCTACGGCCCTGAGCTGATCGTGCAGCTTGAGCGCCACGGCCAAGGTCATCATACTGCCGCTCATCGCCCATCCACCCGGAGGTCCATCATGGATCTGTTACGCGCGATCGACGGTGCCATCACCATCCTCGCCTGGCTCGCCCTGGTTGTCTTCCTATTCGTGATGTTCGGCCCGTTTTAGCGAACCATGCAGCGGTTCATTCGCTTTGGGCTCGCCCTCATCTGGGTGCTGCCGTTGGCGTTCTTTCTCCCCCAGGCGCATAGCCTCGCTGAGGCCCTGGGACTGCTGGCCGGGTGGAGCGTCTTCACGCTCCTGCTGGCCCTACTGATCGGTCTCGCCGGACTCATCGGCGACACCCTGTTGCGCTGGTGGCCCTGAGCGGTGGGGGCGCTTACTCCCGCCACGTCAGCACCCGCTGTGCTTGTTCATGCCAGGCCAGCCGGGATGTTGGGGTTCCTTCGTCACCCCAACCTACGGTCTTAGAGTGCAACGCCTGTTTTCGACGAATATACTGATGCCGATACGCTGGACTTCTCCAAGACGGTTGTGCCGATCCGCCTGGCACTGTACGAAGGGGAGCAGCTCGTCTCCCGCTCCCAAGCCAAGCGGATCATGAATCGCGTCGAGCGCTTCCGCAATGTCGTATTGGACTTCGCGGGCGTCGATACGGTGGGCCGATCCTTTGTCGATGAGATATTCCGAGTGTTCTCGCAGCGTCACCCGGAGATCGTGATCGCGCCGATCAATATGAATGCGCAGGTGCAACGGGAGGTGGGCCGTTTTTCCGAAACGGACGGCTCTTCCCGCAACGGACGACAGGACGACGGGTAGTGGTGCAGACCTGGAGCGTGGATGATCGTTGCGTCCGTGCTCGCTTGCATCCGTGTCGCGGCAATAACATTCATCGGTCAGGTTGTCGTGAGCGACGAATGGCCACAAGTGGATGGAGCGATGAGCGAGCCGGTGATCGCCGCGCTACTGCGCGGCGGCCTCGATCAAGATTCCGGCCACTTGGGCTTGCCGGGTGCGGCCTTGATCATCGTTCCGGCCGTAGGGTGGACAAGCGCTAGCGCAGTCCACCGAATCCCGCGCCGCCGCTGGTGGACTGCGCTGCGCTTGTCCACCCTACGATGTCCCGCGGCCGGAACCGTGATCAAGGCCCCGGGTGCGTAGTCAGGCCATCCTGGCCTGACACCGTCAGGGCTGGAAGCCCTGACTACGCACGTCGCTTGCCGGGATTAGGATCAATGCCTGCGCGGCGATCATCCTGTCGGTTCAGCGTTTCTTCGGCGGCATCAGGTCGGTAATGGACCCGTGGGCCATCTCGGCGGCGAGGCCGATGGTCTCATTGAGTGTCGGGTGGGGATGGATGGTCAGTCCCAGGTCTTCCATATCGGCGCCCATCTCCAGGGCCAGCACGGTTTCGCCGATCAGTTCGCCGGCGTTCACGCCGACGATGCCGGCGCCCAGGATGCGATGGGTCTGGGGATCGAACAGGAGCTTGGTGAGACCCTCGTCGCGGTGGATGCCCAGCGCCCGGCCGCTCGCCGCCCAGGGGAAGACGCCTTTTTCATAGGCGATCCCCTGTTTCTTGGCCTCGGTCTCGGTCAGCCCCATCCAGGCGACTTCCGGGTCAGTGTAGGCGACCGAGGGGATGGTCAGGGGGTCGAACAGGGCCGGCAGCCCGGCGATGACCTCGGCGGCGGTCTTGGCCTCGTGAGTGGCCTTGTGCGCCAGCATCGGGTTGCCCACCACGTCGCCAATGGCAAAGATATGCGGGACATTGGTGCGCATATGTGCATCGACCGGGATGAATCCCCGCGCATCGACCGTGACGCCCGCGGCTTGGGCGTTCACCGACTGGCCGTTGGGCCGCCGGCCGACGGCCACCAGCACTTTGTCATAGGTCGCCTCACCGGGATGCTTGCCGTCGAACACCACCTTGATACCCTCGGGCGTCGCGTCCATGGCGGCTACCTTGGTCTCCAGCAGGATACGGTCGTAGCGCGGTTTGATGACTTTCTCAAAGGCGCGGACCAGGTCGATATCGCAGCCGGGCATGAGCTGGTCCTGCAACTCCACCACCTCGATACGGGACCCCAGGGCGGCATAGACGCTCGCCATCTCCAGGCCGATGATGCCGCCGCCGACGATCAGCAGGCGTGCCGGGATGTCCCGAATCTCCAGGGCGCCGGTGGAATCCAGCACCCGCGGGTCGTCGTGGGGAAAACTCGGAATGCGCACCGGGCTCGATCCGCAGGCGATGATGCAGTGTTCGAAGGTGACGTTCACCCGGCCCTCGGCGGTTTCGACGCTCAACTGATTGGCGCCTTCCAGGCGTCCCTCGCCGGTAACGATCTGCACCTTGCGCTGCTTGGCCAGTGCCGCCAGTCCGCTGGTGAGACGGGTGACGACCGCTTGTTTGCCCGCGCGCATCTGGTCGAGATCGATCTGCGGCGGGGCGAAGGTCACTCCCATGGTGCCCAGTGATTTGGCCTCTTCGATGATGGCGGCGGCGTGCAGCAGCGCCTTGGAGGGGATGCAGCCGACATTCAGACAGACGCCGCCCAAGGCGTTGTAGCGCTCGATCAGCACCACCCGCTTACCGAGGTCCGCGGCGCGGAAGGCCGCGGTGTAGCCGCCGGGTCCGCCGCCGATGATTGCCACCTCCGCGCTGAGGTCCTGGGTCGGGGTCTGGTTGGTTTCGCTCATGTTCGCTCTGCAAGGTTTGAGTTGGTGAGGGGTCCGGGGGCCGGCTCGGCGTGAAGGCGCGCGATCCGGGCTGACGGACGGTATCGGTTGGGGGGATTATCGCGGATTTGACCCTCGGTCACGCTGCAGTGTTCGGTCCAACCGCGACACGCAGCGGTCGGATGTGCCCATCGGTCAGTGATCGCCACACCCATTCCAGGGGTCCGTAGCGGAAACGCCGCAGCCACAGCAGGCTGAACAGGACCTGGAAGGCGGCGACCGCGACGAAGAGCAAGGCCAGTTGCCACCGCTCCAGGCGCCCGAAGAGCGCGAATCCGAACCCATAGAACAGGGTGATGCCGATCACCGTCTGGGTGATGTAGTGCGTCAGCGCCAGCCGCCCGGTGGCGGCCAGTGCGCCCGTCAGCCAGGCGACGCGGCCCCACCGGCACAGCAGTCCGATCAGGCCGACATGACCGAGCGCCACCGGCAGACGTCCCCAATCCAAGTCACCCTGGGCGAGTTCGGCCAGAATCAGCGGGTCGAAACCCAGGTGATAGGCCTGGTAGACATCGGCCCCGCGCAGCCAGCCGCCCACCCCGAACCCCATCAGCGCGAGCAGCCAGTAGAGCGCCGCGGGGCGCTGCCCGGAGAGGACTCCCCAGCGGTACAGTGCCATGCCGATCAGCATCATGCCGCCGATCTCAAAACCATGCCGCTGATAAAAGACCGTGGACTCTTGGGCCGCGACCTCCGCCGCCTGGGCGGCGAAGATGGCCAGGTAGCCGGAGCTGTAGGTCTGGATGTCCTGTTCCAGTTGCAACCGCAGCCAGCCCAGGAAGCGGGCGGTCTCAGCCGGGTCCGCGCCGGCCCCGGTCACAGCGGCGGCGGCGAGCGCGGGTGACTCGGGCAGGCTGCGCAGCCAATCGATGACCGCCGGCCAGTCGATCGTCAGGTCCGCAACGCCCTGGAGCACGACCCCGATCAGGAACAGCGCCAAGGCCGGCAGGCGCCGTAGCGGGAAGAGAAAGAGTCCAAGCAGCCCGTAGGCGTAGAGCACGTCGTGCGGCCACAGCAGCAGATAGGCATGGATCAGGCCGAACACCATCAGGATCAGGTTGCGCCGGTAAAAGCGGTCCACCAGCGCCACCCCGTCGCGGGCGAGCCGTGCCTCGTCCAGGTAGATCAGCGCGCTGGCTCCGAACAGCAGGGAGAAAACGCCGCGTACCGCACCCTCCATGTAGACCTCGGTCGAAGCCCAGAGGGCGAGATTCAATGGGCTCGCGGTGCCGAGCAGGGTCGGCAGGGCATTGGCCCCATAGGGCAGACCGAAGGCGCCGACCCCGATCCAGAAGACGCCGAGCACGGCGAAGCCGCGCAAGGCGTCGATCTGGGCGATGCGGCCGACGTCGGGAAGCCGCAACGATGGTGCTGCAGGATCGGCTCCGGTCATACTCGGGTCACCAGGATCGCACGAAAATCGTTGACGTTGGTCAGGGTCGGACCGGTGATCACCGAGTCGCCGAGGGCCTGGAAAAAGCCATGCGCGTCATTGTCGGCGAGACGTTCCCGCGGTCGCAGACCCAGGGTCGCGGCGCGGGCGAGGCTGTCCGGGGTCAGATAAGCACCGGCGATCGCTTCCTGACCATCCATGCCGTCCGTGTCGCCTGCCAGGGCATAGACCCCAGGCCGGCCGGCGAGCGCCACGGCTAGGGCCAGCAGGAACTCGACATTGCGTCCGCCGCGCCCCTGACCGCGGACCGTCACCGTGGTCTCGCCGCCCGAGAGCAAGACACAGGGCGCCGGGACCGGCTGGCCGTGCACGGCCACCTGCCGGGCGATACCGGCCATGACCGTGCTCACGGTGCGCGCCTCGCCTTCGATGCTGTCGCCCAGGATCAAGGCCGCGAGGCCGGCCTGACGCGCGACCGCGGCGGCGGCTTCAAGTGCCAGTTGGGGAGTGGCGATCAGTTCAACCTCGCATGCGGCGAGGCGCGGGTCTCCTGGTTTGACCGTCTCGCCCGCGCCGCTCGTGAGCAGCGCATGCGCCGCCTCCGGCACAGCAATCCCGTAGCGGTCAAGGATCCGCAGGGCGTCCGCGCAACTGGTGGGATCGGGGACCGTCGGACCGGACGCGATGTCGATAGGATCGTCGCCTGGTACGTCGGAGATCAAGAGTGTCAGGACCCGTGCCGGTTGGCAGGCCGCCGCGAGGCGTCCGCCTTTGATCGCGGAGAGGTGGCGGCGCACGCAGTTCATCTCGGCGATGGTAGCGCCGCTCTTGAGCAGCGCCTGGTTCAGCGTCTGTTTGTCCGCCAGCGTCAGACCCGGCGCCGGCGCCGTCAGCAGGGCGGACCCGCCGCCGGAGAGCAGACAGAGCACCAAATCCGCGCGGTCGAGTCCGTGCACCAGGTCCAGGATGCGGCGGGCGGCCGCGCTGCCCGCGGCATCCGGTACCGGATGGGCCGCCTCGATGACCTCGATCCGTCGGCAGGGTACGCCATAGCCGTAACGCGTGACGACCAGACCCGTAAGATGGCCACTCCAGTGCTGCTCCACGGTCTGGGCCATCGCCGCCGCCGCTTTTCCGGCGCCGATGACGATCAGCCGCCCCGCGGGCGGGTCCGGCAGATAGGGCGGCAGACAGCGTGCGGGCTGGGCCGCGGCGATCGCCGCGTCGAACATGTCACGCAACAACGCCTTGACGTTGACTGCACCTGGGCCGGTGATCCTGTTTGCGGTCATCTTGGTATACTGTCTGATCTCTTGAACGCGGTCGCCTGTTCCATGTTCCGCACTGCCGTCTTACGCGTCTTCATCCTGGCCGTCCACTCCGCAGCAGCGCTGGCCGGGCCGGGGGTCGGGGGGTGAGTTCCAATCCGCTGGAGTTCATTGCGTGCGACCTCTTGGGTGCGGGCGAGGCGCAGACCATCGCCGCCAGCCTCGCCGCCGGCGACCCCTGGCGGACCTTAGGCTACGGCGCCGACGCGCTGGCGCGCGGACTCCAGCTCACCCATCCGGACCTCACCCGCTATCTGGCGGTCCGCAACGGGGTGATTCAGGGGCTCGCGGTCATCCGCCACCCCTGGCTGCGCGGGGCCTACATTGAACTCTTCGCGGTCTTGCCGGACGCTCAGGGTCAGGGGGTTGGCCGCGCTGTCCTGACGTTCATCGAGCGGACCTACCGCGGCCGGACTCCGAACCTCTGGCTCCTGGTGTCCGGTTTCAATTCAGGTGCCCGGGCCTTCTATGAGAAACAGGGTTTTCGCCCGGTCGGCCTGCTCACGGATCTGGTGATCGCGGGACAGGATGAGGTATTGATGCGCAAGGTGATTCAGGCCCATCCAACGCCTTCCCGGCGGACCCCATCGACCTCCCCCGCGGCGCAAGGCGATTGAGCAATCGCCGATGCCGGCGGCGCCTGCCCGGTTGGCCGCTTCGGGCGCGGACCCGCATCCGCTAGGCCCCCGCACCTTCACGGCGCGTCACCGCGTGCGTGATGGCGTCCACCAGCGTGCCGAGTTCCTCGACAGTGATGACCGTGAGGAGTCGCTGGATCAACTCCTGCGGCAATGCGACATCGACCCGGACGCCGTCCGGGAGTTGAATGACGACCCCGCTGCCGTCGTCATCCCTGGCCGATTGGGGCAGGTTCGTGACCTGTACTGACTGTTCAGCGGAAAACAGTTCGTCGTAGATCGCCTCGATGCGTTCGGCCAATTCGTCGTCCAAGCCAGCCTCATCGACGACGACCAGGGTCTCCAGGTCACCGGGCTCCAGGGTCCAGGCCAGGCCCTGCGCGGTGAGAAAATCCTGGAACCTCTTACGGGGTGTTTCTTGGAAAAAGACATACTCCAGCATGATCCGGCAATCTCCTGCGAACCTCTCAATGAACTGACGCGAACGGATGCAGGCGACCGCCAGGGTGGCGGTCGCGTTCTTGCCGCGCGTCCCTAGTGTAAGGTCATACGGTCACGCGATGCCAACCGATCCCGACCGGGCGGTGCGGTTGAGCGGGAGTGTTTTGTGTTCAATCCTGTGTCAACCATGGAGTATCGAGCGTTGTCGAGCCACCGCCGTTCGTCTGGTGCCCGCCGTTGGTCCGGCCGTCTGCTCGGTGCACTGTTCCCGCCAACCTGCATCCTCTGCGGAGCGCCGGGAGCGGGTGGACGCGACCTGTGCCTGGGGTGCGCCGCGGAACTCCCGTTCAATCGGCACAGTTGTCGGTGCTGCGGGGTTCCCTTCGACGGGCCGGTCACCGCCCTTTGCGCGTCCTGCCAGCGGCGGACGCCGCCCTTCGCGCGCGCGATCGCGGCGCTGCGTTATGAGACTCCGGTTTCGAACCTGGTGGCTGATGCCAAGTTTCGCGGCCGTCTGAATACCGCGCGTCTGCTTGGCGATATTCTGGCGGATGAGATACGCGCGCAGGGGCTGACCTTGCCGCAGGCGCTGCTGCCGGTGCCTTTGCATCCGCGGCGGTTGGCCGAACGCGGCTACAATCAGGCGCTGGAGATTGCCCGCGTGGTTGGGCGGGCCCTGGCGCTGCCGATCGATGCGCGGTGCTGCCGCCGGGTCCTGGCCACCCCGCCGCAGGCGGGTCTGGACCAGGGAGCGCGCCGCCGCAATCTCCGCGGCGCCTTCACCGCACAGACGCCGTTGCCGTGGGCGCATATCGCGATCGTCGATGATGTGATGACGACCGGCAGTACCGTGAGCGAGTTGGCCTTGGTCCTGCGGCGGGCCGGTGCCGTCACGATTGACGTCTGGGCGGTGGCCCGGACAGCGTGATGTCCGCACTTTGCAAACACACGGTTTGGCTCAGACCCGGAATGTCTCACGCCAAGGCCCCAAGACGCCAAGGGTTCGCCGGCGCCTCACCGCGTGGCCTTTTGAAACAAGCGCAGCGCATCGATGTCGCGCTCGATCGCGGCGACGGCGCTGCGATAGGCCGGGCTTTTGGTGTCCTGGAAGGCCGCGGCGAATGCGGCGGCGTTCATGCCTTCCGGCAGCCGGTCGATGGCGGGCATCAGGTCGTCCGCGGTGAGTCCCTCGCGGGCGGCGGCCTGGATGGCTTCGGCGTCCTGGCGTCTGGCGGTGGCGAGAGTGGCGAAGCGGGTACCGGCCCGGTCCGCGGCCAGGTCGGCAAAGCTGAATCCGCTGCCCCCGCGGGAATCCGCGACCTCTTTGAAAAGCCCCACCAGGTCCGAGAGCGCGGTTCCACCCTGGGCGGCGAGGGCCGCGGAAGTCATGAAATGTTGCGCCAGGTCGCCGCGGCCAAGCAGCGCAACGGGGCGGAAACGGGTGCGGGCGGAGCGGGCGTCGGGCTGGCCCGGATCGCGGATGTGCTGTTGGTTCGTGTAGGCGGCGAGGGCGAGGATCGCTGCCCGGTTCTCCGCGGCCGGATCGGACAGGGACGCGCCTTGGGACGCATCTTGGGCCGCGGACAGAACCACCGAGAGCAGATCAGCCAGCGCGATCGTCGGCGGCTTGGGGTGGGCGGCCGCGTAGCGGACCAGCCTGTCTTGATAGGTGAGAATCCGGGCTCGCTCATCCGCCGAAACCAGACCGCTGCCCAGATTGGCCAAGGCGTCGCGGTGCCATTCGTAAGTGAGCAGCGCCAAATCCGGTTGCAAATCGACATGGTGCAGCAGGTGGGCCTGGTCCAGCGCGTTCACCAGGCGCTCCGCGATCGTCTGGACCAGGTTCTCGGGCAGTGGCAAACCCGCCAGGCGCGCCTGTGCGATCCGGGGCAGGCGCTCGCCTCCGGCCAGGCTCAGGTCCAGATTCATAAAGCGCTGCTCAGGGTCCCAGGGAAGTCCCAGCGATGCGGCCACCCGCGCGCCGTCCGCCGTCAGCCGCACATCGACTCGGCCTTGACCGACTCTGTCGATCAGATAGTTGCCGATGATATTGGCCTCGCGTTCCGAGAGCGTCAGGGTGATTCGCTCCCCGTCGCGCAGACCCTGCGGCTTGGCGGCGACGAGCCAGTCCCGTGCCCAGGCCTGCTCGGCCGCGCTCAGGGTGCGGTCCTCCGGGACCAGCGGCCGGCTGTCCAGGAACACCAGGACCACCAGTGCGCCCAGCCCCAGCAGGGTGAGGGTCAGCAGCCAGCTCAGGACTCTGATCAGTAGGCTCATCGCGGTGTGCCCGGTTGGGCGGCGCGCAGGGACTGCAACTGGCGCCACCAGAGCAGGGCACCCCAAAGCAGCGCCAGCCCCATGATGAGTGCCCCAAGCAGGTGACTGGTGCGGGCGAGTTGATGATCCAGATGGAGCAGCCCGGTCTCGCCCAGCAGGTATTCCCAGTCGTGGAAGCCATAGGGCGAGGAGTGCCCGACGTTGCCGCCCACCAGCGGTAGAACGCCGGCGCGGGCATCGTTGATATAGGGGGCGATGTCCAGAAAGTTTTCGCCGAACCACCACAGGGCGGCGGATGCCCCGAAGGGGTCACGGGTCTGCACCAGCAGGACACCGCAGCAGATGGCCGGCATCAGCAGTTGACCCAGGGTCCCGCCGAGTGAGGTGAGAAAGTCGCCGAACGGGCGGAACAGAATGTGCCCGAACTCATGGAACGGCAGGTTGATGTTGTGCAGAAAGGACGCCCCGACGCCGCCGCTCTCCACCGATGTGAACATCAGCGACAGGCCCCAAACCAGGAGCACCACCCACAGCAGGCCGCGGGCACTGAGGCTCAGCCAGTCGCCGCCGGGCTCGGCCGGGAACAGCAATGACCCCGGTCGCGCGGACGCGGGTGGGGCCGGGGTCGGCGCACGCGCATCGACCCGCCCCGGCGGGGGCGCGGGACTGTCCTCATCCGGCGGACGCGGGTGATACTTGTAATATTTGGCAAAGACGATGCCGCAGCGGCAACAGATGGCGTTTTGCGCCGACTGTTCGGCGCCGCACTTGGGGCATTGCATCGGGATGGCCTGCACCTTGGTGCTACCGCGAGATTTCGGGGGATTCATCCTGCCAGTCTAGCGCGCCGCGTGCGTGTCGCACAGTTGGTGCGGGAATGCTGTGGTTCGTCGCGGCGTCCTCCGGGACCGGCGCGCTATACTGACCCGTCTGACTGGAGCGACTTTCGATGGAGGTTCCCATGCGCCAATGGGCCTTACAAGATGCCAAGGCGCACTGGTGCACGGCTTGACCTTGGTCACCCGCAACCTGGGTGATTTCCGCTTGCCGGTGCTGCGGGTCTTCAATCCTTGGGACGAACCAGCATGGCAGACATACGACCAGGCTCTGACCCGGCTGGAGGAACGCTAGAATGGCCATCATCGAAGGTTTTCGCGTCCAGAATTTTCGCGCTCTACGTGACGTGACGCTGGGCAAACTCTCGGGGCAACCAAGTGGAGAGCCGTTGACACCCTTCACCGTGGTGATCGGTAAGAACGGCTCGGGAAAGAGTTCGCTGTTCGACGCCTTCGGTTTTGTCGCCGACTGCCTCGCGACAGATGTGGAAACGGCCTGTGATATGAAGGATCGGGGCGGTTTCGAGCGCCTGCTTTCCAAGGGTGTGGATGGCCCGATACGCTTCGAGGTCTTCTACCGTGAGGCCATCAACGAGCGGCCAATTTCCTATGAGCTGTCGATTGCGTTGGATAAGTCCGGCAGGCCATTTGTTGAATCTGAACTGCTGAAGCAAGCCGGCAAAGGAAAGACGCGCGGGCGTCTCTTCCCTTTCCTGCGGTTGCACCACGGCAAGGGTATGGCCTGGGTTGGCGAGGAGGCGGTGGAGGACGCGGATGAAGAAGGGCGTGCGCGTATCGAGGTGGAGCAGACGGATCGCCGACAACTCGGTATTGCGACCTTGGGAACGCTGATGGAGCATCCACGCATCAAGCGTTTCCGCGACTTTCTCAAGGGTTGGTATCTTTCCTATTTTTACCCCGACGCGGCGCGTAGCCTGCCGAGTGCTGGCCCACAACGGCATCTGACCATCCATGGCGACAACATCGGCAATGTCGTGCAGTTCATGGAGCGTGAGCATAAAGATCGCTTTAAGAGCATTCTGGCACGTATCGCGAGCAAGATTCCCGGCATCGCGGCGATCGACATCAAGGTCACTGACGATAAGAGAGTGCTGCTGCGTTTCAATGACGGCGCTTTTGATGACCCGTTCTTCGCGCAACAGATGTCCGACGGCACACTCAAAGTATTTGCCTATCTGCTGCTGCTGGAAGAACGAGTGGGCGGAGAAGATCGGGCCGCGACTTGACCCTGAGCGCAACCTGTCCCCCAGTTTTGGTAAGCTTCGCGAAGGAGTGCGACGGCTGGTTGCGGAGGGCGTGTCATGAACCCTACGCCTGAATGCGGGGGTGCAGGAAGACGGCCTTGATCATCGTTCCGACCAGCGATGGCCTGCCCGCAACTGGAGAGTGAAAGATTGCTCAAGAATATATTTTCCACCCAAATACGCAAAAATAGCACCATCATGTGAGTCATTATTGCATGCAAAAAAAGCAGCTACTAAAGGATTGGATGACCAGTCTAATAACCCGGTTGCAAGCCCGTGGTGTTGCGCCAATGCTAACCAATGCCATTCGTTGGTTGGGGGTGTATTAATGTACTCTATTGCCTGTCGTTTCCAGAAATCAAATTGAGCTTTATCATCTCAGTTGTTGATTTTCTCGCTTGGAGTCAGAGGCTTCAGCCTTGGCGATCGTTGGCCAAGGCTGAAGCCTTGGACTCCAGTGGCGGAAGTCCGTGCGGCGGACCCCAGGAGCCTGGGGGCCGCCGCACGGATCGGGCCTTCTAGCCCGCGGCCTTGAGCTTGAGCCGCATGGCGTGCAGCGTCGGCTCGGTGTAGCCGTTGGCGATCTCTCGGCCCTTGAAGATCAGATCACAGGCGGCCTGGAAGGCGGTGCCGTCGAAGGCCGGTGCCATCGGCTGGTATAACGGGTCACCGGCATTCTGGCCGTCGACCACCACCGCCATGCGCTTCATGGTCGCCATGACCTGATCGCGCGAGATGACGCCGTGGTGCAGCCAGTTCGCCAGAACTTGGCTCGCGATGCGCAGGGTCGCGCGGTCTTCCATCAGGCCGATGTTGTTCAGGTCGGGCACCTTGGAGCAGCCGACGCCCTGGTCGATCCAGCGCACCACATAGCCCAACACGGCCTGACAGTTGAGGTCCAGTTCCTGCTGGGTCTCTTCCGGAGTCCAGGTGCCCTTGGGGTCGAGCGGGATTTGCAGGATGGTGTCGAGACTGGCGCGGCGTCCGCCGGCGGCGATCTCGGCCTGCCGGGCGGCGACATCGACCTGATGGTAGTGTATGGCGTGCAGGGTGGCGGCGGTGGGCGAGGGGACCCAGGCGCAGTTGGCCCCGGCCTTGGGGTGCATGGCCTTGGTCTCGACCATGGCGCGCATCTCATCGGGCATGGTCCACATGCCCTTGCCGATCTGGGCGTGACCCGGCAGGCCGCAGGCGAGGCCGATGTCGACGTTCCAGTCCTCGTAGGCCAGCAGCCAGGGGGCGGTCTTCATGGCGCCTTTGCGCAGCACCGGGCCGGCCTCCATGTCGGTGTGGATCTCGTCGCCGGTGCGGTCGAGGAAGCCGGTATTGATGAAGATGACCCGCTCGGATGCGACGCGAATGCACTCCTTGAGGTTCACGGTGGTGCGCCGCTCCTCGTCCATGATGCCGAGTTTGATGGTATTGCGGGGCAGCCCCAGCGCGGCCTCGACCTGAGCGAACAAATCAACGGTCAACTGGACCTCTTCCGGCCCGTGCATCTTGGGCTTGACGATGTAAATACTGCCGGCGCGCGAGTTGCGTAAGGCCCCCGTCCCTTTCAGGTCATGGACGGCGCACAGGGAGGTGATCAGGCAGTCGAGCATCCCCTCGGGGACCTCGGAGCCGTCGGGCAGCAGCACCGCGTCGTTGGTCATCAGGTGGCCGACATTGCGCACCAGCATGAGCGCGCGGCCGGGCAGGGTGAGAGTCCCGCCGTTGGGGGCCGTGTAGGTGCGGTCCGGCTCCAGAGCGCGGTCGACCAGCTTGCCGCCCTTGCTGAACTGGGCGGTCAGGGTGCCCTTCATGAGCCCGAGCCAGTTGCGGTAGACGCCGACCTTGTCCTCGGTGTCGACGGCGGCCACCGAGTCCTCGCAGTCCTCGATGGTGGTGACGGCGGACTCCAGCAGGACATCGGCGACGCCGGCCGGGCTCGCCTTGCCGACCGGATTGGCCCGGTCGATCTGCAACTCGACATGCAAGCCGTGGTTGACCAGCAGGACGGCGGTCGGTGCGGCCGCGTCGCCCAGGCAACCGGCGAAGCGTGCCGGGTCCTGCAGCCCGGTCCGGCTGTTGTTCGGCAGGTCGACGACCAGTTGGCCTTGCTCCACCCGATAGCCGACGGCCTCGCGATGGGACCCGGTGGCGAGCGGGGCGGCCTGGTCGAGGAAGGCCGCGGCGCGGGCGATGACCTCGGCGCCGCGGTCGGGGTTGAAGCCCTTGCCGCGTGCGAGCTTGCCCTCGTCCGGGATGACGTCGGTGCCGTAGAGCGCGTCGTAGAGGCTGCCCCAGCGGGCATTGGCGGCGTTCAGCGCGTAGCGGGCGTTGCTCGCGGGGACCACGAGCTGTGGCCCGGCGATCGACGCGATCTCGGCATCCACTTGGGCGGTGGTCACGGCGAAGTCCGGACCCTCGGGAACCAGATAGCCGATGTCGGACAGGAAGGCGCGATAGGCCCCGAGGTCGATCGGCTGGCCGCGATGGTTCAGGTGCCAGGTGTCGATTTGGGCCTGGAGCGCATCGCGCTTGGCCAACAGCGCCCGGTTGCGCGGCGCCAACTCGGCCAGGATGGCGGCGAAGGCGCTCCACAGGCGGTCGGGGTCGACCCCGGTGCCTGGTGTGATCTCGGTCTTGACCAGGTCATACAGGGGCTTGGCGACCTTGATGCCGCTCACTTCCACTCGCTCAGTCATTGCTTGCTTCTCCGACCCCCGGTGGTGAGGGCCTGTCGTTGTAGGTTTTGGCACGGGCGGCGGGACGCCCCCGATGCAGCCCCCAGATTGTCAGGTCAACCGGAACGCGGCACAAGTGGTGCGTACCGGGTTCCGGCGCGATCCGCATCGACGGTTGTTTCGCGGATGCGTCGCCGATCCGGCCGCGGCGGCGCGGGTGGGCGAACACGACCGGCGCAGTTGTTTGAATCCGCACGGGTTAGCCGATAGGCACCGAGTGCTCTCTGTCCTTGACGCTGGGGCCGCCCCTGACTACCCTGCCAAGGTCATGTGGGCTTTCCCGCCCGCCGTGTCGTGCGGGTTTGTCAACGCCAACACGCTGTTTTTCTGAAGAGCATCATCGTGTATCCCAAGTATTTCGGACTCAAGGAGCCGAGTTTCTCGATCGCCCCGGACCCCCACTACCTGTTTCTAAGCGAACAGCACAAGGAGGCCCTGGCCCATCTGCTGTACGGCGCCGGTGAGAGCGGCGGCTTCGTGTTGCTTACCGGTGAAGTAGGGACCGGCAAGACAACTGTCTGTCGGGCCTTTCTGGAGCAGTTACCGGAGGGCGTGGACGTAGCCCTGATCGTCAATCCGGCGATGACCGCCAGCGAACTGCTGCTCAATTGCTGCGACGAATTCCGCATCCCGGTCGGGGAGGGGGAACCTTCGGTCAAGGTCCTGGTGGATCGCCTGAACGACTATCTGCTTGCCGCCCACGCGGCCGGTCGTCGTCCGGTCCTGATGATCGACGAGGCGCAGAACCTTCGCCCCAAGGTGCTCGAGCAGATCCGTCTGCTCACCAATCTGGAGACCACCAAGGCCAAGCTGTTGCAGATTTTTCTGGTGGGCCAGCCGGAACTGCGGACGATGCTGGACCGCGAGGGACTGCGCCAGATCAACCAGCGTATCACCGCCCGTTATCATCTGCGTCCCCTGAGCGCGGCCGAGACCGGTGACTACATCCGCCATCGCGTGGCGGTGGCCGGGGTCGACCGCCCGTTGTTCACGGCAGGGGCGATCCGGCGCATCCATCAGTTCGCGGGCGGGGTGCCGCGCGTCATCAATATCCTGTGTGATCGCGCCCTGCTCGGTGCCTGCGTCTCGCGCGCCAGTCAAGTGACGCCCGCGGTCGTCACCAAGGCCGCGCGCGAGGTGCGCGGGGAGGGGATCAAAACCGCGCGCCCGGCGGCCGCACGTCCTGCCGTTGCGGGAGCCGCGGCCTTGACCTTGATGTTCACCGCGCTTTGGCTGTCCGTTGATCGGCTTTACGGTGACCCGGTGGAACTGATCGCCGGGTGGTCGGAGTCGCGGCCGGGCCCCGAGTTGGCCGGAGCGGCAGCGCTCGACCCGCCGGTTGTCGCACCGGCCCCGGCGGCAACCGAGGGCGGGAGTCCGGATGCCGCCGTCGCGGGCGCGCCCCTGTCCCCCAATGCGGTTGCGCCGATTGCTGCTGCCGCTGCCGTGACCCCGCCGACCGCTTCGGTGCCGGCCGACGCGCCTGTGATGTCAAGCGCGGTCGCGGCCGACACCCTCGCCGCGTCCTTGCCGCGGGTCTCGCTGGCCGCGATCCAGCCCGAGTCCGCGGCGGATGCCCTGGCGCGGATCAGCCTGCCGGAAGAGGCCGCCTTGCGCATCCTGTTACGCCGCTGGGGGATCGCGGTTCAGGATTTGGGCTTCGGTGATCCCTGCGGGCGGGTGGCGGTGTTTGGGCTGCGGTGCGAACGTGAGCAGGGCAAGCTCAGCCATGTCCGGTTCTATGACCGGCCGGTCCTGCTGCGCATGAAGGATGTCGGTGGCGAGCGCCGGTATGTGGTGCTCGGTGCGTTGGATGCGGCCGAGGCCACCCTGGATCTGCCGGACGGCAGCGAGCGGGTGCCACTCACCGTGATCGAGTCGACCTGGAACGGCGACTACACCGTCGTCTGGCAAGCGCCGCCGACCGGCGCTTCGGTGATCGGTCCGGGCGCCGCGGGCGAGTCCGTGCGGTGGCTGCGGCGTCTGCTTGCACAGGCCCCCGGTATCGACAGTGCAGACAACGGGTCGGCTCAATTCGACGCTGCCCTGGGTGGCGCCGTGCGCCGATTCCAGGTGTCGCGCGGCTTGTCGCCCGACGGCATCGCCGGCCCCCGGACCTTGGTCCAACTCAACAACGCCTTGACCACGCCAGGCATTCCTCACCTGATGACCGCGCCGCTCGCGGCCGCGGCAGCGGCGCAGAGCACCGCTGCCCAAGCGGCGGTTGACGGCACGGCGGCCGATCCAGGTCGTTTGCGGATCGGCCCGTCGGCTGCTGTCCAGGATCTGTCGGTTCCGCCAGGGAGTCAAGGTGCGCCATGAGCTACATCCTGGAGGCGCTGAAGAAGTCTCAAGCCGAGCGCGAGCTCGGACAGGTGCCGACCCTGCACGGCGCTGGCCTGTTTTCCGAGGACGAAGCGGTGCCGACGCGCAGCCCCTGGATTCCGGTCTCCGTCGGGCTGGCGGCCGTGGCGGTGCTGATCGCGCTCTATGCCGCGCTGCGTCAGCCGCTCCCGGTCACGCCGCAGGTCGCGGGGCCGGCCGCGCCTCCCGGTCTCGTCGAGCGCGCGTCCCCGGTGGGGCTGGCCGTCACGCCGACCGCGCTTGACCCCGCCGGCACGACGCCGGATCGCGGGGCTCGCCAGACCCCGATCGTGAATCCGCCGGTTGCGGCAGCGGCGGCACCAGTTGCCGTGACACCGGCGCCGGGCACTGAGGAATTGACGTCGTTGGCGCGCGGAGCGCCTCTGGTCGAGGCGCCGCCGCCCAAAGGCGCGGTCCGCGCACCCCCCGCGGTGTCCGTGCCCCGTGCCGCTGATCTTCGCCGAACCCCGCGCTCATCCGACCAAGGCCACCACCAGGATGCGCTGGATGCCGAACTGGAAGGCGAGCTCCAACGCCAACTGGAAGCCGACGAGAGTTATGCCGAGGACACTGAGGAGTGGATCCCGGTCGCGCAGCCGGAGGACCCGGCTCCCACGCCGGTGCCGCCCGACCTGATTGCCGCTATTGAGTCGTTCAAGAACGAAACGGGCCAGGTCCAGGGGCGCGCTGGGGACCGGCGGTCCAATGAATCCAAGGTGAAGGACGAACTCGCAGCGCCGCCGCAGGAGCCGGGTTATGCCGGTGACCTGACCAAGCTGCGCCTGACGCGCGACCAGCAGGCCAGCGTGCCGACCTTCTTAATGACCGTGCACGTCTTCGAGGCCAATCAATCCCGTCGCTTCGTCTTGATCAATGGGCTCAAGTACCGCGACGGGGAGAAGACGCGCGAGGGGCTGGTGGTCGAGCAGATCGTGCCGGACGGGGTCGTCCTGAGTCATCAAGGCAACCCGTTTTTCGTCCATCGGTAGCAAAGGGTGACGGTTCTGCATCGGGTCGAACGCGCCCGGCGGCATGGAGAGGGCGAACCGCTGGTCAGCGACGCAAAGCCCTTCGCGACAGGCGGCGGCAGCAGTTAGACGGCCCCGACCTGAGGAACCGGGTTGCCGGTTCCAACGGCCAAACGGCGGCGCAGGCGACGCACATTACGCATTGCCGTACCAAACACCTCGCTGATGGCCTCGGCCGGGTCCTTGCGTGCATCGCGCACGATAATCTGGCGGCCTTGTCCTAGATTCGCGCGCAACTCGCAACGAACCCGGTGACCGTGCAGAGGGTCGAATTCCTCGTTGATACGCGCTAAGGCGTCGATGCTTTCATCCGGGAAGCGGTCAGCGAGTTTTTGCGCCTCGCTTTCGATCTGTCGGCAGATTGCCTTATCCAGGGCCAGGGTGTCGCCGCTGATCTTTATCGGCATGGGTTGAGTCTCCAGGACTTCATTGGTCTTTCGATTGGATGACCCGCGGCTTCGGGGTGAGCCCGGAGTGCAGGAACGGGCGGCAGAACTGCCGCGTCAGTGGATATGTCGGGTGTAGCGGTCTTACGCGCAACGACACTACCAGAGAATTTCTTTGGGTTGTCGCGGCGGGTGCCGTGCTCGGGTGCTGCATCGCGCTGGAGCTATTCATAGCGTCTACGGACGAAAATACAAGCCCGGCTGATCGACAACCTCGCTGGTGGTTACGGAGCCGCCCGCGGGAGCAGGCGATCGCTGAGGCGAGGTCCATGATCGTCGGGCGGGGCCGGTAGGGGATCTTGCGAAAACTCAATGGTTGTTGGCCGGTTGCTGTCGAACTTCTCAATCGAAATGCACTCGAAGTCAGGGAGTTTCCGTGGAAACTCGCTGACTCCTTCGTCATCGTCCCCGCCTTGTGCGGGGATTTTTTTGCCGCGGACGTTGTGTCTTAAGTCGTATACAGTGCTTTCCCGCCATCGCGAACGCACCGGCGGCACCCGCAGTACATCCCCGACCACCACCGAGCCCCGCTATGCCCGAAGGAGACACCGTTCACACCATCGCCGCTGTCCTTGGGCACTGGCTGACCGGGCGTCGGCTGGACGCGGTTTGGGTGCGAGGACAACTTCTGTCCGAACTGACCACGCGTCAGGTAGTGGCAGTAACCAGTCGCGGCAAACATCTCTTCATCGACCTGGATGACGGCCAGCGACTGCGCAGCCACCTGGGGCTCTATGGCGCCTGGCACCACTATAACTGCGCGGAGCCTTGGCAGAAGCCGCGGCATCAGGCGTCATTGGTCCTTGAGGCCGAGGGACGGGTTTACGTTTGTTTCAACGCCCGCGAAATAGAACGCATGCGAACTCAAGGGTTTCGCGATCTGGATCTGCGCCGTCACCTGGGCCCGGACCTGACCCGCGAGGCGTTCGACCCGGGTCTACTGTGGGACCGCACCCTGGCACTGCTGCCGCGGGACACGCCAATCGTAGACCTGTTGTTGGATCAGCGGGTCGCTGCCGGCATCGGCAACGTTTACAAGTCAGAGGTGCTGTTTGTGACCCGTCGCTCGCCGTTACTGCGGCTCGACGACCTGTCTTACGCGGATTTCGGTACACTGTACAGGACGGCGGGGGATCTGCTCAATGGAAATCTTTCCGGCGGACCGCGTCGTACGCGGCCGTCCGGCGCTGGACAGGATCGGCTCTGGGTTTATGGTCGCGCCGGGCAGCCCTGCCTGTGCTGCGGCACACCGGTGCGCCGCGACCGCCTCGGACGCAACCCGCGCTCGACTCACTGGTGTCCGGTCTGCCAGGGCAGCGCGCATTCGAGCGGGCTAGTCGAAGAGGTCCCGAAAGGCCTTGGCGAATGACTTGTAGGCATCCCAGCCGTCCTTATCCATTACCTGGTCGATCACCCAGCGATTCTCCTGGCCCGCTCCCATCAGATTCTGAATCTCGAACCCGAGGTGGCGCAGAAAGGCGTAGCTGGGTCCGTCCTGATCGAGTTGGTACTGCGCGTAGTCTTCGGAGCGCCGATTGAGCAAGTCGATGAAGGGGCTGCCGTAGTCCCCCGGGCCGAGCAGGTCCTGACTGTTGTCCTGGCAGTGCGCGATCACGCTTCGCACGAGGCTCGTAATCAGGACGCGACGCGCGTCGTCGGCGAATCGCCCGTGGGCCAGTCGGTCGGCGACCTGGATCAGAAAGGCGAGATATTCGCGGATGACACCAAGGCGCTGGGCGTCGTCCGCGTAGACGAAGCGCTCGCAGTGCAGATTGATGGCCTTATCCAGCGCGATGCGCCAGGAGATGAAGGCGAGTGCTGAGGCAATTTCAGGCAGCGTGCGGTTGGACGCTTCGTTCCACCAGTGACTCTTGATACGTATTGCCATGCCTGATTCCTGCACTCGTTAAGCTGCCGCGGCGCCGGACCCACCCCGGATCGAAATGCTCAGATTGGGGCCGTGAACGCCACCCCAAGAGCCCCGGTAGCGGGACCGAACCCGCGTGTGCGTCCGAACCGGGCGCCGTCGCCTCCATCCAACGGCCTTTGCGACACGGCGTGTCGGTGCAGGAAGGGGCCGGTTGCAGCCGCTTGACTGATGGGTTGGGTTGTCCGCCGGTCGGGTCGGGCAAGTCGGTGCCCGCATCAACGGGCGGGCCTTGATCATCGTTCCGGCCGTAGGGTGGACAAGCGATAGCGCAGTCCACCAAATCCCGCGCCGCCGCTGGTGGACTGCGCTGCGCTTGTCCACCCTACGATGCCGCGTGGCCGGTACCATGATCAAGGCCAACGGGCGCGCCGCGCGGACGAACGCACGGGTGGTTTTGTTGTGGCCAAGCTATGCTATATGCAACGGTTTTGAGGTTTCGGTTTTTCTTTTTCAGTATGGACAATTGCTATCAACTCGCCCCGCCGTCCGAGGACGCGCAGGCCTGTCGGGAGTTTGATCCGTCGGCCTTCGATGCCTGGCTCGAGCGCCTCAGCGGGCAGGGCCTTTGTCAACTGTTGGTATCGCTGTTGCTCAAGTTGGAGCGACTGCCTCAGGCACCGGTCGAGGGTACCCGGGCACTGGCGATTCTTCAGCAACTGGCGATCGTCCTCCGTGATGTGGCCGACGATCTGCCCAAGGGCCGGTTGCCGCCGCCTGACTCAGCGGCGCCGCTCTCCCTGGAGCAGCGCCTGTGCTGCGTCGTGTTCAGGAATCTCAAATCGACCTTGGAGCGCCGGGACCGTTCCGCGCGAGGCGTGCCGGGAAATCCTGATGCGGACCGCGCGTGGTTGGTTGCCGAGATGTTCGACTGGCTTGGCCGACAAATCGAACTCGGGGTGCTGCGGGGCAAGACCTGGCCCCCGCATACCTGGCAGGAACTGCACGATCTGTTCTTCTACGCCAGCAACCGGATGGCGGCGGCACGGCTACGGATGGCGCAAACGGCTGATGTCCATTCGGGCGATGATCCGCAAACCGCTTACAAGCGGCTCCTGATCCTCGGCTTGTACGCCGAGGAAGGGGGCGACACCTTGCTCGGGCCGGATCAGGCGGAGCGGCTTGCCGACTGGGCGCGCGCAAGTACACTCGAAGACCCTAATCTATACTTTGGCTATCTCGGCACTTACCTCGTCGAGGTCTCGCGCGATACACCGCCGCGCCTGGTGACGGGCGGCCTCGGCTCAGCCACTCGGGCCTGGGTCTTGCGTTTGCCGGCGGACCTTCTCTCCATCATCGAGGCCAACCGCAAACGGTTCCGCCCCGGCGCTGACTGAGACCCCAACTGAGATCCCAACTGAGATCCCAACTGAGATCCCAACTGAGATCAGGTCCCCGGTTCAGGGCCATGCCCCGCGCTGCCTGCGTTCAAACTGGGAAGCAATCGGCAGATCCTGAGCGACCGCAGCGGCTAGCATTCAAGGCGGAAGGGTGCCACCGTCGACGTGCTCGGGAATGGGGGGTCGGGGTCGTACTTGAAGGCTCGCCGAGGTTTGTCGATTGATTACGACTGGAAGGTCACCATGGGCTCCGATTCCCTTCAGTTAGCGACCGCGACCATCCGTGACCTTGCCGCACCGCGCTTCATCGGGGCCTTGCCTGAGGCGGGCGCTGAGTCTGGCGAGTGGATTCGCAGCTTGCGCGCTGCCGGGGTGCGCCAATCGGGCCCCGCGCTGGTTCTGGCACTGGACGGCCTGCGCCGGGCGGACTGTTCCCCGTCGCGACGCTTTTCGGTGCTGCGGTTGCTCAAGCGCCCCGTACTCAAGACTTGTGCTGGTTTGCCGAAGCCTTGGACGATGCCCTTGACGCCGGGATCAGCAGCCTCGGCTGCCGATCCGGTTCAGCGCGGGGTGACGGTCGAGCAACGGCTGTACTGGCTGATGTTCCAGAATCTGAACCAGGCCTTGCGCCAGTTCGATCGCTGCTATCTGGTCCAGGATGAGCAGCAGGGTCGGCGGCGTGACTGGGCGACGCATAATCTGTTCCGGTTCTTTGGCCGGCAAATCCGTTACGCGGCCCTGTGGGGTCGGCCGTTGCCGGAGAACGCCTGGCGGGACCTGCATGATCTGTATGTCTATCTGCTGGTCCGGCGGATGACTCAGGGCACCCGTCATGGGCACCCGGGCAGCGGTCAGGACGATACCGATATTGATAATGAGTACAAGCAGTTGCTCTTATTTGGTCTGGCGGCGCAACGCTCGGCGGCAGGCGTTCGCAGTGAGTCGGTCATGGCCGGACTGGAGGAGTGGGCGCGCGAGACCGTCCTCGAAGACCCTCAAGGGATGTACGGGGATGTCGGGCTCTATGTGGTCGAGGTTGCAGAGGACCGGCCGCCGCGCCAGTTGTCGGGGCCGTTGGGCGCTGATTTTCGGGGTTGGGTCTTGGTGCCGCCGGCCGCGTTCATCGTGCAGCTTGAGCGCAGCGCCCGCGATGATGACGCGCGCGGTGTTATTCATCCCGCCCGCGCGGTCGATATCCGTCAGGAATCAGGATGGTAGGTGCGCGTTGGCTGCGGTCCTTGTCGGGGAAGTCGGACGTATAATGCAGCCCCCGACTCTCGCGCCGCCGCAGCGCGGACTGGATGATGAGATCCGCCACTTCGAGCAGGTTGCGCAATTCGATCAGATCATTGCTGACACGAAAATTGCTGTAGTACTCGATGACCTCCTGATGGAGCAGGTCGGCGCGCCGTTTGGCGCGGCGCAGCCGCTTGTTGGTGCGCACGATGCCCACGTAGTCCCACATGAAACGACGCAGTTCGTCCCAGTTGTGGGTCACGACCACTTCCTCATCGGGTTCGGTGACCCGGCTCTCGTCCCACGGCGGCGCCTCGGGCAACTCACGGCCCTTCGCCATCAGCCGGGTGATGTCAGCAGCCGCCAACTCCGAATACACCAGACACTCCAGGAGCGAGTTGCTGGCCATGCGGTTCGCCCCGTGCAGTCCCGTGTAGGCCGTCTCGCCGCTGGCATAGAGGCCGGCGAGGTCGGTGCGGGCCTGATTGTCGACGATGACGCCGCCGCAGGTGTAGTGCGAGGCCGGAACCACCGGGATGGGCTCTCGGGTGATGTCGATGCCGAGTTCAAGGCAGCGGGCATGGATGGTCGGGAAATGCTCGATGATGAAATCGGCCGGGCGGTGCGAAATGTCCAGATAGACGCATTCGCTGCCCAGACGCTTCATCTCGTGGTCGATGGCACGCGCCACGATATCGCGCGGGGCCAGTTCGGCGCGGGCGTCGAAGCGCGGCATAAAGCGCTCCCCGTCCGGGAGCAGCAGCCGCGCGCCCTCGCCGCGCAGGGCCTCGGTGATCAGGTAGGAGCGGGCCAGCGGGTGATAGAGGCAGGTCGGGTGGAACTGCATGAACTCCATGTTTGCCACCCGGCAGCCGGCCCGCCAGGCCATCGCGATCCCGTCACCGGTGGAGACATCCGGGTTGCTGGTGTAAAGGTAGACCTTGCTGGCTCCGCCGGTGGCGAGCACCACGAAACGCGCCAGATAGGTCTCTACCCGGCCGGTCGCGAGGTTCAGGATGTAGGCCCCGAGACACCGATGCGCGCGCTGATCGCCGAGGTGACGCGAGGTGATCAGGTCGACAGCGATATGCTGTTCGTGTACTGTAATATTGGGCCGGTCACGCACTTGGGTTTCCAGCGTCGTGGCCACTGCCAGACCGGTAGCGTCTGCCGCGTGTACAATACGCCGGTGCGTATGGCCGCCCTCACGCGTGAGGTGATAGCCGCCCGCCGACACATAGTCCGCGTTGCGGGTGAAGGCGACGCCCTGGTCGAGCAGCCACTGGATATTGCGGGGGCCGTGCTCCACCACCATCCGGACGACGCGCGGGTCACACAGGCCGGCCCCGGCTTTCAGGGTGTCCTGGACATGCGACTGCACTGAGTCGTTGGCATCGAGCACCGCGGAGATGCCGCCTTGGGCGTAAACGGTGCTGCCCTCGCTCAACTCCCGTTTGGAGACGACAGCCACCGCGCTCTGCGCGGGCAGACGCAGGGCCAGACTCAGGCCTGCGGCCCCGCTGCCGAGGATCAGGCAATCGTAACGGTGGACGGTCTCGGTCATCGTTCAGGCTCGCTGGCGGATCGGTTGGTGGCGGAACAGGGATCATCGGGCCGAAAGCCGGCCAAGTCGCTACACTCACCGATTTCATGTCCTGGATCAAGGTTACGTGCTTTACTTGGGACCTTCTCGACCGCATTTCGATGAACCAGCGAACTAACCGAACGAGGAATTGTCAATGCCATCGGACCCCGGACCCGACGGACGCGAGGTCAGCGGGCGTGTCTGAACGCGACACCGACCACGCCTTGGTCTTACGTGCTCAGGCCGGAGACAAGCGGGCCTTCGATCTCCTGGTGTTGAAGTATCAGCAGAAGGTCGCCAACCTCATCGGCCGCTATATCCGCGATCCGAGCGAGGTCCTGGATGTGACCCAGGAGGCGTTTATCAAAGCCTATCGGGCCTTGGCGGGTTTTCGTGCGGAGAGCGCCTTCTACACCTGGCTCTACCGGATCGCCGTGAACACGGTGAAAAACCAGCTCGTGGCCCAGGGCCGCCGCCCGCCGGGAGACGATCTGGATACCGAGACGGCCGAGTTGATGGACGCGGGCGGGCGGTTGCGTGATTACGCCACCCCGGAGCGGCAACTGTTGACGGATGAGATCGCCCACAGCGTGCAGGATGCGCTCGATGCCCTGCCGGAGGATCTGCGCACCGCCATCGTCCTGCGCGAGCTCGAGGGGCTGACGTACGAGGAGATCGCCCAGGCCATGGAGTGTCCGATCGGGACTGTGCGATCCAGGATCTTCCGGGCCAGGGAGGCTATTGATAAGCGGCTGCGTCCGCTCCTTGAACCCTAAGTCCTGGCATCTACCAATGACCGATGAGCAAGTTTCCCAGTTGTCGGCCCTCGTCGATGGTGAGTTGACGACCCGCCATGCCGTGCCCTTGGTCCACTCGATCGGACAGGACCCGGTGTTGCGAGCAACCTGGGAGCGTTACCATCTGATCGGGCAGGTTCTGCGTGGTGAACGGGTCCAGGTGGCGACGCGCGGTGTGGCGGCAACGGTGGGTGAGCGACTGCGCTCCGAGCCGACCCTGGTGATGCCCGGCGCGGTCGTCGGCGTCCGGTCGCGGATCTGGCATTCACCGCTCGCCGGTGCCGCGATGGCGGCCGCCGTGGTCTTGCTCGCGGTCTTCGCCGTCCCTGGTGTTAACCAGGGACCGATGTCCGGGCCGGCGTTGCGTGCTGACGTGGCCGGTGGGGCGCCGCCGGAGCCTGCCGTCGCGGTCGGCGACGCCGAGATCGATCACGCGCTGCGCCGCTGGCATACTGATCGGGATGCACTGGCCAGCAAATTGGATGTGTTTCTCGTCAATCACCAGGAAACCGCACCCGCTGCCGGGGTCAGGGGGCTGCTCCCCTACGCCACGCTCGTGGGCTATGAGCGGGTTCGCTAGGGTGCCGGGCCGGGTGGGTGCGCCACTGCCGACGGCGCCGTCCCGCCCGCTGTCGAGCCGCGGCGGGGTGGGTGTCGGGTTGCGCGTCGCCCGCGTGGTGCCGACTGACCGTCGCCGGTGGTCGCGGCGGCACTGGTTGCCGATCGGACTTGCCCTGCTTCTGGGCTGGTGTCTGCTGCCCCGGGTGTCGGCACAGGTCGCGGATGCGATTGATCTGGGTCCGGCGACCCGCCTGCTGGACCGGATGAACGCGGCCTTGCGCTCACTCGATTACCAGGGAACCCTGGTCTACCTGATCGACAATCGGCTGGAAACCCTGCATCTGGTGCATCGGATCGAGCACGGCCGCGTCCAGGAGCGGCTCGTCTCCATGAGCGGCCCGCTGCGCAGCGTGACGCGTGAGCGTGACCGGGTGACCTGTGTGATGCCGAACGGCCATCCGATTCTGGTCAAGAGCCAGGCCCGCCGGGCCTTCATGCAGCCGGAGCCCATCGACCCGCGCGCCCTGCGTGATCGCTATCGTACCGAGTTGCTCGACAGCGCGCGGGTTGCTGGTCGGGAGACCGACGTGGTGGCGATCCGGCCGCTGGATGAGGTGCGCTATGGGTACCAGTTTTACCTGGATCGGTCCACCGGTCTGCCCTTGAAGTCGGACCTGATCGACCATCGGGGCGAGGCGATCGAGCAACTCCTGTTCACGTCCATCGAACTCAGCGGCACCGCCGCGGCGTCGCCCGAGTCCGCGGACGCTCCGCCGCCGGTCGAGGCGGACCGGCCGGCCGATCCACTGCCAACCCAATGGCGGTTCGATCCGCGCCCCGCGGGTTTCGAGTTGACCATGCACGACGTGATGGAGGGGCCGCAGGGGGCGCAGATCGACCATTTCGTGTTTTCAGATCGTCTCTCATCGTACTCGGTCTACATCGAGGGCAATGCCATGGACGGGTTCGACGGGGTGACCCGCATCGGGGCGGTGCACGCCGCCGGCCGGGTGGTCGACGGGCATCAGGTCATCGCGGTCGGCGAAGTCCCCGCCGGGACTGTCGCCGCTGCCGTGACGGGCGTTCGCTCGGCCGGGGACGCGACCCCCTGAGCGGGCACCCGGCGCCGGTTCTGGTACTGGCGTTGTTGCGATTGCCCCGCTACAGTGTCGAGTTGACTGGGAGTCCACCGTTTCGACCGGTTCTGCCGTGTCGTCGTGAGGCTGCCGCAATTCCTTCATCCTTTCCCGGCTGATCGATCGAGTGAGCGCCCTCGCTTGCCGTGCGGGCCTGGGTGATCTCGGTGCCGTCGATCGAATTACGGAGTCCCCATGCGCCTCTTTGCGAGTCTCAGGCCTGTTCTCGGTGCCGTCCTGGCCACCGCACTGGTGACCCAGGTCCAGGCGACCAATCGTGCGTTGCCGGAGTTCACCGCCCTGGTAGCGCAAAACGGCCCTACGGTGGTGAATATCAGCACCAAACAGAGCCAGACGCTGACGAGGAGTTTCCAAGGCTACCCCATCCCCGATTTGCCGGAGGACAGTCCCCTGCAGGATTTTTTCAGGCATTTTTTCGGTGATCAGGGTGACTCGGGGGAGGCGCCGGAAGACGACGAGCAGGGGCGGTCCCTGGGCTCGGGTTTCATCGTCTCCGCGGATGGCTATGTCCTGACCAATGCCCATGTCGTCGAGGGGGCGGAGGAGATCATCGTGCGCACCAGTGACCGCCGGGAGTTCGTGGCAACGCCGGTGGGGGCGGATAAACGCAGTGACATTGCCTTGCTGAAAGTCGACGCCTCCGACTTGCCGGCCGCGCGGATCGGTTCGGCCAAGGACCTGCAGGTCGGTGAGTGGGTGCTCGCCATCGGTTCGCCCTTCGGCTTCGAGCACTCCGCGACAGCGGGGATCGTCAGTGCCAAGGGTCGGAATCTTCCCAGCGAAAACTACGTGCCCTTTATCCAGACCGACGTGGCCATCAACCCGGGCAACTCGGGCGGTCCGCTGTTCAACCTGGACGGCGAGGTGATCGGCGTCAATAGTCAGATTTACAGCCGGACCGGCGGCTTCATGGGTCTCTCGTTCGCCATCCCGATCGATGTGGCGATGGATGTCGTCGAGCAGATCAAGACCAAGGGCCGCGTGAGCCGGGGTTGGCTGGGGGTGCTGATTCAGGACGTCACCCGCGATCTGGCACCAACCTTCGGCTTGAGCCAACCGCGCGGCGCTTTGGTGGCGCAGGTGCTGCCGGACAGCCCCGCGGCGACTGCCGGAGTCAATGTCGGTGACGTGATCCTCAGCTACAACGGCAAGGACGTCCCCACCTCGAGCGCCCTGCCGCCCCTGGTCGGGACCACTCCGGTCGGCGAGTCCGCCCATCTGGACGTCTTGCGCAAGGGTGCGATGGTGGCCCTGGAGGTCAAGATTGCGGAGCTCCCCGAGGACGACGGCGCCGCTGACGATCCGGACGGCAAGGGCGCGGAGCCGGCCGCCAGTGATTTCAACCGCCTGGGAATAGCGGTCATCGAACTGCGTCCGGAGCAGCGGGAGCAACTCGGGATCGCGCAGGGCGGCGCGCTGGTCGAGCGGGTGAAGGAAGGGCCGGCCAGCCAGGCCGGACTCATCGCGGGAGACGTCATCCTCATGCTGGACAATCAGACGATCGACGATGTCGCCGGGCTCAACCGCGTCCTGGAGGCGCTCGAACCCGGACGCTCGATCTCCGTCCTGATCCAGCGGGGCGAGGGGCGCATGTTCTACGCCGTGCGGGTTCCCAAGCCGTAGGGGACGTGCTTCTGCTATGATGGCGCAGTTTTTGCGGCAGCAGTTGCCGCGGCGCGGCTTGGGCCGGTGCCGCGGGCAGACCGGCTGACCGCGTCCCCCGGCGGCCTGGTCTTGCTCCCCGGCGCCCCGCACCCAGAGAGCCCCAGGGCGCCCCACACCGATGACTGATCTGACTCATATCCGCAATTTCTCGATCATTGCCCACATCGATCACGGCAAGTCGACGATCGCGGACCGCTTCATCCAGCTCTCGGGCGCACTGAGCGAGCGTGAGATGTCGAGCCAGGTTCTGGACTCCATGGACCTGGAGAAGGAGCGCGGGATCACCATCAAGGCGCAGAGCGTCACCCTGGAGTTCAAGTCCCGCGACGGGCGGACCTACAACCTCAATTTCATCGACACGCCGGGCCATGTCGACTTCTCCTACGAGGTCTCGCGCTCGCTGGCGGCCTGTGAGGGCGCCCTGCTGGTGGTGGATGCCGCCCAAGGCGTCGAGGCGCAAAGTGTGGCCAACTGCTACACGGCCATCGAGCAGGGGCTCGAGGTGCTGCCGGTCCTGAACAAGATCGACCTGCCGTCGGCGGAGCCGGAGCGGGTGATCCGTGAGATCGAGGAAATCATCGGCATCGAGGCCAAGGACGCCCTGCGCGTCAGCGCCAAGACCGGCGAGGGCATCCCGGAACTGCTGGAGACGCTGGTCACGCGCATCCCGCCGCCCCAAGGCGACCGCGATGCCCCCTTGCAGGCACTGATCATCGACTCCTGGTTCGACCCCTACGTCGGCGTGGTGTCGCTGGTGCGGGTGATGAACGGCGAGATCCGTCGGCGCGACAAGATTGTCATGCTCTCCATCGGACGCACCCAACAGGTCGATGCCGTGGGTGTCTTCACCCCCAAGAAGACCGAGCGCCCGAGCCTGGGCCCCGGCGAGGTCGGCTATCTCATCGCCGCCATCAAGGAAATCGACGGCGCTCCGGTGGGCGACACCATCACCCGACCCGAGCGGCCGGGTGAGAAGCTTCCCGGTTTCAAGGAGATGCGCCCGCGGGTGTTTGCCGGGCTCTATCCGGTCGACTCGGACGCCTATGAGGATCTGCGCGACGCACTGGGTAAGCTGCGGCTCAACGACGCCTCGTTGTTCTACGAGCCGGAGGTGTCCCAGGCCCTGGGCTTCGGCTTCCGCTGCGGGTTTCTGGGCATGCTCCACATGGAGATCGTCCAGGAGCGGCTGGAACGTGAATATGATCTGGATCTGATCACCACCGCCCCCACGGTGGTCTATGAGGTGCTGCGCCAGGACGGTGAAGTCATCCGCATCGACAATCCGGCCAATCTCCCCGAGCCGAATCGGATCAGCGAGGTCCGCGAACCGATTATCGAGGCGCACATTCTCACGCCCCAGGATTATCTGGGTAACGTGATCAATTTGTGCATCGAGAAGCGCGGAGTGCAGAAGCAAATCCAGTATCTGGGCGGCCAGGTCATGGTGAGCTACGAGTTACCGCTGGCCGAGGTGGTGCTGGACTTTTTCGACCGGCTCAAGTCCGCGAGCCGCGGCTATGCCTCCTTCGAGTACGAGCTGAAGCGCTTCCAAGCCTCCGATCTGATCAAGCTCGACGTGTTGATCAATGGTGACAAGGTGGATTCGCTGTCGACGATCGTGCACCGCTCGGTCTCGCAGTCGCGCGGTCACGACATCACGGTGCGGATGAAGGATCTGATCCCGCGGCAAATGTTCGAGGTCGCCATCCAGGCCTCCATCGGCAGCAAGATCATCGCCCGCACCACGGTCAAACCCCTGCGTAAGAATGTCACGGCCAAGTGCTACGGCGGCGACGTGAGCCGCAAGCGCAAGCTGCTGGACAAGCAAAAGGCGGGTAAGCGGCGCATGAAACAGGTGGGCAAGGTGGAGATCCCGCAAGCTGCCTTCCTGGCCGTGCTGCAGATGACCAAGGATTAGCTTTTTTATTCAACCGAGATCTGCTCTACGTTATGAACTTCGATTTTCCGGCCTTTTTGGTGCTGGCTTCCGCCGTGACGGGCGGCATCTGGCTGGTGGACGCGCTCGTCTTCGCCCCGCGGCGGCGGCGCCTGGTCCAGGCGGCCGCCGCGGCGGATGGCGGGATGTCCGGCGTCGCCGTCTATCGCGAGCCCGTCCTGGTGGAGTACGCGCGCTCGTTCTTTCCGGTGATCTTCGCCGTCCTGCTGCTGCGTTCCTTTGTGGTCGAGCCGTTTCGCATCCCCTCCAACTCCATGATGCCGACGCTGTTGACCGGCGACTTCATTCTTGTCAACAAGTTTGCCTACGGGTTGCGTCTGCCGGTGAGCAACACCAAGATTGTCGACTTGGGCGAGCCGCGCCATGGGGATGTCGTCGTCTTCAAGTACCCGCAGGACGACAAGACCGACTACATCAAGCGCATCATCGGTCTGCCTGGTGACGAGATCGGGTATCAGAACAAGACCGTCTATCTCAACGGCCAGCCCCAAGGCCAATTGCCGATCGGCCGTTATGCCGGCGTCGCCTCGGGCGCAGTGATGACCGGGGCGCGGGAAGCCGTTGAAAACCTGGATGGCGTGGAGCATCACACGCTGATTCGTCAGGGTGCGCCGGACCTGCCGCCAGGCTGCCGTGTGCTTGCCGCGGGGCCGATCCGGGTGCCGCCCAACCAGTATTTCGTGATGGGGGATAATCGCGACAACAGTAACGATAGCCGCTGCTGGGGCTTCGTACCTGAAGAGAACCTGGTGGGCAAGGCGTTCGCCATCTGGATGCATTGGGACAGCGAGCGTGATGGTATTCCGATCGCATGGGATCGGCTCGGTCATGTGATTCGATAGCGGAGGTAACGCGATGCCGGGGAAGCGTGCGGTGCAGCAGGGGATGGGGATGAGCGCCATCTTATTCGTTCTGGTCGTGGTGATCTTTGCCATGACCCTGCTCTTCAAGCTCGGACCATCGTACATGAGCTTTTATACGTTGAAGTCCATTATGAACAGTGTCGCGGAGAGCCCTGAGCCCATTCTGGGAGGCAAGCCCGCGGTGATGAGACTGATCGAGAATCAGATGATGGTGAACGACGTCAGGTCGGTGGACAGTAAAGCCTTCACCGTCAAGAAGAGCGGTGAAAATACCCTGGATCTGACGCTTGATTATGAGCAGCGGACCCACATCTTCGCCAACGTCGACGTGGTGCTGACGTTCAAGCACACGGTTGTGGTCAAGGGCCGGTGAACGCCGACGCTCGTCGACTTGCCCGTGCGCTCAACCATGCCTTTTCCCGTGAGGACCTGCTGGTGCAGGCCCTCACGCATCGCAGTGTCGGGGCCGCCAACAATGAGCGTCTGGAGTTTCTGGGTGATGCCCTGATCGGCTTCACCATTGCCGAGGCCCTGGTGAGTCGCTTCCCCCAAGCCGACGAGGGCGCCTTGAGCCGGATGCGTGCCACGCTGGTGAAGCGCGAGTCCCTGGCCCAGCTCGCCCGCGGTCTGCAGCTTGGCGATTATCTGCGGTTGGGTGGCGGCGAACTGCGCACCGGCGGCCATACCCGCGACTCGATTCTTGCCGACGCATTGGAAGCGGTGCTCGGAGCCGTCTATCTGGACAGCGGATTCGCTCAGGCGCGATCCGTCATCCTGGCCCTGTTTCGGGCCCACTTGGAGCAACTCGATGATTCCCGTGCCAGCAAGGACCCCAAGACCCGTCTGCAGGAGTTCCTGCAGGCGCGTCGCCGCCCAATTCCGGAGTACGAGGTGGTGACCATCGGCGGCACCCAGCACGACCAGAGCTTCACGGTCCAATGTGTTTTGCCCGATGACGGACAGTCGGCGCGCGGTGAAGGGAGCAGCCGACGGCGAGCCGAGCAGGCGTCGGCCGAAGCGATGCTGGCGCGGATTGGCGAGGTGGCCCATGGTTGAGCCAGCGGGCGATCCGGTGATTCGTCGGTGCGGCTATGTGACCATCGTCGGGCGCCCCAACGTCGGCAAGTCGACGCTGCTCAACCGCATTCTGGGTCAGAAACTCG
>Ga0247840_10002364_pt1 | contig 33662 bp, 35 predicted proteins | sample LaCruzMarch2015__FD_192404 | JGI IMG/M metagenome (GOLD analysis project Ga0247840, IMG submission 192404) | Freshwater microbial communities from meromictic Lake La Cruz, Castile-La Mancha, Spain - LaCruzMarch2015_17m | ecosystem: Environmental > Aquatic > Freshwater > Lake | place: Spain...
GTTAAGAGATTCAAAATTACCTATTAAAGCAGATACGTTAGTTACTACTGATTCAGGTTATCAAGGCTTACAAGAGTTGCATGCAAAGACTGAACTCCCAAAGAAGAAGTCAAAATACAAGCCATTAAGCAGAAGTGTTCAAAAAGCAAATTATTTATTGTATGTAAAGCGCGCGTTTAATGCACAAGTTAATGGAGTGGTTAAAGTATTCAAAATCATTACTGAAAAATTTATTTAGCTCTGCATAAATCCCGTACAGTTAATTTAAGCCAGATGGTAAATTATTCAAGCAGAACAGGTGAAATATCTAAGTGTAGCATTTATAAGAATTATCAAAGGCTGGTGCATAATTGTAAAATAAGCCAAAATGATTTAGCGCTTTGTATTCTTAAAATGTTGGATATTGATGATTGTAAATTAATCCTTGCTCTGGATCGAACTAACTGGATGTATGGTAAGCAATATGTCAATTTACTGATTTTATCAGTTTGCGTACTTGGTTGTGCAATACCAATTTACTGGACTGAATTAGATGGTCGTGGTAATAGCAATACAGAGCGAAGAAAAGAATTATTAGCGCGCTTTATAACTAATACCAATTGCAGCATAATTTACAGTGTTAAAAAATCTCTGTGAATACTATATTTATTGGATTTATCGCTTATGTCAACACCGTGATTTATATTATAATTGGTATAAACTTGGAACTGATAGAATTGATTACTTGCTCGCAGACCGTGAGTTTATCGGTGAAGATTGGTTTAAGTATTTAATTGATGCTGGTATTAATTTCGTGATCAGAGTTAAAAGTAATATTTGGCTGGATGTTGGTGACAAAAAGATTAAATCCGGTAATTTATTTAAGCAAGTAAGTCAAGGTGGTATGATCACTTATAATGTCAAAGTTGATGGTGTATTATTGCAAGCACAGGCTAGCAAAAGTACTGAAAATGAGCTAATAATTGTTGTTTCAAATAGCTTATCTGAGCCAAATTTACTCGTAATTTATGCTAAAAGATGGCGGATTGAATGCTTGTTTGCTAACCTGAAGAGTAAAGGTTTTAACTTTGAAGATACGCATGTTACAGTAAAAGAAAGAATTGGGAATTTAACGAAATTAATAGTTTTAGCTTTAACGATTTACTACTTAATTGGATGAGTCAGGGCTAGCCACCAGCCAATAATGATAAAGAAACATGGCTACAAACAAAATAGCTTTTTTAGATATGGTTACGATTTATTAATCCAGAAATTGAACAATAACTTAGCTGATGCAATTAAGCTTATTTCAATATGTATCAGTCAATTACCGATGGAGATTAAAGGCAAGAAATTAATTTCTGTCATGTAGTAAGAAATATGTAAAAGCAGTATGATACACATTAACTAAGTCGACTAGCTAATATAACCTAATCCAGATTTTTATCTGAGCTGGTTGATTACCGCCAAACACCTGTATTGACAGGTATTTGGCTGTAATTATTATGATTCGTTAAATTTGTAAACTATTATGTTAAGTGATATACCTACCATCTTGGCGAATACGACACATCAATAGTTTGAATCGGCTCATGTTCAGGAGACATTAAATCAACGCTAACAACGCCTGCATCTACATCATTGTATTGAGGTTGATATTTCAGAACAAAACTACATTTATAATTATTTCCACCCTGAGGAAGCCAATTTTTTATATATGCATCCTGATCTGGTTGACCTAAAGCCCTACAAGTTGAACGAGTACTATCTATAGAAAAACCTAATGGCGGATTTCTAAACTCCAGGGTATAACCTTGAGCGGAAATCGGAAAACCAGATAGCATAATATTTATTTCTCTTAATCCAAACCTCCCAAAAGGAATACTTTGTAAGGTGTCAAAACCATCCCACACTGGGTTAATTGAGCGCTCTGGTGCAACAGACATTGATACCTCAGTTTTATCTCCTGGCTCTAACTGATACTTGGATAGCATCCAATGCTCCCACAAAGGCTTTTGTCTGCTTTTAGCCTCATAAATTTCAGCATCACCAACTATTGCATTAGTCCCAGAAAATAGATGAGGGTTTCCATTTTTATCTATCCATGACAAAGAATTACTTTGTCTTGAAGGAGAACTCTTATCCGCAGGTATAACATCTACTTTTTTCCACTCACCTCTTGCTGCACCACTAGAAGAAGGTGTAAACTCCCAAATCTCATCATGATAACTTCTAGCGTCTTGTCCTCGACGTGGCATTCCATCTCTAGTAACTATATCACTTCCTCCAAACATGTATATTCGTCCATCACTCTCCCACATGGTAGCACCAATAAGCCCTGGAGGGTGGTTATTAGTTAGTTTTGGTGCTGGAAAATGCGGTACACATAATTGATAAGTAGTATTTTCTCTTGAACATGCCCAAATATCTCTCTCATCTTGTTCTCCTATATTCATATATTCATAGATACCAGTTTGTAAATCTAAACGCCACAAATCAGCCAATGGTCCAGCTTTAGTGTCAGCTCCAATTTCACTATTACCATATTCCAACAAATCAAGTCTAATATTACCAATTGCATCGGTTCCGTAATGAAGAGGTTGAGTAGATCCAGTATAGCCGTATCCCAAACCACCATAAAAATAAATATACTTACCATCAGAAGTTATTGTCGCTGCTGGATTGGTGCGATTTACAGGTACAACTTTACGCCCCATCGCTTCTATTTTTTTAAACTCACTACAAAGTTCACAACTCTTAAATGTCTTAGTTGTCTTAAAATTCTGGTCTACTACCTTAATCTCCATGCGAGGAACATTGTACATATTTACTTTAAAGTCGTCATCAAATAATAATGCTTTAGTAATAATATTCTTGCGACTATAACTATCAATATAGCTTAACTCATTTTGGCTACCAATAATATAATGCTGTATTGATGATGCGTTATTCTCCATGTTAGGTTTAGAAATAATTGTCCCCATATGATCACGCACCCCAACGAACCCCCTCATCAAAAAAGCACCAAAAGATTGCGGGCTATTCAAGTCAAAAGTAATAAATGGATGAGATGGAATATTTGCGACGGCCCCTTTAAAAACTTGATTTGGTATTGGTAGTAATGATTCAGCATCCAAACTTAATTTATTACGAGTAATTCCGGGGTACAAAGGAGTCTTACCTGTTTCATCCCACACGGTTGTTGCGACTAATTCATGCGCACTCCCATTAAAACCGAGCATTCGTTTGTACCTATATTCATAATTTTCTAAAAGTTTGCAATATGTAATATCATAATGTGAATATGCTCGACAAATTTTTCTACTTTCTCCATGTTGTGGCATGTCGTCTACTTCTCCAATAGCATTAAAAGTCAGCTCATCGTATTTTTCATAATATGCGCCAAGACCTCCAGCACTAATAAATTCAGGAAACACTATTACCTCAAGTTTACCTGATGAATTAGGTACATTTTTGGGATATTCTAAATTAGTTACAATGATTTTAGACGGAGCAAATGCATACGTTGACTGCCACTTAACACTATCTTTATTCAACACCCCCTTGAGTCCATCTATCCATACCCAATTATGAGTATCATGATTATATAACCATACATCATTATAACAGTTGCCTGTTTTAGGCGATAAACTTGGATTTGCAAGCAGATCGCTTTCCTGTGTTCCATTACAACCACCATACATCACAGTAAATGATCCATATTTATTCTCAACATGATCAAACGCCGCATTAAAGCGAACTCCAGGATAGTTATCTATCGACTCAACCCATTGTTGCCCATAGTTCTGTATCTTACTTTCAACACCATCAGCACTATCTGTCAAAAAGGTGAAATCCGAACTAACTGGTACGGATGTTAATGTCTGAGCTGAATTTACAGCTATGTTATCACCTGGTGTCTGCTCGCCTGTGTTATTACATGCAACTATAACTACAGATGACAATATTATTATCAATGTCTTTTTACCCATCTTACAAACCTTTATTTTTACAATGTTACAATTAATAACCGCAAATTTTAACACAATTAACAACCACTAAATATAATCAGCAACAAATATTTGAGACTTAATAAACAAATTATATTTTTAATGTCGGCAATTAAATATAGCAACATATTGTATCGCCGTAATATAATAAAACCCACATCGCGCATAACATACACTAGTTAATATGTTGTAAATATGCTAAATTCTACCGAGCTAAATAAACTTGACATAAGAATATCTTGGTATAAACATCATAAAAAATCTTTGACTTTTCAAATACCATGGTATTCACCGAAAGACTTAGCGCTAAAAATAGCATAAGTAGCGGGTAGAAATAACTTAAGATAAAAAACAATTATATTTTTAAGCTCCTGAGAGCTAATTTGCTGATTCCAATAATTAGACCTCTTGCATAACCACAATAAAATTCTTCACTGATGGATAATACGGTCTTTACTAAATATTTAAAGATAATTGGAGTTTATACCGCCAAATTACCACCGATGCTAAGATTAAAAATACGCTCCATGCAATAGCTTGGTTTTGGGCACTAGGTGTTATTTATACCATTCAAATGGCTTTACTCACCAAACATTACCTAGAGGGCTCGGCGCAAGTTTTTAGCATTCTACTGGTCGAGTTTTCCATCGCAATTGGACTGGGATCTCTGGTTTGTACTTATCTATCTAATGGGCAAATTCACAAAAAATTTATACCAGCGGCACTAGTTGGAATCTCAATCTTAACGCTACTCATGTTGCTGTTAAACCGTACACCAACAGCGCACACCTTAAGCGTAACTGAATTTAGCCACAGCCTACATGGCATAATTAATTATGGCTTAATTTTTGGAATTGGCTTTATCGCGGGATTTTATTCAATCACTGGCTATAATGAATTACAATTAATTTCACCACTAAAAACCTTTTCACAAATAATCGCGGTAAGCAATGTCCTTAATGCCGCGTATATGTTAATGATGAATATTGCCTGCACCTTGCTCTTAATTTTAATTAATCTGTGGTGGCTCTTTATCATTGTTATAGTTGCAAATCTAATTATTGCATACAATTATTGGCGTTATAATTTCCCACGCCACAGCACATAAGTTACTGGTAATCTGGGCTTAATATGTTAAAATTGCTCCTTTGCTTTGAAATGACAACTACGCATGCCCACTAACCAAATATTAATTAATCAACAAGCATATACCGATCTCCCGCATGATCTGTATATTCCGCCTGAAGCACTCAAGGTATTCTTAGATATGTTTGAGGGTCCGCTCGATTTGTTGTTATATCTGATTCGTAAGCAAAATTTGGATATTTTGCAAATTCCGATTGCTAAAATCACTAATCAATATGTCGCCTATATCCATGCGATGCAAGTCTTGAATATTGAATTAGCCAGTGAATATTTACTCATGGCGGCGGTTTTACTTGAAATTAAATCACGAATTTTACTCCCGCGTCCACTTAATAGCTCGAATGAAGAAGAGGATGAGGGGCTCGATCCACGCCAAGAGTTAATTCGCCGCCTAGTTGAATATGAACAAATTAAACAAGCCAGTTTAAATTTGAATGCGATGCCTCAAGCCTATCGTGATTATTTGTGGGTGGATGTAATGATTGAAGAAACTGAAGCCGAATTACCGACATTACGCCCGCAAGATCTGCAAAAAGCTTGGCATACTTTGCTGTTACGCAGCCTTAAAGTGCAGAGCGAACACCATATAAAAAAACAAGAACTCTCGGTGCGTGAACAAATGAGTCAAATTTTACGCTTGCTGCGCAAAGCTGGCAAAACTAATTTTTACGCCTTATTTCCACTCCAACTAGGGGTACAATATATAGTGGTAAATTTTATCGCTATTTTAGAATTGGGTAAAGAAGGCATGATTAGCATCGTTCAAGATGAGCAACGCAATATTTTTGTGGATTTAGTGTAAACTATGCAACAACTTTCGCACATCAAAAACGTAATTGAAGCCTGCTTACTGAGTGCCAGTGATATTATCGATCATGAGCAATTAGCCGCAGTCTTTGATCATCAAATTAGCCATGAGCGCATCCGCTTAATTATTGATGAAATTAGCGCCGATTATAATCAACGCGGCATTGAATTACTCAAGGTTGCCAGCGGTTATCGCTTTCGTTCCAAACCCGAATATCAGAGTTATTTAAATAAACTTTATGCTACCAAACCCGCACGTTATTCGCGGGCTGTGATGGAAACTCTGGCTATTATCGCTTATCGCCAGCCAGTTACACGTGGTGAAATTGAAAATTTACGTGGGGTTGCGGTAAATAGCCTAATTATTCAAACCCTATTTGAGCGTGGCTGGATTGAGGTAATCGGGCATAAACAATTACCTGGGCGTCCAGAATTACTTGCCACCACGCATAAATTTTTAGATGATTTGGGCGTTCAAGCTCTCGATGAATTACCACCCTTACCCAATTTACAAGAATCACTTATTCGCAATCAAGATCATGATCTAATTGAAGAATATGACCATCAAAAGGACAAAAACAATGACAACACCAAATAACCCACCCTCAGCCCTCGAAGAATTAATGGAATTTCCTTGTGACTTTAATATAAAAGTCATGGGATATAATAAACCCGAATTAGTCAGCGAAGTGTGTGCAATCATCGCCGCGAATTGCAGCAATTTTGACCCCGAGGGTAATGTCACCACGCGGGCAAGTAGCTCGGCTAAATACGTAGCATTAACCGTAATGATGCGTGCGGAATCTAAAGCTCAATTAGATATAATTTATCAAGCGCTTCACAACCATCCATTGGTAAAAATAACCTTATGATGACTCCAGCTAAAATAAAATCAATTGGCAAAATTGACTACCACGCCTGTTGGGAGCAAATGAAGCAATTTACCGAATCGCGCGATAGTTCTACGCCCGATGAGCTGTGGCTGGTCGAACATGATCCAGTTTTCACCCTTGGTTTGGCTGGCAAAGAAGAACACATCTTAATTAAAGAGCATTCGATTCCCATTATCCGCAGCGACCGTGGTGGGCAAGTCACCTATCATGGACCACAGCAAATTGTAATCTATATTTTGATTGATATCAAGCGCTTAGAATTTTCGATTCGGGAATTAGTCACGCGAATTGAAAATGGTGTAATTAGTTATTTGGCAGAATTTGGTATCGTTGCCAATGGCGATCGTGATGCACCTGGGGTGTATGTTGCAGGCAAAAAAATTGCCTCACTCGGGCTAAAAATTCGCAAAGGCTGCAGTTATCATGGTTTAAGTTTTAATTTTAATTTAGATAAAACCCCATTTAGCTATATTAACCCCTGTGGTTATGCAGGATTACAGGTGGTAAATTTAAGTGAGTTAATCTCGGGTGATGTAGAATTAAATTTTGCGGCAAGTGCTAAGCGTTTGGCAGAATGTCTAAATATACAAATCTACACCTAAACTATAGTGCTTGAATTAACTGCTCAGGTTTTTACGCACCCAATTAACCACTCCAGAAACGCTGCTAAAATCATTAAAGGAGCGCACCTTCAGCGGAAGCTGTAGATTATTCACAATACTACTTAAAGCGTTACCCGAGCCAAGCTCCAAAATTACCGTCGCACCTAATTCGTGCATAACTTCTACCGTCCGACTAAAATGGATTGTTTCAGAAATTTGCCGACTCAACAAATTCAGTCCATCTTTAGCGTGGTACAGCACTTGATTATCGACACTCGCAATAATTGGTGCACTTAAGGGCTGCCACGTCTGGCGCATTAATTGAGTCAAAAACGCCTGACTAGCACTACTCAGCAGTGGCGTATGGGAGGCCAATTCAACTTTCAACAGCGTTAATTTTGCCATTGGATAAGTTTTGGAAAGCGCTACCGATAATTGCTCTAGCTGAATTTTAAGCCCACCAATTACATAACTATCGCGGGCATTTATAATCGCAACGTAACATTCATTGGCATTTACTAAATCCATCAGCAACTTTTCTAGCAAGCCGCTCACAGCCAATAAACCACTCTCAGGATATAAGGCGGCGGCTTGATTCATCAGTCGAGAGCGGCTTTGCGTCAAATCTAACAACATGGCAAAATCACAAGCTGCGCTGCACGCATAGGCACTTAATTCGCCCAAACTGTACCCCGCAAAAGCCACCGGTAATTCCAGTTGATCTTTTAATAACTGCCATTGCAAAAAAGCCAAGCTAGCAATCAACGGTTGCGCATATTGATTACTAAATAGACTCTCCGCATCAAGCGAAATCTGTGGCAACACCGCACAGTTAAGGGTCTTACTCAATAGCTCTAATTGTGGCTGCAACTGTGGATAATTGGCTAAGCCACTAAACATATCACTACTTTGATTGCCCTGACCGGTACAAATAATTCCTAAGCCCATAAGTTTCGCTCCACAGAATGAAGAAAAATTGTTGCGGCTAATAAATCTGCGCAACCACCTGGGCTCAAATTTTGTGCAACTAGTTGTTGATGGATCTGCGTGGCTTGGTTCAACCAATCCGCTTGTCTAATTCCACCATTCGCCACAAACTTAGCCGCTAAATTCTGCGCCAATTTTAAACCCGCAGCCCCACCACGATAAAGTAGATTATTATCATTAACACTGGCTAATAAATTATAAAAAATTTCAAGATACGCCACCTCACCATAATGCGGATAAATGGCATGTAAAATTGGTAAATAATTTTCAAATAAGCGCATAAATCCACCAGCTGCATCATCAAGTAAATTGTTTGCCAAATCAGGGTAACGTTGGCGAATTGAATTACCATGCGAATCAATGACAGTTTTATGCTCCAATATTTCAGCACCCCACAACTGGCGAATTATCTGCGGTATCTGACTAAAAGGTAACTGATGACTATGCGCATACGCCACTCCTGCCAGCAAAATACCCACAATAAAAATAGCCCCACGATGAGTGTTAACATTCTGCGTAGCACATAACATTGATTGCTCCGCCTGCTTGCCAGCAATTACTAATTCGCTAAATGGTACGCCACAAGCACCTAGCTCACCAATTACTCGCCAATATTCATCCAGAGCACTGATACTAGCAAAAAATGTTGCACTATTCATATCGCTGTGACTACCACTATCTACTAAACTAACCAAGCCTGCTTTGGGATAAGCACTTAATTCAGCATATAATGCCTCGTGCGCCAACCGAGCTAATTGCTGCTGCCAATTATTCATCAAAAAAAACCACCTAACTTAAAGCGATATTTAAGGCACTAATTAAAATTCTAATAATCTATCTCGTAAAACATCACGCGCCAGCAACTCCTGCGCAACATAAGTTTTTACTAGCAATTGTTCACAAGGTAACAACCACTCACGCCATGCCAACGCATACTTATTCGCAAAAACTAATTCCGCATCCACGCGGCGCTGAGTAATTTGCTCGAGCTCCACCAACAATGGATTGAGCCGAGTCAATTGTTCTAACGAGCTAATTTGCAATACAATATCAACATCCGACCCACTATGCAGGTAGTTACGTCCAGTTAAAATTTGCCAACTCGCAGAACCAAATAAACGCGGCTCAAGCCCAAGTTGCTCTAATTGGCAAATTAAACTCTCCAAGCGCGGATGGCTAATTAATTCACCCAGGCGCAGTAACGGCAGAGCGCGACGATGTTGAATAATCTGCTGTGGATCAAGCAAATAACTCCGCCGTGAGAACTGTGATTTATCGGCACTCAGACTCAGTGCAACATTGATTTTAGGGTGATATAACGGATTTTGCCGCGTAACTACACACGGCAAATTTTCCTGCAACCAATTATTCAACTCAACTGGATAATTGGCATCAGGTTTAAACCAAACTAAATCATGCCGTTGTAAGTTCATTGGGCGAGAATATGTTCAACGATCGTTGCAGCTAAAGTCCGCCCACCGCGCTGCAATCCATTCATGCGCCAATGATGAATGTCGAGTTCTGAATTAAGTAACTCACTCACCCGTGGCATAAATTCAGCCGCAGTAATTACCGCCTCTAGAGCACCTAAACGCACATAATTTTCCGCACCTGGGGCAAAAATCGCCGAAGTTTTACTGAGCTCTTGCAATTTAGCCACGGGAACTTTGGTTACCCGCGCCATTGCATCTAACCACATCACCGCAATTTGCGCCTCATCCAAGGCAAACAAATAATCGGCATTTAGCGCGGTTGCAATAAACGCACCGCCTAGAGCCTTGCCATAAACTAATGCAAAAATCTTATGCCCTTTAGCCCGTGCCAAATTAAAGCACGCAATCAAATGTGCAAAATAACTATTTAAACCCAATAGCTCGGCATTATGACTGACTTTTTGCCCAGCCGTATCAACGATAATACAAATCGGACGCTCGGGCTGATTTTTTACTACCTCAAGGATAAATTGAGCCAAGCGCACACTCATCGCATTGTCTAAACTGGCTTGATTAACCACGCCACATAAGGCAAAATCTTGCTCTTGATACTTAAATTCGCCACACAGAACATCAGCACTAACCCTAATTTGGCAATTAACCCCAAAGGCGCTCTTAACTAATTGTTGGTATTCCATAACTACCTCGCTAATGCTAATAATAATTGTTGAAAGGCTGAATCATTTAAATCAGGAACGCGTTGTGGATTACTAACGCCCAACTCACGCCAAATTTCCGTCGCATCATGACAATCGGCAAAACGCGTAACTAGACTGGCTAAATGCTCATTTTGACGCGCTAAACTCGCAACATCGAATTGAACTGGGCGCTCAAGTGCCGTAATTAACAGCTGTTTTAATGCCGCAAAATCAGTTGGCAAATATTCAGACAAGCCTAAAAGTGCACGCTGTTTACCGCCACAGGTGCGCCAAACTAAGGCACGATCTTTAGAATCATATTCATCCGCGCCCATCACCGTTTCAATCACCTCAGGACCAGAGACTCCACTACGTCCTTGTTCACTGATTAGCAAAGTATCCGAACAGGCTGCGGTAATTCCTATGCCACCAAAGGCGCCATTTTTACCCGCCACCAGCGCTACCACAGGAATCCCCGCTACGCGTAGGGCAAAAAGACTCCTAATAATCTCACTAATCGAAATTTCACCCGCATTGGCTTCTTGTAAGCGCACACCACCACTATCTAAAAGTAACACCACGCCGCTAAATTGCTGTTGCAAAGCGCGTAAACACATTCCAACAATTTTGGCACCATGCACTTCACCCACCGCGCCACCCATGAAATTAGCTTGCTGGGCAATTATCGCAATTGGCTTACCATTAATTTGAGCATCCCCAATTACAACTCCATCATCAAATGAAGTTAATAAATCTAATCGTCCCAAATGCGGGCTAGTTAATTGTTGTGCCGCAGGATAAATTTCTTGAAAACTATTTTCATCAACTAACGCCTTAATTCGCCCATGTGGGGTCAGTTCAACATAATGTGGATTACTCACGCAAGGATGACTCAAATAATTTTCATAGGCCTGACGTAAGCGCAAAGCAACTACTCCAGGCGTTGCACCACTATCATGAATGATGAATTCCAGCCCGCCCAGCGCAAATTTAGCCGCAAAATCAGCAACTACCGCTTGCCAAATTGTGGCATAACCTGCCACATTGGTGAGCAGATTAAATTTAACTTGCTGCACCTCAGCATGACTTAATAACAGCACCTCCAAATTACCCGAATTAACCACTCCAGTACTCGCCCCAATAAAACCCGCAGGCGCTGCATTACTCGGCAAAGTATAATTTAATTGTTCCATTTTACCAGTCCCTAAAACTTGACGGTGGTTGATATAAGCCGCCTGAAATATTAACCAAATCTTTGATCGTCTTGGCCGCCAATAAATCGCGGCTGGCATCACGATAATTAATCCCTAAATCTTCGGGATATTGAATCGCACCCCGTTCACGTAATATATTAACCATGGCTTTATCGCGTGCCAAACCAACGGGTGTATAACCTGCCACCCCACGAATCGCTTGTTCACGTTCATCAGCCGTACGGCATAACATCAAGTTGGCAATTCCCTCTTCGGTAACCACATGCGTTACATCATCACCCAAAATCATAATTGGCGGTAACGGTAAATTCATTTTTTCTTGCAATGCCCACGCATCGAGTTTCTCGACAAACGTCGCCACTCCAGCGGCTTGAAAAGTATCAACCATCTGCACGACTAATTTACGTCCACGCAAAAAGGGTTTATTTTGACTCTCCGCCGATTCTCGCCCCGCTTGTAACCAGGTTGGCGTAGCATGACGGCGCGCATTTACATCACTACCCAGATTAGGTGCCCCCCCAAAACCCGTAATTCGTTCCAGCGTCGCCGTCGAACTATTGCCTTGTAAATCAATTTGCAGCGTTGCACCAATAAACAAATCAATCGCATACAAGCCAGCTAGCTGCGCAAAAGCACGATTACTACGTTGTGAACCATCCAGCCCATTAAAGAAAATATCGGGATGCGCCTTCACATACTCATTCATACCAACTTCACCACCCGGTGAACAAATAGTTTTAACAAATCCGGCTTCAATCGCAGGAATCAAGGTTGGCACTGGGTTAATCACTAAATTCTGACAAATTTTGCCTTTCAAACCCAAGCTTTCGGCATAAGTTGGCAACAATAATTCAATCGCGCAGGTGTTAAAGCCCACACCATGATTTAAGCGATTGACGCCGTATTTAGCATAAATCCCTTTAATAACCAACATCGCCATCAGAATTTTTAGCTCATCAATCTTGGCAGGATCACGAGTAAAAAGCGGATTTAACACCATCGGCAACGGACTATGTACCACCACATCAACCCATGAAGCAGGAATATCCACCCGTGGCAAGACATCTACAACTTCAAAAACTTCGGCAATCACAATTCCATTGCGAAACGCGGTGGCTTCAATAATTGCGGGAGTATCTTCGGTATTTGGTCCTGTATAAAGATTACCCGCATGATCGGCCTGTGCGGCAATTACTAAAGCAACTTTGGGCGTTAGATCCATAAAATAACGCGCAAATAATTCTAAATAAGTATGAATTCCGCCAATGGTAATTTTACCGCTGGCGGCTAATTGTGCCAAGCGTGCACCTTGTCCACTTGAATAACAGAAATCAACCCGATTAGCAAGACCTTTTTCAAATACGCTGATATGTTCAGGCAAACTTAATGCCGATTGCACAATATGCAGATTATTCACCACGCTTGGATCAACTTGAGCTAATGAACGGGCGAGAAACTGGGCTTGTTTTTGATTATTCCCCTCCAAACACACCCGATCACCAGAGTGAATTAGCAACTGCAGGAGTTTAACTATTTCAGTTTTATCCACCCATTTACCAGATAACAATGGTGCGACACTGGCTAGACGCGCCAATTTATCTTTATGTTCTCGATCAAATTCCATTTTAATTACCTATTAATTTTAAGTTAAATGTTATTAAATTAGTTACGTCATAAACATCATACATTGTGTAGGCTAAAAATTAGTCTTCCATTGTAGCAGAATAGACTGCTCAATACCGATTTTAATCCATTAAAAATACTTTCTAAAACTAACTCAAATAAACTTCTCCTCAAGATTAAACCAAACTAACTGTGCTCCGCCCTCATCAAATCCCGCAGCGTTAAGGGCTTATGTTAAAATCAAGCCTTGAAATAAATTCCTTAGAAAGATTTACCCATGCAAAAAGGCTCTTTAACCCTAATTGGTCTCCTAATTAGCGGTATCCTCCTTAGCGGCTGCGCAACCATTATCGGTGGCTTTTCATCCACGGCCGAAGCTAGTGGTGACGGAATGGGACCAGCCACTCTTAGCGAAAGCAACACCACCTTACAAAATGACAAATTTGAAGCTCTCACCATTGGCGCCAATCTAACTGCAACTAAATTAGTTATTGGCACTGACCTAAAAGTAACTGGCAACGCGAATCTGACTAAAGTAACCATTAAAGATGATACTAGCGTAGGTGGCGATCTGATTTGCGATGACGTGACCTTCAAAAGCTCCGTCAATGTCCACGGAAACTTGACGAGTTCGGATAGTTATTTTGGGGAAGGAATTGAATTTGCTGGAACAACTTTACAGTTGAACAAAGGCAGCAAAGTTGTCGGTGAAATTATTAATTCCAATTCACAAGCTGTCACACTGATCATTGATCATTCGGTAGTCAAAGGCAATATTGGCTTTGCGAATGCGGCAAGCCGAGTAATTTTGCGCAATGGTGGTACCCTGAAAGGTAAATTACTCAATGGTAAATTAGAGCAAGAATAACTCATAATCTTCCATGCTGGGATTAACCCCACGTGTATGACGCGCATGAAAAAAGCAGCCCCTGAGGCTGCTTTTTTCAATCTAGAAAAGTTATTATTTAACTTTTCTAACCAATTTTTCTTTAATCCGTGCAGATTTACCTGAACGATCACGTAAATAATACAATTTAGCGCGACGTACATCACCACGACGTTTAACTTCAATTGAGTCAACCAATGGTGAATATGTTTGGAATGTTCTTTCAACACCTTCACCAGCCGATACTTTACGCACGATGAAAGCAGAATTTAAACCGCGGTTACGTTTAGCAATTACCACACCTTCAAAGGCCTGTAAACGCTCACGTGTACCCTCTTTTACTTTAACTTGAACTACAACTGTATCACCTGGTGCAAACGCAGGGATAGTTTTATTTAAACGTGCAATTTCTTCTTGCTCTAACATTTGAATGATATTCATTATTTTTTTCCTATAATCTTGTTCCTACTTAACATTTCATCAAGTAGCCGAGATTGTTCTTTTGTTAACTGTCTGCCATCTAAAAGCTCTGGACGCCGTTGATAGGTTCGCCATAAACTTTGTTGCAAACGCCATTTTCTAATTTGTTCATGATTTCCCGAGCATAACACCTCAGGAACTTCATCACCACAATAATCACGCGGAACAGTATAATGCGGACAATCTAACAATCCATCCATAAATGAATCATTAGTTACTGATTCCTGACTATTCATGGCTCCGGGAATTTGCCGCACGATAGCATCAATTAAGAGCATCGCTGGTAATTCACCACCTGAAACCACAAAGTCACCTAGCGAAATTTCTAAATCAACATTGCGTTGAATAAATCTTTCGTCAATTCCTTCATAGCGACCACAAACAAAAATCACGCCTTGATCTAAAGCTAATTGATTAATCAATGCTTGATCAACACGCTTACCTTGCGGTGACAAATACACCACTAAAGGCTGCTTAACTCCATGTTGCGCTTGATTTAATTTAGCTTGTGCTAACGTTAATTCGAGCGGCACGATTTTCATGACCATCCCAGGCCCACCACCAAAAGTCTTATCATCAATGCGACGATAATTATCGGTAGTAAAATCACGTGGATTGAGCGTATCTAAATAAAACAAATTATTGGCTAATGCCCGAGCAACTATACCATTTTGGCTAACTGCCGCAAACATCTCTGGAAAAATGGAAATGACACTAAAGATCAATAGTCCAAGCCCCAGTCCAAGGTAATTTGTTTATTTGCCATATCAACGTTAATAACATATTGTGCAACAAAAGGCACCAAACGCTCTTGCTCCGCGTCCCGAATTACCAGAACATCGCTTGCACCAGTTTGCATTAGATCTTTAACAATCCCTAACGCTTCACCTTGCAAATTAATCACGTTTAAGCCGATTAAATCTACCCAATAAAATTCATCTTCGTCTAATTCTGGAAACTGTTCCCGACTAACTGCAACGGTAGCACCTTTAAGTGCGAATGCTGCATCGCGATCAGCAACACCAGCTAATTTGGCATGAAATAAGCCATCGCGAGCGAAGCTTTTTTCAACTGTTTGGCTAACTACTTTACCATCAGGCAGCTTAAGATAAATATTTTCATAATCATCCAGCGAGTCATCATATTCAGTAGTAACTTTTATTTTGACCCAACCCTGAATGCCAAACGGACCTGTAATATAGCCCATGTCAATCAAGTTGTTAGGTATCATAACTTAGGCTGCTAAGTTTTTAATTAATTTTTGAACTGCAGGAGATACTTGCGCACCAACTGAAGACCAATAATCAACACGAGTAGTATCAATACGTACTGCCTCAACGTTTGCAGCTGCAACTGGATTGTAAAAACCAACCTTCTCAATGAAACGACCATCACGGCGCGCACGAGAATCAGCAACTACAACACTGTAATAAGGGCGGTGCTTATTACCACCACGAGCTAAACGAATAACTACCATTGTGTTATTTCCCTATAAAAATTAAACAATAAAGCACGTGATTTTACAATAGAAAACAGTCCCCTGTCAAGTAGCCAATTTGACTAACGCCCGCAATCTTGCTATAATACACTATCATATAACTCAATTAAAGTAATTCACGATGCCACAACAGCTTAAAATTTTACCTCTAATTATAGCCTTAACTCTAATTGGCTGCGCTAGTACTAATCCAAATAGCCCAACCGAGCAAGCTTATTTATCAAGCGCCACGAATAGCTTACGAGCCAACCAGCCACGCGTAGCCTTAGAGTCAACCGCTCAAGCACTTAAATTGAACTCAAATAATTATCAAGCTTATTACCTGCAAGCCCAAGCCTATCAGCAACTCGGTGAAAGCTTAAATGCTACAACTAATTACCAACAAGCTTTAAAATTAAATTCCAGCAATGTTGAAGTTATTACCTGTTACGCTAATTTTTTGTGTGCCAATCAAGATTATGCTAGCGCCGAAACCCAATATGCCAAGGCTTATCAATTTGGTAAACAATATAACGTTGGCTGGGAACAAACCGCCAGTGATCATGGCGATTGTTTAAGCCAGCAAAATAAGTTAAATTTAGCGATTGAGAGTTATCAAATAGCGATTAATGGCACGAATAAACCCGCTAGCGCCTATCTTGGTTTGAGTTATGTTTATATTATGCAACAAGATTTCATTCATGCAACCTACTCAATTAGTCAATATCCAGGTGAAGACACCCCACAATCATTGCGCCTCAAAATTGCGGCCTATGATGGATTAGCCAAGAACCCAAATGTAAATGCCAAAAATAAGTCCATTCTCAAAACTAAAACCGCGGCTTTCAAAAGCAAGCTTGCCAAACTTGAACCAGCCCGTAGCAACAAAAAAGCGCCCAAAACTAAGCCAATCCCAATGCTTAGCAATTCAAGTGCGGATAACGTTGTAATTAGCAATACTCCGCCAACTAGCCAAGCTCCAGTAGCCGTTAAACTCGCTAGTTCAGCGCAAAAGACGGTAGCAACCGCAAATAAAACACCTGCGACTAAAAAAGCCCCAGCCAAGCCCAAAACTTTTGCCAGCCGAATTCAAAAAAACACTCATGGTCGCCATTATATTGTGGTGGAAGCTGGGGATACGCTGTTTAAGATCGCCCAACAAAGCAATCGTTCAGAAGCCAAATTAACTCAACTCAACAAACTTAAAACTAAAAATGTGCCATTAGACACTCGCCTATATTTGGATTAATTAATGCGTAAACTTTATTTATTCGCGGTCTTCTTCGTGCTGTATGAATTTACCACCTATTCCGCCAATGACATGATCATGCCTGGCATGCTCGCGGTCGTAAATGAATTTCATGCGCCACTGAGCTATGTTGCTGCATCACTTAGCCTATATATGCTTGGTGAATGTGCAATTCAACTCTGGCTTGGACCACTCGCGGAACGTTATGGTAAACGCCAAATTATTCTACTCGGTAGTTTTTCATTCATTATTTTCACGATTATTATCGCAGCTAGCAGTAATATTTCTCAATTTATGCTTGGGCGCTGGCTCCAAGGTAGTGGCATGGCGTTTATCGCAATGGGCTATGCTATCATCCATGAGAAATTTGATGATAAGTCAGCGGTCAAAGTTATCGCAATTATGGGCAATGTTACCATCATGGCGCCATTAATCGGTCCATTAATCGGTGGCGTTATCGTCAGTTATGCGAGCTGGCATTATATCTTTGCGTTAACTGGGATTCTGGGTTTCATCGCCTTGTGCGGTCTGTATCGCTATACTCCCACTAGTACACCGCAATTAAAGAAATTAGCATTAAAACCGATTTTGAAACATTATGTTGAAATTGCCAAAAGCAAGAATTACGCGCTAGGCGTAAGTTGTACCTTAATGGGTGCAATGCCGTTATTAATTTGGATTGGCTTAGCCCCCAATTTAATTCTCCATCATTTACAGTTGAGTTATAAAAGCTATATCATTTATCAAATCATTGCGCTGGGTGGATTAGCTCTCTCGAGTATCTTGATGCAATTTCTCGCTGGACGCTGGCAGTTCCATCAACTGATCCGCCGTGGCTGTTATCTAGCTTTTGCTGGAGTGCTGTTTAGCTTTATTTTTAGCTCCTCAATTGAATTAATTGCGCTTGGTCTATTTTTCTATAGCATTGGACTGGGTTTCACCAATGGTAGCATAATTCGGATTATTATGAGTAATACCACGCTCTCACAAAGCATGGCAGCCTCACTCATGACGTTTAGCCAAACGCTATTTTTCGCACTCGGCATCCAATTCAGTGATGAGTTATGTAAACAATTTGATTATTCTGGCTTTAGTTTTACCTTATGTTGCTTGATTAGTGCCTGCATTAGCTTAATTTTAACCCGTAAATTTGCCGCCCGCATGACCGAGCGCAAATGGCAATAAAGGTAACCTCTAGCACTAAGTTATGCTATAATTTGACGGCTTAAATAACACAAACTTGCATTACTTTAAATTAATTCAGTTACTGCAAGCTTAGTTCAATTTCAATAAGGATACCATCGATGCAAAAAATTAAAGTAGCCAATCCAGTTGTCGAACTCGACGGCGATGAGATGACGCGTATTATCTGGAAATTTATTAAAGAAAAATTAATCCTACCTTACTTGGATCTAGATATCAAATATTATGATTTAAGTATGGAAAATCGCGATCTAACCGACGATAAAGTTACGGTTGATTCAGCGCACGCCATCAAAAAATATAATGTGGGTATTAAATGCGCAACCATCACTCCCGATGAAGCGCGTGTAACAGAGTTTAACCTCAAAAAAATGTGGAAATCACCGAATGGTACCGTGCGTAATATTTTAGATGGTACAGTTTTCCGCGAACCAATTATTTGCAAAAATGTACCGCGTTTAGTGCCAAATTGGACGGCGCCAATCGTTATTGGACGTCACGCGCATGCCGATCAATATAAAGCCGTCGATTTTGTGACCAAAGGCAAAGGTAAATTAACTATTACCTACACCCCTGAAAATGGCACGCCTGAAACTCATGAAGTTTATGATTATCAAGGTGATGGCGTAGCAATGGCAATGTACAATACCGATGAATCAATTCGTGGTTTTGCCCATGCTTGCTTCAATATGGCGTTAACTAAACAATGGCCGCTTTACCTTTCAACCAAAAACACCATTTTAAAACAATACGATGGTCGTTTTAAAGATATTTTCCAAGAAATTTATGTGGCAGACTATCAAGCTAAATTTAGCACCGCAGGAATTACTTATGAACATCGCTTAATTGATGACATGGTTGCCTCAGCTCTTAAATGGAATGGTAATTTTGTCTGGGCATGTAAAAATTACGACGGCGACGTTCAATCAGATACCGTTGCCCAAGGTTTTGGTTCATTAGGTTTAATGACTTCGGTTTTAGTTACTCCAGATGGCAAAACGATGGAAGCCGAAGCCGCACATGGAACAGTAACACGTCATTACCGCGATCATCAAGCTGGTAAAAAAACTTCAACTAATCCAATTGCATCGATTTTTGCTTGGTCACGTGGTTTAGCTCACCGTGGTAAATTAGATAACAATGCTGAATTAATTGATTTCTGTACTAAACTCGAACAAGTTTGTGTGGAAACCGTTGAATCAGGCAAAATGACCAAAGATTTAGCCGTTTGCATTCATGGCAATAAAGTTGCCGCCGATCAGTATTTAAATACTGAAGACTTCCTCGAAGCGTTGAATGTCAATCTAAAAGCCAAATTAGGTTTTTAATTTTCAATCCCACTACGGTGGGATTTTTTATTAGCTCTTCCTCGCTTAACCCGAATTCAGTTATGCATATAATTACAGAACAATAGCTTCAATATGCTATAATCCGACTCTTTTTATTTGGATGGTACGATGAACAATCGCAGAAACTTAATACTTTTTGCCGTTTTTTTCATAATTTATGAATTTAACGCCTATATCTCGAATGATATGATCATGCCAGGCATGATCAAAGTAGTAACAGAATTTAATAGCCCAGTCGAGAATATTGCTAAATCACTTTCATTATTTATCATTGGCGGCAGCAGTTTACAAATTTTTCTTGGTCCGTTATGTGACCGTTATGGCAAACGCAATATTTTATTAATTGGTAATGTATTTTTCTTAATCGCCAGTGGCGTAATTCCATTTGTTGTAAACATCGATCAATTTTTGGCCGCGCGCTTCTTCCAAGGCTTTGGTTTATGCTTCATTTTCATTGGTTATGCCATGATTCACGAATCATTTGATGATAAATCAGCAGTCAAACTCTGCTCTTTAGTCTCAAATATCAGCATATTTGCACCCTTAGTTGGGCCTGTAATTGGCAGCGCGATTATTTTAGCCGCGAATTGGCGCTATGTCTTTATTATTACTGCAATTTTAGCCATTACTTCATTGATTGGTTTAGCTAAAAACATGCCGAATAATAAACCGAGCCGCAAAGCCATGACGCTCAAAGAAATCTTACAGACTTACCTGAAAATTATCCGCACTCGCCCATTATTACAAGGTGGCTTAATTATCGCCGTATCCTCGTTACCATTAATTACATGGATCGGTTTAGCACCAATTTTGGTTATGAAAACCATGGGCAAAAGCTTTGGTTATTATATCGTTTACCAAACCTTGGTTTTCGGCGGCTTCATCGTAAGTAGCATCAGCATTCAGTTTATGGCTGGACGAATTAGTTTTTATAAATTAATTACCCGCGGTTCAGTAATTGCAGTGCTTGGTCTAGCTATTTCGTTAATTTTTAGTTCAATTCACCTCGTGTTTATTTTAGGCTTATTCCTAGCTTCATTCGGCATTGGGATCTTTAATGGCTCAATTTTCAGAATAGCCATTACCTCAACTGGACAGTCCAATAGCATGAGCGCGGCTACCCTAAATATTATTCAATCAACCGTACTGGCGGGTGGACTTGAAGTTTTAAATATCTTATGCAGCAAATTTGGCTATAGCCTATTTGGTTTTGCCTTATTAAACCTTGGCGCTGGAATAATTTTACTCGGGTTGTGCTTAAATTTTGCCAAATTAGTTAAATTACGCGCTTGGCAATAAAATTAATCTATGTAGCTGCATCAATAAATACGCGGCAAGCCGTGAGAAATTAAACCCCAAGAGATTAAATCCGATGACAGTAGTTGCTTTTAGTTTCACACCTGATATATAATATTGTTATGAAAAAGCAAAATAATAACCTAACCCATTACACAGATCGCTGCGACATTCCATTAAAGAAAGGAAATGGCACACTTAATTTTTCGTTTTTACAAGATGAATACGGAAGCGTAATTGAATATAGTTTTGCTTACATAAATCATCGAATTTGCTCAAAAGATAATGGGCGTGTCCTTGGATACGATAATTCTCATGGTGAACATCATCGACATATTATGGGACAATATGAAAAAGTTGATTTTATAAGTTTCAATGATACCCAAGAAAATTTTGAAAAAGAATGGAGAGAATTTCATGCAACACAGCAATGCAGTAATAAAGGTCGGTAATCCAGATGAATTTTTTTCTAGAATCAAACAGGTCTGTAAAAAGCTAGATAAAAAAGAAAAAATACAAACAGCCCATATTATCACTTTTGAAGATCCGATTGATTTAACTAGATTTATTACGCCAAAAAAAATAGAAATAATCAATGTAGTAAAGAATAATCCACAAGCGACCGTGACCGAATTGTCAGAAATACTACACCGTGACCGCAGCTCTGTACAAAAAGACATCATTAGCATGGCTAATATTGGAATTTTAAAAGTCAATAGTGTAACTAACCCAGGGCATGGCATTAAAAAACTGATTAGTCTGGCTTATGAAAAATTAACCCTACAAGCCTCAATTATTTGAGAAACAAATTCTAAAACTAAACAATTTAAAATAAAACCTGATTGAAAACTCCAATCAGGTTTTATTTATGCAACCATTCTGCGATTAGGCACTAGCTTTTAATTCAAGCTTAGCTTTTATTAGCATCCAAATATTATAAACCAGTACCACTAACAAAATCCATTTTAACATCGTTGCATCAATTTTAGAAATAATTGGTGCCGCAACCAATACAGCAAGACATCCCGTTACAGCCATAATTATTGCACTTAGTGAGTAAAATTGACGGTTCTTAATCATCGGCACGGCGGTCATTGGCATTTGTACCGCACTCGCTGTTGTCATAATTGGATACGCCACTGCTGGCGATAAACCCAACAAAAAGATCACCACCAACACAATTGAATAATAGCCCACCCCAAAAGCAGGTAAACATCCTGCTAAAAACATCACGACAGCCAACACAATTAATTCAATCCCGCGCACTTGGCTCAATTCCCCACCGACATTCAACATGTTCATTTTGCTCAAAATCAAAATAATGGCAGTGATCACAAAAGTTATTAGCATTACATTATAAATCGCATTTTTAGTTACGTATTTAACAAAGTATCCAGACACTACTCCACCGAGCGCAATTGCAACACAAGATACAATTAAAGTCAAACTATCAATCTTAACCAATTGTAAAAAAAGCACCGATTGCAACATGGTTGGTAAAGTGGCTTGAACCACCAACGTTCCGTTATAACGCTTATTATCGGGGAGCAGACCAAACAAATTCCGCAAAGCAAAATAACTCGAAAAACTACCAATTCCAAAAGTATCGAAGAAATTCGCTACAAAGCCACTCACAACGGTTTGTAATTTGGCTTTCAAAGTCAATTGCTCTTGACCATATTTGAAATTTAACAAAAAATACGTAAACGTCGAACAGACTAAAACGATTACAAAAATTTTAATAATTAGAAGCTGATTCACAATAACTTTCTCCCTCGTTAATGTCTGCTAATCTTTAAACTTATCACCAAACGCAAAGCACCATAGGCTCCAAGCAACCGCATAATTATAGCACAGCAAAACCACATTGCAAATAAGTTAATTAAACTAATTACCCACAAAAACTCAGCCAACGGAGCTTAAACAACTAGATCCTTGGCTAATGTAGCTAGCCTTGATGCATTTTCATCCAGCATTTGATTTGCAAATTGTTGAACTTTAGCCATATTCTCATCCGAGACATCACCACTAGCTAATTTATAATCACATTTGGAATCCAAATACACAAAATCCACATCCAGATATGACTCACCAGCTTCCTTGATATATTCAAGTACCAGATCGGTAGAAAATTTACTACTAATTATCGGTGAATTTAATAAATATTGCAATAAACCATACGCGCCAAATTCCGCCATATGCGCATGACGATAGTGCATGCCATCATCCCCGCCATTGGCAATTTGCACAATCCGAAGTTTTTTGTTCGGAAACATCAACCACGTATTTAATAAAATAACTTCGGCAGGATTGTTAATTACCACCCCTGGATCAATAAAGACTTTCTTTTTATCACCCACCAAAAAAGCTTGCGGCGAAAACAATAACGGCGGATTCGAGGCGCCATGAATTAAATCAAGTAATAAATAATTAGTATAATGTTGATTCCCTTTTGGCTCCCAATTCCGAATGATTCGCAATGCGTTTTCTACTAGATCATAAACTGGCACTAATAAATTAGTCGCCAAATCCGCTAAGGTCGCCTCACCAAAATAACCGCGTAAAACTTTAAGTTTGCCCTCAGGTAAATAATGCGGACCAAATAAACCAAAGACAGTCAAAAATTTATGATACCACGGGGCTGAGAACATTTGCCGAATATTACTCACATAATCGCGCGCAATATCTGCTGCCGAAAAACGGCGCCCTGCTGCATCATCTGCCAATGCCATAATGGCACAGTTAATCGCACCTGTTGAAGTACCAGCCATAAAATCAAATAACTCACCAGTTTTTTTACCCGTTAAGCACTCTAATTCAGCTAAAACCTGTAACGGAATCAAACCGCGCACACCACCACCAGTTAAAACTAAAATATTAATCGTTTCAGCCGCAGCATAGCGCTCACGAATTTGTTGCACCGATTTAAGCTGGAGATTATCTTGAAGATGTTGCGTACGATCGAGTGTCGTAAAATATTTTGCGGTCATCCGCTTAAAATAAGCATAGACCGCAAGAAAATAGATTGCCACTAACGTCAGTAGCAGAATGAGAATAAGCATCAATTGATTGAACCATTCAGTCCACCACTTAATACGGCTTGTTTTGCCGAGTCAACCAAACCAACCCCAAATTTTTTCGATAATTTATCCAAGGTATCTTGTGCTGGCGTAAAATCAACCACATTTTCAGATTTAAATTGTTCGCGCGCAACGCTACTCACCGTACCATAGCCATCAATTAAGCCCAATTTTTGCGCATCTTGACCCAGCCAATAACGCCCACTAAACAAATCAGGATCTTGAGCTAGTTTATTTCCGCGTCCACGTTTTACCGCATCGATAAATTGTTGATGCACCTCATCCAACATTTTTTGTTGCATCTGCGTTTGATCTTTATTTTCTGCGACAAAAGGAAAGCCCATCGCCTTATTTTTACCTGAAATTATCAAGCGACTTTCCAAACCCAGTTTTTTCATCGCTTCAGTGGCGCCAAATCCAGTATAAATCACCCCAATTGAACCAACGATACTAGCTGGACTGGCATAAATTTTATCCGCTGCAGCCGCTGCATAATAACATCCCGATGCGCAGACTTCCTCCACCACAAAATCAATTGGTTTAGTTGGATATAGTTTACGCAAGCGGGTTAATTCATTATTTAAAATATCTGAATAAACAGGTGAACCACCTGGTGAATTGGCACGAATTAAAACCGCCACCGTCTTTTTATCTTTAAGCGCCTTGGTTACGCCTTCAATCACATTGGCGTAGTTTTTACTATCGCCATCAATTACACCTTTAAAATCTACTACCGCCACTTGTGGACCAGTTTTAGCCTCAGTATCATCCTCGCTACTTCCATAGCTCAACCAAAAGCCCCAAGCTACGGCAATCACAATTAGTAATCTAAAAAAAATACGCCAGCGCCGTGCACGGCGTTGTTCTTTAATCGTTTCGAGTAAAACTTTTTGAATCGTATCTTGTTCCCAATTATTCATGTCATCTTCCTTCAAAGGTGTAATTTTTACAGCAAGTATTATAGTATAAAACCTGAATTACTAAAAATATTTACGTTTCCAAAACCAGCGCCCTAAGCCAAATAAAATTTCATTAACACTCAATAATTATGGCAGAACTATCATATAATAATTTCACCAAACACCAAGAATCTACTTATAACTTACTCGGTTAATGCTGCACTGCTACTTGAAAAACATTGACCAATGCTTTACCATTCGCAATTGAATTCAAAACCTGCACAATAACTCAATAATACTGTTTGCAATAATGTGCCTAATTGATGGAACCTTAAGTAAACATAATCAGATGAAAAAAGATAACATGGTATAAAAAATACCTATCTTCAGGGTTTAGCCAATACTATCATTCTTAAAGGAACATTATCTGATGAAGAAAATTTCAACTCTACAATTAATTTTATTATCAACTGGCGGCATGATTGGCAGTGGCTGGTTATTTTCACCTTATTATGGTTTTCAAACCGCTGGTACAGGGGTTTTACTGTCATGGACACTCACGGCATTACTTACCCTAATTATCGGCTTAGCTTTTGCTGAAGTCGCCACAATTTTACCGATCGTAGGCGGTGTAATGCGCTTTATGGGTGTAACTCATTCACGTCCATTAGGTTTTATTTTTATTTCGCTGGCGTGGATTAGTTATATTGTTTACCTACCCTTAGAAGCGCAATCCGCAATCCAATATTTAGGTTTCTGGTTTCCTGATTTAGTCCGCCAAAACGCAACAGGAGTAGTTTTATCTGGTTCTGGCTTAATCGTTGCCTTAGGTATTATGCTCTTTTTGACCTGGTTTAACACCAAACAATTAGCCAAGGTAACTAAAGTTAATTCCATCGTCAGCATGTGGAAAATCTTTATTCCCTTATCCATCGCAATTGGCATGATTATTATTTACGGTAATCATAACCATGTACTAAACAACCATGCCTTACCTAAATTATCCTTTGAGCCAATTTTACTGGCTATTACAAGTTCTGGTTTAGCTTTTGCCTTTGCTGGTTTTCAAAATGGCTTAATTTTAGCCAATAGTGCCGCCAACCCACGCCGAGCAATCCCACTTTCTATCATTGCACCGGTCGTAATCGGGTGGGTCTTATATAGCTCGTTATCATTAATGTTCATGCTCTGTCTGCCTGGCGAAAAAGCTTCATTAATCACTAGCGTCGCACCACTTCTTGGGTTGTTAAGCTTATTTGGCTTGCATTATATTTACACAATTTTATTTATTGATGCAATTATTGCCCCACTTGGCACTGCGAATGTTTATACTACGGTTACAGGCAAGATTCTATTTGGGCTTGGACGCGAATTTTTCCCTAAATCAATCATCGTTAAAATTAACAAAAATTCAGCACCCTATATTGCCTTATGGATCAATATGATTCTTGGTGCATGTTTTTTACTGCCCTTCCCAACTTGGACTCAACTAGTTAATTTTTTATCCTCGTTGACGTTACTAAGCTGCCTCTCTGGCCCCCTAGCATTAATGATACTCCGCGACAAATTTCCCGAATTAGAGCGCAAATTCAAATTACCTTTCCCCAATGTGTTTGGCTACCTCGGTTTTGCCGCCTGTAGTTTCTTTGTCTATTGGTCAGGTACCGACAATTTATTTTACTTAGTTTTATTAATTTTACTCTGCTGCCTCGCTTACTGGTTAATCTTTGAGCGCTCTCAACCACTTTTAGCTTTCAAGAAAAGCTGGTATTTCACCGCCTACGTAATTGGTTTATTCATAATCTCGTATTGCCACAAAGCGCACCTGATTGATTTCCCAATTGATAACTATCTAGTTTTTGGATTAAGTGTAATTTTTACTAAAATATTTTTAGTCAATCAAGATAGCCGTGAAGGGATTGCCGTGAACATCGAAAAATTAAAAACCGAGTTACGCGGTGAAGAGTAACTTAGACTTAAATTAAGCAAAAGGTCTAATTTCATACTAAAGCTAATTTTTAAACTATAGCAACATAAGGTATCAAAGGAGTCATCATGAAAGTATTAGTAATGGGCGGCGGTGTAATTGGTGTTACTACCGCATGGTATTTAGCGAAAGCTGGCTGTGAGGTAACGGTTATTGAACGTCAAAATGAAACTGCATTAGAAACTAGTTTTGCCAACTGTGGGCAAATTTCACCAGGTTATGCTACCCCATGGGCGGCACCAGGAATTCCACTCAAAGGATTAAAATGGCTCTTTCAAGCCGACGCTCCGTTAAAAATATCTCCTGATGGCAGTTTATTTCAGCTGGCATGGATTGCACAAATGTTATCTAATTGCAACAATAACAGCTATGCAATTAACAAAGGGCGCATGTTACGCTTATCGGAGTATAGCCGCGATCAATTTATTACCTTGCGCCAAGAATTAAATCTTAGCTATGACGATCGCCAAGGTGGCACGCTACAATTATTCCGCACTCAAAAACAACTCGATGGCATGGCTAAAGATATTGAAGTATTGGAAGAATGTGGCGTACGCTATCGTGCTTTAGATCCGAATGGCTGTGCCGAAGTTGAACCTGCACTCGCCAAGACTAAGCATAATTTAAGCGGTGGTCTGCAATTACCCAACGATGAAACCGGCGATTGCAATATGTTTACCCAAAAATTAACCGAGCATTGCAAGGCGTTGGGGGTGAAATTCATCATGGGTAAAACTATTACCAAGATTGAGAAACAAAATAATCAAATTAATCGCGTGTTTTTAGGTATCGAAGAACTAACCGCCGATCATTATGTGATGGCACTTGGTTGTTTTTCGCGCCAAATGCTCTTAAGTCTAGGGATTGAGATTCCAGTTTACCCAGTTAAGGGTTACTCAATGACGATCCCTATTGTTGATCCAGCTTCGGCTCCAGTTTCAACCATCTTAGATGAAAGCTATAAAGTAGCGATTACGCGCTTTGATGATAGAATTCGTCTCGGTGGAATGGCCGAATTATCCGGATATAATCTGACCCTTAATCCACGCCGACGACAAACCCTTGAAAAAGTTATCAATGACTTATTTCCAGATGGTGGTAATCTGCAACAAGCTTCATTCTGGACTGGTTTACGCCCAATGACGCCTGATAGCACCCCCATTGTCGGAGTTAGCTCCATCAAAAACTTATCGCTAAATACAGGACACGGAACCTTAGGCTGGACGATGTGTTTAGGTTCAGCCAAAATCCTCGCCGCTGAAATTTTGGGTACGCAGCCTGAGATTAGCATCGAGGGATTAAATGTGGCACGCTACGCCAAATAATAACGCTCTTTTTTAAAGCTTGAACATCATGCATCCAACCATAATTAAAGTAAATTCTCATCAATTTATTAAAAATTTAATTGCCATTCGCGCCCAAATTGGAACTAAGGTCAAACTCTGTTTACCAGTTAAGGCCAATGGCTACGGACATGGTTTACTTGAAATTGCTTTGAGCGCTGAACCATATGTAGACTATCTGGCGGTATCTTGTCTTGAAGAGGGTAAAAGTCTCATTCAACATCATATCCGTAAACCGATTTTAGTGCTCGGTACTTTTGATGATGAGCAAATTCCCGAATTAGTTGCCAATCGACTGGAAGTGACAATTGCCTCGTTAGAAAAAGCCGAGCTGCTGTCTCAATTTTGCACACAGCTCAACACCAACTGTCGCGTACACATTGGCGTTGACACTGGCATGAATCGAATTGGTGTCGGTATGGCAAATGCTACTGCCTTAATTGATTTTGTGCTTGCCCAACCCAAAATTGAATTGATTGGGGTGTATTCACATTTCGCTGCCAGTGACGGCTTAGAGCCATTTTTAACCGAGCAACAAATTGAACTATTTAGCCAAATTGCTGACTACATCCAATCGCGTAAGCCTGAAGTAATCTGTCATTTAGCCAATTCTGGTGGAGTTGCTTATTATCCCAAGAGTTATTTTGACATGGTGCGCCCCGGCTTAATGAGTTATGGATACTTCCCTGCGCATGCGATTGAAACTGGACCACTGGCATTAATTGCCCCCTGTTTTAGCTTAATTACGCGCGTGGCATATTTCAAAACTGTGCCTCAAGGTCAAGGTATTAGTTATAGTCATCGCTATCACACTGGAGAAATCACCAATATCGCAACTATGCCCATTGGCTATGGCGATGGTTATCGGCGTGGTCTATCTAATCTGGGTCAAGTTTTAATTCATGGTAAAAAATATCCAATTGTTGGCAGTGTCTGTATGGATATGTTGATGGTGGATTTAGGCCCCGATGATCATGCTGAAGTTGGCGATGAAGTGGTTTTAATTGGGCGCCAAGGAGATCAAGAAATTTTATTAAATGAACTAGCCGAAAAATTAAATACCATCAATTATGAAATATTGGTTGGATTCAATGATCGAATTCCGCGAGTCTTAATTAAATGATTATTGTATTTCAAGATGTTTTATAATAACGTTCAATGAACCCCATCTTCTAAAGAATTATATGTTAGATTTACATTATGAACGCCGCATTTTACTCGCACTAGTCTATGTTTTTGCCATGGCGTTTTGTGTCGTTGGAGTATTTCTAATGAGCACCTTTGATGATCAGTCTTTTTTTGATTTAACCTTAAAGTTCATCATTACCGCACTGATTCCCTTAATCTTATTTTATAAAGTTGACAGTTTCTACGTTAAATATACCCACAGCAACAACTTTGTTCAGCAACATTTAGAGTGGATTGCCCACAACTATGTTTTATATTTATTGGTTTTCATTTTAAATAATTGGGTTATTAATCCACTTATTCAACAATTAGGTTGGGGATTTAATTACATCTTTATTGCCTTGATGCTTTGGCTTGGCTATCGCTACCTCCAAGGTTTAAACAGTATTTTTGCGAATAAGCCAGCACCCAAAAGCAAAATTATCGCGCCTAGACTCAGGAAAATTTTTCAAATTATCCGCGCACGTACAATCTAAACCACACAACTTAATTCTAATTTATGCAAAAATAAGAACTATATATCCGCAAATAGCTCTTCCAATTTCGCTATAACATCTCTATAATCACGTACTTTCAAAATGATACCTGCATAAAATCTACTTATTAGATATTATAAAAAATATTTGCACCACATTCATACAGCTAATTCATCTACGCTCATTACTACACGCCAATACAAGCAGATGGCAAGTATTTCACTTTTGAAATTACAGCTAAAATATGAACTTAGTCGTAATCTTTAACACACATAAAAGACGACCTCAAGAGATTCATTATTTTACGCTAAACAAAACAACTTTGAATTGGACACTTAAATCATTAATCACACAAAGCAGAATTAACAGGAATTTTACATGAATAACAAATTAACCAAATTAATACTAGTACTTACAACAATTAATCTTGCTGCATGTAATAGTGGTGGAACAAATACGGGGACGGCAAATAGTACGACAAATACTGATAACACTCAACAAAATAGCACCGAAAATAAAGAACTAAATTGGCACTTTTCGTGGTCAACTCCATTTGCCTCGCTTGCTCAAAAAGGGCTCGGCTGGTCGATTGTCATCCAAAATGATAGTGATTATACCTATCTTGCTCAAGCAATAACTGGCAGTTCTAAAATAAATGGTACGGATACGTGGGAAGAGGATACCGAATTAGATAGCGCCAATGAAATTGCTCCACATACAACTAAAGTTATTTATGCGGAATCCTTCACCAATGGACCAAAAAGCTTTAAATTAACCACGACCTCTGGACCAGTTCACGAGCAAATAATTACCCTCCACAAAGATCTACTTGAGGCTAATAGCAATGATTTCTATATGACTAATGATACCTATCACACCCGTGGTGAAGCCGTTTTTAATCATGGCGCTAAACGCTCCATGGCAACTGGTGCAACGGCTGCCTTTATTATTGCTGATCTCGTTGGCTTATTAGGTGGTGCCGCGATTGGTGAAGAGATCGGTAATGACATCGCTACTCGTGCTGCATCTATCGCTGCTCGAGATGATTTAATTAGTGCTAATCTATTTATCCAAGACGCCAATCTTGACTATATGAATATGATAAGTAAAGCAAAATTAAGCTGGGAAGATCGCATAACAAAAATAGAAGATAAAATCACGAATCAAGATCGCGTAAATTATTTAACCCAACGATTACGAGGCCAATACCCCAAGATGACGGATAAACAGCTAAAATTATTAGTTAGCAACTATTATATCAATAGAATCTCATCTTCCATCGTTAATATGCTGTATGATCTTGAAGAGGCACGCGTATTCGCTAAAACTTACCGAAGAGAGATTGGTGCGAGAATAAGGCCACAAATTCAAGTCAAAGATAATGCAAATGATGAACTAATACAAGCAATCGTTCGTAACAATGACGTCTTTAAACTCAATGATTTAACTGGAGCAGTTGGCTATGTTGCATCACCACAAACAATTGCAATTTATCGAAGCATTGGCGGATTATTTGGTGCTGGAGCGATATTTGGTATTAGCAGTACTTTAGATATCGCAGGTAAAGATAGGGTTCTTACTTCGCTTCAAATTGACAACAGCGGAATTGGCAATGTTGGGCAAATGAACGATGCACCAGTTAGCGATTATTTAGTGACATGTAATAACTTAGGCACTGAAAGCGATGTAACTGTTGCACTATGTAAAAACACAGCAAATGAAACACAGTTGTCAATGCTAAATGTAAAATTGAATTTACATTTACAAGAAGGAATTGTAAATAATAATGGGGTTATTCAAGGTGCTGACCAATATCATGATTATTGCTCATATGGTTATAACGTAAACGGCGTAATTAGTGCAGTATGTAAAGAAAACTCAAATGCAGAAGCTCAATTACAACAATTAGATTATGCTCATGATTGTGCTGATGGTGCAGAAGTACGCTTTGAAAATAATCGTCTAATTTGTTCTAAAAATCGTTACCAATATTTAGATAGTTGTACTCCAGTTGAGGTGCAACAACCTGTTGATGATATAGTAACAACAGCACAATGTAAAGGAAGCAATGGTGTGCTCCGTGAAGGTTACTCTAGCTTAGATCCAAAGTTATGTGCTAATGGATCAGATATTATAAATCGGGATGGAACCTTAATATGTGCACAATATAAACCTGAGATACCACAAGGTTCGTATTTAAATACGTGTCGTGTAGATTTTTTTGATCAAGTAACCACATACCCTTACTCTAGCACATTGGCGGCGAGCTGTGAAGATAATACAGGCTATGTTAGTCATATAACCCTAGATTATTTAAATGAATGTGTCGCTGGCAGTTCGGTTTCGCTGAGCTCAAAAGGGTTTTTACGTTGTGACCGCTATAAACATTATTTAACTACCGATGAGGTTGTTAATTTACATACTCAAGGACAAGACATGGAGTTACAACGACTATACGATCTAGGTAAAATTAATTAATAACTGATGTTACGCAGCAAGCTCCAAACTTTCAAATTCAGCGAACTGCGATTTAGTCATACAAGTATTCTGTTTAAAACTCTTATGGTCTATATTTCGACCTTAGCAATGGTCGTGATGATAACAATTAATGCATTCTCATCTATTTAATAATCAGTAGTTAATTAATCGAAGTCATATTTTAGCTTAAATTCAATAATGGTTTAAGTTGGTAAAACACATTTTAAAATGATAAAGAATTCAATGAAAAAATATATAGCATTAAAACTCATTCTAGCACTACGACTGGGGTTGTCTTTGCTATTTTTCTGTGAGAGTCTAGATGGCTTAATGAATTTATGCATTGATTTATTTTGTCTTGAAGAATGTGATAATCCTGCGTTGTTTGAAATCAACAATTTAATCGATGCACTGTCTATAATTGTGTGTAAAATTTGGATCACCTTTGAATCCAATCCAGAATTTATCTGGAATTCAATTTGGTTATTATCTATTTACTGCTATCTACGTCGTCAAAATACTTATAAATTATTGGGCATAGCATACAGTAAATTAAGCCATCAAAAATATAAAGCTTATCTTAGCTCTTCAAAGTTACTGAATTTATTTAGACATGTAATTCAGGAAGAGTCCTCATTTTGTCTTCCTTTTATTTAGAGTCATAGTTTCCTCCACATATACCCTGTAATATTCATTATCTGTAGTTTGGTTTAGCTTAGCTTATACGCATAGGTTAGAGTATTTAACTATTGGATTAGATGAAGTTACGGCGGTGATTTGAAAAATATAAAATTATTAATTAATTAGTATGGCAGCCTATATCCATAAGAATTACACATGGCATATGTTAATTGCAGACATTGCATTAAAAAACATTCC
>Ga0247840_10002366_pt1 | contig 33629 bp, 25 predicted proteins | sample LaCruzMarch2015__FD_192404 | JGI IMG/M metagenome (GOLD analysis project Ga0247840, IMG submission 192404) | Freshwater microbial communities from meromictic Lake La Cruz, Castile-La Mancha, Spain - LaCruzMarch2015_17m | ecosystem: Environmental > Aquatic > Freshwater > Lake | place: Spain...
GCGCTTATCCGCGGAGGCCTGATGAAAAAGGCCATCACCAGCTTTGCAGGCAACACCTATCCCACGCCCGGCCCCAACCCGCTGGTGCAGAAGGCCTATATCTCGGGAGCGGTGGAATTTGAGAATTGGACCATGCTGACCATCACGCAGCGACTGCTGGCCGGTGCCATGGGCTGGGAGTTCATACCCACGCGGTCCCTCGTGGGAAGTAACATGGCCGAGGATAACAAGGGCGATTTCCGCGTTATCGATTCGCCCTTCGGCGGCGGACAGTCCGGCCTGCTCAAAGCACTCAGGCCGGACATCACCTTCGTACACGGCCTGGCAGCCGACCGCTCCGGCAACACAATATTGCCATATCCTTTAGGCATAGACGCATTCGGGGCCTGGGCGGCCAGGCAGGCGGTGATTGTGAGCGTGGAACACGTTGTCCCCACGGATTACATACGCAGCCATGCACACCTGGTCCGTATCCCTGCCCACATGGTAAGCGCTGTTTGCGAGGTACCCTACGGTGCCCACCCCGGCGGCCTGCCCAACTGCGGCATACCCCAATACGAGGGCTACTTCGACGATTACGAATTCGCCACGCTCATAAGGGATGCCTCGATGGACGAGACCCGTTTCATGGGGTTTATACGTGAGTGGATCCTGAACTGCAAGGACCACAGGCAATACCTGGACAAATTGGGCAAGGACAGGCTTCGCTACCTCAAGGACAAGGCCAAGCCGCATTCCTGGGTAGTGGAAACACTTGCTGCCGTGCCCCATATCGAGTTCCAGAAAGAGTCCAACCGGCTTGAAAGGATGGTTATCGCGGGCAGCAGACATATAGCCGGCCTGTGCCGGACCGGGGGCTATCACACCATGCTGGCCGGGGTGGGCCTTGCCCAGCTTGCAGCGTGGATGGCGGCCTACAGCCTGAAAAGCTTGAACCACGATACGGAACTGGTTGCAGAAAATGGCATGTACGGCTACATGCCGGTGCCCTCAGATCCTACAGGCTTCAGCATGCACAACCTGCATTCCTGCAAGATGCTTACCAATATCGAAACGGCCCTGGGGGTCCTGGCCGGAGGGCCGGCCAGCTCCTGCCTGGGTGTGCTTGGGGCGGCCCAGGTCGATCGGCATGGCAACGGTAATTCCACCAAGATACCCCACGTCTATTACATCGTAGGGTCAGGCGGTGCCAACGACGTGGTCAGCTCCTGCCGTGAGACTATTGTATTTGTCCCCGCCGGCAAGGAAAGGCTGATCAGGGACGTGCCCTACATAACCTTCCCGGGAGCTAACGTCAGGACCCTGGTCACGGATGTAGGCATCTTTGAGAAGCCTGAGGGCAAGGACACGCTGGTGCTCACCTCCTACATTCCATATGGTACGGCCATCAGGGAGGAGGAGGCCATCAGGGGCATCAAGAGGATGGTGGGCTGGGAGCTGGAGGTGGCCCCGCACCTGGATAAAATCGATCTGCCAACATACGAGGAGAAAATGATGATAAGGCTCTTCGATCCCCAGGGGTTCTATACAAAAGAATGAATAAAGACCCCGGACAGGCTATTGGGTCCGGCCGAATTCCCTCTTCAGCTGTTGCGAACTCAGATGTATTATGGTCGGCCGGCCGTGCGGGCAGGTGCGTGGTTCTGAAGTGCGTTCAAGCTGCCTGATAAGGGCCGCCATTTCACCCGCATCCAACCCTTTACCGGCCTTCACAGCGCCGTGGCATGCCAGCGACTGCGCAGCTTTCGAGTCCCGCTTTCCCGGGTCCTTTTCCACACCTATCTCATCAAGCAGCTCCATCAATGCCTCCGCCGGCGGAGCACCGTTTAGCACGGCTGGTACGGCGCGCACCAGGCAGGTTTTACTTCCGAAAGGCTCGATATTGAATCCGAGTTCAGTCAGCAGGCCGGCGCAGTCCGCCAGCGCCTGCTCCTGGCCGGGGGTAAGCTCCAGCGCCAGGGGTTCCAGCATGCCCTGCACATCCGGCTTCCTGGATGCACGCTGGGCAATTATTTTCTCGAACAGTATACGCTCGTGGGCCGCATGCTGGTCGATCAGGTAAAGGCCCTCTTCTCCCTCTGCCAGGATGTAACTTGAGGAAAGTTGCCCTACCGTCCTCAAAGCAGGGATCCCGGCGGCGTGAGGTTCCCACAGGGGCCTGGTGGAAGCCTCTTCGGGTATTGGCCGCGCTGCAGGCAGGGGCGATCTGGCAAGGGTATCGCGCAGCGCCTTGACTATGGCGGTGAATACGTTGTTGTTGTTGCGGAACTTTACCTCGAGCTTGGTGGGGTGGACGTTGACATCCACCTCTTCCGGCGGGATTGTGATATTCAGTACCGCCAGGGGGTGCCTGCCGCTCATCAGAAGCCCCTGGTAGGCTGTCTCAACTGCTTTGGCCAGGATAGAGTTGCGTACATAGCGCCTGTTGACGAAGAAGCTCAGGTGACTGCGGGTGGAGCGCTGCACAGATGGCGGGCTGGCCAGGCCCTGAATATTAATCAGGCTATCTGATCCCGCCACCTCCAGCATTTTCCTGGCAGTGTCCAGGCCATAAACCACCGATACTGCAGAGCGCAGTTCTGCGTCTCCGGCCGTGCGCAGGCCGGTACGCCCGTCGATTACCAGGTCGAACCTGACCTCGGGATAAGCGAGGGCAAACTGGCCCACCAGTGCAGAGATATGGCCCGATTCCGTGGCTGCGGATTTTAGAAATTTCAATCTTGCCGGGAAATTCTGAAATAGCCGTCTCACCGTGACGGTCGTGCCCTGCGGGCGGCTTTTTTTCTCCCTGCCGGAAATCCTGCCGTTTTCCAGGTGCAGGTAACTGGCGGCGCTGCTGCCGTGATCACGGGTGAGTATCTCCACCTCGGCCACGGAAGCGATGCTGGGCAGGGCTTCACCCCGGAAACCAAGGGTGCGGATGTGCTCGAGGTCCTCCAGGGCGGTTATTTTGCTTGTGGCATGCCGCCTGACCGCGATCTCGGCCTCTGCCGCAGAAAGACCGCATCCGTTGTCTGTAACACGCAGGTAGCTGACGCCGCCGTTATGTATCTCGATATTGATCTCGGTTGCCCTGGCGTCAAGTGAATTCTCGATGAGTTCCTTGACCACCGAGGAGGGACGCTCGATGACCTCGCCGGCAGCGATCTTGGAGGTGACTTCGGGCGGCAGGATTCTTACGGGCATGGATTAATTGTACATCAACCCGGGGAGACGGAATAAGGCTCAAACAGTCACTTGCGCCGCAGTCTGCCAATCTATAGAATGGGTAATACTTTGCGCGATTTTCCCTGAGCGTAATTAAATAAACTTCAGGAGGCTGAGTACAGAATGGCAGACAAAGTAGTTGAGCAGGCAGAAGAGCGAAAACCAGCCGGTATGCTGCCCCCGCATGTTCGGGAATTTTACAGGAAAGCCGAGGCAGACCTGGATGGATTCTGGGAAGAGGCCGCGCTGAATGCCAGGCATGACCTTCACTGGTTCAAGAGATGGGACAAGGTCTTCGAGCATAATTACCCCACCTTCAAATGGTATGTGGGCGGCAAGACAAATATCTGCTACAGCGCGGTGGATTTCAAGGTCAAGATGGGCAGGGGCGCCAGGGCGGCCCTTATATATGAGAACGGCGATACAGGCGAGACCAGGACTGTCACCTATATCCAGCTGCTCAACCTTGTTAAAAAATACGCGGCCGCCCTGCGTGGTATCGGCGTAAAGAAAGGCGATCGCGTGGCTGTTTACATGCCGATGGGCATTGAGGCGGTGGGGACCATGCTGGCCTGCGCCAGGATAGGGGCGATACACGTGGTTATCTTCGCCGGCTTTTCACCCAGGGCCATAGCAGACCGTGTTGAGCTCAGCGGCGCTAAATATATAATCTGCAAAGCACGCGGCACACGCCGCGGCAAGCCCGTCGATCTCAAGGAGATGGTCGACGATGCCATCACCAGGCTTCCCGAAGTTATAGGCTTCAAGCATACAGTAGTGCTGGACGAGCCTCACGACAAGAATATCCCCATGGCCGCCGGGCGTGACATCTTCTGGAAAGACTTCCTGGCCAGGGGCGCGGGCCACAGCGGCGATTATGTAGAGATGGAGGCAAACGAGCCGCTCTTCCTGCTGCCTACATCGGGAACTACTGCCAAGCCCAAGGTCAGCGTACAGTGTCATGGCGGATACCAGGTCTACGTGTATTGCATGGGCAAGTGGATCTACGACCTCAAATCCAGCGATATCTGGTTCTCCACCTCTGATATCGGTTGGATCGTGGGCCACAGCTATAATGTCTACGGCCCGCTGCTGCACGGCTGCACCTCGATCCTTTATGAGGGCACCCCCGATTATCCCAATAACGAGATGTGGTTCGATATCATCGAACGCAACCGGGTGACCGGCATGTTCACGTCCCCCACCGGAATAAGGGCCCTGGCCAGGTTCGGCGTGGAGCCGGCCCGGAAGCATGATTTAAGCTCGCTGCAGAGGGTTGTCTGCGCTGGCGAGGTACTCAACCCTGCTGCCTGGAAATGGTTCCAGGAGGACGTCTTCAAGGACAGCATACCCGTCATCGACCACATGTGGCAGACCGAGACATCGGGCGCTATTATCGGCAACCCGTATGGCCTGGGGATGGCCCCTATCAAGCCGGGCTCCTCGGCATTCCCCACCCCGGGCGTCATCGCAGACATCGTCGACGAGAAGGACGGCCATTCCATGGGGGTAGGGGAAAAAGGCATCATGGTGATCAAGAAGCCTTTCCCCGGCCTTACGCCCACCCTGTGGGGCGACCCTGAGCGCTACAAGAACGACTACTGGGAGGCCCGGCCGGGCACTAAGGGCATGTATTATGCAGGTGATGCTGCCGAGAAGGATGCCGACGGCTATATCTGGTTTGCCGGCCGCGCCGACGAGGTCATCAAGATAGCCTCCCACCGCATCGGCACCGTCGAGGTTGAGAATGCGCTGGTATCGCACCCCGCCGTGGTTGAAGCTGCTGTTACGGGGGTCCCGGACGAACTGCGGGGCGAGGTGGCAAGCGCCTTCGTGGTACTGAGGGCCGGCTATGAGCCCAGCGATGCGCTCAAGAAGGAACTGATTGACCATATCAGGAAGGAGATGGGCGCCATCGTTGTGATGAAAGATGTCGGCTTTATAAAAATGCTGCCCAAGACCCGTAGCGGCAAGATCATGCGCCGAGTCATCAAGGCCCTGCTCATGGGCAAAGACCTGGGCGACCTTTCGACTATCGAGGAAGAGGCCTCGGTCGACGAGATCAAGGAAGCCATCGGCAAGATAGGCAAAGTCTAAACGGCGGGACAGAAATATAAAAGGAGGGGCCATACGCGGCCCCTCCTTATTGTGCGGCCCCCAATAAACCCCGTTAACTTAAAATTGACACGGCGTGCCGTCATAGGCACAGACGAACATTTTTTCGAGATCTGCCGTTTCCGGGACCCTGTCGAAAGCGATGGTCGAGGCTTCGTTGACGGCGCGTTCCACCAGGCCCGGCAACGCCTTCATGTAATCCTCACGTTTAATATTGGTGTCCTTTACAGCCAGCGGCTGCCCCACGCTCCCTGCAAGCTTGCGTACTGCGGAGATAAGTGCGTCGGCGCATTTCCTGTCATCTCCCTGGGCCAGGCTGCAGAAGCGTGCCATCTCAGCGTAGCGGGCCCTTATTTCTTTTGACCCGTGCGCCAGGTATTCCATGCTGTAGTGCAGGTAAAGGCCCACCGCCCTCCCGTGCGGCATGTGGAAAAGCCCCCCGATGGCGTGGCCCATGCTGTGACCCAGGCCGGCCATGCCGTTGCCGATGCAGGTGCCGGCCATGTGGGCAGCGTACATCATGTCCTTGCGCGCCTCAGCATCCTGGCCGTTGTCGTAGGCCTTCTTCAGGCTTTCGAATATCAGGCGGACCGCCGACAGCCCCGGGCCGTTGGTGAATTTCGAGCGCCAGGTGGTTATATACCCCTCGATGGCGTGGCAGAGCGCGTCCATGCCGGTGTCCCCCGTTATCTGGGGCGGCATGCTCATGACCATTCTGGGGTCGAGTATGGCGAGGTCCGGTAGGAACTCGAACGAGAGCAGCGCGATTTTCCTTTCCCCTTCCGTGTCGGTCAGCACTATCATCGGTGTGGCTTCTGACCCCGTCCCGCTGGTGGTCGGGATGCAGATCAGCCTGGCCGTGGCGCGGACGTTGTAGAAATCCGAAGGTGAAATATCAAGGGGCTTTACCCCTGCTGCATAGCAGACCAGCGCGGACTTGGCGGCGTCCATTGAAGACCCCCCACCCAGGCCCACCACCCAGTCGGGCTTGAAATCCGCGGCCAGTTTGGCGCATTTTTCCACGGTCTGAATCGACGGGTCCGGCTCGACTTCGTCGAATATCCGGCTTTCGATGCCGACGCACTTGAGTTCCGCCGATACCAGGTCTGCCAGACCCAGGCCGGTGATGTTCTTGTCGGTAACTATGTAGGCGCGTTTGCCTGTGATTGAGTTCAGGTACTGCAGTGCGTCGTCGTTGAATACGGTTAAAGGAACGCCAAAAATCTGCATCGGGTGACCTCCCTTTTGCCATTAAATAAGAAGACGCCGGCACATATGCACAACATTGGCCCCTTATCCTCCTTCGGCTTTCTTGCGTTTGCTCAGGTCTAAGGCCGCCTTGAGCCCCTTGTCCTTGATGACCTTGAAGGCCAGGCTGCGCTCGTTGGCCTTGTAATACGATCTTCCGTATTTCTTGAGCAGTTTCTTATCTATTTCGAAGCCGAGCCCCGGGCGCTTGAAGGGCTGCAGCATGGCGTTCTTGTCCGGTATGATGGGCTCGATGATGCCGTCGCGGAATTCGGGTATCCACGAGGGCGGCTCGTTGGGGTACTCGATGGGCTTGTGGTTTTCTTTATCCGCCAGCACCAGGTTCCAGCCGATGTAGAAGCCGATACCGTTGCTCCAGGTGTGCGGCGAGAATAGCCGGACGTGCTTGTGGCAGGCATCGATTACCTTCATCACCTGCTGTATGCCGCCGGCGAAACAGGCATCGGGCTGGTAGATGTGGAAGCAGTCCTTCTCAAACATGATCTTGATCTCGTCCCAGCCGTGGTTAAGCTCGGCGCCCGAGATGCTTACGGGGGAGGCGCGCTTCAGTTCGGCCAGCCCGTCGTAATCGTGCCAGTCCAGCGGCTCCTCCAGCCACTCGATCTTGTTGTCAGCGCATGCCTTAGCGAAGTCTTTTGCGCGCTGCAGGTCCCAGGCCGGCACGCGGTCCACGATGGAAACCAGCCAGCCCTGGTTGGCGTCCACACCGATCACCGGGTCCGGGCCCACGCCCTTGCGCACCTCCTCGATCAGCTTCACATCGTCCCTGAATTCCTTTGCCTTGACGCGTAATTTGAAGACCCTGAAACCCTTCTCCTTCAGGGCCAGCAGCTCCTGCACGCGCTGGCCAGGCTCGTGCAGCTCGCCGAAGGAGTTGTATACCTCGACCGGCCTGGCTGTGCCGCCTAAAATTTCGTAAACAGGCTTGCCCTTGGCCTTGCCGATTATGTCCCAGCAAGCAGGCTCGATCCAGAAGTTTAGCCAGCCCAGGAAGCCGGCCTGCTTGAGCAGGCTCTGGACGCGGTCAATATCTGTCGGGTCGGCGCCGATCAGGTAGCCGCCCAACAGGTCCCCCAGGCCCTCCCGCTCGGTGCCCATGGCCGTGCCTGATGACCAGCCCTCGATGCCCTCATCGGTGGCTATCCTTATCAGGGTGAAGCGGTTGTGCGTCTGGGGGTAGCCGGGTATCCAGGTAGGCCAGAATGTCTCTTTTAACGGGATATTGAGGTGAAAAAGCTCGATCTCGGTGATCTTCATTTCACGTCTCCTTCAATCTCTTGGATTGCCTTCTTCATTTGATGTGACCGAGGCGTTCTATCTCTTTATTCAGGAAGTAGCTGATCACCGTCCTGATGGCCACGATGGCCAGCAGCACGGCCACCTCCTCGAGGGTGGGTTTGACGATGGTGCGGATGATATCTGCGGCTATGAGGAATTCCAGCCCGAGCAACAGGTAGCGGCCAAGATCGATGCGTATCTTCTCCAGTGGCAGTGCTTTCCTCTGTCTGCCCACGTGGGCGATTTGGGCGCGGATGAACTCCACCATCCCGACAATCACCCCCCATAACACGATAAATATGCCCACTATCCCTATGGAGATCGAGACATATTCGAGGATATTTACCAGTGTGTCCATTACCACCCGTTTCCCGTAAAACGCTTGTATTGTATGATAACGGGCTGTGGATAACAAGACAGCGCTGTTGCCCTGCAGATCAAGTTGGATTAACATGGTAACAGTGTTGCCGTTATTAACCAGGGGCAAAGGGGATACGAAATGAAATACAGTGAAGGCAAAATCGGCCGCGTGTTCGTGATCAGGTTGGAAGACGGTGACGAGCTGCCGGCCTGCCTCGAGAGATTCGCCGGTGAGCATAATATCTCGGTTGGACAGGCCGTTCTGGTTGGCGGTATCGGCAGCGGGGAGGTGGTCTCCGGCCCTCGCAGGAATAAAGAGCTGCCGATAGACCCTATGCTGGTTCCCATTGACGGTGTCCATGAAGTTGTAGGCATAGGGGTACTGGTCCCGGATAAGGATGGCAGGCCATCCTTTCACATCCATGCCGCATTGGGCAGGGCGGGCAGGACCGTTACAGGGTGCTTGCGTATGGGAGCCAGGACCTGGCTGGTGGGCGAGGTTATACTCTACGAAATACTGGGAGCAGGCATGGCCCGCCTGCCGGACAAAGCCAGCGGCTTTGAACTGCTGACAAACAAAGATCTTTAATCCGGACGCCTTCAATCGGCCGCTAACCCGTTGTTAGATATATAGCATGTGATGGCAAAGTTGACATTTAGCAGCGGTTATACGATCATATAATAAGTTAACAATATCCGCTTCACGGCGTTATTGCAGTGTTGATGACCGGAGGTACAGGAGGTGCGATCGTGCGATTCTTGAATGTGCTCATAATCATCCTGATAATAACTGTTTTCCTACTACCTTTTCAGGTCTCTGCAGCCAACGTGTTGCAGACCAAATTTACGACAGTCCCGGATTTTGACAAGGTTCACCAGGCGCTTGATTATGTGACAGGAGTGATGGTCGCCTCGGGCGGTGATTTCTGGATAGCGGACAGAACACCTAATGCTATTGCTCACAACTGGTGGGGCGGCGGGAATACTGAAGGCATCATCGACATGGGGCTGAAAAAATTTGACGAAGTTGCTGAGGCGCCTGCCGTGGGCTACCAGACGGATGTGGTGGTGCAGGAAGGGCATACTTATGTCACCAGTTCACCGGAGAAGGGAATGTACGGAAAATTCTACATTGACGATATCGTCAGGCCAGGCGACCGGCCTGGATTGACCGTCACCGAATTTAGCATCAGGTATGCTTACCAGCCTGACGGCTCAAGGAACCTTGTGACAAGCGCAGCTGTTTCGCCGCCGGTAACACCCCCGGTTGTAGTTCTACCTCCCTCTACCGGCGGGTCTACGCCAGGCACTGTTTTACCCGGTGGTGGATTGTATGAAAATTACAGGGGCAGCCCGGACGTCGGCGGGGATGTCCGCATGAACTACTGGCACGGGCAGACGTTTACGACGCTGGCCAACCATCAGGTCAGCTCGGTCAAGCTGCTGGCCTACCGCATCGGTAGCCCGGGAACGCTTATAGTTTCGCTGAGGGCGGTTAATTCCAGCGGCCACCCTTCCGGTCCTGACCTGGCCAGCGGCAGTACCAGCGGCGACACCCTGCCGCTATCCCAGTCCGGTGAGTGGAGGGAAATCACATTTTACCCGCCGGTTAACTTAACAGCAGGCACGAAATATGCCATTGTGGCCAGGGCACCGGGTGGCGGGGGCGGCAACGCGGTTAAATGGCAAACCGATTCTACGGCCCCGGACTATACGGGAGGCAACAGGGAGTCCAGCGGTGACTCGGGAGCCAACTGGCAGAGCGATTTTAACGCGGATTACCTGTTCGAGATCAGGGGTCCCGGGCAGGTTTCGGCCCAGACGGGTGGTACCAGTACGACCACGGGTTCGAGCCAGACTGGCAACGTCAGTACAGCAGGTGGACAATCGACCGGGATATCCACGTCCACAACAGGTGGTACGAGTTCGTCAGGAAGTATAAGTCTGCCACCCGGTTCCTGGGTGCCATGGCCGAGCAGTATCAGCCAGTGGGTCACTATTGGCCCTGAGCAAATCTGCATCGATGCTACATCAAACGGTTACGATATGGGGGCCAAGACACAGCGCACCTATGGGACAAATACTAATTATGTTGTGGAATTTGACTTTAAGACAACTGTCAACAGGGTTAATGGTATACGGCTGTGGCAGGATGGGTTTGCATTTGTGTGGCTTTCCTGGGAAAGCACGATAATACTTTACAGCGGCAACTACAACGGTAAGGAGGTTACAAAAAAACAACTGTCAGCAAATGAGTGGCATCGAATTAGGATTGAAGTAATAAAAGACATTGATGCCAGGTACGGGAAATATGATGTGTATGTGGACGGGCAGTATGTATCAACTATGCGTTCGTCGGAATTTGATATGATCGGGGAATGCGGGGGTAACTGCATATTGATAGGAAAATACTCTCAGAGCATCCTGGATCGTGTTGACGGATGCTGGAAGAATATAACTGTGACTGTTGGGGGAAGCCCGGGTACCGGCACAGGAACCGGTACTGGTACAGGGACAGGCACATCGGGCGGAACTGTAACAGGAACTGGCACCGGGGTCGGTACAACTGCAGTTACGGGAACACGCCTGGTAGCCGAATCGAGGACGGCCTCCCCGGGCGATACTGTACTGGTGCCGGTCAGGCTGGAAGGGGCACAGGGCATAGGCAGCCTCGGCTTCACCATCAGCTATAATCCTGCTGTTATTCAGTATATTAAGGCTGATAAGGGCGCTGTTATGCCCGCTGATGCCAGCTTTGTCCCTAATTCACCGCAGCAGGGGACCGTCATATTGGCTTATGCCACCTCGGGCGCAATCAACGGCAGCGGGACAGCCGCACAGCTTGAGTTTAAGGCGACAGGGACACAGGGCAGCCAGAGCGCCCTCACCTTATCTGAAATCACGGCAACCGGCTCAGGCGGTGCACAGGTCAGCGTCAGTGCCTCCAACGGCCAGGTCACGATCGGGCAGAAGATCAAGGGTGACGGCACGGGGGACGGCCAGGTTACGGTGCTGGATGCTTTGATGGCATTGAAAATGTATGTTAAAGCCTTAACTGAGAACCTGGTGCTGGATGTAAATGGCGACGGCAAGGTCACACCGGAGGACGCGCGCCAGATACTCAAGATGGCGAAGCCCAAATAGCAGGAGAGAAGGCCATGACGAAATATTTAAGAATTGCCGTATTACTGACGTTAACCCTTGCAATTGTACTGACGAGTGGCTGCGCCCTGTTAAAGAAGAAGACGGCCACGTCCACGGGCGACCTCAAGGTGAGCATCGATGCCCGCAACGCCAGCAACCTGGGCAGCCTTGACCTGACCCTTACCTATGACCCAAGCGTGATAAAAGCGGTTTCAGTGGAGAAAGGTTCGCTTGCCCCCAATGCGTCGCTGGAGTACAGCGTGGATAAGCCCGGCAGGATATGGCTGGGCATGGTTGACGCGGGCGGTATCAACGGCAGCGGGACGCTTGCAACAATCACACTTGGTATTACCGGCAGCGGGGATGCATCCAGCGCGCTGAATTTCGAGAAGGTGGCTGCCAACAGGAGCACCAACCTGATGGAGATCATTACGCAGAATACACCGGGCAGAGTAATAATCAAGGGCAAGGCAGTTGTTAACCCTTCCATCACGTTTAACCAGTAGTATAAAGAAGGTGGCAATATAGAGACACAGATATGGCAGGAGTGAAACAGGAAGTCTTCGCGGTCACGTCGGCGTATGTAAATGCCTACATAGTGCGCGGTGAGCGGTCGGTTATAGTCGACACCGGCATACCTAGCTATGGCGGCAGGATATTGAAGACGATGGCCCACCAGGGTATCAGACCGGGAGACATCTCCCTGATCATTATCACGCACGGGCACCATGACCATACCGGCAGCGCCGCTTACCTGAGGGAGAAGACCGGCGCGCCCGTGGCCATACACAGGGGTGATGTCGAGGCGCTGAGGACGGGCATTACCCCGCCGCTCCACCCGGTAGGCGGCAGGGGCAGGTTCCTGGCGGCACTTGCAGGGATGACAAGGACCCGGGTGCAGGGGATGGAGCCGCAGCTGGTACTGGAAGGCGAAACGGACCTATCGGCTTACGGGATCGAGGGGAAGATAGTGCCTGCGCCGGGGCATACCGCAGGGTCGGTCTGCGTCCTGCTGGCCGGGGGCTGCGCCCTGGTGGGTGACATGATATTCGGCGGGCTTGTGCGCAAACATACACCGGGCTTCCCTTACTTTTGCCAGGACGCTGAAACGGCTTCTAAAAGCATCGCGGATATACTGGACAGGAAGCCCAAGATATTCTACGCAGGGCACGGTGGCCCGTTTACCGGCGGACAGGTCTGGCGCAAGTTCTTCGCTAAGCCCTGAGTTCCCTATTTAAGCTGATCGCGGTTAAAGTCCAGCACCCGGCGGGCTACAATGAGGGTGTTGATCTGGCCGGTTCCCTCGAAAATATCATTGATCTTGGCGTCCCGCATGAATTTCTCAAATAGGTACTTGCGCGAGTAGCCAAGCGGCCCCATCAGCTCAACCGCCCTCTGTGTGATCAGCGTCGCCGCACGTCCGGCCTTGGCCTTGGACATGGAGGCTTCCAGGGCATTGGACTGGCCGTTGCCCAGCTGCCACATGGCGCGTATCATCAGCAGGTGTGCCGCCCGCCAGTTGGCCTCCATCTCGATGAAATCACGTTCCAGCGCGGTCTGCTTGCTGCGAGGCAGATCATAGCGTATCTTGATGCCCTGCCTGTCGATCTCGTCGCGCAGCATGTCCAGCGCGGCCCTGGTCACTCCCAGCGCCTGCGCGGCTACCAGGGGGCGGGTGACATCAAATGTCGCCATGGCACCCTTGAAGCCCTCTGTCTTGGTCTTGACCTCGGCCTTGCCCAAAATGTGGTCGAATGGGACCCGGCAGTTGTCGAATACAACTGTAGCGGTATCACTGGCGCGTATGCCGAGCTTTTTCTCAAGCTTTTCTACGCGGCAGCCCGGCGTTTTAGCCTCCACCACGAAAGACTTCATGCCGGCGCGGCCTGCCGATTTATCCACGGAGGCCCACACCACTATGATGCCGTCGGAGAGGTCAAGCGCCCGGTGCCCGAAGGTGACGAATATCTTTTCACCGTTGATCACCCAGTCGTCGCCATCGCGGACCGCTGTTGCTGAGATGGCCGAGGTATCAGAGCCGCAGCCAGGCTCTGTCATGGCCATGGCGCCCCACTTTGGCTTTCCCTCATTGAACCGGGCCAGGAATTTGGCCCACTGCTCCTTGGTACCTGCCGCGAAGACCGCGGCACCGCCCAAACCAGGGCCCGGCATGGCCAGCGCCAGGCCGGCGTCGCCCCAGCACAACTCCTCTGTGCGCAGGGCACCATCGACACCGAGGCCCATGAGGCCGCCTTCGCCCCGCCTGGACCACATAAGGTCGATCAGCTCCTGAGGCTCCTCGTGCTCATGCTCGTCGTAGTAGCGGCTGATGGGGCGGAAATGTTTTTCAGCTATCTCGTGCGCCCTCTCAACGGAGGCCTTGTCCTGCTCTGAAAGTTCAAAATCAATCATCTCTGTATACCTCCTTTACACTATGGCCATGCCGGTGAAGCTTACGAAACCGCGGCCATTGCGGAACCAGAGTTCAACCGGGTTATCGCGGACGTAACCGTGGCCGCCCATCACCTGCACCCCGTAATCGGTACATAGCATGACCATGCTGTCCGCGTAGGCCTTGGACAGGCAACATTCACGGGTGGCCTCCATCTTTTTATCAAGCATCCAGGCAGCCTCCCAGTTGAGCAGGCGGGCCGCATCTATCTCTATGGCCATATCGGCCAGCATGAAGGCAATGGCCTGGCGGGACCCTATGGGCTCACCGAAGGCATGCCGTTCCCTGGCATAATCGCGGGAGAATTCAAATGCCCCGCGGGCCACGCCCACAGCCAGGGCCGCCAGTGCAACCCGGGAAAGGTTGGCCAGGCGTTTGAAGTCGCATCCCTTTTCACCGCCGAGTTTACTCTCAGCCGGCACCTTGCAGTTCTTTAGTGAAAGCTCATAGGTGGCCAGTGCCCTGATACCCATGTTCTTCTCACGGTCGCCGATTTCGAGGCCTTTGGCCCCTTTATCGACTATAAAGCACTGTGATGTGCCGCCCTCGTTGGCATAGACCAGTGTAAAAGCACTGTCAGGGGCCAGCGGCACGAAACACTTTGACCCGCTGAGTGCATAACCGCCGTTCTTCTTTGCCACGGTGCCTAAATCATGGTGGTCGAAATTGTACACCGGCTCGATAAAAGCAGCCGTCGATGGTGTGAACTTACTGCCGCACACGGTTGGCAGGTATTTTTTCTTCTGTTCGGCGGTGCCCATTTCCACTATTGGCAGCACGCCCAGCCAGGGGCTGAGAATATGCATGGCCATGGAAAGGTCGCCCCAGGCCAGCTCCTCGGCCAGCAGGGTACCCGTCACGGCGGAATGCTCCCAGCCGGCGCCGCCGTATTCCTCCGGGATACAGCTGACAACAAGGCCGAGCTCCCAGGCGGTATCGATCACATCTGCGGGTATCTGGCCCTCCTCATCACAATCGCGGTATTTCTTGCGCATTACGTCATTGGCAAACTGCTTGACCGTGTTAACGATCATTTGCTGCTCTTCAGATGGACTGAACGAAAGCATGAAAAACCTCCCTTTACCAGCATTTGAACAAGGAATTGCCAACCGATAATTTAACATTGATGCACCGGATCGTCAAAACAAACACAAATAATTTGCTAATATTCATGGTGTATTCTGAATATAACTGAGAGGAACAAATATCCCTCGGTAATTCCACTCAAAGGAGGATCAATATGTGGAAAAAAGTATTTATACTGGCTGCCGGGATGCTTGCAGTTGTCCTGCTGATCACCGGCGTAATGACTGCCGTCAATGCGGATAGTGCAAATAATAGTGCAACCACGCCATCCGGGGTCCCCGCCGGGCCACCCCCCGGGCCGCACCCGGGCCGTGGCTTCGGACCTGCCATGGGAGGCGCAATGTTGGATAAGGTAGCCGCCAAGCTCAATATCGACAAGGCCACGCTGCAGGATGCCTTTAAACAGGTTATGCTGGAGGAACAGCAGGCCCGCCAGGCGGACATGTTTGCCAAATTGGTTACCGACGGCAAACTGACCCAGGGGCAGGCGGATGCCTACAAGGCATGGCTTAGTGCAAAACCGGCTGACCTGCCCGGGTTTCCTTTCTTCGGAGCGGCTAAATCGACCGTAATGCTGGATAAGCTCCTCGCAGACGGCAAGATCAGCCAGACTCAGTATGATGCTTACAAGGCATGGATAGCCCAGAAGCCGGCAGTCGAGTTGCCCAAACCGGAAAGGCCGGCGGGTGGACCGCCCTGCCTGCAGGAGGGTACCTCAAAGTAACGCGGCAGCAGTCAGAAAAACAAAAGCCAGGAGGCGGCGGGGATTTACCGCGCCGCCTCCTTTATTTCCCGCCGTCAGGACGTAGCAGGGAAAATCTCATCCATGGCTTCGGGAACATATTTCGCAACCATGCCGGCGGTCAGTTCGTTGGCCCTGGCTATCTCCGAGTAAAATGCCGCCGAAGGCCGGGGTTTCCTCTCCTGCGTGGCCTGGTCCACAGCCACCAGGCCGAATTTCATGGCGTAACCCCAGGACCACTCGAAGTTGTCCACCAGTGACCAGTGGTGGTAGCCGAGGATCTTGTGTCCCTGCTTTATGAGGTTGTGCATGGTCTTGACCGCTGTGGCTATCACCCAGGGCCGCAGCTTATCGTCCGCATCGGGCACGCCGTTTTCCAGTATTAAAAAGGGCTTGCCGTATTTTGCCAGCCGCTCAACCACGATCTTTATGCCCTGAGGGTAGATCTCCCCGAACATGGGTATGCCGTCGGGAGGGACGTCCCCTGTACGTCCCGTTGGCGGGGCAGTCCGTCGGACGAACCCGGCTCTCGGCCTGGTTATATCGAAGGAAACGTCCACCCCGCCGTATATATTCACGCCTACGTAGTCCCAGGTGTCTTTTATCTCGTCCAGGCGCCTGTCTATCCCGCTGAAGGGCGGGGCCCGCCTGCCCGTGACCATATTGACGAAGATGTTGTTGAAGGAGTCCCTGGCTACGCGGGCAGCAAGCCTGTCGAAATAATGTGTTTTTACGGCGGTGAATATGAGGAAATGGTTTGCGAAGCTCACGCTGGCATGGCGCTGCAGGTTGTGGATAATGTGATATGCGAAGCCATGGCAGAGCCCCATGTTGCCCAGTACCTTGAAATACCTGATCAGGTGGTCATGTTGCGCCGGGGGGTGGCCCCCGTCCACATAACCCTCGATGCCGTAAATGTTGGGCTCGTTGAAGGTCAGCCAGTCATTGCAGTGGTCGCTCAGCTCGGCCACGGTGAACTTAACAAAGCGCGAAAAATCGGCCATGCAATCTTTGGAGAGGAAGGCCCCCTTCTTTTCGAACCACACAGGGTGGGCGAAGTGGTGCAGGCAGACTATGGGCCTGATGCCCCGCTCGATCAGCGCTGCCAGCATCTGGCGGTAACGCTCGATGGCCTCGGGGTTGAATATGCCCTCCTCGGGCTCGATCCTGGCCCAGCTTACCGACAGGCGCAGGGAATTCAACCCCATGGATTTCGCGATATCGAAATCCTTTTCCGCCTCATACCACCAGTTGCATGCCCTGCCGCTGGTTTCCCCGGTCCTGATTCCCCCGGCCTTCTCGAACTCGTGCCACTGGGTGTTGAAACTGTTGCCCTCCAGCTGGTAGGCCGATGTGCCGACGCCCCATAAAAATCCCCCGGGGAATATCATTTCCTGCGAAGACCCATCCATGCTCACGTTATATTCTCCACCAATGCCGGGTTTGTGGTCAACGATGCGGGCAGTTCCCGCAAAAACCGGGAGGGCAGCCGGTCGCTGAATTCACCGTAAGCCAAACGCTTTTCGGTGTAAGTCAGGAAGACGCTGTCCATGGCCCTGGATATGCCTACGTAACACAGCCTTCTCTCCTCCTCCAGCTTTGATTGTTCGTCCACTGACCTGCTGTGAGGCAGCAGGCCCTCCTCGACTCCGGCTATAAAAACTACGCGGAATTCTGAGCCCTTGGAGCCGTGCAGCGTGTTGAAAGTGACCGTATCGTCCTTATCCTGTGCCTCGTCAGCCTCGGAAGCCTGGTTGATCCTGGCAAGCAGTGCATTGGCTGCAGCCACGGGGTCCAGGTGTTCATACGCAGCAGCCAGTGATATAAGCTCAAGCACGTTCTCCCAGCGCTCCTCGGGGTTGTCCGCACCCTTGAGGTGGTCCCGGTAGGCCGTTCTCTCCAGGACCAGGTTGAGCAGTGCTGTCAGGCTGATATGCCTGCTGTGTGCATGTAGGTCCTGCAGCAGGGCGTTGAACCGTCCTGCCGCACCCTGTGCGCGTTGACTGAGTGAAGGCAGTCCGCCCGAGGCCGCCTGCTCGAGGGCCCGGTAAAGGTGGACCTTTGTTTTTCCCGCCAGTGCCTGCAGCTGGGCCAATGCCTGGGGGCCCATGCCCTTACCTGCCAGTTTAACCACGCGCAGGAAGGCTGCGTCGTCGGCCGGGTTGCGTATCACCCGGAGCCAGGCAGCCAGGTCCATGACCTCCCTGCGTTTGTAGAATGGCGTGCCCGTAGCCAGCCTGTAAGGTATTTTCTCAAGGTTGAAGGCGTCCTCCAGTGCGCGTGACTGGGCGTTGGTACGGTAGAGCACGGCAAAATCGCTGAATTTCAAGCTGGAACCGGCCGATAGGGCTTTTATGCGGTCAGCGATGAAAAGGGCCTCGTCATTGCCGTCCTTGAGCCTTACCACCGAAATGGGGTTGCCGGCCTCGCGCGAAGTGGTGAGCTTTCTGCTCTTGCGCATACTGTTGCGCGCGATCAGGGCATTGGCAGCCTCAACGATGTTGAGTGTTGAGCGGTAATTTTCCTCGAGGTCGATGACCCTGGTGCCGGGGAAATCCCTGCGGAATATGTCCGCGTTGCGGACCTCAGCCTGCCTCCACGAGTAGATTGTCTGGTCAGGGTCGCCCACCACGCATACATTTCCGTGCCCGCACCCGAGCATCCGGATTATCTGGTACTGCAGGCTGCTTGTATCCTGGAACTCGTCGACCAGGATGTATTTGTACATCTGCTGGTACCGCTGCAGTACGTCCCCATCTTCCTTTAACAGCCGGTGGGTGAAAATCAGCATGTCGTCGTAATCCAGCGCGTGTCCCTTTTTCAGCGCGGCCTGGTAAAGGCGGTAGATTGTGGCTGACGCATCGTCGAAGCGCTCCCCTTTAACGGTGACTGCGGCGTCAGGATCAGCCCCGTTTATCTTTGCGTGGCTGATCCCACCCTTGATGCGGCGCAGGTTGATTTCCTCGATGCTCATCCCGGCTTTTACTATGCACTGCCTGATGAGCTTGTTCACATCTTCATCGTCATATACAGTGAAGCTGGTGCCCATACCCGGCACCCCTTCCCTGCCCAGTATGCGCAGGCAGGCAGCGTGGATAGTGCTGACCGTCACTGCGGGGGTACCGTCAAACATCTCGCCGAGGCGCTTCTTCATCTCCCCTGCGGCCTGGCGGGAGAACGTTACGGCAAGAATGTGGCGCGGCTCGATTTTGGCCGTGGACACCATGTAGGCGATGCGGTGGACGATGACACGCGTCTTGCCGCTGCCCGGGCCTGCGTATACCAGCAACGGGCCGTCGACTGTCTGCACAGCCTTTCTCTGGGCGGGATTAAGGCCTTCTAAGGGATCCATACCGGCCTGTTTAAATAAATCGGTTCGCCTTTGTTGATCAGATTTTCTCAAGCGGCGCCATACTCAGCAGGAGCTTCTTAACACCGGCTTCCTCAAAAGCCACGATTATCTCGCTGTCCTGGGCGGTGGCCCTGACACCTACCACCTGGCCATCGCCGAACTTGGCGTGGCGCACGCGGTCGCCGGGGCTGATCGCTATAATCCCCGCGGCGGGTTTCTGCTGGAGGGCCTTTTTTGCCAGGAGGTCGGCGATGTTGATTCCCTCGTCTTCGTCGCGCCATCGTTTTGGCCGTTCACCGGCGTGCCTGCCCGGCCGCTCCTCGGCCGGGGTAACGCCTTTGCGTTCCAGCAGGTGCTCCGGCAGGTCGTCCAGGAACCTGGAAGGTGTGCTCTCCGAGCTCATCCCGAAGATGGCGCGCCTGGCAGTGTGCATCAGGTACACGTGCCGCTCGGCCCGCGTTATCCCGACATAGCAGAGGCGGCGCTCCTCCTCGAGTTCGTCCCCGCCCTCTTCCATGGACCGCCTGTGCGGCAGCAGCCCCTCCTCCATCCCCACGATGAAAACTGCGGGGAATTCCAGCCCCTTGGCCTGGTGCAGTGTTATCAGCGTGACCGTATCCTCCCTGCTTTCTATCTCATCCGTATCCGCCACCAGGCTGACCTTCTCCAGGAAAGGGGCCAGCCCTTCACCCGGCGGGAGATCGTCATAGTCGGCTGCAACCGTGCGCAGTTCCTGGATATTTTCCCAGCGCTCCTCACCGTCCTCCTCACCCCTGATCACGTCGCGGTACCCCGACCTTTCCAGCATGACATCCATCAGCTTGACCAGGCTGAGTTGCTGTCCCTCCACGACCAGTTCGTTGAGCATGCGGTAGAAGCCTGCAAGGGCGGTGCTGATCTTGGTCCCGAACCCCGGTCCCCCGCCCTCGCTGACAGCTTTCATGGCGGCAAATAGTGACACGCTGTGTTCACGTGCCCAGTTGGTAAGCTCGGACAGCGTTTTGGCCCCGATGCCACGGCCCGGGATCCTGATGATACGGGAAAGGCTGATACTGTCAAAGGGATTCTGTATGACTCGCAGGTAGGCGATGGAGTCCTTTATCTCACGGCGCTGGTAGAAACGCGTGCCGCCCACCAGCTTATATTTGAGCCCGTAGCGCATGAAAGCCTCTTCTACGGCGCGTGACTGCGCGTTTGTGCGGTACATGACAGCGCAACCGCCCGGCTTGATGCCGTCGCTGCCGGTCAGCTTCAGTACCTCGTTGACCACGAATTGGGCCTCTTCCTGTTCGTTGTAGGTTTTGACCAGGAAGACAGGCGTCCCCTCCGTGTTGGCCGTCCAGAGGTCCTTTTGCTTGCGCTTCATATTGACCGATATGATAGCCGAGGCAGCGCAAAGTATATTTTTCGTGGAGCGGTAGTTCTGGTCCAGGACGATGACCCTGGCGTCGGGGAAGTCCTTTTCAAAGCTCAGGATGTTGCGGATATCGGCGAACCGCCATGAGTAAATCGACTGGTCGGGGTCGCCCACCACGCAGACGTTTTTATGTTTTCCGCCCAGCAGGCGCACCAGTTTATATTGTGTGAGGTTGGTGTCCTGGAATTCATCCACCATGATATGCAGGTAGCGGGAGCGGTATTTCTCCAGCGCAGCAGGGTGCTTTTCAAAGAGCTGCACAGCCTTCATCAGGAGGTCGTCGAAGTCGGCAGCGTTGCTCTGGCCGAGTTGCTCCTGGTAGCGCTCATAGACGCGGCAGACCACGTCGTCCCACTGGCTTCTTGACTTTGCTGCCAGGCCGTCATGTGTAAGCTGCTGGCTCTTGGCCTGGCTGATGGCATTGCGGATCTTCTGGGGGTTGAACTGTTTGGGGTCCAGGTCGAGGTCGTGCAGGCACTGTTTCACCAGGCTCTGCTGGTCCTCCTCGTCGTAGATAACAAAGTTTGTGTCCAGTCCCAGGGATTTGCCGTCCTGGCGCAGGATACGGGCGCAGATGGAGTGGAAGGTGCCGGCCGATACCTGTTCCGACAGGTTGCCCAGCAGCTTGTGCAACCGCTCCTGCATCTCGCGGGCGGCCTTGTTGGTGAAGGTGACGGCCAGTATGCGGCGCGGGCTGACGCCGGTGGTTTTAACGAGGTAGGCGATACGGTGGGTGATGACGCGCGTCTTGCCGCTGCCCGGCCCCGCTATTATCAGAAGCGGCCCCTCGATGTGCTGGACGGCTTCCTTCTGGGCCGTGTTCAACCCTGCCAGTATATCCATAGGATTATTTTGCGGTCACCTTAGCGGTGTTTACAGGCTTCATTTAAAAGTGCCTCTCATGATCATGGATATATACAGTGGGGTCATGGCTGATGAAGGATGTTCATGCGGCTGATGACTAATTATAGCATCGTATTGGAAACTGCTTCAAAATAAATGGGTGGCGCATGGTCTTAATGGCGCCCGGTCTGCAGTTACGTTAAAATACCGTGGCGGACGAAGACAGGCAATTGCAGGGAATGAGCTATGCGCAGGGCTGATAAAGAGATCACGAGCAGGCCGGAAATCGAGGATATCCTGGAGCGCGGCCGCGTGTGCCACCTGGGACTTTGTGACAACGGGACTCCCTATGTGGTACCGGTTAATTACGCTTACTCTGACGGGTGTTTGTATATTCACTCTGCAAAGAGTGGAAGGAAAATAGAAATCCTGCGCGGCAATAATCGGGTCAGCTTCAGTATTTACGTAGATGAAAGCATCAGGGAATCCGCAGTTGCCTGCAATTGGTCAATGAAATACACTAGCGTGATGGGCGCCGGCGAAGCCAATATTCTGGAGAGCCAGGACGAAAAAACCGAGGCCCTGCGCCTGATTATGAGACACTATTCCTCCGGTGAATACCAGTTTGATCCCGCCGCAGTCGACAAGGTCCTGATAATCAAAATAGTGATCGATGACCTGACAGGTAAAAAGTCGGCTTAGTGCCGGATTCCACTTATTATCGATTACTGTAGGAGATTCACCCGGCAGGCGTCAGGTGTGAGTTGCCAGCCATGCCTCCATATCGGCGAAAACCCGGGCGTTGCCCGGCTCGTTATGCACCTCGTGGTAGAAGCCCTCGTATATCTTGAGGGTCTTGTCCTTCGAGCCTGCTTTTTCGTACAGTATCCTGGCGCCCGCCTGGTTGACCAGCCTGTCATCGGACCCCTGCAGGATAAGCATCGGGAGAGTGATGGACGGGAGTTGTACTTCAACCTTGGACATCAGGGAGAGCATTTCGGCTCCGAGGCGCGCTGTTACCTTTCCCCGGTAAACCAGCGGGTCGTTGTCATAAGCTTCTACTACCGCTTTATCGTGACTGAGGGTATCTGAGGGAAGTTGCTGCACGCCCATTTTGGGCGAGATGGCAGACAGCACTTTGGCCATGACGATGGTGGCGCCGGTAATGCTCTCGCCCGCCTTGATGGCCGGGGCGGAGATTATCAACCCGTCCAGGTCCGACTGGTACTGCAGTGCATAACATACGGCGATCAGGCCGCCCATGCTGTGGCCGTAGAGCACGGTCTTTTTACCCGCGTTCTCTTTACGCACCATGTCGGTGAAGGTCTTGAAGTCGTTAATATAAGTCTGGAAGCGGTCGACAAACACCCTTGTGCCCTCGGACTTGCCGTGGCCCTGGTGGTCGACGCCGTATACTGCGTAGCCAAGTGGTACCACGTTGCTGACAAGGTTGGTGTAGCGGTTTATGTGCTCGCCCAGGCCATGGGCGACCAGTATCACTGCCTTGACCTGCCCGTCGGGCAGCCAGCTTTTCCAGTAGAGTTTGAAGTTGGCTGTGCCTTTGAAATCACCCTCTTTCTGCTTCATTATAACCTCCCCCATTTTTACCAATATTATGCGCCTGCAGGCCACGGCAGACAAGTCGCATCGAACTTAATGCCGGGCTTATTCATATTTGTGCAGGAAATGGCGCACATACGCTGAAAATTTGTCCGCACCATGTTAAAAACGTAAAATTGACAGGCGGTCCTGTTGCCATGCTCAAAGCGGTATTATTCGATCTCGACAATACACTCATCCTCTTCGAGGAGGTTAAGTTCCTCAACGGCTATTATCCCGTGCTGGTAGCCAGGTTTAAGGATATTTTTCCTGACGGGAAATTCGCGGAAAGGCTTATGAAGGCCACAGTCGAACTGCGCAACAACGACGGCAGCCGGAGCAACCGCGAGCTTTTCCTGGGGACTTTTTGCGCCGGGCTTGAAGTGAACCGGGAGGAAATATGGTCCCGTTTCGAGAAATTTTTCAGCCTGGATTTTGATATATTCAGGGACGCGGTCACGGCGGCACCCGGGGCAGAGGAAGTTTTCAGGAACGTGCAGAGCATGGGACTGAAGATAGTTGTGGCCACCAACCCCATCTGGCCGCTCAGCGTGCAACAAAAAAGGGTGGACTGGGCCGGCCTGGGAAATATCTCCATCGACCTCATCACCCACATCGACAATATGAACTACTGCAAACCGCAACTGGGATACTTCAGGCAAATATGCCAGTTGATAAATGTGCAGCCCGGGGAATGCCTGATGGTCGGCGATGACCCGGCCAATGACATGGTAGCGGCCAAAGTCGGCATGAAGACCTACCAGGCCACCGACAGCCGATCTCACTCGGGGGCATCGCTGGAGATCAGCAAACAGGTCATCGGCAATGACCTTGAGGGCATCCCGCCCGCCGATTTCAGCGGCCCGCTGGCGGATGTGCCGCGCGCAATAAATTGCCTGCTCGGGCTTTAATCACCGCCCCGCCATTCTGTCCACTGCCATCCCAAGTATGAAAGTTTGCATAGCACAAACTATTTATATTATACTAATTAAAGAAGCATTGTTATTTGGACGAGATGAAAATGCCCGGGAAAAATGAGATTATCGACCGTATTTTAGGGCAGGTTGAAGGTGCTTTCCGGGAGCTGCTCCCCATGGCGCACCAGGAACTGCTCGACCTGGATCTGACCACTTCGCAATTAAAAGTGGTGCTCCTGCTCTATCTGAACAGCGCGGCACGTATGAGCGAACTTGCCTCATCTTTAGGCGTAACGCTGGCCACGGCCACAGGCATAATCGACCGCCTGGTGGACAGGGATATTGTGGAAAGGGAGAACAGCCGCGAGGACAGGAGGGTGGTGGTCTGCCGTTTATCGGCCAAAGGGCATCAGCTTACGGACAACCTTTACAGTTCCGGCCGCCAGCGCGCCCGGCAATTATTGCAGGGACTGAGCGAGCAGCAGTTAGGAAAACTTGATGAGGCGCTGGCTTCGCTGTCAGGCGGGAGCGCCGTTAAGGAGATAAAATGAACGTAGTAGTAACCGGGGCAACCGGTCATATCGGCAACGTGCTGGTCCGTGAACTGCTGGCTGCAGGAGAAAAGGTCAGGGCACTGGTGCCCCCGTTTGAGAACGACCTGCCCATCCGCGGCCTCGATGTCGATATAATGCCGGCTGATGTTTGCGACACAGCCTCATTGGCTTCAGCTTTTAAGGGCGCCGACGCCGTTTACCACCTGGCAGGTATCATCGCGATAACGCCGGGTAAGGAAAAACTGCTGCACAAGGTAAATGTCGAAGGGACGCACAACGTTGTTGATGCCTGCCTGGATGCCGGGGTCGGCCGCCTGGTTTATACCAGCTCCATCCACGCCATACAGGAGCCGCCCGAGGGCATCGTTATCAACGAAACCTTCCCCGTGGACCCCGACCACGTGCTGGGCCCATATGCCAGGAGCAAGGCACAGGCGACCCTGGAGGTTAGGAAGGCGATCGAGCGCGGATTGAATGCGGTCATTGTGCATCCCACCGGTGTAATCGGCCCCTTTGACTTCAGGATATCGGAGATGGGGCAGCTCATGCTGGATTTCATCAGGGGAAAGTTGAAGGCGTACCTGGACGGGGCTTACGACTTCGCCGATGTGCGTGACGTAGCTCACGGGCTGGCACTGGCCTGCAGCAAGGGCCGCGCTGGTGAAAGCTACATCCTCTCGGGTGAGAGGGTCAGCATCAAGCAGATTATGGATGTGCTGGAGGAAGCCAGCGGAGTCCTGGCCCCGAAGTTCAAGGTGCCCGCCTGGCTGGCCCACACCGCCGGCAAGCTGGCCCCCATTTATTACCGTGTTATCAAGAGTAAGCCGCTTTTCACCGATTACTCGGTTGACGTGCTGCGCAGCAATTCCAGGGTGACCTCGGAAAAAGCCCGGGTGGAACTCGGCTATAGACCGCGTTCAGTGCACGAATCGATCTTCGATTCCGTGGCCTGGTTCATGCAGAATCTGACCCCCGCGCAGCTGGCGCCGGCCGTCAGGCCGTTGTCAAAACAGGTATAAGAACCTGTCAGCCTTGTTGATAACTGCCTGTCCCTGTTGTATATTATTCACCGGTTTGCAGGTATGCGCACAGGCAGTGCGGTTTTAAGGAGGCGAGATGGTTGAAGATTATGCGGAGAAAAGTTTCTGGCTGGGCAACTCCGGGGTTTACCAGGAAAGCCCGCCGCTGACAGTAGATCTAAAATGCGATGTGGCAGTTGTGGGGGGCGGATTTGCCGGCATTGCGACCGCGTACTACCTGAAAAAGGTCCAACCTTCGCTGAAGGTCGCCGTGCTTGAGGGCTGGGTCATCGGGTGGGGGGCGTCCGGCCGTAACGCCGGCTTTGCCATGACGACCTTCGGACTCATGATGTCCATCACCAAGATGCTTTTCGGTGCCGACAAGACCAGGCAATCCCACCGCTACATGGAGAGGGCGGTCGACATCGTAGGTGAGCTGGTGGCCGAGCACAAGCTTGAGTGCGACTACGAACGGCCGGGCTTTCTGCGCATCGCTACCACACCCGCTTACGCCAAACGTATCAAGGAAGAGGTGCACCTGGTAAAGGAACTGGGTTTGACAGGTGTTGACTGGATCGAGGCGGACGAGGTGCGGAAGCGTGTGAAGTCACCGCTGTACCTGGGTGCCTGGTGGGAGCCGCGCTGCGCGCTGGTAAACCCGGCAAAGCTGGCGCGCGAGATGAAGCGCGTGGCGGTGAAGTACGGCGCCGAGGTTTATGAACGCACACCGGTGACCGAGATAAAACGCTCGCCACAGGGTTTCACGGTTAAAACTCCCAGGGCCACGGTCAGCGCTGAGAAGATTGTACTTGCGACCAATGCCTATTCACTGGCCATACCAGAATTGAGGGCCATGCAGCAGCCGGTGTGGACCTATATAGTCCTCACAGAGCCGTTGAGCAAATCCCAGCTCGATGAAATGGGCTGGCAGGGCCGCGAGGGGATAGAGGATTACCGCAACATGGTGCACTATTACCGCCTCACCCCGGACAACCGCCTGCTGATGGGCGGCCGTGACATCTCGTTGAAATATGGGTCAAGTATGGATAACGATATGAACCCCAAAATATTCGGCCAGCTTGAACAGGATATCGTCGACTTCTACCCCTGCCTGAAAGGGATCAAAACAACCCACCGCTGGGGAGGTCCCGTATCTGTGCCCATGGACATGGTTCCCGCCCTGGGCTTCCTGGGTGACAAGCGTGCGGTTTACAGCCTGGGATGCATGGGGCACGGCGTTTCGCTGACCCACCTGAATGGCGAGGTCATGGCAGACCTGCTGCTCGAGCGTAAATCCGAGTGGACCGAGTGTTTCCCCGTCAACCGCAAGGTCTTCAAATGGCCGCCTGAGCCGATACGGTTCGTGGGGGAGAAGGTCCTCCTCGGTTACCTGCACGCCGAAGATTCCTGGCTGGAAAGAAAGGGCCTGGGTCCCGCTAAAAAATAGCTGCTGATCACGGGCTGTTAGGCCACCGGGCCGCGCATGACAGCGCCGCCCCGGCGTGCTAAAATCCCTGAGCCCTGGCAGCCACCGTTGATCGTGAGGCTGTCAGTGCGGGAGCCATATGGACCCCCTTTTAATACGCGTCTTCCTGCTGGTAATCGTACTCATATTTGCGCACACGGTTGAAACCGTGCTCGGCTTCGGTGCAACCATTATTGCGCTGGCCCTCGGCATCTTTATATTTCCACTGGAGACCATTTTGCCCGTCCTGGTTATCCTGGGCTTCCTGCAGAGCCTGTGGCTGGTGGTGCGCTGGTTTAAATACATACGGTGGCGCGTGCTGCTCCTGAGTATCCTCCCTGCGGCAACCATCGGTATGGCCATAGGCATCTCCTACAGGACGCTGGTAGGCAATTATACGCAGTTGCTTATATTGCTGGGCGTCTTTGTCATGGCAGTTTCGCTGATGGAGATTGTGCTCATATATAAGACGCGGGCGGCCGGGGGGAGCCTGCCCTGGTACCTGGGATGGCCGATACTGATAGTGGGAGGCATTTTTCATGGTATCTTTGCCAGCGGCAGCCCGCTCATTATTTACTATTCCAGCCGCGAGATTAAGGAGCCGGCTGAGTTCCGCGCCACGATATCCATGCTGTGGCTCATACTTGCTGTCATCCTGATCGTCAACCTCTATACCATCGGCCAGATCAACGTAAATACGCTGGCGACAACGGGCATCGTGCTGCCGGGGCTTATACTGGGTATTATTTTCGGCAGCCGCATGACCTTCAGGGCCCTGGTTTTCAAGGTGCTGATCTACGCACTGCTTTTCCTGGCAGGCTTGCTACTGGTCGTGCAGCAGGTAGTCAACCGCTAAAGCCGGGAAGGGTATTCCTGCTACAATAAGCTGTGCCGGGTGACTCCGGGAGAATACTCATAATGAAAAAAAATGAGCGCAAGCTTGTCCCGCCCGGGCTGTCCTACATAGCTGACAACATCGGGGACCGCGATAATATACTCGGCCTGCCGGTCGAAGCCAGGGCTAAATGGGCCCAGGGGCTGGAGTTCTCCGGCGACAGGTCGACCATCTTTTTCGCCGGGTGCGGCTACCAGTACTCCTCGATGCTCGAGCCGCTGGTAGATCTGGTCAGGACCGCCGACCGCATGTCGATTAACCCGGACCTTCCCGTGGTCCTTGCGGGGATACCCAGGAAAATGGGCGTGGATGTGGCGGGAATGTACACCAAGGTGATGGCGCGCGATGATGGCAGTGACAGCGGGGTGCTGCGCGATGCCGTGAGCGTGCTTAAATACACGGGCGTCGATATGGCGTACCTGGGTGTGGACGAACCCTGTTGCGGTGCACCGCTTTACCACACGGGACTGCGCAGGGAGTTCACCGCTAACGCCGAAAAGGCCGCCGCCAGGTTCAGGTCACTGGGCGTGAGGAAAATAATCGGGATAGTCCCCTCGTGTACCTATGCCCTGCGCACTCTCTTTGCCAAAGTGCTGACCGGTTACGATATCGAGGTCAGCCACTTTATCGAGGAGGTAGACAAAAGGATCAGGCCGGGACAATTCCGCTACCCCCGCAATATAAAAGTAGCCTACCACGACCCCTGCCAGCTGGGCCGGTACATGGGGCTCATCGACCAGCCCCGCCGGGTGATGCAGGCAGTAGAAAATGTCGAGATGGTTGAGCCCGAATGGACGTCGGGCGAATGGTCGACCTGTTGCGGCGGCGGCGGCGGTTTCGAGGTTATATTTCCCGGCATGAGCCAGACGCTGGCTGAGGGCAGGGTAAGGGAACTGGCCGGTACCGGTGCCGATGTAGTGGCCACCCAGTGCCCCGGCTGCCTGATGCAGCTGAAAAGCGGGCTGAAAGCGCTGAAAAAAGATAAAATTGAGGCCGTCGACCTCGCCACCCTGCTGGCCAGGTCCATTGTGCAGAAATGAACACAAAAGAAGCACGTCATTGCGAGCGTCAGAGAAGCAATCCGGCCGTTGTCGGAGATTGCCACGGCACTTTGCGCCTCGCAATGACGGGGGTTAACTGAATGTCCATATCGAAGGATTACAGGAAAGAGCTTAAAGACGCAGCCGGCAGCGAGCGCATCCGGCTTGCACTGTCGAGGGCCATCAAGAGCTACCGGGTGAACACAAATAATGCTCTGAAGAAGTTCCCTCATACGGTGAAACTGGCTGAAGAGGTAAAGCTGATCAAGGAGGCTTCCATCCAGCATATGGCAGAGCTGGCCAAAACGGCGGGGCAGAACATTGAGGAAAACAACGGTAAATACTACATCGCGAAGACGGCCAGGGAGGCCCTGAACATAATTGGTGGACTGGTTGGAGCGGGCAGGCTGGTGGTCAAGGCCAAGAGCATGACGTCCGAGGAGATACTGTTGCGTGAGCACCTCGAAGAGGCGGGAAACGAGGTATACGAGACCGACCTTGGCGAATTTATCATACAGAAACTGGGGCAGCGACCCATGCACATACTGTCGCCTGCCATACACGTGCCGAGGGAAGATGTGGCCGTGCTGTTCTCGCAGTTGACAGGCCAGAAACTGCCGCCTGATATCGATACGCTGGTTGCCACGGCGCGGGAGTTGCTGAGGGAGAAATTCTTCAAGGCGGATGTGGGCATCAGCAGTGCCAACGTGGTTGCTGCCGATACCGGCACGCTCTTTTTGATTGAGAACGAGGGTAATATCCGGCTGGCCACGGGTGCCCCGCCCATGCATATAGCCCTGGTAGGTATGGAAAAATTGGTCCCTACCCTTGAAGATGCCTTTAAGGTCTCTGAGGTCACCTGGCGCTATGCTAATTACACTGTGCCATCCTATGTCAGCATGATTTCAGGCCCCAGCAAGACAGGGGATATAGAAAAGGTGACCACTTACGGTGTCCATGGCCCCAAAGAATTCCATGTTATCTTCCTGGACGACGGCAGGACCCGCCTTGCCAGGGACCCTGTATTGCGGCAGGCCCTTTCCTGTTTACGCTGCGGCGGCTGCCTGTATGAATGCCCGGTCTTCGGGCTCACGGCGGGTTATTTCGGCGACAAGTACTTCGCGGGCATAGGCGCCGTGTGGGCCAAGGAGGTCACGAAGAACATGGAGAAGGCCTCCTCCATGGCCTATACCTGCCTTACCTGCGGAAGGTGCAAAGTGCGCTGCCCCATGAAGATCGACGTGCCGGAGATGATCCTGGCTCTGCGCAAGTCCATAGCCGAACCTTAGGCTCCTGCTATAGCAGGGTCTTCTTCCCGTGCCACTTTTTAGTCCCCTATTTATTACCCAGCTTGAGCTGGACCAGGTATTTGATCAGGTCGCAGCCGGCGATGCTGAAAACACCTGCAGCGAGGCAGAGGCCGATGTCGGGAAGGCTGAGGGGGCTGAAGCGGAAGAGTTCGCTCAGGAAGGGGACGTAAATCACCAGTCCCAGCAGTACTGTGGCAGACCCCAGTATCCACCAGAGAGACCTGTTTTTAACCCGCAGGCTGGTAAGGACGTTCCTGGTGAGGAACCGGTTGGTCAGTATCAGTCCCATGTTGGCCAGCACAAGGGTGGTGAAGGTGAGGGTGCGGGCTTCTGCCTCAGGGCGTCCCTGGTAAAGGCTGAAGCCGTAGATTGCCAGTGTTAACATCAGTACCAGCATTCCCTGCGCTATACTCAGGATAATAGTATTGCGGCTGAATAGCGGCTCCTGCTGGTTGCGCGGCGGCCGCCGCATTATGTTGGCCTCCTCTTTTTCAGCCTCAAAAACAATTGAGCAGGCCGGATCTATGATCAATTCGAGGAAGACGACGTGCGCGGGGAGGAGGACCATCGGCCATTTCAGCAGAACGGGTATGAGGGAAAGGCCTGCGATCGGCACGTGGATGGACAGGATATATGCCATGGCCTTGCGCAGGTTGTCGAAAATGCGCCTCCCCATCTTTACGGCCGTGACTATCGAGGAGAAGTCGTCGTCCAGTATCACCAGCGCCCCGGCCTCCCTGGCGACATCCGTACCACGTCCGCCCATGGCCACACCGATATTCGCCGACTTGAGCGCCGGCGCGTCGTTTACCCCGTCGCCTGTCATAGCCACCACCTCGCCATTCTCCTTGAATGCGTTGACCAGTTTCAGCTTCTGCTCGGGGATGACCCGCGCAAATATATTGACGGACCTGATGCGTTCTCTCAGTTCCGCGTCTGGCATGGCCTCCATTTCCATGCCGGTTATTACCTCACCGGCATGCTTAAGCCCTATCTGGCGGGCGATATTCTGGGCTGTCACCGGGTAATCGCCCGTTATCATCACCACGCGTATGCCGGCGGTGTAGCACTGGGCTATGGCGGCTGGGACGGTGGGACGTATGGGATCGGCAAACCCTACCAGGCCGATGAATTCGAACTGGAAATCGTGCTGGTCAGAGGGAAGCGAAGATGGACTCAACCTGGACCGTGCCACGCCGAGCACCCTTAAGCCGTCGCCCGCCATGACCGCGATTTTTTCCGCAACCTGTATTTTGGCATCGTCGTCCATGTGGCACAGGTCCATGATTGCTTCAGGGGCGCCCTTCGAGGCTATGACAAAGTTCCCGCTCTCTGAGGATTTCCACACGCGGGACAGCGCAAGCAGGTTTTTAGACAGGGGGTACTCCCTCTGCAGCACCCAGTTGTCATGCACGTGCTCGCGAAGGTCGGGGTAACGGCTGCCCAAATCCCGCAAGGCCTTTTCCATGGGGTCAAAAGGGTTGGTCTGGCCGGCCAGGATTCCGTACTCAACCAGCTGGTGGAATTTCTCCGGTGGGGTGTCTGTTATATCAGAACTGAGACGGCAGAATTCGTCTCCGGCATATATTTTTTCCACCGACATGCGGTTCATGGTCAGCGTGCCGGTTTTATCAACGCACAGCACCGTAGTCGAGCCTAATGTTTCGATGGCGTTCATACGGCGCGTGAGAACCCTGTTTCGGGATATGCGCCAGGCTCCCAGCGCCAGGAAGATGGTCAGGACCACGGGGAACTCCTCGGGCAGGATGGCCATGGCCAGGGTGATGCTCGCCAGGAACCCCTCAAGCCACTGGCTGGTGGAAAGGCCGTAGACGAGGGCCATGATCGCGCAGAGGCAACCGCCTATGATGGCCAGGTTGCGCACGATCTTCCTTGTCTCCACCTGGAGCAGGGTGTCTTCCAGCTTGATGGCCTGAAGCGATTTGCCTATCTTGCCGAACTCGGTATGTATCCCTGTTGCTTCAACCCTGGCGATCCCCAGTCCGCTGACCACCAGGGTCCCCGAATAAACAAAGGGGGTATCGTCGCCACCCGGGCGGTCCATCGAAGCCGTGCCTTCCGATTCAGATTTGTGGACCGGCACGGACTCACCTGTCAGCAGCGACTCTTCCAGGGAAAGGTTATTGCTGGAAAGCACTATGCCGTCGGCAGGGACGCGGTCCCCTTCCGTAAGGACCATGATATCGCCCCGCACCACTTCCCGCCCCGCAATTCTGACCGCGGCGCCGTCGCGTATCACCAGGGCGCGCGGGCTGGAAAGGTCCCGTAAAGCTTCCAGCGCCCGTTCCGTCTTCTGTTCCTGGTAGATGGTGATGCCGATAATGACGAAGACAAATCCCAGCAGCATGAGAGCTTCCTGGACATCGCCCAGCAACATATAGATGATGCCGCTGATTATCAGCAGTATGAGCATCGGCTCACGGACTATATCCAGGGTGATCTTCAGGAAATTCCTTTTACCGCTGGCCGGGATTTCGTTGTGGCCTTCCCGGGCCAAGCGTTCACTTACCTCGCTGGCAGACAGGCCTTTGATGCCCTCAAGGTTGCTTAAATCGAAGTTGTTGCTCACTTATTTCTCCATTCAGTAATCGTAATCCGGCAGGTTCAGGATCATCGGTACAATGTTTCGCACGATAGTGTATTTAACCCCCGGTCAATTCCGGGTATAAAAAAAGCCCCGTGGGTCACTTAGTCCCACGGGGCTTTTTATTTCCCGCTGCTTAAGCCCGGCTGCGCTCTAATAAGTGCCGCCTGCTCTAAGTTTTCAGGCAGTATTATACTATTTCAGAAGGTTACCCTGTCAAGGTACATACGACCAATATCAAATACCCAGCCTCTTCCGCCTCTCCTCGATGGCTGCCGCGATGCCGTCCACGGCCTTGATAGCATCCTTTTCCACGCTGAGCAGGCCGCCCGTAACGCCCGTCAGGTCCTGTGTGAGCAGCTTGACCAGGCTTGGGCCTCCCGTTACGGTTGGCACCGGGTTTACGTAGGTATAGAGGCCGAAGGCCAGCGCGAATACGGCATCTATGGTGGCCTTCTGCTCCATGTATTCGGGGGCCACTGCCGCAACCGGCAAATCGGTGACGGGCACGTTGCCCAGGTCCCTGGAGATGGCGGCCAGCAGGTCGGCCAGCCTGCCCGTGTCGGTACAGGTCCCGTAGCTTAATACCGGCGGTATCCCCAGCGCCTTGCACAGCCCCTTCAGGCCCGGCCCGGCCAGTTCCCCGGCCTGGAGGGAGCACAGCCCGGCCAACTGCATGCCAGCGCTGCCGCAGCCCATGGAAAGGACGAGTATATCCCGCTTGACAAGCTCTTTGGCCACAGCCACGCTGTGGGCGTCGTTGCCATGGTCACGCAGGGTTGTACAGGACACCAGCCCGGCCATCCCGCGGATAGTCCCCTTCTTGATGGCGTCCAGCAGCGGCGTAAGTGTGCCGCCCAACGCCTCCAGGATGCTCTCGGTGGAAAACCCGACCACCGCCTCGGTCACGGGCAGGCCGCTGACAGCTTCGACCGTTTTTCTGCGCTCTTTATAGTTGGC
>Ga0247840_10002370_pt1 | contig 33612 bp, 31 predicted proteins | sample LaCruzMarch2015__FD_192404 | JGI IMG/M metagenome (GOLD analysis project Ga0247840, IMG submission 192404) | Freshwater microbial communities from meromictic Lake La Cruz, Castile-La Mancha, Spain - LaCruzMarch2015_17m | ecosystem: Environmental > Aquatic > Freshwater > Lake | place: Spain...
CCACGGGCGGTGAGCCGGCGGCCCTGCTGGTCAATTCCGCCGACGAGGCGGAGTTGGTGCGGCTCTTCCGCGAATACGGCGAGGAACCCCAGGCGCGGCGCGTGGCGCGGGCCATCGTGGCGGAGCGCGAGCGCCTGCCCTTCACGCGCACCGGCCAGTTGGCCGCCCTGATCGAAAAAGTGCTCGGCCGCCGCGGGCGTGTGCATCCGGCCACGCGTGTTTTCCAGGCCCTTCGCATCGCGGTGAACGATGAAATCGGATCGCTGCGGCGCGCGTTGGTTTCCATCCCTCCGTTGCTCAAAGCCGGCGCTCGTTTTGTCGTCATCACTTTCCATTCCCTTGAAGACCGCGCGGTGAAAACTTTCTTCCGGGCCGGAAGCGAGCAGTGGCTCGACCGCCCGGAGTGGCCTGCCCCGCGACCTAATCCCGAATGGCGCTTCCGCGATCTGACCCGCAAACCATTGTCTCCTGTGCCCGGCGAAATCGGTCGCAACCCGAGGTCCCGCTCAGCGCGTTTGCGCTCGGTGGAAATCCTGCCCGCGACCCAGGAGGTAGCGGCATGAGATTCGAGAGCCGTGACAACGCCATGCCGCTCGGCCCGCTGATGCGTTGGCTGGTACTGGTTGTTTTTGTTGGTCTCCTCGGGCTCTGCTACGTGCACATGAAGCACAAGGTGAAGGTGGACGGGGACCGCTGCCGCGAACTTGAGATGGCGTTGGAAGCGCTCAACGAGAAACTGCAGGTAGCCGGCAACGAGGTCATGCGTCTGACCTCGCGCCCGGAACTCGAGCGCCGGCGCGATGAGGGTTTTATCCGCATGATCGAGGTGCAGGACAGTCGTCTGAACCGCCTGCGCGTGCAAACCACCGCACTTGCCGCCCAGCCGGTGGTACGCAGTGACAGCGGGGAGGTGGTTCCATGAGTGGAAGCGCGCATCACCGTGCCGGATTTGTCTGCATCATGCTGGCCGTCGTGTTGAGCATCTATTCGGCCCGCCTTGTCCATCTGCAAGTTGGAAAACATCGTGAATACGGCGGTCTGGCCGCGGAAAAAACGGCGAAGAAGAAGGTTGTCGCGGGCGAGCGGGGCCGCATCACCGATTGCCGCGGCGAGCCGCTCGCGGTGAATGTTCCTATTTATTCAGTAGTGGTCGACGGCAAGTTGCTCGCCGAGTTGGAATCTGACCGCGGGCGGTTGGCCGGCATTATTGCGCGCCATCTCGACTTGCCCCTTCAAGACGTGGCAAAGCGTATCGCCTCGGACCGCGCTTACATCGTGGTTCAACGCGGTGTCGACGCGATGTGCGTGGCCAAGCTCAAGGAGGAATTGGCCGGAGCGCGCCTGCGCGGCGTGATGTGCGAGCCGGAACCGCGCCGTTTTTACCCCAACGAAGACAGACTCGGGCACGTTCTTGGTTTCCTCAACCATGAAGGGCGCGGCATCCAAGGTGTCGAGATGATGATGGAGCCCTATTTGCGTGGAGAGGATGGCTTTATCTACACCGAGCGTGACCGCACCGGACGCGAGATCGTGGCTTATCGCGGACACGAGCGTCCAGCCAAACACGGTATGACCGTAGAGCTGACCATTGACATGGCATTGCAAGACATCGTGGAGCGCGAACTCGACGCGGCCTACCACCAGCTCAATCCCCAGATGATGACCGCGGTCTTCGTGCGACCCCGCACGGGTGAGATCCTCGCCATGGCTACGCGTCCGGCTTTCAATCCGAACAAGCCGGGCGAAGCGGCGATCGAGACAACCAAAAACCGGGCCATTATCGACATGGTCGAGCCTGGCTCGACTTTCAAGATCGTGGTCATCTCTGCCGCACTGGAACAGAAAGCAGTCACGCCCGAGAGCATGTTCCACTGCGAGAACGGAAGTTTTGCTTATGCCGGGAAAATTCTGCGCGACGTCCACGGCTACGGATCGATGAGCGTGCACGACATCATGGTCAAATCGTCGAATATCGGCTGCGCCAAAATCGCCATGCATCTCGGGGCTGACACTTTTTACGAATACATCCGCCGTTTCGGCTTCGGCGAGCGCACCGGCCTGGGGCTGCCGGGCGAGATCCCGGGCCTGGTCCGGCCGCGCCACAGTTGGACCGGGTTGTCGATCACCCGCGTGCCCATGGGCCACGAGATTGCCGTGACCCCGCTGCAGATAGCCATGGCGATGTCGGTCATCGCCAATGGCGGGAACATGATGCTGCCGCAGATTGTGCGCTCGGTGCGCGACGGCGACGGCAGAGAAGTTGTCGCTTTTTCGCCTGAAATCCTCCGTCGCGTCGTCTCGGAAGATACCGCGGCCAAAGTCAGTGCATCGCTTGTCGATGTGGTCGGTGAGCGGGGCACGGCACGCCTGGCCTCCATTCCGGGTTTCGCCGTGGCAGGCAAGACGGGAACTGCGCAGCGTGTGGATCCGAAGGGCGGATACGCGGCCGGCAAATATGTTGTTTCTTTTGCCGGATATTTTCCGGCCGAAAATCCCGAGGTGGTGGGTATCGTGCTGGTCGATGATGCCCGGACGCCCGGTGGACGCAATTACGGCGGCACGGTGGCTGCACCTATTTTTTCACGCATCGGCGAAGCCATGGCCCGCCACCTTGAGCTCGTTCCCGATTCGTCCGCCCCGGACACAACCATCGCCCTAGTGCCCTTCGGCAATGGCATGAACTGAGGTCGCATGCAACTGGCCAAAATCATTTCCGCCCTCCCATCCGCTCCGGTTGCGGTGAAAGGCCCGGCCGACCGCGAGATCACCTCCCTGACGCACGATTCCAGGCAGGTCACTCCGGGCTGTCTCTTTGTTGCTCTGCCCAGCGTGACGCCAGGCCGCACCGGCGAGGCCGCGGGCGGCGGCGCGAACTTCATCCTCGAAGCGGTGGAGAAAGGGGCGGTGGCTGTCATAACCTCTACTGAACTCGATGCCCCGCGTGCCACGATGATCCGTGTCGAGGATCCGCGCCCCGCCCTTTCCGCCGCGGCGGCCGTCTTCTACGGACATCCTTCTCTCCAACTGCAGACTGCCGGGGTCACCGGGACCAACGGCAAGACCACGGTTTCTTTTCTCCTCAAGCACCTGCTCGACGTCGCCGAGCGCCCGTGCGGGCTGATCGGCACGGTGCGATATGTGGTCGGGCCCCGCGAGTTGCCGGCCTCCCGGACTACGCCTGAAGCGGATGACGTGCAGCGTCTTCTCCGCGAGATGCGCGACGTCAATTGCCGTGCGGCCGTCATGGAGACCTCGAGCCACGCCCTTGAGCAGGACCGGGTGCGGAATGTCGAGTTTGACGCAGCCATTTTCACCAACCTGAGCCAGGACCATCTCGATTATCACCAGACGATGGAGGCCTATTTCGCGGCCAAGCAGCGTCTGTTCGAGCAGTTGGCCGCCCAGCCGCACAAGCGCGGTACGGCGGTGATCAATATCGACGATCGCTACGGCCGCCGGCTGTTTGACCTCTGTGCCCAGCGCGTCAAGACCCTGACCTTCGGCCAATCGTCCGGTGCCATGTTCCGTGCCGCCGACCTGCGGACCGACCTGCAGGGCACGCAATTTTCACTGCATGCCGGTGGCCGCAGTTTTCTCGTGCGCCTTCCGTTCTACGGCTCGTTCAATGTCTACAACTCTTTGGCCGCTATCGCCGCAATGCACGCTCTCGGCCACGACGTGCGCAAGTCGGTCGACGCGCTCAAGGACGCACCCCAAGTTCCCGGACGGCTAGAAATGGTGCCCGGGCCGAAAGTTTTCCGGGTTTTCGTCGATTACGCCCACACGCCGGATGCCCTGGAGAGTGTCCTGCGCACGCTGCGGAGCCTCGAACCGGCGCGACTCATCACCGTCTTCGGCTGCGGCGGAGATCGTGACCGGGCCAAGCGAGGACCGATGGGCCGGGCCGCCGAGGACTCCTCGGACTGGTGCATTGTTACCTCCGACAACCCGCGTCGCGAAGATCCCGAGGCCATCTGCCGCGAGATCACATCCGCCTTGCGCGGGAAAAATCACGAGGCAATCACCGATCGGCGGGCCGCTATCCGGCGCGCCGTGGCCATGGCCGGCCCCGGGGACATCGTGCTAATTGCCGGCAAGGGTCACGAGGACTATCAGGAATTCGCGAATCGCAGGATTCCTTTCGATGATGTGGCCGAGGCATCGGCCGCGATCCGGGGGAGGGCTGCCTGATCATGGACGCGACTTCTCTCCATGCTTTGGCCGCCGCCTGCGGAGGTGTTCTCCTCTGCGGGGATGGGACCACGACGGTGACGACGATCTGCAAGGACACCAGGACCCTGCAGTCGGGGGATCTTTATTGGGCTTTGGTCGGGGAAAATTTCGACGGTCATGACTTTGTTGGAGTCGCTGCGGCCTCCGGGGCTGCGGGTGCGGTGGTTTCGCGCTCGGTTTCCGGCCTCCCTGATACATTCCCGCTGATCCGGGTGGATGACACCCTGAGCGCTCTGCAGCAACTGGCTTCTTGGCATCGCGGACGGTTGAAAGCGCGCGTGATCTGCCTGACCGGGAGCAATGGCAAAACCAGTACCAAGGATTTTGCCGCTGCGGTGGCCGCAACGCGCTTTGTGGTGAGCAAGACCGAGGGCAACCTGAACAATCACATCGGCCTGCCCCTGACCATCCTTTCGGCCACCACGCAGGATGAGGTCTGCGTCTGGGAAATCGGCATGAATCATGCGGGCGAGATCGAGCCGTTGGCCCGGTTGGCCGGTCCGACCATCGCTCTGATCACCAACATCGGGGTGGCCCACATCGAGTTCCTCGGCTCACGCCAAGCGATCGCGCAGGAAAAAGGCATGCTTGGCGAGGTGCTTCCGGCCGATGCGGTGCTGATATTGCCTGTTGCGGACGACTTCACCTCGTCACTCGCCGCCCGGACCAAGGCGCGCGTCGTGCTGGCCGGAGAGCCGGAAGGTTTGCACGCCGAGAACTTGCGTCCGTCCGCCTGCGGCCTCGATTTCGATCTCGTTTCGGGCCGCGAACGCGTGGCTGCGCATTTGCCGGTGACCGGCGAACACATGGTGCGCAATGCCTTGCTCGCCGTCTCGGCCGGACTCGAACTCGGACTCTCCTTGCGTGAATGCGCCTCGGGCTTGGCCGCGACCAAGTTGTCCGCGCGGCGTTTGGCCTGTCTTGATATCCGTGGGGTGACCGTTCTCGACGACAGCTACAACGCGAATCCAGACTCGATGGACGCCGCGCTGCACGCCCTGCGCGGCTTGGCCGGTCCGGGGCGCCGTTTTGCCGTGCTCGGGCAGATGGGTGAACTCGGCACCTACGCCGACGAGGGATATCGCCGCGTCGGCCGCACCGCGGGCGCGACGATGGATGTGCTCATCGCGGTTGGTCCGGAGACGACGCCGATGGCCGAGGAAGCGGAGAAGGCAGGAACCAAAGATGTGCGGCGTGTCGGGAATACGGGCGAAGCGGCGAATCTGCTGCGCCAATTGGCCCGACCCGGCGATGCGGTGGTGATCAAAGGAAGCCGTGCCGCCCGGATGGAACGCGTCTTAGAGGATTTTTCCTGATGCTTTATTACCTCCACCTTTTGTCCGATTACGGCAAGAACCTCGACGCCGAGATTTTCAAGGCGTTCAACGTTTTCCAATACATCACCTTCCGCGCCGTGGCAGCCGGGGTCACCGCATTCCTCCTCAGTCTGATCTTCGGCAACTGGGTGATCCGTCATCTCATCTCGCTCAAGCTCGGCCAGCCGATCCGCTCCCAGGAAGAAGTGCACCGCCTGCACGAATTGCACGGCAACAAGGCGGGGACCCCGACGATGGGCGGTGTCCTTCTGCTCGGTGCCCTGCTCATTTCCGTCTTGCTCTGGGCCCGGCCGACCAATCCGCTGGTCTGGCTCGCCATTTTTTCCGTCGTCTATCTCGGGGCACTTGGCTTCGTCGACGACTACCTCAAGGTCACCAAAAAGTCCTCGGACGGCATCAGCAGCCGGTTGAAATTTGCCCTGCAATCCCTGCTCGCCGGGCTGATCACCGCCTTCTTCGTCTGGGACCCCGCACTCAGTGCGCATGCCGCGCAGCTCTACGTGCCGTTCTCCAAGGAGCCCATCATCCAGAACCTCGGGATCTTCACCTTTGTCCTTTATCTTCTGGTCATCGTCGGTTCATCCAACGCGGTCAACCTGACCGACGGACTTGATGGCCTGGCGGCTGGCTGCACGGCCACGGTGGCCTTCGGTTTCGCCGTGCTGACCTACGCCGCGGGCAACATCAAGATCGCGCAATACCTGCAAATTCCGTTTGTCCAGTTTTCGGGGGAGCTGGCCGTTGTCTGTCTCGCTTTGGTCGGTGCAGCGCTCGGATTCCTCTGGTGGAATTGCCACCCGGCCCGCGTTTTCATGGGTGATACCGGATCGCTTGCCATCGGTGGTTTGCTCGGCGTGGTTGCCATTTCCGCCAAGCAGGAGTTGCTCCTCGCGCTGATCGGGGGCGTCTTCGTGCTCGAAGCCGGCTCGGTTATCCTGCAGGTCGCAAGCTTCAAGACCACCGGCAAGCGCATCTTCAAGATGTCCCCCTTGCATCATCATTTCGAACTGAGTGGCTGGAAAGAAGGCACGGTCATTGTGCGCTTTTGGATCCTCTCCGTCATTTTCGCCCTTCTCGGGCTGGCCACTTTGAAACTGCGGTGATTGCCATGGACTACACGGGAAAACATGCCGCCGTGCTCGGCCTCGGCCGGAGCGGCGAGGCGGCCGCGCGCCTCCTCTTGGCGAGTGGAGCCTCGGTCACCGTGCTCGATTCCGGGGATCCCGCCCCGCGGCGAGAAGCCGCCGAAACACTTTCCTCGCGTGGCGCACGCGTCGTCTTGGGGAATGACGCGTTGCGCTGCGTGCAGGAGTTCGACTTCGCGGTGCTGAGCCCCGGGATTGATCCCGTGGTGCCGCTCGCTCGCCGGCCGGTCGAGGCCGGTATCCCTCTCCTCGGCGAAATTGAACTGGCCTTCCGCAGTTGCCTCTGCCCCGTGGTGGCGGTGACCGGCACGAACGGCAAGACAACCACGACCGGTCTGATTGCCGCGCTGCTCGATGCGGCGGGAATCAAAGCCGAGGCCTGCGGCAATATCGGGCTGCCTTTCAGCGAGGTGGCCGCGCGGAGCGGTTCGCTTGATGCCGCGGTCGTTGAAATCAGCTCTTTCCAATTGGAAACAACGGATATTTTCCGTCCCCGGGTAGCGGTCTGGACCAACTTCAGCGCAAACCATCTGGACCGCTACCCGGATCTGGCTTCCTACCGCGCCGCGAAACTGCGTATTTTCGACCGCCAGAGGGCGGAAGATTTTGCCGTGGTCAACGCGCGTGCGGAGTTGCCGGCCCTGCGCGCCCAGCGCGTGACATTCAGTGCCGTGCCCGGGGTCGAAGCGGATTTCACCCTCGGAGCCGGGGACAGGATTTTTCATCATGGGAAGCCGGTTTTAGCCATGTCTGAAACCCGTTTGCGCGGGCCGCACAATGCGGAGAATCTCATGGCCGCGCTAGCTGCCGGTCTTTGCCTCGGGGCCGGAATGGAAGCGATGCTTCCCGCCGCGTGCGCTTATGTTCCCCCCCCGCACCGTTGCGAATTTGTCCGGGACACCGGTGGCGTGACCTGGATTAATGACTCGAAGTCGACCAACCTCGATGCGCTCTCCCAAGCATTGCACGGCCAGAGCGGTGGAGTGGTGCTGATCGCGGGCGGCAAAAACAAGGGCTTTAGCTTCGCGCCGGTCGCCAGTCTCGTCAAAGATCGCGTCCACGACGCCGTGCTCATCGGTGAAATGCGCGAGTCGATTGCCCGTGACTGGGCAGAGGTCACGTCCTGCCATCCGGCTGACTCCCTCAATGAGGCGGTGGCCAAAGCGCGCGCCTTGGCCCGTCCGGGCGACACGGTTCTTTTCTCCCCTGGCACGTCTTCCTTTGACATGTTCCGCAGCTACGCGGAGCGCGGGAATATTTTCAAACAACTAACCCGAATGATCCAACCAACCAACCACATATCATGAAAATCCCATTGTTCAGCAAACTCACGGCCAAGTCGCGCGGGCGCAAAGTGGTGCGAGCCTCGGCCCGCGCCATACGCGGGGGCGAAGAGGAGTATTACGAGGCGGAGCCCAACATGAAACTTTCCCACGCTTTCATGGTCGTGCTCATCCTCCACGTCGTTGCGGTAGGCGGTATCTACGCCTTCAACCACATCAAGGTGAACAAAAACCCGGATTTGATCGCCAACCTTTCCGGTCGGATAGCGAAGGCCACGGGGGTTGCCTCGTCGACGGTTGCGGCCGCACCGGTTGCGCCCGCTGCGCCCGCTCCCCCGCAGCGCCAACCCGGGGATGCGGACGAGCCTTTGCCCATGATTGGTTCTGATGCGCCGGTGGTAGCTACGGCGACTTCCGTCGCGACGACGAAACCGGTGGCTCCTCTCGCGGCCTCCTCCGCGGTGGCACCGGCCGTGACCCAGACTTCGCCGCCCAAAGCCGCGGTGGCGAGCAAAGCAGCGCCGAAAGCTGCCCCCGTGGTGGCGACCGCTGCGGCCGCAGCGGGCACTTACAAGGTGGAAAAAGGCGACAATCCCTACAAGATTGCCAAGAAACTCGGCGTGACCTCCCAAGACTTGCTCAAGGTCAACAGCATCGAGGACCCGACCAAGCTGCAGATTGGCCAGGTCCTCAAGGTCCCGGCCAAAGCAAACTGAAAAACGGTCCATGCGCCGCCGCACGGGCTACATCTTGATCCTTTCCATGGGGAGTCTTCTCGCCATCGGAATCGTCATGCTTTTCAGCACGGGGGCTTTCGCCCACGACAGCCGGGGTGACATGTATTTCTTCGTCAAACGCCAGCTGATGTGGCTGGTCATCGGCGGATCGGCATTGGTGGCCGCCGCCATGCTCGATTACCGCTTATGGGCGCGTTGGTGGCCCTGGGTTTACGGAGCGGCTGTCGTCATGCTCGTCCTCTGCTTTGTGCCTCCGGTCGGGATGAAGGTCAATGGTGCCTGGCGCTGGGTCAATCTGGGTTTCGCCAGTTTTCAGCCGAGCGAACTGGGCAAGATCGCCGTGCTCTTTTTCCTCGCCTCGTGGTATGCGCGCCATGAGGAACAGGCGTCGGAATTCTGGCGCGGCTTTGTCCTGCCTCTCGCCGCGGCGGGCGTCATCATGGCTCTCATCGTGGTCGAGGTGGACCTCGGGGCGACGGCGCTGATTGGCACGACGGCGCTGGCCATGGCATTCGTGGCCGGGGCCGGTTTGCGTTGGCTGCTGCCTTTGATCGGCGCCGGCGTGGCCGTGCTCTGCGTGGCTGCTTTCCATATCGAGGAGCGTTTGGGACGAATCATCGCGTTTCTCGATCCGGAAAAGTACAAGCTGGGGGAGGGGTTGCAGCAATGGCAGGCCCTCCTCGCTTTCGGAGCCGGGGGCGTGGACGGTCTGGGTCTGGGTAATGGACGGCAGAAAATGCTCTACCTGCCGTATGCCCACACCGACTTTATTTTTCCTATGATCGGGGAGGAACTCGGGCTGCGATTCACCCTGCTGACTGTTTTTTGTTTTCTGCTCATCCTTTTGGCTGGGGTCCTGATTGCCATGAATGCCAAAGACCGCTTCGGCATGCTTCTCGGGTTCGGTATCACCATCATCATCACGCTGCAGGCGGCCATCAATATCGGGGTAACTACCTCGCTCCTGCCGAACAAAGGCATGCCTCTGCCTTTTATCAGTTACGGAGGCAGCAACCTCGCGGTGTCGATGTTGCTCGTCGGCATCCTCGTCAACATCCACCGCCAAGGACGCCGCGAACCGAAACGTCGTTCGCGCGTCGTCCCCGCAACCAGCCTCGCGGTCCGCTTCTGATTATGAAATTTGCCATCGCATGCGGAGGCACGGGAGGGCACCTCTTTCCAGGCTTGGCGGTGGCGGAAGTCTTGCGTGGCCAAGGCCACGAGGTTCTACTTTTTGTTTCGGAGAAGGAAATCGATGCCCGCGCCCTGCGGGCCCATCCCGATCTGCCGCGCCAGAAGCTTCCGTCGATCGGCCTGCCTGCCATCTTTTCTCCCGCGATGGTCACTTTCCTGCGCCGCCTGCGTTCCAGTCTCAAGTCCTGCGGCTCCTCGTATGATACGGACCGCCCCGACGCGGTTCTGGGCATGGGTGGGTTCACCAGCATTGCCCCGCTTATTGCGGCACGCCGCCGCGGAATACCTGCTTTTTTGCACGAATCGAACGCCATTCCCGGCAAGGCAAACCGCCTGGCTGCCCGATTTTGTCGCTCCGTGCTGCTCGGCTTCGACGATTGTGCGCGTCATTTTTCGAAAAGCACGACCCGGGTCACAGGGACGCCGATTCGCCGGGAATTAGCCGAAGGCGCGCCAGCGCGCGCCGAAGCACGGAGTGCGCTTGGCCTCGAGCCGGAGCGGACGACGCTCCTCGTCATGGGTGGAAGCCAGGGGGCGGCCGGAATCAATGCCCTGATGGCGCAAGCCGCGTCCCATTTATCCGCCACCGCCTTGCAGGTCGTGCATCTGGCCGGGGATCGTGATGTCGAGACCGTGCGGTCTGCTTATGCGACTGCGGGAGTGCCTGCGGTGGTGCTCCCCTTTTGCGACCGCATGCAGGAAGTTTATCCCGCCGCCGATCTGGCTATCTCCCGCTCGGGCGCCGCCAGCCTTGGAGAATTGTCATGGTTCGGTCTTCCCTCGGTGCTTATTCCCTTCCCCTACGCTGCCGAGGATCACCAAAGGTTGAATGCGGAGATTTTTACCCGCGCCGGCGCGGCAAACTTGCTGGCCGAGGCGGAGGCAACCGGCGAAAGCCTGTCCCGTCTCGTGATCTCTTTGCTAGAATCACCGAGGACTTTGGCCACCATGGCAACCGCGGCCAGAGCGCTGGCTCCGCGGGATGCGGCGGCGCGGGTGGCCGCGGTTTTAACGGAAGTAAAGTCATGACGACAAAAGAACTGGCCGATTTGCTCCATGGCGCGCCGCGGCGGATTCACCTCATCGGGGTGGCGGGCTCGGGCATGAGCGGCATCGCCGCACTTTTACTCGCCCTCGGCCACCGGGTCAGCGGGTCGGACAAGGTGGACACCGTCGAAGTGAAGCGTTTGCAGTCCCTCGGTCTTGATTTTCACACTCCGCAGCGGGCCGACGACGTGGTCGAGGCGCAGTTGGTCGTCTATTCCTCGGCGATCCGCGAAGGCAACGCGGCCTTCGCTGCGGCGCGGAGTCTGGGTAAACCCATGGTCAGGCGCGCGGAGGCGCTGGCTGCGCTCATGCTGGGAAAAAAGGGGATTCTGGTGGCCGGTATGCACGGGAAAACAACCGTCTCGGCCATGACCGCGCATGTGTTGCGTGCCGCGGGCGGGCACCCTTCGCACTATGTTGGTGCGGAAATCCCGATTCTCGGCACGAACGCTCGCTGGGACGCCGGCGGCGAGTATTTCGTGGCCGAGGGTGACGAAAGTGACGGCACGATCGTCCTTTACCATCCGGAACACGTCATCGTGCTCAACATCGAGCCCGAGCATCTCGACCACTATGCCGATCTGGCGGCGATCGATGCGGCTTTCGGTCAATTACTCGACCAGACGACCGGAAAAATTTTCTATTGTGCCGACGACGCCGGGGCGGCGCGTCTGTGTGCGGGGCGCCCTCAGGCTGTTTCTTATGGAAAAACCGGGACTTATACTTGCACCGACATCCAGCCCGCGGGATTTGCCTCGACCTTTTCTTTCCGCCGGGAGGGCCAAGAACTTGCCCGGGTCACCCTCAATGTCCCGGGGGAGCACAATGTGGTCAATGCGACCGCGGTACTGGCCCTCGCCGCTGAATTGGGATTCGACATGGCCAAATGTGCTGCCGCACTGCAAGGCTTCCGCGGCGCGCGCCGGCGTTTCGAAGTTCTCCATTTTTCGGACCGCCATTTGCTCGTCGACGATTACGGGCACCATCCGAGCGAGATAGCGGCGGTGATCCGCACCGCACGCGACACAGGCCGCGGCCGCGTACTTTTGCTTTTCCAACCTCACCGCTACACGCGCACGCAGGCACTAAAAGACGATTTCGGGCGTGCTTTGGCCGCGGCCGATGCGGTTGTCGTGACTGAAATTTACCCGGCCGGCGAGGATCCTGTTCCCGGCGTAAGCGGTCGGTTGATTGCCGATGTGGCCAGTACGGCCGGTTGTGCCCATGCCGTTTACATCCCTTCGCGAGAGGAAGCCGGACGTGAGGCTGGGCGACTGCTCCGTCCGGGAGATTTACTCGTCACGCTCGGGGCGGGGAATATTCACGAGCAAGGCGCGGTTCTGGCCGAGGACCTGCTGACTTTGGACAAGCTGAGCAGCGTGATGGGTCCGGGGGTGGCGCGTCTTTATGAGCCACTGGCCAAGCATACCACCATGCGGGTGGGCGGACCCGCACAATTCTGGCTCGAGCCCGAGACGGAAGAGGGATTTTGTGACTTGGTGCGCGCCTCCCGTGAAGCCGGTCTTCCTTTTATGGTCATCGGCCGCGGATCGAATCTTATCGTCCGGGATGGCGGTCTGCGCGGCGTTGTCGTCCGACTCCGTCGCGGCGTGTTCGGTGATTTTTCCGTCGAGGGCCCGTCGATCCGGGCCGGAGTTGGTGTGCGCCTCAAGGCGCTGAGCGGCGCGGCGGCCACGGCCGGCGTCTGTGGTTTTGAGTGGATGGAAGGCATTCCGGGCGATGTGGGCGGATGCCTGCGCATGAATGCGGGCGCCATGGGGGTCGAAGCCTTCGACCAGGTCGAACGGCTTCGCTATGCCGATCACGAGGGCAATATCTTTGAAAAATTACCGCGCGATCTGGAAGTCCATTACCGTAGCGTGCCAGTTTTGCTCAAGAATTACGCGCTGTCCGCAGTTTTCCGCGGCGAGCCGTCGACGCCGGAGGAAGTCGAGCGGCGGACGCGCGATTACGCGACAAAGCGCAAATCCTCGCAGCCCGTCGGAGCGAGTGCCGGCTGTATTTTCCGCAATCCGGAAAGCGGCAAAGCCGGTCAGTTGATCGATGCCTCCGGCCTCAAGGAGGCGCGCGTGGGTGCGGCCCGGGTGTCCGGGGTCCATGCCAACTTCATTCTCAACGAGGGGGGGGCAAGCGCTGCCGAGGTGCTTGAGCTTGTCGAACATGTGCGCGCCGAGGTTCTCAAGAAGCAGGGTGTGCGCCTCGAAACCGAGGTGCAAATTCTCGGGGAGGAGGCCTCATGAGCGCGACCGATTTACGAGCCTTGCATCTTGCCGTCCTTATGGGCGGTCCCGGATCGGAGCGCGAGATTTCCCTGCGCTCCGGCGCGGCGGTGGCCCACGCATTGCGCGAGGGTGGCTATCGCGTGAGCGAGGTTGATGTGCACGGGGCGGAATTCGCTTTGCCGGAGGACACCGGACTTTGCTTTCTCATGATGCACGGAACCTTCGGGGAGGATGGCCAGATCCAAGCCATCCTTGAACGCCGTGGAATTCCTTACACCGGAGAAGGGGAGGCGGCCAGTCGTGTGGCCTTCGACAAGTTGGAGAGCAAAAAACTTTTTGCGCAAGCCGGGGTTTCCACCCCGCGCTGGGAGGTGCTCCGGGCCGGCCAGCAGCCAGTTTTGTCCCTGCCAGTCGTGGTCAAAGCTCCGCGCGAGGGGTCCAGCGTCGGCGTGCACCTCGTGCGCGAACCCGCGCAACTGGAGGGAGCACTGGCCGACTGTCTGGCATTGGACCGGGAAATTCTGGTCGAAGAACTGGTGGAAGGGCGCGAATTGACGGTCGGGGTGGTTGGCGACCAAGCCACAGCAGTGGTCGAGATCCGTCCGCACGAAGGGTTTTACGATTACGCACACAAGTACACCAAGGGAGCTTCCGAATACTTCTGTCCCGCGCCACTCAACGAAGCCGAGACCCGCCTGGTGCAGGAGACGGCACTTGCCGCGCACCGCGCGCTCGGGCTGAAAGTTTACTCGCGGGTCGACATTCTCTTGCGGGCCGACGGCATACCGTTTGTCCTCGAGGCCAACACGATTCCTGGCATGACCGAAACCAGCCTTCTGCCCAAGGCGGCCGCTGTGGCCGGTCTCAGTTTTCTCGGGCTGTGCGAAAAAATCGCACGGTTGTCCCTGCAAAGCCGCACCACCCAACATTCATGAAATTTTTCTCCCGAAAAAAACCGCGCCGCCGTCGTCCTGTCCGCCGTGGTCGCCGCGAGCATTTGTTGGAGGTGACCGCCACGGCGGAGACCGAGCGCCGCCGCCGCAACCAGAAGGCCCTGCTCTATACCTGCGAGGCCTTGTTTCTTGCCGGGTTGCTCGTCGTGGCGTGGTTTGGTGTAAATTTGTTTGTCGAAAATTTTTTCACCAAGAACAAGAACTACGAAGTGCGGGTTGTGGAGGTGAACACCGACGGTGTCATGAGTCGCGAAGAGGCGCTGGCCAAAACGGGCATCCACGAGGGGCTCAATATTTTCTCGCTCAATCTCGAGTCCGCCCAAAGTGCCCTGACGTCCATTCCCGAGATCCAGTCCGCCCGCGTCGAGCGCATCTTGCCTGACACGGTGTCCATTTCGATCAAGGCGCGCCGTCCCGTGGCGTGGGTGGCGCCGGCGGACACAGGTGCCGACCCCTCGACCATGGAGACGGCCTGCCTGGTCGACGCTACGGGGGTGATGATCAAGCCCCAAGGTTTCGAGGCCTCGTACACCAGCTTGCCGGTGGTTTACGGGGTGCCGACGGAGCAGTGGCGTCTGGGGGACAAAATCGAAATGCCCGAATTGCTCGCTGCCCTTGATTTGCTCGGCCGTGCGGCCGAGCGCACCAATCCCGAAGTGAAACTGCGCGCCGTGGATATTAGCAAGGGCTGGTGTATCACGGCATGGAATGACCCCCAAACCCGCCTCACTTTCGGGCCTCAAGATCTCCCGGCGCAACTCGACCGCCTCCAACTCATTTTGCTCCACGTCGGGCAGACTTCGCGTCGTGTGGCCACGGTCAACCTCATCCCCGCGCGCAATACACCGGTGACTTTTGTGGGCGAAGCCCCGCCAGCCGAAGCGGCGACTGCGCCGACTACGGCCAAGAATCGCTGATCGCCATGGCCCGCTCGCACCTACATGTCGGCTTGGAAATAGGAACCTCCAAAGTTGCGGCGGTCATTGCCGAGACCCGCAGCGACGGACTGCTGCGCATCATCGGCACCGGGGAAGCGCTTTCCCGCGGCGTGCGCAAAGGCGAGATCGTTGACATCGGCAAAATCACCCTTTGCCTCAACGAGGCGGTCTCCGAAGCAGAGGAGAAGGCTGACCGTGAGATCGGCGGGGTGGTTGCTTCGGTCACCGGAGCACATCTTGAAAGCCTCAATAACCGTGGAGGCATACCCATCCCGGATGATCGCGACGAAATCGAAGAAGAAGACATTCAAGAGGTCGAGCAAAGTGCGCTTGATGTCAGTATTCCTGCGGGCAATGTCTTCCTGCATACCATCAACCAGCATTACTACGTCGACGGACAAGAGGGTGTGTCCAGTCCGCTCGGGATGATTGGGCGCAAGCTCGAAGCTGAATTTCATATCGTGCACGGCACGAAGACGCGCATTCAAAACAGCCTGCGCTGCATCCGCGAAGCCAACCTCAAAGTGACCAATGTCGTGATGAGCGCCGTGGCCTCGGCGCACGCCGTGCTGGACCAAAGCGACCGAGAAAGCGGTGTCCTCGTCATCGACATCGGCGGCGGCACCACGGACTTTATTCTCTTCCGCGAGGGCTCCGTCCGTCAAAGCGGCGTGCTTGCCGTGGGGGGCGACCACGTGACCAATGACATCTCGATCGGCCTGCGGGTTCCGACCAAGTGGGCCGACAAGCTCAAGATCGAAGAGGCTGATGTGGTGCCGGGAGCAACCGCAGCGCGCGGCACGGTGCGCATCGAGGATCCGACCTACGCCGGCGGGGAAATCGAGCGCTCGAGCCTGAACAAAGTGGCGGAAGCCCGGGTGCGGGAAGTTTTCGTTTTGGTCAAACGTCGCATCAATTTCGACCGCCAAGCCCAATTTGTCGGAGGCGGCGTAGTCCTGACCGGTGGCACGGCCGAACTCAAAGGAATCGCTCCCCTGGCCGCGGATGTCTTCGGTGTGCCGGCCCGCGTGGCCAGTCCCCGTCCTCTCATGGGCCCGACGGCCATTTTTGAAAGTCCCCGATGGAGCACCGCGGTCGGGCTTGTCCTTTACGCGCAGGCCGCGCAGGAAGCACTGGAGGAAATTTCCGTCTTCGACCGGCTGCGGAGCAAAATCGGACGGATTATTCCCGGGCTATGATCACGGTCGGCACCAACGAGAGGTTTTCCACCCCGCTTGCCGCCGTTTCCTCCGTCAAGGTCGTCGGCTTGGGCAATGCGGGCCTTGCTGTCCTCGCGCGTCTTGCCGGTGAACCGGGAGCACCGGCCGACCTTGTCGCGGTGCATACGGATGCCAAGGCGGTGGCTGCTTCGCCGGCTGCGCGCAAAATGCAAATCGGCCATGGAGTGGCCAAGGGCCTCGGGTCGGGTGGGGATGTCGCGCGCGGCCGCGCCTCGGCCAGCGAGAGTCTTACCGATTTACGCGCCGAGTGCAAAGGGGTTGAAGTCGTTCTCTTGTGTGCCGGACTCGGCGGTGGCACCGGCTCCGGAGCAGCGCCCGTCGTGGCCGAGCAGGCCAAGAAGTCCGGTGCCCTGGTCATTGCCGCGGTGACTTTGCCCTTCGCCGCCGAGGGCTCGCGCAAGCGGGAGCTGGCCGAGGAATCGCTTGCGCGGCTCGGGCGGCACTGTCTGGCCGTCTTGTGTTTTGAAAACGACCGCATGGTTGAGGTTGTCCGTGCGGAGGCACCGGTGGCCGAGGCTCTTGGCGCGGCGGCGGGCGTTCTCTCGCTGGCCGTGCGGGCCGTGGCGCAAATGGTCGGCTTGCCAGCCGTGATGCCCGTCGGACTCGACGAATTGCTCCAGATGTTCGCAGGGGCTGATGCGCGGGCTCATTTCGGCTATGGTTCGGCGTCCGGACCCGACCGCGCGCGGCTAGCCGTTGCGCAAGCGCTGCGCAGTCCCCTCCTTGAGGAGGGCAAGCTTTTATCCGAGCCCGGGCGCGTGCTCGTGCATCTGACGGGGGACGACTCGCTCACCTTGTCCGAGTTGCAATCGGTGCTGCGTCGCCTTTCCGACCATCTAGGCCCCGCCACATTGATGCATTTCGGGGTGGCTAATGATCCGGCGGCCGGCGGGAATTTGGGGGTAACCATCCTCGGCTGCACTCACTCGGGGGTGCCGTCTTTGGTTCCTGAAGACGAGGATGACCTCGAGTTGCCCGCGGAGCCGGCGGCGGAGGCGGACGGACCTGCGGAAGGCGATAAGCTGGGCGATTCCGGAGGCAAACGCGGCAAAGGCAAAGGGAAGAAAAACGAGGCCGGCCAGACGCAGGAGGAGTTGCCTCTGGATCAGGCGATGCGGGGCCGGTTCAAAGACCTCGACCCGACGATGGTGGACGGCCAGGACCTTGATATTCCCGCATTTATTCGCATGCGTATCCGCCTGAAGTAGTGGTAGTTTTTTGGTCTTATGAGACCGGACCGCTTCACCCAGAAGATGCAGGAGGCGCTCAGCGCTGCTGCCGACATCACAAGCAAGCTTCTCCAGCAGGAAATCGGCAACGAGCAGTTCTTGCTCGCCCTGCTTGACCAGGCCGAGGGCGTGGCTGTTCCGCTGCTGCAGAAGGTCGGCGTCTCAACGGCACGGCTGCGCGAGCAACTCAACGCCGCCCTCGACCGTCGTCCGAAAGTTTCCGGCAACGCATCCCAACCGCACCTTGGGAACGATCTGCGGCAGACCCTTGAAGCAGCCGAAGGCATCATGGCGAAGCTCAAGGACGAGTATCTCAGTGCCGAGCACTACCTGCTGGCCCTGTCGCAAGGCTCGGATGCCGCGGCCAAGCTGCTCAAGGAGGATGGCGCGACACACGACAAATTGATGAAGGCGCTGGTCGAGGTGCGCGGTTCGCAGCGTGTCACCGACCAGAATCCCGAGGAGAAATACCAGACGCTGGAGAAATACGGACGCGATCTGACCGAGTTGGCCAAGCGGGGGAAGATTGACCCGGTCATCGGCCGCGACGAGGAAATCCGCCGGACCATGCAGGTTCTTTCGCGCCGCACCAAAAACAACCCGGTGCTCATCGGCGAACCCGGGGTGGGCAAAACGGCCATTGTCGAAGGTCTGGCCCGCCGCATTGTCAGCGGGGACGTTCCCGAGTCCCTTAAAAACAAGAAGCTCGTGGCCATGGACATCGGCGCGATGATTGCCGGTGCGAAATTCCGCGGCGAATTCGAGGAGCGCCTCAAAGCATTCCTCAAAGAAGTTACCTCGAGCGAAGGGCAGATCATCCTGTTCATCGACGAGCTGCACACCATTGTCGGAGCCGGCGCGGCCGAGGGGTCGGCCGACGCTTCCAACATGCTCAAGCCGCAGTTGGCCCGGGGCGAGCTTCGGACCATCGGCGCCACCACGCTCGACGAATACCGGAAATACATCGAGAAGGATGCCGCTCTCGAACGCCGCTTCCAGCCCGTCATGGTCAAGGAGCCCAGTGTGGAAGACACCATTGCCATCCTGCGCGGACTGAAAGAGCGCTATGAGGTGCACCATGGCGTACGGATCCAGGACAGTGCCCTGGTCGGTGCCGCGGTGTTGAGCGACCGCTATATCAGCGACCGGTTTTTGCCGGACAAAGCCGTCGATCTCATCGACGAGGCGGCATCGCGCCTGAAGATCGAGCTGGATTCCATGCCGACCGAACTCGACAAGCTTGAGCGTGAGATCATGCAGGGCGAAATGGAGCGCACCGCATTGAAAAAGGAAAAAGACGCCGCGAGTAAGGAACGGCTCTCCAAATTGGAAAAGGAGCTGGCCGATCTCAAAGAGCAAGGCTCCAAGCTCAAGGCCCAATGGCAGAACGAAAAAAAGCAGGTTTCCGAATCCCGCAAACTGGCCGAGCAGGTCGAGGAGTTGAAAAACGAGCTCGAACTGGCCCAACGCCAGGGCGATTTCGCCAAAGCCAGCGAAATCCAATACGGCAGGATTCCCGAACTCACGACCAAGCTCGAGGAACACAACAAGAAGTTGGCCAAGGAGGGAGGGGGACAACTCCTGCGGGAGGAAGTCACGGAGGACGATGTGGCCAAAGTTGTTTCCACTTGGACCGGCATCCCGGTGACCCGCTTGCAGGAGGGCGAGCGGCAGAAGCTGGTCAAAATGGAGGAACGCCTCATGGAGCGGGTGGTCGGACAAAGCCAGGCCATCAAATCGGTCGCCAATGCCGTGCGTCGGGCGCGGGCCGGCCTGCAGGACGAGAATCGTCCGATCGGGTCATTCATGTTTCTCGGGCCCACCGGCGTGGGTAAAACCGAGTTGTGCAAGGCGCTGGCCGAATTCCTCTTCGATGACGAGAATGCCATCGTCCGACTCGACATGAGCGAATACATGGAGAAGCACACCGTGGCGCGGCTGATCGGAGCACCTCCGGGCTACGTCGGTTACGACGAGGGTGGCCAACTGACCGAAGCGGTGCGGCGCCACCCGTATTCCGTGGTGCTCTTCGACGAGGTTGAGAAAGCGCACAGCGACGTCTTCAATGCTCTTCTGCAGGTGCTTGACGATGGACGGATCACCGACGGTCAGGGCCGGACGGTGGATTTCAAAAACACGGTGATCATCATGACCTCCAATATCGGAAGCCAGTTCATCATGGAGGATCTGCCGGTCGAGGAGCGGAACCGGCGGGTCATGGAGGCCTTGCGCGGGCACTTTCGTCCGGAATTCATCAACCGCATTGACGAGACGATCATTTTCGACCGGCTGACCGACAAAGAAATCACCAGCATTGTCGACATCCAGCTCAAGCGCTTGCTCAAGCGCCTCGACCAGCAGAATATCCGGATGACTTTGACCGAGAAGGCGAAGAAGTTTCTGGCCAAAGAAGGATACGATCCGGCCTACGGTGCGCGACCGCTCAAGCGCGTCATCCAGCAGCAAATCTTGAATCCGCTCAGCGTGGCCATCCTCGACGGACAATTTGTCGAAGGAGACTCGATCGTCGCGGAGGTGGAGAAGGACCGCCTGGAGTTTCGGAAGAAGTAGGTCGGGGATAGGGCAACCGCTTCAGCCCAAGCGCGGCGAGGACGAACCGCCGCCGAGTTCGAGGGGCAGTCCGAGGATCCGGCGGCGAAGAAGGTCGAGGGCCGCACTGGTGGTCATGTGTTTGAAGGTGACGCGGTCGAGCGGGAAGTAGCAGCGGCGGACCACGGTGGGATATCCCCCGGCGGCGAGGGCCACGTAGACCGTGCCGACCGGTTTGGCTTCCGTTCCGCCGCCTGGTCCGGCAATGCCGGTTGTTGAGAGGGCATATCGCGCCCCAGAGACCCGGCGGGCACCTTCCGCCATGGCCACCGCAACGGGTTCGCTTACCGCACCGTGCACGGCGAGCAGACTGGCGGGAACACCGAGGGTGTTTTCCTTGGCCTCGTTGCCATAAGTGACGTAACCGGCAAGAAAGACTTCCGAGGCGCCGGGCACATTGGTAATGCGTCCGGCCAAGGAACCGCCGGTGCATGATTCGGCCGTGGCCACAGTGAGCTGTTTTTCGCGCAGCAGGCCAGCCACCGCAGCCTCGAGGTCGGCGCCGTCCGAGTAAATCCACTCCCCGACCACCGCGCGGATGGCGGGCTCGGTCTCGGCGAGGATGGAGGGTGGTCCGATGAGGCGGAAGTCCACCTCGGAGGGACGCGCGCAATAACCGACTTCGAGGTCGCCGCGCTCCTCAAGTTGCTTGCCAACGCGTTCTTCGACCTGACTTTCGCCGATGCCGGTGAGACGGTAAATGCGCCGCTCGCGAAAAGAGGAAGGGGGCAGAACGGTACGCAATTTGGGCAGGACGTGATCGGTAAACATGGGGCGCAATTCGCGCGGAGGTCCGGGCAGCAGGAAAAGATGGCGCGCGCGGTGTCCGCCCAGCACCGGCGGGGGAAAATAGAGTCCGGGCGCCGTCCCGTTCGGGTTGGGCAGCACCTCCGCGCCGGCCGGAACCATAGCTTGGCGCGCGATACGATCGGCCATGGGGAGACCGCGGCGGGCGAACCGTTCGCGGATACCGGCAAGAATTTGTTCATCGGGGAGCAAAGGAAGTTCCAGCAACTCGGCGGCAGCCTCACGCGTGAGGTCGTCGGTTGTCGGCCCCAGGCCTCCAGTGGTGAAGACGAGATCCGAGCGGTTGAGTGCGGCCTCTAGGGCCTGGCGGATGGGCGGGCCATCGGGTACGCAAACCTGTCGGGCAATGGTCACGCCGCAAGGGGCGAGTTCCCCGGCGAGGTAACCGAGGTGGGTGTTGGTGACGAGCCCGAGCAGAAGTTCGGATCCCGTGTTGATTACCTCGGCCTGCATCAGCCGCGGACGAGCAGGTGGCTCCAACGCTTGAGTCGCGCGTATTGGGCGCTGTCGCCCTGACGGTGGTAAACGTAGAGGAGATTGGCAAGAATGCGGGCAAGAATTTGTCTCGGCGAAGCGGACGCGAGGTGCCAGTCCTCAAGCCGCTGATTCTGGCGGCGGAGGATTTCCTCGCAATCGCGCCGGGTCAGGATTTTTCCCTGATGGAACGGGTCGAAAAGGATTTTGTCGTAGCGGGCGAGAAAGTGACCGGGCAGGTTGACACCTTCGACCAGAATTCCGGCATGATGGCCGACGAGCATGTAAACCAACGTGAGGGTGATGGGGATGCCTTTGCGCGAATCGAGCACGCAGGGCAGGAGGGAGTTGCGGTCGTTGTAGTAGTCGTCGGTATTGCCGACGAAAACGAGTTCGGCGGCGAGAAAGTCCGCCATGACCTCGACCTTTTGCCGGCTGGCCGGGGCGCGGCGGAGACGACGGTCCAGTTCGGTGCCCCAGGTAGCCAGCCGTTGCCGGTAAGGTGTCGGTTCGAATCCCCGCAGCATGGCGGCCCCCAAAAGCCAGCAGGCCTCCTCGAGGTCCGAGTTGTCGTTGAAGGTTCCGCACAGGTTCTCGAACCGGTCGAGCGCCTCGTGTTGCATCACCTCGTGGAGGACATCCCGTGCGTGGAGCGCGGCAACGGGATGGTCGCAGCCGGCCAAGTCGCGCAGGTCCTCAAGGTGGCCGACACCGTCTTGGGCAAGCTGCTCTTTGACCAGTCGCACGGTTTGCTCGTCGTCGTCGGCGAGCAGGCGGACCAGAGCTGCTTTTTGCGGGTGCATGCGGCGTAAGAAGGAATTAAGCAGGTTGGGAGCTTTAGGCAAGCTGGGGGGACGCAGCCGGCGGCAGGTTCAGCCGGAGTGAACGGCGGATCGGGGCTGAGCCCTCATTCCGGCAAACTGCCGGTTCCGTTCTTCCTGGTGCGTCCTAGGAGATCCCGAGCGAGAGATCGATGGCTCGCGCCGAATGGGTGAGGGCACCGACCGAGATTTGATCGACGCCGGTGGCGGCGATCGCGGCGACCGTGTCGAGGTTCACCCTCCCGCTGGCCTCGAGGAGAATTTCGCGGTTGGCGCGGATCTGGACGGCTGCGCGGAGCTGGTCGGTCGACATGTTGTCGAGGAGGATGATGTCGATATCGCGGAGGCCGCAGAGGAGGCGGACCTGATCGAGGGTGTCGGCTTCGATTTCGATGAGGATGCCGGGCGCAAGTTTTTTGGCTTCGTCGATGGCGCGTTGCAGTCCGGTGGCGTCGGGGGTAATGGCCAGGTGGTTGTCTTTGGCCAGGACGCGGTCGAAGAGGCCGAAGCGGTGGTTGGTGCCGCCGCCAGCGCGGACCGCGAGGCGTTCGAACTCGCGGAGTCCGGGGGTGGTTTTTCGGGTATCGAGGATGACCGCTTTTGTTCCGGCCACGGCATCGACAAAGCGGCGGGTGAGGGTGGCGATGCCGCTGAGTCGCTGGAGGAAGTTGAGGGCGGTGCGTTCGGCCGAGAGGAGGGCGCGGGTCGGACCCGTGGCGGTGAGGATGAGGGTAGCGGGGGCGAGTCGGTCGCCGTCGTTCTGGTGAGCGGTGATCTCGATGGTCGGATCGACTTGGCGGAAGACTTCCGTGGTTGCTGCGGTGCCGGCTAGGACGGCAAATTCCCCGGCGGTGAGCCGGGCGCTTGAACGGTGGTCTGCGGGGATGAAGCACTCGGAGGTGATGTCTCCGGAGCCGAGGTCTTCGGCCAGGGCGCGCCGGATGGTTTCGCGGGCGGTCGGGGTCATGGCGGGCGGGCGGCGCGGGGGACGGATCTGGTCTAAAGAAGGTCGACCTCGAGCAGGTCGCGTTGCCAGGGGAGGAGGCGGGCACAGTTTTGCTGGGCAACGGACATCAGAGTCAGGCGCGAGGCGATGAGCGAGGGGTCGAGGGCGAGTTCTCGGGCCACGTTATCACGTTTTTCGCGGAGTTTTTCGAAGAGGCGGCAGGCGGCGCCGCTTGGACGAGCTTTGCGTTCGCGCTCGAAGACGGGCCATTCGCTTTCGGGAAGATCAAGGGCGGCGCGGAGAGCTTCCTTCATGCGGGCGTAGCGCGGGGGCGGCATGCGATGGACCTCGAATTTCTGTCCGGCCACCGCGGCGCAGGCCGCGTCGATCATGCGGTCGTTGGAGATGACGTGGAAGGTCGGCCGGTCCCAAGCGCTGGCTTCGGCGTCCCTCCAGTGCCAGAGGGCTCGGAGGACAGCGGCCTCGCGGGGTGCGAGCTTGCTGCTGCCGTTGACGCGCCAGGCATTTTCCAAATCACGTTCGCGCGGTTCGCGGGCGCTTTGCACCATGGCGTCGCGGGACTGGCCATACCACTCCCACCGGCCGAGTTCTTTGAGTTGGTTTTCGAGGATTTCGGCCAAAGGAAGGAGGTAGCGGACGTCGTTCAGCGCGTATTCTTCCATGCGTGGCGGCAGGGGGCGTCGTCCCCAGTCGGCGCGCTGTGAAGCTTTGCAGAGGGTGACACCGAAAAATTTCTGTACGAGGGCCGCGTAGCCGATTTGTTCGAGGCCGAGGAAGCGCGCGGCGATGGATGTGTCGAAGATTTCGGTGGCGGCGAAGGACGGATGACGTCCGAGCAGGCGCAGATCGTAATCCGCCCCGTGGATGATGAGGGTGTGCGCGGTGAGAGACGCGTAGAATACGGAGAGGTCAAGGCCCTCGGCCAGCGGGTCGACCAGGAAATAACCGTCGGGCGAGCAAACCTGCACGAGGCAGACCTTTTCGTAGTAGCTGTGCAGACTGTCGGCCTCGGTATCGAGTCCGATAACCTTGTGCGTGTCGAGGCGGGAGGTGAAGTCCGCCAGATGTTCCGGCGTGGAGATCAAGGTTCCGCGATGAAGGCCTGCTCGGGCGGGAGGTCGCCGGCGCGACGGGCGCGCGGTTCGCGGACTTCGGTGGTGCCCTTGACGGGGGCGGTGACAAACGGGCCGCCGGCAAGGGGGGCGGGCTCGGTGAAGGCAACGTCAGGCACGTCGCTGAATTTGCCTTCAAGCGGGAAATCTTTGCGCAGGGGATGGTACGGATAACCATCCCACATGATGATGCGGCGGAGGTCCGGGTGGCGGGCGAAGCGGATACCCATCATGTCCCATACTTCGCGCTCGTGCCAGTTGGCGGTCGGCCAAAGGTCGCAGACGGTCGGGACTTCGGGCTCGTCCTCCGTGGCGGTGGTTTTGAGACGGAGATGGAGTCCGTTCCCGAGGGAGTAAAGCTCGTAAACGACCTCGTAGCGCGGTTCGTGCTCGAAATTGTCGATACTCGAAATATCGAGGAGGAAGTTAAAGCCGAGTTCGTCGCGGCAGAATTCGCAGACCGGGCGGAGGGCTTCGGGTTGGAGTAACAGCGTCGTCTCGCCGCGGAATTCCACGCGGCCGGCCACGCCCGCGCCGAAACGGGAGGTCAGAGCTTCTGCGACGTCGGGAAGCTTCATTCAGATCGAAGCAAGCAGTTCTTTTTTCTGCTCGAGGAAAGAATGTTCTCCCATGATTTTTTTCTGCAGCCGCATGAGGCCGTCGAGGAGGGCTTCGGGGCGGGGCGGACAACCGGATACGTAGACGTCAACCGGAATGAGGTGGTCGATGCCTTGGAGCACGGCATAGCTGCGATACATGCCGCCGGAGGATGCGCAGGCGCCCATGGCGATGACCCATTTCGGGTCGGCCATTTGATCGTAGATGCGTTTGACCGCGAGGGCCATCTTGTAGGTGACAGTGCCGGCGACAATCATGACGTCGGCCTGGCGCGGTGAGAAGCGCATGACTTCCGCGCCGAAGCGGGCGATGTCGAAGCGGGCGGCTCCGGCGGCCATGAGTTCGATCGCGCAGCAGGCGAGGCCCATGGGCATGGGCCAGAGCGAGTTGCTGCGCATCCAATTGATTGCGGTGTCGAGTTGGGTGAAAATGATGTTGCCCTCGATTTTGGAATCGTAGGCGTAGGGGTCGCGGTCACTCATCGGAAGTCGGCAACTTACGGTTGGCAGCGTCGCCTGACAAGCCGCGTTGCGGCTGGGGTTCGGGCCGGGACGCCGGATCCCAGGTGAGGAGGTCGATGAGTTTTTGTCCGCTTTCGCCGAGGCGCGGCCGGTTGCGCGGGCCATCGATCAGACCGCGGGTTAGTTTGGCGTAGGGGAATTTTGCCGGCGCGACCCAGGCAACGCGCGGGGCGGATGCCGGTTCGGTCGAAGGCTCGATCAGGACGGGAAACCCGGGGGCGGTGAAGGAAACCAGCCACGAGCGCACTCCGGCGGGATTGCCTTTGACCAGCCAGGGGTAGCGGCGGGGCAGCTGGAAGTGCGGGGATTCCGGGATGCGGACGGAGAAGAAAGACTCCTGGTGGCGGATGAATTGCGGGAGGGTAAGGGAGGAGTTATGGCGCTGCTTGAGGTAAAATCCCGCAATGTCGAGGCCTATCAGATTGATGCCGTTGTAGAGTCCGTGTTTGTTCGGGGAGGGAAAATTGGCGGGGTGCCAGCTGGAGAACTGGTCGTGCCAGAGGAGAGCAACTTCAAGGTGCAGGTGGGCGCGGCGCTGGTTGAGGCCGTCACCGGTGTAACCAAGGCGGCCGACGCGGCTGCCTTGCTTGATGGTTTGTCCGCGATGCACTTCGATGGCGGCAAGATGGGCGTAGACGCTGTAGACGGGGGTGCCCCCGACCTTGTGCTCGATCACGACGAGCTTTCCGTAGTTTGAATCTTTCTCGTCGTTGCTGACGTGCACCACGCGCCCTCCTTCGATCGCACGAATCTCGTCGAGCGGTTCGCCGGATGCGTCCCGGCGGAGAGGGCTCACGTCGATGCCTTCGTGGAATTTGGTCGCCAGGACTTCCCCCTCCACCCGTTGCGGGTTGCGCGTGAACCCGTAGCTGCCTCCTTGCCACGGCCGGCTTTTGACGCCTTCGAAATCGCGGTCCGTGTACATGTAAAACTTTTCCGGTTTTCCGCGGAAAAGCTCCTCGTTGTCCGTGGGCAACACGGGGGAAAAGGATTTCGCCTGAGTGATGGCGAGAAGGAGAAAAAGGGGGAGCGAAACGGCGAGGATCTTCGTCATCGCTTTTTGCCGCTCTCGCCGATGACCGGGTAGGCCGAGGTGAGAAGCTCCACCTCGGTGCTGTCGAGTCCGCGCGGGATGCTGACGATCCCGTCGTTGACGGGCCGGTCGACCACCAGATTGCTCACCTGGCGTCCGTTGAAAAAAACGGCGAGCAGACGGCCGCTTCTTTCCATGGTGTGCTGCTTGAGCAGGCCGGATCCGTGATTGTCGAGTTTGAGGTAGATGCCCTGGGATCCATCTGCGGCGGCAAACGGAAAGACAGAGTGGATTTCACGCTGCGTGATCAGCGGCATGCGGGAGAGAAACGTTTCACGGCCGTTGAGCAAGGTGGCCGGAAAGGCGAAGGTCGGGGCTTCGGCGGCGATGCCTTCGCCGTGGATACGCAATTCGACAACCGGCTTCTTGGCCCCCCCGGTGCAGAGCAGGGAGGCGACGCACAGGAAAATAAAAGGACGACGCACGCAGACAGGTAAACGGGGAGTGCGGGGAATTGCAACCGCGCACGAATCGCGTTTAAATTGCAGCTCCATGCGGAGCGCGGGGCTTGCCATCACTTTTTTCGCAGCATTGGCTGCCTGTACTCCATCGGAAGAGGCTGGCTCGGGGGCCGTAGCGGCGGTGGGAATACCTCTGCGACCCAGCCTGCGGGCCGAGCCCGGCGAATTCCGTCTCGTCCGGTGCCGAGAGGTCCGGGTCGTCTTCTCGTTGGCCAATATCTCGCGGCGTGTGCTTTTCTTGCACTTCCCGACGGAGCAACACTTTGAAGTCGCCATGCAGAATTCTGCTGGTCAGAGACTTTTCCTCTGGTCGGAGGACCGCCACTTCGCCGCCGTGGCTTCTTCGGTCGTGGTCAATCCTGGTGAACGGCTCGAATACGAGGCCGATGTTCCAACCCGTGAAATGGCGGCGGGTGGCATTTACAGGGTCGAAGCTTTTCTCCCCGGATACCCCGTGACCACTTCGACAATTTTGCTGTCTCCACAGTGATGCGCAGCGCTTTGGGTTTGACCGGAAGTCGACGAGGGGCTTTATTCGCTCGCTTGCTATGAATGCCATTCTGCGACTTGGCGTTTGCCTGATGCTCGCGGCCCTGGCCGGGTGCGCGACTCATGACCGGCGTCTGACTAGTTCCACGACGCGCTACCTGACGTCCGGAGGCGACGTCGTGGCTAAGCCTTCCAGCGTCGGCATCAATGACACGGTGTCCTACTGGGACGGAGATGGCGTGTCCGGAAGTCCCTCCATCACCATCGACTTGGGCGAACAAAAAGCCTTCTTCTACAAGGACGGGCGCCTCGTCGGGGTCTCGATGATCTCCTCTGGCCGCGAGGGTTACCGCACGCCGCCCGGTCAATACAAAGTTCTCCAGAAGAGCAAGGACCACGTCTCGAACCTTTACGGCGATTATGTCGACCATGGAGACAACGTCATGGTGGCCAATGTCGGGGTGAAGCGTGATCCCAAGCCGCCGGGCGCCAAGTTCCGCGGGGCGCCGATGCCTTATTTTTTGCGTTTCCACGGCGGCTACGGTTTGCATGCCGGATTCCTCCCTGGTTTCGCCGCGTCGCACGGATGTGTGCGTATGCCTGAGCGTATGGCGCAAATTTTCTTCGCCAACGTTTCACACGGCACACCGGTGCGCGTGATCAACTGATGTAGCGCGCATGACTGCCGCGCCCGAATGGCTGGCGTGGGTGCAGGGCCTCCAGGCTGCCGCGACCTTCGGCATGACCGGCCTCATTTGGATGGTGCAGTTGGTCCAATATCCCGCCTTTGCGCGCGTTGGCGCGGCGCAATTCGGCGCTTTCCACCGGCATCACTGCCGCTCGATCGGGGTGGTGGTCGGGCCGCTCATGGTCCTCGAGTTGTCCACCGCGGGATGGTTGGCACTGGCCGGCCAGCCACTTTGGTTCTGGCGTCTCATGATGGGCATGTTGCTCGTTATCTGGTTGTCCACCGCCTTCTGGCAGGGACCCTTGCACGGGCGTTTGTCCCGCGAGGGGGTGCGTCCGGAATTGGTCCGCGCCCTGCTCAAAGGCAACTGGCTGCGCACCGTTTTCTGGACCCTGCGGTCGGCGGGCTTGGTCTGGTTCTATGCTCGCGGGTGAGCCTGATCGTAAGCTTTCCGCAGTCTCTCGGTCGTCACGTGCGTGTAGATTTGCGTGGTCGAGAGGCTGGCGTGTCCGAGCATGCTTTGCACGCTGCGGAGGTCGGCGCCGGCATCGAGGAGATGGGTGGCGAAGCTGTGGCGGAGTTTGTGCGGGCTGGCCGGAACGGGTATCTGCGCGAGCCGGAGGTATTTTTTGACCAGCGACCAGATTGAAGTGGGACCAAGCCGTTGGCGGAGCTTGCTCAGGAAGAGCGGTCCGGACTGCACCTTGGCCCGCTGACGGTAATGCTGGATGGCTTCGAGAGCCGGCTGACCCACGGGCACGATCCGTTCCTTGGACCCTTTGCCGAGGACCCGGACCGATTCGTTGTAAGGGTCGATATCGTTCACCTCGAGGGCCGCCAATTCGGCGAGACGCAGTCCGCTGGAATAGAACAACTCGAGAATGGCGGCATCGCGCCAAGGCAGCCAATCCGGCGCCTGTTTCGCGCGCTTCGCCTCATGTGGGGCACGCAGCAGGGCATCGATCTGTGTGGTGGTGAGGAAGACCGGAAGACGTTTCTCGGCTTTGGGCAGCGAGACGGCCATGAGCGGGTTGGTGGCGAGACTTTTTCGCTCGCAGAGAAAGCGGTAAAAGCTGCGCAGCGCGGCAAAGTCGAGACGGATGGTAGCACGCGCGCGATCGCGCTTCATGAGGGCGAACAGGTAAGCGCGGAAATCATCGGGCGTGGCCTCGGGCCAGGACTTTGCACCGAGGAATCCGGCCGCGGCGGCCAAGGCGCGGTCGTAGTTGCTCACGGTGCGCGGCGAGGCATTGCGCTCGTCGCGCAGGTAATCGAGATAAGCCGGCGCGAGGGGATCGTCGGGAGCAGGCACGGGGACAGATTAACTCGCGCCGTGGCGGACGGGAATCCTGGTCTGCGGCAGTGATTCAGGAACGTTGGCGCCCCATCGGCACACCAAGCGGCGGCTGCGTGGTGGAGGCAATATCCCCCTCGCGCGTGGTCGAGCGCTCGAAGCGGAGCACGCCGCGCCGTGTCTCCGCGCCGTCCGGTGAAGTGGCCACGACGGGAATCTCGAATGCGCCGTCGGGCAGGACGAAGTGGTAACGGAAGGTTCCATCGGGACGGATCATGATTTCCTTTCCGTCGACGGTCACCTTGGCGCCGGGATGGGTGCCGCCGTAGAAGATGACCTCGGCATTGAGGTGCATGAAGAACTCGCGGCCCCCGTGCCAACTTGACGACCAGCTACTTGATGCCGCCCGACCCGAGAGTGCGGCGGAAGACCAACTGCCCGGCGCGCTTTGCCACGATGCGCCGGAGATCCCGAGTGCGGCAAGGAAGCCTTCGGATGACCCGCCGGGCGCCGAGGCCCACGACGATGGGGCGAACCCGCCGGAAAAAAGACTGGCGCCGGGAGATCCCAGGGAGCTGGACAATTCGCCGGAGGTGAGGGACCCGATTTCGGTGTCGAGCAGGCGGTCGAGAGCGATGCGTTGCGCGGGGGTTAGTCGGCCGATCGGCAATGCACCGTGCCCTTGAAGACGGGCCAGGGCATCGGCCAGGCTTTCGCCCTCGCGCATCGTGCCGCGGATTTTCTCCACGAGTTGTTGGAAGGTGGCGTGAAAGGGCATGTTGGCGAAAACGGGCTCGCCGAATCCGGTCATGGTGTCGCGCGGGGTGAGCACGGTGCCGCTGCGGGCGAGTGTCTTCCAATGGCCCCCATTGTAGTGCCCGAGTTCGACGTAATAGTCCGCATCGGTCTCGCGCACGGCGAGATACCAACTGTTGGTTTCCGAAGGCACGGGCACCTCAGCCTCCGGGCGATCCGCGCCCTCCCGACCGTGGCGCAGGAAGATGGTGCCCTCGACGCCTTCGGTCAGCGCGTAATCCCAATAACAAAAAAGCCAATGCGGTTCCTGCGCGACCACGAAAATGCGTTCTTCGCCGTAGCTGCGCGGAAGGTCACCGAGATGGTCAATGTCCGCGCCGGCCATTTTCTTGGCGCGAGTCCGTGTGGCCGGTTTTCGGGCGGCGGCTTGGCGGACGTCTTTGGTGATCTTCGCGGGCTTCCGGCCCGGGGTGGCCGTCTTGCTTTTGGCCGGTGCTTTTTTGGTTTTCGCTTTCGCGCTTTTGACCGCGGATTTGATCGGTTTTTTCATGGCGACACTTGCGCTCGGGCGCGACAAAGCGCGGGCGAATCTCCGGGCAAGGTGCCGCAGTCAAAGATTTTGCTCAAGGCCGTTCCTTCCGGAGGAACTCGTCCCGTCCGTATTTGGAGGTCTCCAGGTCGGTCGTCTCCGCCTCGAAACTCTCCGGGGGGCTCCACGGCTCGGTTTCCGCGGCCAAGGTGGCGGCGAGACGTTGACCGAACCCGGCTTCGAGGCCTGACTGCCGGACCGATCCTTGGTGGAGGAGTCCGCGTTTGGTGCGTCGCTGCGCTCCTCCCGCGACCTTGCGGGTTCCGTCCACCACATCGTAGCGGACGGGTCCGGCAAAGCAGGCCGCAGCACCCTGCGCCTCGCCCTGGAAAAGAACCGCCTCGCATCCGGCATCCTCAAGGGCCGAAGCGAGCGCGAGGTGCAGCACGCGGTAACTTTCGTCAGGCCGTAGCACCGACCACGACTCGGTGCGCGGCGCGACCAACGAGAAGGTGAAATCACCGTTGTGCACCACCACGCCCCCGCCGGTCCAACGGCGGCAAACCGGCCAACCTGGCCGGGTTGCCGCGGCCTCCCGCCACGGAACAAAGTATCCGATACTCACCCATGGCCCAGTCCATCGGAAAACCCGGAGCAGCGGCCCCCGGGCGTGGGCCAAGAGCACCTCGTCGCAGGCCATCTGAGCGGGTCCATCGCGCGGCACCGGGTCGATCCAGAGGGAGAGCCGGCCGAAGAGATGCGACATCGCTGTTTTATAGACGCACCACCCGTCCGGAGGCCAGTGGGGTCTTGGGCCCATGCCAACGCTTCCCATCGGGGCGGCCCCTTCGCTAAGATCAATGGTCATGGCCAAACCAGCACTCGGACGCGGACTCGGCGCACTCATCGCTCCGGCCAAAACAGCCGCTGAAGCGGTCGCCGCGGCAGAAGCGGCGGGCGAGCGGGTGCAGTCGGTTGCGCTCACGCAGGTCGTGCCCAGTCCGCTGCAACCGCGCACCACGTTTTCGGCGGATCATTTGGCCGAGCTCGTCGCCTCTATCCGCGAGAACGGCATCATCCAGCCGCTCATTGTGCGCCGGGTCAACGGACTCCTCGAGCTTATCGCCGGTGAACGACGTTGGCGCGCCGCGGGGCAAGCGGGACACAAAGAGGTTCCGGTCATCGTCCGCGACGCCACCGACCTCGAGGTGCTCGAGTTCGCGCTGGTCGAAAACCTGCAGCGCGAGGATCTCAACCCGATCGAGGAAGCGCAGGCCTACAAGCGTCTGGCCGAGGAATTCAAACTGCGCCAAGACGAGATCGCCAAAAAAGTCGGCAAAAGCCGCGCCGCGGTGGCCAACACCATGCGCTTGCTCGAGTTGGACGGCGAATTGCAGACGCACTTGGTGCAAGGTCGCCTCAGTGTCGGACATGCCAAGGCCCTGCTCGGTCTGCGCACGGCCGAGGAGCAGCGCAACGTGGCCGGGCAAGTCATGCGGAAAAATCTCTCGGTGCGCGCCACCGAGGATCTGGTCAATACCACCTTGACCCAAGATGGCGTGGTCCGGAAAGGACGCACCCGGCAAAAGCGTGCAGCCTCGGCTGCCGTTCAGCATCTGGAAAACCGCCTGCAGCAGCATCTTTCGACCCGGGTGGAAGTCCATCATGGCGAGGACAAAGGCCGGATTCTCATCGAGTATTACGGGAACGACGACTTGCAGCGTCTCCTTGGGCAGCTAGGTTTGGCCCAAGAGTAAAGTCATGACTGCCGCCTCCGTTTCACCGCTCCGTCGGATCATCAACTGCCTCGACAGCGATTATTTCGAGGGCGACGCGGAAGTGATCCGCAATCAGCCCGAGCGCATGGAGTGGCGGCGTCTGATTCCCTTCATCATTCTGCACCTCGGCTGCCTCGGGGTTATCTGGACCGGATGGAGTTGGATCGCGGTGGCCACGGCGGTGTTTCTTTACTTCGCGCGGATGTTCCTCGTCACCGGTTTTTACCACCGGTATTTTAGCCACAAGACGTTCCAGATTTCGCGGGTCGGACAATTCATTGCCGCGTTCCTTGGTCTGACCTGCACGCAGCGCGGTCCGCTCTGGTGGGCGTGGGTGCATCGGCATCATCACAAGCACTCGGACGAGGAAGAGGATATTCATTCGCCCGGCGTGCAGGGCTTCCTCTGGTCGCACATCGGCTGGATCACCAGCAGTTGCAATTTCCCGACCGACTACTCGCGGATCAAAGACCTCGCGAAGTATCCCGAGTTGGTTTTTCTCAACCGCTTTGATCTGATCGGCCCGATTTTCCTCGCTGTCGTCATGCTCGGCTGGGGCTGGTTTTTGCAGGCGTTTTTCCCGTTGCTCGGCACCACGCCGCTGCAGATGCTGGTCTGGGGCTTCTTCATCAGCACGACCTTCCTTTTTCACGGCACATCGTGCATCAACTCGCTGGCCCACGTGCTCGGCCGTAAGCGCTATGACACGCATGACGACAGCCGGAACAGCATGATCCTTGCCTTCATCACGCTGGGTGAGGGATGGCACAACAATCACCACCGCTATCAGGCGGCCGCGCGCCAGGGTTTCTACTGGTGGGAGTTCGACCCGACTTACTACACGCTCAAGGTGCTCTCGTGGCTCGGGATCATCAAAAATCTGCGCGCGGTGCCCGACTCCGCCTACCGCGAGGATGGGCAGATCGGCGGGCAGGCCTCGGCGTGAGTGTGTTTAATGTAGCGGCGCCGTCTCCGGCGCCGATGACAACGGATTCGTCGGCGGGGACGCCGACG
>Ga0247840_10002374_pt1 | contig 33589 bp, 23 predicted proteins | sample LaCruzMarch2015__FD_192404 | JGI IMG/M metagenome (GOLD analysis project Ga0247840, IMG submission 192404) | Freshwater microbial communities from meromictic Lake La Cruz, Castile-La Mancha, Spain - LaCruzMarch2015_17m | ecosystem: Environmental > Aquatic > Freshwater > Lake | place: Spain...
AGAAACGAGAACAGGGACAGGATGACGCGCACGAAATACCCCGCGGGCTAGGTCAGACAGGCCAGGTCGGGATGGTAAGCCATCTTCTGAGGAATGCAAGCCAAGGCCGCATTTTCGCAGGGCTTCAGCGCCGCCTTGACCATCCCCGATCGCCATCAGCCAACGAAGAATGATCAGCCGCAAATGAACGCAAATAAGCGCAAATAAATCTACAAGTTGCGATGATCGTCCAATGCACCCGGCCGGTGAACGGGCAACATCGCCCAGGTTCTTGTTTATTTGCGTCCTTTTGCGTTCATTTGCGGCCAAACTGCTCTTTCCAGGATCAGGGGGTCACGGTCAGAATGGCACACCCGCCAGCGCTCCGGGCGGCGCTTCAGCCACCCAACACCAGGATCGCATCCATCTCCACCGCCGCCCCCTTGGGCAGGGCCGCCACGCCCACCGCCGCCCGTGCCGGGTAGGGCTCGCTGAAGAACTCCGCCATGACCTGATTGACCAGGGGAAAGTGGGTGAGATCCGTCAGGAAGACGTTGAGCTTGACCACCTCGCCCAGGCTCCCGCCCGCCGCCCCCGCCACCGCCGCGAGATTGTGCAACACCTGTCGGATCTGCGCCTGCATGTCCCCCTCCACCAGGACCATGGTCTGCGGCACCAGCGGGATCTGACCCGAAAGATAGACGGTATCCCCCACGCGGACCGCCTGGGAGTAGGTCCCGATCGCCGCCGGTGCCGCCTCGGTGTTGATGATCTGTCTGGGCATTTGGTGACTCCGCGTTGGGTGTGGGTGTGGGTGTTGGGCCTGGGATTGTCGCGCGCCGCTCAGTCGGTCGGTCCCCGTAGGGTCCGCTGCGCGGACCAACGACCTGCGGGTTCGCGCGGGCCCCGGGCCGCTGCGCAAGCCGATATACTGTCAGCCCACACGACCGGGGAGCAAGCCATGTCCGCACTCTTTGAATCCAACCTCCGTGGCCTGCCCCTGCTCGGGCGCGGCAAGGTCCGGGACCTCTATGCGGTCGGCCCCGACCACCTGCTGGTGGTGACGACCGACCGGCTGTCCGCCTTCGACGTGGTGCTGCCCCAGCCCATCCCCGGCAAGGGCGAGGTCCTGACCCGCGTCTCCAACTTCTGGTTCGCCCGCACCGCAGCCCTGATCCCCAATCAGTTGAGCGGCATCCCGGTCTCCCAGGTCGTCACCGACCCCGACGAACTGGCCCAGCTCGGCGAACGCGGCCTGGTGGTGCGCCGGCTCGAACCGCTGCCGGTGGAGGCCATCGTGCGCGGCTACCTGATCGGTTCCGGCTGGAAGGACTATCAGGGCAGCGGCACCGTCTGCGGCATCGCCCTACCGGCCGGGCTGCGCCAGGCGGACCCCCTCCCCCGCCCTATCTTCACCCCCTCCACCAAGGCCGCGGCCGGCACCCACGACGAGAACGTCGATTTTGCCCACATCATCGGCCTCTTAGGCGCCGAACTGGCCGCCCAGGTGCGGGACGCGAGCCTGCGCATCTACGAGGAGAGCGCCGCCTTCGCCCTGCGCCGCGGCATCATCATCGCCGACACCAAGTTCGAGTTCGGCCTGGACCAGGACGGGCGCCTGCACCTGATCGACGAGGTGTTGACCCCGGACTCCTCGCGCTTCTGGCCGGCGGACCAATACCGACCGGGCCAGAGCCCGCCGAGCTTCGACAAACAGTTCGTGCGCGACTATCTGGAGACGCTCGACTGGGACAAGACCGCCCCCGGCCCCGAACTGCCCCCGGAGATCATCGTACGCACCGCCGCCAAGTACCGGGAGGCGGAGGAGCGGCTGACCGGCGCCTGACGCACATGCGGATCGAGATCGAGCACGAAACGACCTACGACTACAGCGAGCCGGTACGGCTCGGCCCCCAGACGGTGCGACTGCGGCCCCGCCCCGGCGGGACCCTGCGGGAACTGGACTTCGCCCTCGCTGTCGACCCGGCGCCGGCGCTCCGCCTGGAGTGTCTGGACCTGATGGGCAATCGGGTCGTGCGGCTGCGCTTCGCGGACGAAACCAGGCATCTGCGTCTGGCCATCCGTCTCGCGGTAGAGACCGGCGCGCCCGCGGACTATGTGCCGTTCCTGGAGCCCGGGGAGTCGCGGCTGCCCCCCGACTATCCGGCGGAGGAGTCCGCTGCGCTCGCCCCCTATCTGGCCGGACCGCCCGCCGAGCCCGCCGTAGCGGACCTGGCCGGGCGGCTCCAGGGTCAGGCAGGCGCCGATCCGCTGGTCTTCCTGGAGCGCGTGAACCGCTGGATCTACGAGCACATTGCCCCCGAGATCCGCCCCACCGGCGCCCCCCGGACCCCGGCCGAGACCCTGGCCCGGGGCCGCGGCGCCTGCCGCGACCAGACCGTGCTGTTCGTGGCCCTGTGCCGTGCCGCGGGGCTCGCCGCCCGCTTTGTCAGCGGCTACCAGGACCGCTCGGCCATGGAGACCGACCGGCGCTATCTGCACGCCTGGCCGGAGGTCTATCTGCCGGGGGCGGGCTGGTACGGCTACGATCCGACGCGCGGGATGGCGGTATCGAACGGGCATGTCGCACTCGCCGCCGCGCTCGACCCGGCCGGGACCCTGCCGGTCGAAGGGAGCTATTTCGGGGGCGCGTCATCGCGGATGGGATTTGCGCTGACGATTCGCGCCTACGAAACCGCGACGGCCGGGTGAGCGGTGTCATTTCCGGCCTTGGGTGCGAATAGAGTGGATTGTCGAGATCCGCGGCCGAGCCGACCTGCTCTCCAAGCTCTAACCGCCCTGGGACTCCCATCTCCAATTGCCATGGCGCACTGGTTGCTCTAGTCTATCGTGGAGTATCGGCGACTGGGCCGACATCGCCATACTGGCGATTCGGGACGCCGACCGGCTGCCCGCGGACGTCCGACCCGCGCCGCTCGCAAACCTCGCGTAACCCTTTGGCCTTCATTCCGACCATCCAATGATGTCCAACCCTGAGAGCTACGACTGCTTTTTGAGCCATAACAGCCGAGACCAGTCGGCGGTGCGCGCGCTCGCGAAGACCCTTCACGGTCGCGGAATCTCTGTCTGGTTCGCTGAGGATCGTCTGCGTCCGGGGGTCCCTTGGCAACGCTTGCTTGAAGCGGGCATCCGCGCCTCCCGGAGCGTCGCCGTGTTCGTGGGGGCGAGTGGCTTAGGCCCCTGGGAAAACGAGGAGATGCGAGCCGCCCTGTCGCTCGCGGTCGAAAAACACAGACCAGTGATCCCGGTGCTGCTGCCGGATGCCCCTGCGGCCCCCGATCTGCCGCTGTTCCTCCGGGAGCGTACCTGGGTGGATATGCGCCCGGAGGTCGACCCCGGCGATCTGTCCGCGTTGGACAAACTGATCTGGGGCATCACAGAAAGGCATCCCGACCGAACGCATCCCACCCCCTCGCCTGAGGTTATCGACCACGGCCAGCCAGACAGGGATAGCCAGCGCGATGATCGCGGCCATCCCACGCAAGTGCGCCAGCCCTGGCCCGAGATGGACGACTCGGTTCAGGAGGCGCTGCGCAAGGTCCTGACCGGGATACCCCAATTGCGGCTCCGCAAGGATCGGGAACACTTGGTCAATCGTGCCTTAGGCACCCATCCGATCGTTGACAGAATCACCAGTTGGGAAGAGATCCAAGCCAACTTTGCCGACGAGCTGGTCCGGCTCCTGGCCGATGGCGGCTATCAACCGTTGCCGGATGGGCGTCACGGCGTCACCGGTGTACTCTATGTGATCGCTCAATTGCGATACGCCGATCATCCGCGCATTCGTGAAGACTATGCCGCGCTGACCGAGATCTTCGGCAATCAGGGGCCGCCGTCACTGCGGTCTTCGCCCAGGCTCGACTCGCCGGTAGAGCTGGCGCGGGCCAAATGGTCGAAGTATCCAACTGAATGACTTTAACCTGCGGTTGCTCTCCCATCGTAGCCATTTTTAGAAGTGATTGCCATGGCGCCAACGCATCAAGGCCCCGCTGACGATCCAGATCTTTACCAATCGGTTCAGGAGGCATTGCGCCGGGTGCTGCTGGAGCATCCGAAGCTACTACGCCACGCCGACCGCGAAGCCTTCGTCAATTCCGCTTTCCGCGATCAGGGGCTGATCAGCCGCATCGCCGGGTGGGACTGGGACAAGGAGGGTTTCATCGATCAGTTGATCCTGCGTATCGCGCAGGAAGACCACCGCCGACTGCCCGGCGGACACCACTTGGTAAGCGGTCTGCTCGCCGCAATACGACCATACCGGCAGACCATCGGGATTCGGGCGTCTGAGGATTTCGACAATCTGGTGGCGCTGTTCGGCGAAGCGCCGCCGCCGCTCGGCTCCTCGGCCCCGCCATGGCCGGATGCGACGGCTACGCATCCGATGCAAACGGCACTTCCGGTGCTTGAACCATTGCGGCCATCCACGCTGGAATGGGGAAAGATTGCGCTTGCCGCAGCGAAGCACCTGGACCGGATCAACGCGAAAGCACTCTCCGTGCGGGGCAACCGGGACTGCGACTTCGTCGATCTCGAAATCGACCTCTGGGCCACGCGAAAACCAACGTTTGATCGGCTTCTAACCCGCCGTAAGCCGCGGCGGGAAGACGGACGCGAAGACTGGAGCGAGCCCCCCGCCTGCGCGGCGCTGACGCACTCCACCGATACGCTCCTGCTGCTCCAGGGCGAACCAGGCTCGGGCAAGAGCATCGCCTTGCGCAGCATCGCACGTCGACAGCTCATGGACTCCGCGGGGTCCCGCTGCCCAACCGCTGTCAAGCCGCTGCTGCGCCGGATCGCGTGTCCCATTCCGCTGCCGACCCGACAGGGCCGGGCGCTCGACGCCCCGATCCCGATCCATTTGGACCTGAAAGAGTTGGACCCTCCCAGGTCCTATGATGTCACCGCGCAGGATGTCGCGGCCTTTGTCCGCGACGAAGCACTGCGACTTTTCCGCGTTGCCGAAGAGTCCCTTGATGCCAGCCTGATGGCACGCTACTTCGATTGGGGACTGAAGAACGGCCGTTGGTTGTTCCTGCTCGATTCATTCGATGAGATCAAGGCGCTGCTGTCGTCCGTCGGGCCGGACGAGCGTGTTCGGGCCTATGCCGAGGCGATCGAGCAATTCGCAATCGACGCCTATCCGTGCCGCACCGTCTTCGCCTCCCGCCCCTACCGCAGCCCGAAGACCCTGCTCGGCTGTGCCTGGATGAGCCTGAAGGCACTCGATGCCGTGCATATCGGCAAGGTGGTCGGTTGCTGGTTCAGGGACGACGGCATCGTCGACCAGGTACTCGCCGAACTGCGTGGCGAGCACCATGTCCTTGGCGATTTTGTCCGCAATCCGCTGTTCCTGGCACTGATCTGCGCCTTCCGGCAGATCGAGGGGCGCTTGCCCAAGACACTCGACGAGGCCTTCGATGGTTTTGTCACCCGCCGACTGGAACGTGACGAGCGGCGGTTTCTTAATTTGGGCCTGGACCTGACCGGAACTTGTGACGGTGCCTCCGCCGTCGCGTTGCGCATGCTGCTGGACGATGCCCTGGGGATCGAGCCCCGTCGCCACGACCTGTTGCGCGCACTCGATGTAGCGCCCTGGCCCCTGACGGTTTCCCCTGAGACCGTCCTGTCCGCCTTGGAGAAGGCCGAACTCGCCCAAACCAACCAGGCGGGGGATGACCGGGCGGAGCGTTTCGCCTTTGGCCATCGCCGCCTGCTCGAATTCTTCGCGACCAAGGCCGTCATCGCGGGCGGTTCCGGGGTCTCCGCCGAGACCTTGCTCAATGATGACCGCTGGCGCGAGACGGCGGTAACCCTACTGAACAGTGACGTAGGCGAGCGGCATCCGCTGCTTGATGCACTCCAGCGAGCGTTGACAGCAGGCGCGGATACGCTCGGGGTCCCGGCGTCCATCGACGGTGAAGCCCTGGCCGCGAGCGCCCCGTCGAACCTGCGCAAGGCCCTCGCGCCCCTGCGCAAGACCATGGTTCCAGAACATTTCCAATGGCCGGCGCGCTCAGGCCATCGACTCGGCATCCTGCAGGACGCCTCCGTGCGGCGGGCACAGACCGACCTTACGCAGACCGACCTGCCGATCCGGCATGAGGCCGATCGTCTGCTCATCGCGGCCATGGAGCTTGGGATACTGACAGACCAGAAACTCGCAACCGATCTCGCCGCGGCCGGTAGCCCGGAAGGGACCTTGTTCGTCCTCAAACGTGCCTTCCAAAGCCACCAGTATGTCCTCGCCGATGCGGCCTACAAGCAGACCTTGCGCTTAAGGACCATCTCTGCTGACCTGCTTGTATTCATTCGCGAATCGTTGCTTGGGCAATGGGCGACCGGCGCCCTGGAGAAGGATGCCGAGAACGTGCGGGTGCAGTTGCGTCGTCTTGATTCGGCGCGGAAGGATGCTGCCCGGTCTCTTGAAAAGACCTTGCGGATGCTGCGTGCGTTTTCCCGGGTAGATAATGCGTTGTTGAGCGCCTTAGTCATTCCATTTTCAATTTTTGTTGTAGTTCGTGCCATTGCGTCCGAGAAACCCATGCAGGTTGCCGTGGTGTGCATCGTCCTGTCTTTTTTTTTATTGGGCCGGACGCCATGATCGTGCGGCATTACGAAAACAGATAAACGCAAGGCGCGATGGCAAGACTCGATCCTCCCTGTTGAACTTTTTTTCACGGTCAGCGGTCTGGGGCCTGATAAGCGCTCGAGCGGTTCTCTTCTGGATTCCGTTGATTGGGTGGTGGCCTATGCTTGCGGATGGCGCATTTGAAGAGCGGGAGATTCTCATGCTATTTCTCTTGCTTGGCGCCCTCTATTGGTGGATTTGGCGTTACTGCGCTCGACTGGCGATCTTGACGGGAACCTTTCTTGAGTATTATAAATGGCCGTTTCTCTTTTTGGCGCCGGCCCGGGTCATTCCATCCATCATCGAGCGCGCGCGCTTATACTCGCCAAGACTCACATCGGAATCCGTCTTCTCGTTGCTCTGGGCGTCGCTAGGGAGTGCGGTTATTGTTTTTGGTCCAACCGGAGAAATGCTTACTTGGGCTGAGGAGCGTTTTTCTCTCGACCTAGGTCAGCCACAAGACGCAATGATATACGCGTTCATCATTCAAATGTTATCCCTGATACCTATTTTCGCTTTCTTTACCATCCGAAGCCGAAGAGTGCTATCCGCGGCGAAGAGCGCATTGGAAGGGTATAGCGGTATTAAGCTGCTTGATGTTTGGAGGCGCCTATCTCCTTTTGGAAAGTGGAATGAACAGGCCCAATTTGCGCGCTGGGTCCGCGAAAACAAACATATGGTTTTTTGCGAAGGAAACCGACGTGTCCTATTTGATGCGATTAAGGCAATCGAGCGCGACCACCGACAGAAACTCCAATTTCTGGGTTTCAAGCGGCCCCCCATCGATCCGTCATGGAGCCCCGAGTTTCAGGCATGGTACCGCAAGCGGGCACCGCGCCTGTTCGGGCTGGCCGACTGGCATGGCACGCCGCTGAACGAGTTGCAACTGTTATTGGAGCAGGTGGAAGCGGGACTCAAAGCCGGTGCCGAGCGCCAATCGACATAGCCCCAAGCACATACCTCCAGCGCGAGAGCAGGGGATGAGGGGTCACCGGGTCAATCGCCAAGCAACAGGTTCTCGAACGGCAAGCGACTCTTCCACCGATAGGTCCGGAAGTCGCGCTCATCGGTGGACAGAATACGTCCATGACCCAGGTGCTCCGCAAGCAGGACAAGGGACGCATCGGCCAGATCCATGGGTAGATCGGCGTATTTCTTCATGAGTCGTTCGATCCTCGCCGCGTGGGTCGCGTTCAGCTCGAACACCTCGAACAACCCCTGTCGGTATTGCTCGATAAAGCCGATCTGCGCCCGGCCCCCGGCCCGCGCGAGCAGCAGATGGCAGGCTTCCGCCATGACGGCGCAGGTGGTCACGAGTCGCTCGCCTTGCAGAGACAATGCGACCAACCGCCGTTTGGCAATGTCATGGTAGTCGTCTTTGGGATGGACCAAGGCCACCCACAGACCGGTATCAGCGATGACCATGCTTGGTTTCGAGAATCGCGGTCAGGTCGGTCTTGTAATCACGGGAGAGATTGGTTGCGTCGGTGTCGGTGTCGGCGCAGCCGATGAAGTCCGATTCCAGGAGTGCCGCTATTGGATTGGCGAGCGGATTAACTGGCTGAGTCGTTGGGAATCGGTCGCGGCGAGTAGTCGGCTGGGGATGGTCTTCGCGTGCGGGACTCCGCGATTGGATCAAGGTGCGCAGACCAAGCTCCAGCAACTCGGTATCGGAGCTGACGCCGGTCAACTGGCGGGCCTTGCGGATCAGTGCAACGTCGATGGTCAGGTTGGATTGCATAGCGGCTGCGCCTGGCGCACGGTGTCAGGTGAACGATCAGGGTTGGTAGCAGTGTGAGTCTAACAGATGGGGGACGAAGTGCCTGCGCAGCAACCGGCCGCCCGGCGGCCTGGGGGTGGCACCGGGCGGGAAACCGGGGACAGATCACCGTTCTCGCGCTTGGATATCCCGGGAACCGCCACCGGCTAAAGCCTCGACCTCCGGTTGCGGACGGACCGCCACTGGCCGGAAGGATCAGGTGCATGGCGTTCTGCCGGTCGAAACCGGCTCGGACACGCTCAGCGAAGTGACGATCTGGAAGATGAGTCATGGTCCAGCGATGTCTGCTATGAATGTGATTTCCGACGCCACTGCGCCGGCGTTTTCCGGATCGCGCACGCAGACGGACCGGACGGCCCGGTAGCGTCCCCCGGCCCCGGATCAGACCAAGCCCCAGCCTTGCGCGTCGAGGATGTCCAGGATGTCGCGACCGGTCTCGCTGCACCGCCACTGCGCCAGGGAGCCGAGGTCTTCCTCCGCCAAACCGTCCCGGCAGCGGTCGAACAGCGCGGCGTTTTCGTGGTCCGGCAGCAGTCGGGAGGGATAGAGGATGCCGTCGAGGGCCGCGGGCGACTCGTAGACCCAGCGCGACCAGCGTTGGGGAATGGCGTAGTCGACGATCGCCAAGAGCCGCGCGTCCAGGTTGAGCGCCGCAAGCCCTGCTCCCTGCAACAGGCCCAGGTGCAACTCGACGTCGGTGCGGATGCGGTAGAGGTGGCGCTCGGTCAACTCGGTCAGCGGATCATCGCGCCGCCTGGACACCGAATTGGCGCGCCTTGCGCGCCACCAGCGCGCACGCGGCCCCGTCCGCGGCCCGCAGCGCCGCGATCGGGGTCGTCCCCGTTTCCGCGCCCAGGTCGCGATCCGGGGTAAGGAAGAAACGCACCTTGGCCGCGGCACTATCAGTATCGAGTTGGGCGAGGACAGCGTCGAGTCCGGCAACGACCCGATTGGCTTCGGTATCGAACTGGAAGGCCGGATAAACCCCATGCTCGCCCTGCGGCAAGACAAGTAGCTTGCCCCGAGCGGTACGCTTACGCACCGCGTCCGAGGTGATGCCGAGCAGTGTCGCGACCTCGGCGGCGGTGTAGACCCCGCCCGTGCCCTCCAGCAGCTTGCGCAAGGCCAGTTGCCCGCGCAGACGCAGCCGGGTCTCCTTGGACGCGAGCGGGTCGGTGCGCAATGCCTGGATCATCAGTTCCGCCAGTAGGGTCTTATCGTCCTGGGCAAGCAGGTCCAGATCGCGGCCCGCCGCGCCCAGCGCTTCGGACAGGCCGAGCAACTCCCGCACGAACGCGGTGGTGGCGCGGGCGAACAGGGCCGCGGCGGCTGGCTGAGAGCCCAGGCGGGCCTGGGCCTCGTGGACGCAATGCTCGAGGCGGGTCGCGGTATCGCGGGGAAGTCGGTCGGTCAGCATGGCGGGAAAGTAGCGTTTGTCCGATTTACCTGAGTATAGCGGACAATAACGAGCGTCGGCAGCGCGACGGGAATCCGCAATCCGCGGTCTGTCCCAGGTTTCTCCACAGGTCCTGACCAACGCGGACGCGACCCGGGCCAAGCTGCTGGCCGCACTCGACGCCGTCGGCGAGCAGATGACCGCTGGCACCGGCGGCGATCTGGCGGTGTTTCACTTCTCCGGCCACGGCGCCCTGCTGGGGCCCGAGGGCAAAGAGCAATACTATCTGCTGCCCCATGAGGTCGATGCGCGCACCAAACAGCAGATCCGCAACACCGCCATCGCCATCGGCGAGCTGCGCGGCCGGCTCGAAGAACTCGGCCGGCACGGGCGGGTGCTGGCGCTGCTGGACGCCTGCCACTCCGGCGCCGCGACCCTGGCCGACGGCGCGGTGGCGGTGGACGGCGGCGCCCTGCGCAGCGCCCTTGCCGGGCTGCCCAATGTCACCGTCCTCACCTCATCGAGCTCCGTGGCGCCGTCGATCGAGCGCGATGACTGGCAGAACGGCGCCTTCACCGAGGTGCTGCTGCGGGCGCTGGGCAAGGACGCCGACGCCGATCAGAACGGCCTGATCTCCATGACCGAGCTGACCGGGTTCTTGAGCGAGCAACTGCCGCGCCTGACCGCCGGGGGTGAGGCGCAGCAGCCCGGCATGGAGGTCCGCTTCCAGAGCGAGGTCTTCGTCAGCGATCTTTAGGGGTGCGCCGCGCGCACCCTGCGCCGGGACGCAACGGCATCGCGGTCGCGCCGCTGGTCTTCCTGGATCGCTCGAACCGCTGGATCTAGGAGCGCATTGCCCGCGAGATCCGCCCCACCGACGCCCCCCGCACCCCGGCCGAGACCCTGGCCCGGGGCCGCGGTGCCTGGCGCGATCAGACCGTGCTGTTCGTCGCCCTGTGCCGTGCCGCGGGGCTCGCCGCCCGCTTTGTGAGCGGCTAACAGGACCGCTCGGCCATGGAGACCGACCGGCACCATCTCGCACTGTCCGGTGCCGGCCGGTGGCAAGGCCAATCAATTGTCGATGATAAGGTTCAGGTGTTCGTCAGCTGCTGAATGAATGCCGCAGCAATATCGGATGCAATTCCGGTTGTGCTCTTCTTCATTATAGAGTGGTGGTGATCCATAACATACCACTCGTCGCCGGAGCCTTGGACTGTAGTAAGTTCGATATACGCAGGAGCGGTGTTTTCCTTTTGTATCCATGCTGGATAGCCGTCCGGGTTCTTTTCCGACCAGAAAATCGAAGGCCCACCGTTTTCTATGCTCTCCAGCCGCTTGTACATTTGAAGCGATCTAAATCCAAACCAGGCCAAGCGAGAAATGCCCGGCATCCCCGGGATATCTAAAGTAACTATAAACGACCAAGTTTTCGATACGGGATGTCTCGCGCACAACTCAATATAGTCATCCAGTTCCAGTGAGTTATCAAATGTCTTGATGTCACAGCGGCCCCTGATTGGCTCAATCATAGCATTAAGTTCGTGCCCTATGATTTGAGCCAACAAAGAGACGCTGGTGTTCCAGATATTGAGCCGCCGCTCTTGTGCAATACGTATTCTCTCGATGGCCGGATCAGATGCCTGCGCTTGCTTCGCCGCCTGTTCAAGGCCGCGCACGGCATCATTAGCCCTCGCAATAATTAATTCAAGAAATTCACTTAAATCCCCGCCTTCGTCCGAAATTCCCAAGGCATTAATATAACGAGCCCTTTCCTTTTTCTTGATGATGATTGAAGGGTAGCCGGCTCTTACAAGCTCAAGATTGGTGATCGCGCGAGCCGTTCTTCCGTTACCATCGATAAAGGGGTGAACATGAACAAACCAGGCGTGCGGGACCGTTGCTCTTATCACCGCCGGCAAATCTCTGTTTTCACTTGACCATCGCTCCCAATTCTCCATACCGTCCATCACTTGCTCCCATGTCTTTGGGGGAGTGTGTTTCGACCCTGTAATTCGCACTCTTCCGTTTCTGAAAACACCAGCGGAAGGGCGGTCACCCATGATCAGCTCATGTATTTCCCTTACTTGTCTTAAATCAGTTGGATTGTGATCTTTTGCCAGTTCAGTCAAGCGCTGTAAAGCTCGATCAAGCGCAATCGCATCTCTAATGTAAGCAGGGTCATGTCCGGTAATAGTGATCCCTGTTAAAACCGCCAACTCCGTTTCACCAGCCGACAACGTGCTTCCTTCGATAGCGTTTGACTCGGCAACCTGTTCGAATCGTTTCTGTCCATAATATCTTTGCAATGTTTCCCGGGTGAGAATACCTTGAAGCCGGAGCAGATTCACGCGCTCCTCGAGCTTATTGATGTCCTCTAACAGACGCCCTTGGATTTTTTCATCGAGTATATATGGGTATTCTTCCAAGCTAATCATTACGGGTACCTTAAATCAGTGGGCTTGTCCAGTTAACCAGACTACGGCGAACGCACTACCTGCTGAATCGCCGTACCGACGAGAGCCGACCAGGGCTTTCTGTGGTACGCAACAGGTTGGCTGCCGGTAATAGCGAGCCGCAATGCAGTTGCTTGATGTGGTTCTCGGTCGGCGGGAGGTAGGACCAGCGAAATACCAGATAAATACCATTGCAATACAACAGTTTCCTGCTTTTCTTGCGGCAGCACAAGAAACCGTAGTCTATCCCGTAAATTCCCTCCCATGACCTTTCTATGGTCTGCCACAGGTTTCTCCTGAGCCGCTTCCACCCCATCGTCCACGGCCGATAGGGTGGGTCGAGCACAACCTACCCTACCGGCCCGGACGCTAGACGACGTTGTAGAACTTCACGTCCAAGCCCCGGTTTGCGTAACGGCTACGCCATGTTGAAATAGTATAATTCCGCACCCATAACGCCCGCGCAGATGAGTTGGAATAGACAAGCCCATGCTCGCCTAAGATACCCACATGTCCAACCACAGTCCGGCCGTTTCTCCATTCCGTCGGCGACATGATGATTGAACCCGCGGTCGCATCGGACTCCTGGATTCGATCCCCTCGGCCGTTCCTGAGTGCAACATCCATACTGGCGGTTGACAAGCCGCCGCCAACGGGCTGACCCAGCGCGTCTTTGACCACGCGGTTTACTGCCCAGGCGCAAGCCAGGTTCCCGTGTTGGGTGCCCGGTGCATTGGAGGAACTGAGTTTGTTCTCATGAAGCAACGCCTTGGCGTAGATGAGTTGATTGGTCGTCTGACCGACAGCACGCGCCGCGAATGTCGTGCCGCCGAGCGCGCGTCGCATGGCCCGCTCGAGATCCGCTGGAAACTCTTCTCCCAAACCGACGAGCGGAGAATCCAAGCCAACGGCGGGGGCCGCCACGGTGCGAGCCGTATTCGCTGTTTCGGCGCCGACCATTTGGTCAGCCAGTTCATCGATATTCTCTGCCGGCACGGTCGCGACGGAGATGGGGAACACCGTGGTGTCGGCAGCCAGCACCTGGACGGTGCCGTCTGGTGCAGCGAACAGCAGGTATAAGCCGCCAGCGTCGCCATCGTTCTGCCCAACGATGAGGTAGTCGCCCTGAGATGCCTTGGATACCGCAAGCAGCTCGGTGGTGGTATCCGTATCCTGGCTCAGCAGCGCCTGAGCTTGTGGGTAATCTGCGAGGTTTGGCATATGATCGACACCTTATGGTAGAACTGAGACGGACCGATGAGAGCGAATGCCGCCAACGCACTGCCTGCGCACTTCCTCATCAGAGTCGCGCACGCCGTCAAACGTTCGGCCCAAATCAGCTTGCGTTCGGATCTGGCGTTATCAAGTGCGCGGGGACGCATAAAGGCGCGCAGATGTTCCGGTATAACGGCGTATTCCGCAGCAAATCCCGGTGTTTCCCCGAGAAGGAAACGTCAGACCCCAGCATCGGACCGCATCGCGGACCCACCCCAGCGCCGGATGACCGCCCACAACCGACCGGCCAGGGTGACGGCCAGAAGGACCAGTGCGCCGGTCAAAACGCCGACCAGTACATCCACCAGCAGCGGCGTGACCGGTCCCAGCACGGCGCCCACCGTCGGCACGCCGCCGGCCGCGTGGGTGACCCACTCGATCGGGTGATGGGCGGCCGGGATGCCATGGGTGATGATGCCGCCGCCTACCAGAAACATGGCCGCGGTGCCGACGACCGACAGGACCTTCATCAACTGCGGGGCGGCGGCCAGGAGCCCCCGGCCCAGACCCCGCAGGAATCCGCGCCAGTGCCCCACCCCGGTCAAGCGGCTGAGGAACAGCCCCGCGTCGTCCAGCTTGACGATCACGGCGACCAGCCCATAGACACCCAGTGTCATGATGACCGCGATCCCCGCCAGCACCGTCACCTGACTGAGGAAGGGCGCGGCGGCCACGATCCCCAGGGTGATGACGATGATCTCCGCGGAGAGGACGAAATCGGTGCGCACCGCGCCCTTGATCTTGGCCCGCTCCAGGGTCACCAGATCGACCGCCGGGTCCTGGAGGGCGCGCGTCAGTGCGGCGTGGTGGTTGGCGTCCGCGGACTTGGCGTGCAGGAACCGGTGGGCCAGCTTCTCGAACCCCTCGAAGGACAGATAGGCCCCGCCCAGCATCAGCAGCGGCAGGATGGCCCAGGGGGCGATGGCGCTGACCGCCAGCGCCGCCGGCACCAGGATCGCCTTGTTGACCAGGGACCCCTTGGCCACCGCCCAGACCACCGGAAGTTCCCGCTCCGCCCGTACCCCGGCCACCTGCTCGGCGTTCAGGGCCAGGTCGTCCCCCAGGACCCCGGCGGTCTTCTTGGCCGCCACCTTGGTCATCACCGAGATGTCGTCCAGGATGGACGCGATGTCGTCGATCAGTGCGAGTAGGCTGCTGCCGGCCATGGGTTTGGTCTCCGCGACCTTGGGTTGACGGACTGCGGGGAGATTACCAGCGTTTGGGCACGAAGCCCGGCCGGTTCTTGACCTCCAGCACCTGATCGCCCACGGCCAGGACCAGAAAGCCCATGCGTTCTGCATAGTTGAGCACGCTCTCGTGCACCGACAGGGTGGCCAGGATGCCGACCACGGGCAGGTGGGCCTGGGCGGGTACGAACTCCCGGAAGGCAGCGATCTCGTCCACCATCCGGTCCACGTCCGCGCTGCGCAGGGTGGCCTTGGTGCTGTTGACCACCGCCAAATCAGCGGAAATCGCGTAGGCGTCGAACTCCTTGCTGCGACCGTCCGGCAGGCGGTGCCAGATCCGGGCGAAGATGCTGTCGAAATCGTGACCGAAGGTCTCGCGCAAGACCCGTTGCAGGCTGGGATAGACGAGGTCCTCCACCATGGTCCCGAGCTTGTTGGCCAGTTCACCCCACTGGCGGTTCATTTCCCGCCGCTCGGCGCGGCTTTCTTCCTTGTAGGCGCGCATTTCAGCCTCGTTGCGCGTCTGAAGGTTGTAGAGCTTGTTGAACTCGACGCCGACGTCGGCCACGAAGCGGTCGATGGACTCTTCGAGCCGGTAGACGTGCTCTTGGGTCGCGGGCAAGGGTTTCGGCATGGCCTCGGCTCCACTCGGATCAGGCGAGAAAGTATAACCGCCCTGGGGTCTTGGCGCAGTCCAGGTGCTTGCTGGTACCGCGAGGCGGAATTCCCGATACCGGTCGGGCGGTGTGGATCATCGTTCCGCCAGGCCGCGCCCGGTCCGCACAGCGGACCCTACGGGGACCGCGCCCGTAGGGTCCGCTGTGCGGACCAGCGACCTCGCAGTCAGAATTACCTGCAACCGGTCGGCGCCCCTCAACCTCACACGGTAACGCGCCGCCGCCCCCGTTGGCCCTATACTGCCGCGCTTTTCCCGCCGCCCCCCAAGAAGGTCCCCCCATGCGCTTTCGTTTCCCCGTGGTCATCGTCGACGAGGACTTCCGCTCCGAGAACGCCAGCGGCACCGGCGTGCGGGTGCTCGCCAAGGCGATCGAGGAGGAGGGTATCGAGGCCCTGGGCGTCACCAGCTTCGGCGACGTCGCCTCCTTCGCCCAGCAGCAGTCCCGCGCCTCGGCCTTTATCCTGTCCATCGACGACGAGCAGTTCTCCTCCCCGGAGGAGGCGGAGAAGGCGGTCGCCCAGTTGCGTGCCTTCGTGGAGGAGATCCGCTTCCGCAACACCGACATCCCGATCTTCCTCTACGGCGAGACCCGCACCTCGCGGCACATCCCCAACGATGTCTTGCGCGAACTGCACGGCTTCATCCACATGTTCGAGGACACCCCGGAGTTCGTCGCCCGCTACATCGCGCGCGAGGCGCGCAACTACCTGGACTCGCTGGCCCCGCCCTTCTTCCGCGCCCTGATCCACTACGCGGCGGACAGTTCCTACTCCTGGCACTGCCCGGGGCACTCCGGCGGTGTCGCCTTCCTCAAGAGCCCGGTGGGCCAGATGTTCCACCAGTTCTTCGGCGAGAACCTGCTGCGCGCCGACGTCTGCAACGCGGTGGAGGAGCTTGGGCAACTGCTCGACCACACGGGGCCGGTGGTGGCGGCGGAGCGCAACGCCGCGCGCATCTTCCATGCCGACCACCTGTTTTTCGTCACCAACGGGACCTCGACCTCGAACAAGATCGTCTGGCAGTCCAGCGTTGCCCCCGGGGATGTGGTCGTGGTGGACCGCAACTGTCACAAGTCCATCCTGCACGCCATCACCATCACCGGGGCCATCCCGGTCTTCCTGATGCCCACCCGCAATCACTACGGGATCATCGGGCCTATCCCGCTCTCCGAATTCAGTTGGGAGAACATCGAGCGCAAGATCGCCGCCAACCCCTTTGCCGCGACCGGCGCCCGCCCGCGCATCCTGACCATTACCCAGAGCACCTATGACGGCGTGCTCTATAACGTCGAGACCATCAAGGAGATGCTCGACGGGCACATCGGCCGCCTCCATTTCGACGAGGCCTGGCTGCCGCACGCCCCCTTCCACGACTTCTACCGCAACTATCACGCCATCGGCGAGGGCCGCGCCCCCTGCGCCGATTCCATGATCTTCTCCACCCAGTCCACCCATAAAATGCTGGCGGGCCTCTCCCAGGCATCGCAGATCCTGGTACAGGAGAGCGACAGCCGCAAGCTCGACCGCGACGTGTTCAACGAGGCCTTCCTCATGCACATGTCCACCAGCCCCCAATACGCCATCATCGCCTCCTGCGACGTGGCCGCCGCCATGATGGAACCCCCCGGCGGCCCCGCCCTGGTCGAGGAATCGATCCTGGAGGCACTCGACTTCCGCCGCGCCATGCGCAAGGTCGACGCGGAGCTGGAAGAGTCCTGGTGGTTCAAGGTCTGGGGGCCGGACGAACTGGCGGAGGAAGGCATCGGCGAGCGCGAGGACTGGGTCCTGCGGGCCGACGAGCGCTGGCACGGCTTCGGGGATCTCGCCCCCGGCTTCAATATGCTCGACCCCATCAAGGCGACCGTGATCACCCCCGGGGTCGATGTGGACGGCGATGTAGCGGACTGGGGCATCCCCGCCGCCATCGTCACCCGCTACCTGGTCGAGCACGGCATCATCGTCGAGAAGACGGGGCTGTATTCATTCTTCATCATGTTCACCATCGGCATCACCAAGGGCCGCTGGAACACCATGGTCACGGAGCTTCAGCAATTCAAGGACGACTACGACCACAACCGCCCCCTGTGGCGCGTCATGCCCGACTTCGTCGCCCGCCAGCCGCGCTATGAGCGCATTGGGCTGAAGGACCTGTGCGACCAGATCCACGCCGTCTATCAGGAGCACGACATCCCGCGCCTCACCACCGAGATGTATCTCTCCGAGATGGCCCCCGCCATGCGCCCGGCCGACGCCTTCGCGCGCATGGCCCACCGCGAGATCGACCGGGTCGAGATCGATCACCTGGAAGGCCGCATCACCGCCATCCTGCTGACCCCCTACCCGCCCGGCATCCCGCTCCTGATCCCCGGCGAGCGCTTCAATGCCACCATCGTGCGGTATCTCAAGTTCGCGCGCGCCTTCAACGACAAGTTCCCGGGATTCGAGACCGACATCCATGGGTTGGTCAAGGAGGGGCTCAATGGGCATGTGCGGTATTATGTGGATTGTGTGAGGTGAGCCTCATATTGGATTTCGTTGTCGTTGTCGTTGTCGTAATCGGAGAAGCGATGCACTTTGGGGTGCGAGAGAATCCTCGGCGCTACGATAGCCTCGATTACGTTCTGACAAGGTGACCGTCGCATACTCTCGCCCGCCCCCCGTAACCGCCTGCCGGTCGACTGGGAGCGCGGACCAAGCGTGGACACATGCCGCCGCCCGGAACCTCCTGGCCCTGGAACGTGTGTTCCTGCGCCTGCTGCTGCGTCGGCTGCAACTTCCGCCGGTCCGGTTGGCGCCGGGCGAGGACGGGCGGGCCGACTACTTGGCTGCATTGGGCGCGGCGGAGATACCGCTTCAGGCTATCTGATTGGTTCCCCTCCCCTGTCACAGCCGTGCTCGCGCGCCGATCCGATGAACAGTCCGCCCGTGCCGTCCGATCCGCGCCACGGTGGAGTCGTCGCACACTACGCGCTGGTTCGGACTTCCCAGACCCACAGTTCTTGAACCCTCTTATATCATCTGTTATAAAGCGCCAAGAAACTCACGCGACGACTATCATGAACCCCGGGCAAATCCTCGAACTGCGCCAATCTTTGCGGCTGACGCAACAGCAGTTCGCTAATCTGCTGGGCGTTTCGTTCGTTACCCTGAACCGCTGGGAAAACGGGCAGACGCGCCCGTCAGCCTTGGGGTTGGAGAAGTTGCGCCAGGCCGTCGCTGCGGTATCGACCGACCCCGGGGGCATCCCAGTGTCCGAGCGCGCGACGGCGCCCGCGCCCACGGGCCAGGAGTCCCTGGACTTCCTTGGGGACGCCAACGCGTTGCGCGTGCTGGTCGAGGGCGAGCGGTTGTCTTACGGGCACCTGTTCAACCCGGCCTTCGCGACCGAGGTCAGCCGCATCGATCCCCTCCCGCACCAACGGATCGCGGTTTACGACCGGATGCTGCCGCAACCGCGGCTGCGCTTCCTGCTGGCCGACGATGCCGGTGCCGGCAAGACCATTATGACTGGCCTCTACGTGCGCGAGTGCCTGACCCGTCGCACCTTGCGGCGCGTGTTGATCGTGGCGCCGGCCGGCTTGGTCGGTAACTGGCAGCGCGAGTTGCACCGGCTCTTTCGGCTTGAACTGCGCATCGTGACCAGCGCTGATGCCAAGCTGGGCAACCCCTTCGTCGGCGACGACAGTGACCTGGTCGTGGTCAGCATCGACAGCCTGCGCAGTCCCCGGCTGTTCGCCGCGCTGCGTGACCCGGCAGTGACGGCCTACGACCTGGTGGTCTTCGACGAGGCGCACAAACTCGCGTGCCACCGCGATCCCGACGGCACGCTTCGCCCCACCGAGCGCTACCGCCTGGCCGAGGCGCTGGCCGGCGTGCGCGACCTCCCGGACGCCTACCGTCTCCCCTGGTCCGCGCAACACTTGCTGTTGCTGACGGCGACCCCGCACATGGGCAAGCCCTACCCGTACTACGCGCTGTGGCGGCTGCTGGAGCCCGAGTTGCTCAGCACCCCAACCGCCTTCGAGCACTTTCCATCGGCGTCCCGGCAGCGCTGCTTCATCCGCCGGGTCAAGGAGGAGATGGTCAACCTGCACGGCGACCCGCTGTACCCGGCGCGCTGGTGCGACACCCTCAGCTACGACCTCGGCCAAGGCGAGATCAGCGAGCAGACCCTCTACAACCGCACCACCGCCTACATCAACAACTACTACAACCTGGCGCGCGTCCTCAACCGCCAGGCGGCGCGCTTCGCCGTCATGATCTTCCAACGCCGACTGGCCAGCAGCACTTGGGCGCTGCTGTGCTCATTGCGCAAGCGGCTGGCGAAGCTCGAGGCCATGATCGAGGCCATCCGCTGCGGCCGCATCCCCGAGGACGAATGGCGCGCGCAGCAGACGCTGCTTGAACAGAAGGCCGCCAAGGGCAAGCTGGTCGACGCGCTCGCCGACCAGACCGCCGATGAAGAAGGCACCGTGCACGGGCAGGAAACGCACGAAGTGAACGAGGACGAAGCGCTCGGGGCCTTCCTCGCCACCAACCTCGCCGAGTTGCAGACCGAGCGCGACGAGGTACGCGGGCTTCTCGGGCTGGCCGAGGCGGTCCACGCACAGGGGCAGGACTCCAAGTTTCAGCGCCTGCGCGCGCTGCTCGCCGACCCGGAGTACCGGGATGAAAAAGTCATCATCTACACCGAGCACAAGGACACGCTGGATTTCCTGAAGCGCGGCCTCGAAGGACTGGGCTTCGCCGGCCAGGTCGCCTGTGTCCACGGCGGCATGGGCTTCGTGAGCCGTGATGCCGAGGTCGAGCGCTTCCGCGCCCCGCACCAGCACGGCGGCGACGGCGCGCGGTTCTTTGTCGGCACCGATGCCGCGGCCGAAGGCATCAACCTCCAGTTCTGCTGGATCCTGATCAACTACGATATCCCCTGGAACCCGGCGCGACTCGAACAGCGCATGGGCCGCATTCATCGCTACGGCCAGAAGCGCGACCGCGTCGCCATCCTCAACCTGGTGGCGGGCGCGACCCGCGAGGGTCGGGTCGTCAAGACCCTGCTCGACAAGCTGGAGGAGATCCGCCGCGAGCTCGGCTCGGACAAGGTCTTCGACGTGGTCGGGCGGATGTTCGAGGACGTCTCGCTGGCCGACTATGTGCGCCGCGCGGTGGACTCGGACGAGACCGCCGATCGCGAGGCGATGGCGGTCGCCGGCAAACTCACCGCCGAGCAGATCCGGGCGCTCGCCGCGCGCGAGGAAAGCCTCTACGGCCGCGGCGGTGAGATCGCCGCCGAGCTGCCGCGCCTGCTCGAAGCACTCGCCATCGAGGAACTGCGCCGCCTGTTGCCCGGTTATGTGCGCCGCTATCTGGAGCACGCGGCACCCCTGATCGGCGTCGACCTGGTCGGTGACCTGGAGGCCGACTTCATGCTGCGGACGCGGCGCCGCGGCGTGCTCGAACGGCTGTTGCCGGTACTCGACAGCTACCCGGCCGCCGCGCGCAATCGCTTCAGCGTCTACCCGACCGCCGACGAGCACGAGGCCATCTACCTGCACCCCGGCGAGCCGGTCTTCGAGCGCCTGACCGCGCTCGCCGCCGAACAAGCGAGCGTGGCGGGCCGCCGCGGGGCCATCTTCACCGACGCGGGAAGCGATGCCCCCTATCTGTTCCATGTCGCCCGGCTGTCCGTGGTGCGCGCGGCCGATCCCGGCGTCCCGGGCTTGGGCCGCGCCGAGGTCATCGAGCAGCGTCTGGTCGGCATCAAGCAGTTCGCCGACAACCGCTGTGAGGAGGCGCCAGTCGAGCAGTTGCTGCTGCTGCGGCCGGGCCGCAAGCAGGCCCCGACCAGCGTCGCCTTCCTGGTCCACAGCGACACCTGGCGCCTGGCCGCCGCGCAGTACCTGCAGACCGACGTCCTCCGGCGGCTGGCACAGGTGCAGGAACTTGCCGCCCAGGCGCGCCTGGGCGAAACCGAAACGCTGCTCGGCCTCGCCTACGACTACCAGGAATTGGAACTGGCGGTCGCCCGCAAGGAGTACACCCGGAAGGCCCGCGCCGGCGACCGCAAGGCCGAGCCCGAAGTCGAGCGTATCCGCGCCCAGCAAGGTGCGCTCAAGGAGCGCCGCCGGCAGACCCTCACCCAGGCCCGGCGCGAGGTTGCACTGATCCAACCCGGCACGGTGGAGATCCTCGCCACCGCCTTGGTACAGCCGTCGCAGGACCCCGCGGACATCCTGGCGCGGGACCTCGCAGTCGAGCGCATCGCCATCGAGATCGTCACCGCCGCCGAAGCCGCACAGGGCGCCGACGTGTGCGATGTCTCGACGCCCTCGAAGGCGCGCCTGGCGGGCCTGACCGATTACCCCGGTTTCGATCTGCTCTCCAGGCGGCCGGGTAATGAACGCGGCATTGAGGTGAAGGGGCGCGTCGGCACCGGCGCGATCGAATTGACCGAAAACGAATGGGCGAAGGCGTGCAACCTACGCGGGCGCTACTGGTTGTATGTCGTCTTCGACTGCGGCACGCCGCAGCCGCGGCTGTTGCGGGTTCAGGACCCGTTTCAGAAACTCATCGCCAACGCCAAGGGCACCGTGCTGATCGGCTATGCCGACATCGCCCGCTGGGCCCAGACCGACTGACAGTTGCGAACCCCGAGGACCACGTGGAAGACCTGAACACCCTCTTGTGCGAGATCGACCGGCTCAAAGGCCGTCTCGACGCCCTGCGCCCCCTCGACAACCCCTCCATCCTGCATGCCCTGGACCTGGAGTACACCTACGAGAGCAACCGCATCGAGGGCAACACCCTGACCCTGCGCGAGACCGAACTGGTCATCGACCGGGGGCTCACGGTCGGCGGTAAGTCAATGCGTGAGCACCTGGAGGCGATCAACCACCACGAGGCCACCCTGCTCCTCGCGGACCTGGTCCGGGAGCGCCGGCCGCTCACCGAGTCACTGATCAGGCAGTTGCACGGGTTGATCCTGCACGCGATCGACCGCGAGCACGCGGGGACCTATCGCCGCGTCCCGGTCATGATCGCCGGCAGCCGTCACGTCCCGCCCCAGCCCTGGGCCGTTCCCGTCCAGATGGAGCAATGCCTCGCCTGGTACGGCGGCGAGGGTCAGCGGCTGCACCCGGTCGTCCTCGCCGCGGAGCTGCACGAGCGCATCGCCACCATCCACCCCTTCATCGACGGGAATGGCCGCACGGCACGGCTCGTGATGAACCTGATCCTGCTCTCCGCCGGCTACCCCATCGCCATCGTGCCGGGCGACACCGACAGCCGGCGGGCCTATTACGACGCACTGGAGAAGGCCAACCTGGACGGCGACAAGTCCGACTTTCACCGTTTCATCGCCGGCCAGGTGCGGGCGATGGCCCAGCGCCTCGTCGCGATTGCCGGGGGACCGCAATGACCGACCAGAACCCGATCGAGATCACCCACGCCCGGAAGAGATTGCCGCCATGCTGAATCGCATCCACATCCGCGGATACAAATCGCTGCGGGATGTCACCGTGCAACTCAAACCGTTGTCGGTACTGTTCGGTCCGAACGCCGCCGGCAAGAGCAATTTTCTCGACGCGTTGCAACTGCTGTCGAAGATCGTCTCCAGTCGGACGCTGAAAGAGGCGTTCGAGCCGCCCTACCGCGGAAAGCCGCTGGAGTCCTTCAGTTTCGATGTGGACGGCATCAAAGGGCTCTTGGCGCGTGACGCGCTGTCTTTCTTGATCGAGGTGGATTTCACGCTGTCCGATGCCGTGGTCGAGGCAGTCAGCTTGCAGGCGCGCCAATATCGGACAGGCATCAAACAGCGCGTGCAAGATCTGGGTTTCGGTGATACGGAGGCCGGGGAGCCCGAACCGGAGAAGAGCCAGGCGCCAGTGTTTGAGCGCCGTCTCCGTTATCGGGTTGAAATCGAGATGCAGCCCCGCTCCGGCATCCTGCGCGTCGCCGACGAGTATCTCGCGGCGCTCGACCACAGCGGAGAACCTGCAACGGGGTGCGAACCATTCCTCTCATGTCGGGGCGAGCAATTGTTCCGCGTAATGGAGGGATTAGCCGCGGGTGCCGAAGTGGTTTCAAACCGCTACCTGGACCACAGCATGCTTTCGGAACACTTGGGCGCCGACTCGTCTCCACACGCCCTCGCAGCGCGTATGGAGCTCGGCAGTTGGCTGTTCTTTTATTTCGAGCCCCGCGAGCGCATGCGCGCGGCCAACCCGGTCAAAGAGGTCCGCCACATCGGCCTGATGGGCGAGGAACTGCCTGCCTATCTCAATACCTTGCGGGCCTTGGAGCCGCGGCAATTCGCCGCGGTCGAGAAGGCGCTCAAGACCATCCTGCCGCAGATCGACGGCATCGACGTCGGTGTCAGCGACTTGGGCGAGGTGGAATTGCGGTTGCGCGAGAACGGCATCCTGGTACCGGCGCGTGTGCTGTCCGAGGGCACGCTGCGCATCCTCGGCATGCTCGCCCTCACCGGCGCCCGGGAACCGCCGGCGCTGATCGGATTCGAAGAGCCCGAGAACGGCATTCACCCCCGCCGCATTCAATTGATCGCGGAGTTGCTGAAGACGCGCGCGGCCATCGGCAATACGCAGTACATCGTCACCACCCACTCGCCGATCCTACCCGACCTGATGGCGGACACCGCGCTCTACATCACGCGCAAGACCAACGCAGGTACCCAAATCGAACCGTTCTCGACCTGGGGTCCACTGGCCCGCCGCGGACACATCGATGATGCGCTGATGGATGGAGAGGACGCGGGGCTGTCGGTCTCGGAGCGACTGTTGCGGGGAGATTTCGATGACTGAGGCGCCGCCGCGGCGCATCGCCGCCTTCGTCGAGGACTTTGCCCACCGGCAGGTCATTGGTCCCCTGATTCACCGGGTTGCGGTCGAGTGCGGTGCCGCGGTCGAACTGGACTGGCGCAATGCCCGCCGCGGCCACGGCCAGGTGGTACGCGAACTCAAGGACTATCTGCGGGACCTGACGCGCCAGGGCGGCCTGCCGGACCTGGTCGTGATCGGCACCGATGCCAACTGCAAGGGATTCGTCGAGCGCAGACGGGAGCTACCGATCCAGGATTGCCCGGTGCCCGCCGTGCTTGCGATCCCCGACCCGCACATCGAACGCTGGCTCCTCCTCGACGGCGCGGCCTTCAAGGCCGCACTGGGCCAGGGCTGCCGGGCGCCCGACCGCAAGTGCGCGCGCGACCGCTACAAGGAAGCCCTGATGCGGGCCGTGCTGGATGCCGGCATCACGCCAAGTCTCGGCGGCATCGAATTCGCCGAGGACATCGTTGGCGCGATGGACCTGGAGCGTGCAGCCCGCGACGATGCCTCCCTGAAACACTTCCTCGACGGCCTGCGCGCGGCCCTGCAGAGCCTCTGACAATGACTAACAAACGACTGATCGAAGTCGCCTTTCCCTTGCGCGAGACGTCACTCGACTCGGTGCATGAGAAGAACGTCCGCCACGGGCACATCTCCACACTGCACATCTGGCCGGCGCGTCGGCCGCTGGCTGCCTGCCGCGCGGCGCTGATCGCCACCCTGCTGCCGGACCCCGGCGACGATGAGGCGCGCAAGGCGCTGCTGAAGCGACTCGGCGGCACGCTGCGTCAGACCACGAAGAAGAAGACGATGCCGAACGGCCGCGTCGAGGACATCGAGGCGTGGGAGACCGAGGGCGGCGTGTTGCACTGGGGGCGCGAGTCCGGGCCGGACATGGACTGGTTCCGCGCGGAGATCCGCAAGGCTTATGGCGGGCGGGCGCCGCGCGTGCTCGATCCCTTTGCCGGCGGCGGGGCCATTCCATTGGAGGCGATGCGGCTCGGCTGTGAGGTGACCGCCGCGGACATCAACCCGGTGGCCTGGTTCATCCTCAAGTGCACCTTGGAGTACCCGCAGCGGCTCGCCGGGCAGACCCGGCGGCTGCCGGACTTCGCGCTTGCTGACCCGGCGTTCATGGCCGCCTATCTGAAGGCGCGGGGCCTGACGCCTGGTGAGGTCAAGCGCCAGGTGCGCGCGCTGACCGCCTCCGGCGCCGCCCGCGGCGCGGGGCTCGCGGGCGTCGCGCGCGGCGAGAACCTGTCGCTGTTCCTGGACCCTGAACTCGACCCGACACTGCTTGATGCCGATCTCGCCTGGCATGTGCGCGCTTGGGGCCAGTGGGTGCTGAAGGAGGCGCGCCGCGACCTTGCCCGCTTCTATCCGACCTACGCCGAATACTGCGCGCTCAAGCCTTATCGCGTCGTGCCGCTGGACTGCGACGAACCGCTGCGGCTGGTGCCGCTCAACGATGCCGGGGAACCGCAGATCGACCTGCTCAACACCGGCTTCGCCGCCGACTACCTGGACAACCCCGCCAATCCGCGCTGGGTCGCCAAGCCGACCGTCGCCTATCTCTGGGCGCGCACGGTGCGGTGTAAGTCCTGCCGGGCTACCCTGCCGTTGCTCAAGACCCGCTGGCTGGCGAAGAAGGACAACAAGCGCGTGCTGTTGACGATGCGCCCGAACGACGACCGCACCGGGGTTGTCTTCGGCATCAATGCCAGGCTTGCCGAGCAGAGCGGCAACGCGGCGCAGCGGCGCGAGCACGACAAGCGCATCGGTGCCGGCACCATGAGCCGGGCCGGGGCTCAGTGTCCGTGCTGCCCGACCATCATGACGATGCAGGACCTGCGCCTAGAAGGCCGTGCGGAGCGGCTCGGTGCGGTGATGACCGCCGTGGTCGTGGATGGACCCGCGGGTAAGGAGTATCGGTTGCCGACGGGGCATGAAATCGAGATGGCGGCAGCGGCCGAGGCGCAGCTGGAGACGGTCTTTGCCCAAATCCCGTTTGGGTTGCCGACCGAACCAACGCCGAAGGGGGGAAACGGCGCGGCGAGGGCGTTTTCCGTTGACGGGTACGGGTTCGACCGCTGGTTCAAGCTGTTTTCGCCGCGTCAATTGGTGGCTTTGGGCACGTTAGTCGGCGCGGTGCGCGATGTCGCGGATAGATTGCAGGACGATGATTTCGAGCTTGATTGGACTGAGGCGATTGTTGCCGCATTAGCGTTGGGGATTGACCGCACGGCAGATCGCGGAAGCAGCATATGCCGCCCTGACCCATCACCCACGCAGAGCGGGATCATGAATACGTTTTCTCGTTTTGCTCTGCCTATTACGTGGGATTTCGCTGAGGGTGCGCCGCTTCTAGAGGGAAGCGGGAGTTTCCTACATTCGCTCGAATGGATCAGTCTTTATCTTGAGCACATAAAATGTCATTCTCCAGTTCCGGAAATTTGCTGTAAGAGTGCAGTCTCGAACACTTTCCAGGGATACGATGTAGTATTAACCGACCCACCCTATTACGACGCGATACCGTATTCCGACCTAATGGATTTCTTTTATGTTTGGTTGAGGCGAACACTTCATGGAATGACTGCGGAAGTTGATGCAGCATTTGCGCAACCTTTGTCACCAAAGTGGAACCACACCGGTAACGATGGTGAGCTTATCGATGACGCCACACGCTTCAACGACGACAAGGCCGCATCGAAGAAGAATTACGAGGACGGCATGGCGCGATCCTTCGCCGCCTGTCATCGGGCATTGAAGTCGGATGGACGACTGGTCGTCGTCTTCGCGCACAAACACCCGGACGCCTGGGAAACCCTGGTCGCCGCGATCATCAAGGCCGGCTTTGTCGTCGATGGCAGTTGGCCGATCCAAACCGAGCGCGAGGCGCGGACGCGCTCCTTATCTTCCGCGGCCCTGTCCTCTTCCGTCTGGCTCGTCTGCCGCAAGCGCGACCCGGCCGCGCGCCCCGGGTGGGATGCGGCGGTGCTCAAGGAGATGGAGGCGAATATCGTTCTGCGGCTGCGCGACTTCTGGGACGCCGGCATCCGCGGGCCCGACTTCGTGTGGGCGGCGACCGGGCCGGCGCTCGAAGCCTACAGCCGTTATCCGGTGGTAAAGAAGGCCGCGGCGACCGGCGGCCTGATGGAGGTCAGCGACTTCCTGGGCCATGTCCGGCGCATGGTGGTGGACTTCGTGGTCGGGCGGGTGCTGACCCACGGCGCGGGGGCGCCCGCGGTCGGCGAGCATCCGCTCGATGACATCACGACCTACTACCTGCTGCACCGCAGCGACTTCGGTCTGAAGGAGGCGCCGGCCGGGCCCTGCATCCTCTACGCGGTCTCATGCGGGCTCTCCGAGCGGGAACTGGTGGACCAATGCGGCCTGTTGGCGCGCGGCAAGTCAGGCGGGGCCGCCGATGCCGAGGACGAAGCAGACGACGACGAACCGACGGACACCGGGGGCGGCGGCGGCAAGCTGAAGTTGAAGCCGTGGAAGGCGCGCACCCAGCGGGGGTTGGGTGAGGAGCCGCTGCGCGGCCGGGCCATCCCGCTGATCGACCATGTGCATCGGCTGCTGCAGCTGTGGGACGCGGCCGACGTGGTGAAGGTGAACGCCCACCTCGACGGCCACGGGCTGCGGCGCAGTCCGTTGTTCGCGCAGTTGCTCCAGGCCTTGATCGAGCAGAGCCGCGCCGAGGGGGTCGCGGACGAGTGCGCGGCCCTGGAGCGCCTGGCCAATCACCTGAAGGGCCACAGCGGCACGGCGCAAGGGGCCTTGCCGCTGGAGGACTGACCGATTTATCCAGAAAGCGCAGTTCTCGGTCTGGCTCCCACGCTCCTGCGTGGGAGCACGTGCGGGCGCTCCGCGTCCAGTGCCCAGACCGGACGCGGAGCGCCCGCACGGCATTCCCACGCTGGAGCGTGGGAACGAGAGGCGAGGTGGCCTCGATCATGGTTCCGGCCACAACCGGCAGGGCGTCCGCAAAGACTTGTTCTCTCACGGAGACACGAAGGCACGGAGAAGAAAGGAAAGCCTTCGTGTCTTTGTGTCTTTGTGAGAGCAATTGCCGGATTTAGGATTTAAGTTGTCTGGGGGATAACATGGCAAAAACGACGACGCACGCCTGGCACCAGGTGATGGCGCTCCGCGCCGAGATCACCAGCGCCGAACTGTCGCAGAAACAGTTCGCCGCCGATCTGCACGACGTGATGCTGGGGGACAACCCCGGCATCTATCACGATCCGCAGGAGTTCTTCGCGCTCACCTATCCGACCGCGCGACTGCGCGATCTGGTGCGCGATGTCCTTTGGCGGCTCGCCGGCAAGTCCGAGAAGGCGGTCCGGCAGTTGTACCTGACCTTCGGCGGCGGCAAGACGCACTCGTTGGTGACCCTGGTCCATTTGGTGCGGGACCCCGAGTCCCTGCCCGACATCCCGTCGGTGCAGCAGTTTCGCAGCCATTGCGGGCTCCCTGAGGGACTGCCGCGGGCGCGGGTGGCGGCGGTGGTGTTCGACCATCTCGATGCGGAACAGGGCATGGAGGTGTGCGCGCCGGACGGCAGTCGGCGCCGTCTGCTGATGCCGTGGAGCGTGCTCGCCTGGCAATTGGCCGGCGAAGCAGGGCTCAAGGCGCTGAAGGCGGACGGCAGCGAGCGGGTGAGCCCGCCCGCGACCAACGTGATGACCCAATTGCTGGAGCTGGCCCGCACCGAGATCCCGGCGGTGCTGATCCTGTTCGACGAGGTGCTGTGGTTCGCCCGCACCATGGTGGACAAGGACCCGGCCTGGACCGGGCGACTGAAGGATTTCCTGCACAGTCTGACCCAGGCCGTCGCCAAGGTGCCGCAGTGCGCCCTGGTGGTGTCGCTCTTGGCCTCGGACACCAACAAGATGGACGCGCTCGGCCGGCAAATCAGCAAGGAACTCTTCGACGAGGTCAAGCGCGTCGCGGACGAGGGCGTGCGGCCGGTGGAGAGCCACGACGTGCCGGAGATCCTGCGCCGGCGACTGTTCACGCTGGCGAGCTACCAGGATCGCTCGGCCTGGCCGTCCCAGGTCTATGCGGCACTCAACAGCCTCGAGGCCGTCGATGCCCAAACCAAGCAGCACCGCTCGACCGAAGAGCAGCGTTATCTCGCAACCTACCCCTTTCATCCGGATCTGCTGGAGGCGCTCTACGGTAAATGGACCCAGTTGGAAGGCTTCCAGCAAACCCGCGGCATCTTGAAGACCCTGGCCTCGGCGTTGCGCGATGCGGCGGCCTGGGACAATCAGCCGCTCATCGGTGCACAGGTCTTCCTGGGCGCCGTCGGGGCCGAGGGGTTGAGCACCGCGGCGAACGAACTCGCCAACATCGCCCAGGTAGAGCAGTACGACGGTCGCAAACAGAACTGGCCATACATCCTCAGCGCGGAGTTGGCGCACGCGGCCAAGGCACAGGAGGGACTACTGGGGGTGGCGGGACGCGAGATCGAGCAGGCGGTGATGGCGACCTTCCTGCATTCCCAGCCGATCGGCCAGCAGGCGAAGACGCGCGACCTGAAGCTCCTGGTCGGTATCGCTCAACCCGACCCGATCAATCTCGATAAGGGGCTCGCCGCCTGGGCCGACAACTCCTGGTACCTGGACGACCTCTTCACCGGCGAGCGCGAGGGCGGGTTGCCCAAGGTCTGGCGCTTGGGCTCCAAGCCGAATCTGAAGCAGATGCACGCGGCGGCGCGGGCCGGCGTCAGCGACTCCCTGGTGGACGTGGTGCTGGAGAAGACGATCCAGGACGCTGCCAAGCTCACGGACGGGGCGCGCGCGGCCGGGGCGAAGGTGCACAAGCTGCCCGCGAAGCCCGCCGACATCGACGACGACGGGCTGTTTCACTACGCCGTGCTGGGTCCGGCGGCGGCGTCGGATGCCGGTAAGCCGAGCGCCTATGCGCGGCGCTTCCTCGACGCGACCACCGGGCCGGACAAGCCGCGCGCACAGAACCGCAATGCGGTCGTGCTCGCGGTACCGGCGCGCGACGCCTTGGCGGCGGCCCGCGACAAGGTGCGCGATCTGTTCGGCTGGGAGGAGGTGCAGCGCCTGCTCAAGGAGCGCGATGATCTCGACACCGTCACCATGACGCGGCTTGGCGCCAACCTCAAGAGCGCGCGCGCCGAGGTGGTCTCGGCGGTGGTGCTGGCGTACTGCATTGCGGTGACGGTGACCGACACCAACACCGTCGCCGCCTACCGCATCAACGTCGATAACGAACCGCTGTTCATCAAGTTGCTCGCTGACAAGCGGCTGCGGATCGAGACCAGCGCCGTCAACGCCGAGGCGCTGCTACCTGGTGGACCCTACGACCTGTGGGCCGCCGGCGATACGGCGCGCTTCGTCAAGGACCTGGTCGGCGCCTTCGCAGCCACGGCGAGCCTGCCCAAGATGCTCAACCGCGAGGCGATCCTGGAGACGCTGCTCCAGGGCTGCGCGGCCGGGCAGTTCGTCTTGCGCATCACCCGTGCGGACCACTCGCAGCGCACCTTCTGGCGGGCGCGACCGGATGCGACCGCGACCGCGGAGCCGACGCTCGAAGTGGTACTGCCGGAGGCGGCGCTCCTGACCGACCTCGACCCGGCCACGCTGGCGCCCAAGGCCCTGCCCGGGCTCTGGGACAGCAATGAAGTCCCCTGGCAGACCTTGACCGATTACTTCTCCGGCACGCATCTGGTCAGTGAAGACAAGGGGGGTTGGACCGAGAGTCTGCTTATACCGGCCGCCGCGCCGGACGCACTCAAGGTGGCCGTCGCGGCGGCGGTGAAGAAGGGCACGGTCTGGCTCATCAACGGCACCGCGAGCCTGCTTGAAGAGGAGGTGCCGGCCGGCTTTGTCAACGAGCACGCGCTGTTGCTGCCTCCGCCGGCACCCCTGGCCGCTGCCGACCTGCTGCCTGAACGCCTCCCCGCGGCCTGGAGCGGCACCGAGGCGAGCGCCGACCACCTCCGCACCGCGCTGTCGGCCGACCCGGGCAAGGCGCTGCCGTGGATCACCGTCCGCCGGGCACTCGATCAGGGATTCAAGCTGGGGCTCTTCGAGCGGACCCTCGACTCCGGCCCCTGGCCCTGTGATCTGGGCGGTGCCGCGGCGGTGCGGCTGCGCTTCGTGCAAGGCATCAAGGACCTGGCCGCGGCGGGCGGCCAAGGCGCGACGGGCGGCCCCGGTTCGGCCAAGACCGCAACGGCCGCGCTGGACGCCCACGGTCTGGTGGACCTCGCGGACGCCATCGACGAGGTGCTCGCCGCCGCCGTCGGTCATGATCTGCAATGGCGTGTCACTGTGTCACTGGACCGCGACGGCGGGGCGTCCGATCAGGCCATCATGGGAATCAATGCGGTGTTGGAGAAGGTGAAGCAGGGCTGGGTGTTGCAGTAGGACGTTGAAGCCGTAAAGAGGCCGTACCATCAGCCCAACACCAACTTGCGCCCGAACGGCGCCGCGACATCCTGGTAGGCGACCGGCACGGCCCAGATGACGGGCCAGGCGGGGCGCCAGTCGGCCGGCCCCTGCAGGTCGGTGAGGAAGAGACCGAGATCCGGTCGGTGGCGGTCGGCCTCGCGCAGCAGGGGGGTGAAGTCAGTCCCGCCGCCGCCGTTGAAGACGATCTCGCGCAGGTTGGAGCGGCCGGGCTCGAAGGTCTGCACCGCGGTGACCCGCTCATCGCCGATGATGACGATGATGCGCGCCTCCAGGCGGCGGCTGGCGGCCTCGACCTCCTGGGCGAAGCGGTCCAGGAGCGGGTCCTCGATGGAGCCGGAGCAGTCCACCATCACCACCAGCCGGGCGACCGCCCGGGCGGCGGTGCGGCCGGGTTCCCAGGGCAGGCGCCCATGGGCGCCGACGCGGCCCTTGTTGGCCTGATAGGAGCGCGCCGGGCGCGACCAGGAGAGCCCGGGTTGCAGCGAGAGTCCGCGGGTCAGGTGGGTGCGCAGCAGGTGCTCCCAGGGGGTGCGGACCCGCGGCAGGTCGGCCAGCAGGGTGCGCAGCAGGGAGAATTGACCGTCGCCGGTGTGGGCGCGCAGCAGGCGCTCGCCCCAGGCGCGGGCCTGCTCCGGGGCGTCCTCGGGGTGGTCCTCGTCCGGGCCGGGCCACAGGTCATCCAGCACGTCGCCGCCCAGCCGCCTGACGAGCGCGGCGCGCGGACCGTCGGGGCGCCAGGTCCCGGCGCTTGCCCCGTCCTCTTGCGCGTCGCCGGCCTGCTCCCTGGTGCTCCCCTGCGCGCCCTCCCGGCGGGCACTGGCGCCGCGGCGCCCCAGGGCCGGGACGCTCGGTCTCCGGTCGTCGATGGCGCGGTAGAGCCGCTCCAGGTCCCATGCGAGCAGGGCCTGCTCCGGGGTCTCGCGCCGGTTCAAGGCCTCGAGCAGGACCTGTTCGAGCGTGACGGCCGACGCGGGCAGTTCCAGCCAGGTCAGGTGACCCAGGGCACTGTTGACGATGGCGTCGGCACAGCGGTTGAAGAGTTGCAGGTCGACATCCCCCAGCACGCCGCGCAGGGCCGCGTAGCGCGGGCGGTGGCGCAGGGCGACGTGCAGGACCTCATGGGCGACCAGGGCGGTCTGCGCCGGCAGCGACAGCGACGCGAACCCGGGGCCGTAGAAGATGGTGCAGCCGTCGTTGGCGGCGGTCACCGCGGCAGGGGCCTCGCACAGGTCGCGATGCTTGATCCAAAGGGCCAGCCCGCCGCTGGAGGGGGCGTATTCGACCAGCCGCTGGATGGCGCGGGTGCCGCGGTGGGTGTGGACAATCGTCATTAAACCAGCCCATCCGCCTTGCGCTGCTCGACATAGCGCCGATAGGGGTCGCTGGCGTAGATCGCCGACTCCAGGCCGCTCTCCAGGGCGCGCTGGAACAGCAGTTCCATGGCGAGCGTCTGGGCCTCGCGGATGGGCAGCGGGGTCTGGCCCCGGGCGTCCGGCAGTTGCTCGATGATCGCAAGTGCCCGCGCCAGGCTCACCTCATCGCGACTGGCGGCGAGCAGGCCGTAGAGCATGCCGTAGAGCCCGTCGAGACTCGTGGGGAGCAGGGCCGCAGTCGGGGCGCCGGGGGCGGCGGCCAGCAGGCGCAGCACATCGACCCCGGCCTGGATCTCCTTGAGCACGCCGAAGAACTCGGCCGCGTTGGCGGCGCCGATCCGGCCCTGCACGAAGACCCGCTTGGCGGGCTCCGAGAGGCGCGACTGCAAGACGTTGGAGATGTCCTCCCAGCCCCGGGGGCTCGCGCCCACCAGGTGGTCGCCCGCGAGCTGCGCCGCCGTGTCGTCCAGCTTGTCCGGGCGCACCTTGAGGTAGGCCAGCACCTCCGGGGCGAAGCCCATG
>Ga0247840_10002387_pt1 | contig 33505 bp, 26 predicted proteins | sample LaCruzMarch2015__FD_192404 | JGI IMG/M metagenome (GOLD analysis project Ga0247840, IMG submission 192404) | Freshwater microbial communities from meromictic Lake La Cruz, Castile-La Mancha, Spain - LaCruzMarch2015_17m | ecosystem: Environmental > Aquatic > Freshwater > Lake | place: Spain...
TCCCCATAGCGCCCGCTGCACCGGCGGCGCCAAACGTCTCGCGGGTTCCTTCCCTGGAGGCTTCCAGACGACGGCCCCCGTGCGTCCAGCGAGGTCCCGCGGGCAGTCGTCTGGAACCCTTCACAAATTCGGATCTGCACAGGTGGATTGGCCGCCCAATTTTTAGCCGGTTTGGTGTCCTCCTTGGCGTCGCGGTGGCTTACGAAACGCTGCCGGACGCACGTCACCTCGCGTTCGTCGCTGCGGCGCGGTGGGGCTGCGTTTCTGGCACGGACTTCAACGGTTTAGAAAGGAGTGTTGGGGCATGATGGCGGTTGGACAGTCCCGATAGCTGAGAAGCAAACCATTTCATGACGACGGTCAACGGCATTGAACAGGGCCTTGGCGCTTGGAACGATCGGCGATCGCGGGGCGGCGGAGGGCTGCGCCGACAGGATCGCCATGTCTTGGTTTGGTACGCGCGGGGCGCTGTCGTGTGTGTAATCGCCGCGTGGATGATCGCCGGCGCTTATCTTGTGCTGACGCCCGTCAAGTATGCGAGCCGGTTTACGTTGATCCTGCCGGGTTCGGCGCAAAGTGCCACGATGCAACTCGATACCATTGGGCAGGCAACCTCGACGGCCAACTCGCCGTTCAGTTCGGTGTCGCTGTCGCCCAAGGTCGTTTACAAAGAGATTGCCGACAGCGATCAGGTGCGGATTGCAGCTGCGACATCGGCGGGGCTGACGTATGCCCAGTTCGGGCGGCCGCGCATCAAACTCATAGATGAAACAGGGTTGATGCAGTTCGAGGTGTTTGCGCCCACTCCCGACCTCGCGCACAAGAAGGCCAGTGCGCTGATTGCGGCGCTCAATTCCCAACTCGATGTGTTGCGCCAGGACGAGCTTGAAAAGCGGTCAGCGGCGATCACGCTGAACCTCAAGGGCTACAAGGATGCGGTTCACGCCGCGCGGCAGAACATCACGGATATTCAAACGGCGAGCGGCCTTGTTTCGGTCAGCCAGTTCAACGAAGCGGTCGCCAATCTGGGATCGACGCGGCGTAAGCTCACCGATTTGATCGGTGAGCAGGGGCGGGTGCGTGAGGAGCAGGCGCGGCTGATCGAGCGGATGGGGATCGGTAGCGCCAACGCCAGCCTCGCCTTGCTGATGGCAGGTGACACAGCGCTCGCCAAGATCGTGACGGATTATGCCGACGCCAACAGCCTGTATGAGGCGGAAACGCAACGCCTCGGGCCGATGCACCCGACGTTGATCAACGCCGACAAGAAGCGGGGGGCAGCGCTTGCGCAGTTAACGCAGCGGATGGTTCAGCTTGGGGTTTCTGGCGACGTGGAAAACCGCTCGCTCGTGTTGATGACCAACGTGTCGAAACAGGCGGAACTGTTGCAGCAGATGGTGCGCAACGAGGCCCTCATCGACGGCAAGTCGAAGGAAATTGAAACGCTAACGATCGAGCAGGATCGTCTTGAAGACGAAATCAAGCGGCTCAGTTCGGCTGCCGCCAAACTCGAAGATCTCAAGAAAGATCACATTCTAGCCGAGGCTGTTTATTCGTCGGCGCTGGCTCGCGTCGATACGTCGAAGTCGGATATCTACGGCGCATACCCGATCCTCCAGGTTCTGGCCCAACCCAACATTCCCGAGGGGCATGAACAGCCGCGTCGGCTCTATGCTCTTGCGGGCGGCATGGCTGGCACGGTGTTCTTCCTCATTGCCTGGGGGCTTGCATGGCTGCAACATCAGCAAATGACAAAACGCCGGAAGAAGCCGTCGTCCATTGGATGATCGTTTCGACGTGGGCTTTGTGGCTCATCGGCGGACTCTACCACGCGTTCCCGATTCTGGCGTGGGTTCTGGCGTTGTGGGGGGCTGCGCGTCGGCTGGGGCTGACCTCGCACGATCCGGCCGCCATGAAGCCGGTACCTCTGGGCGTGTGGGTGTGGATTGCCGGGATGGCGATGATGGCGGTGGCCCTTGTCGTGGGTCATCTCAATTTCGACTTTTCAGGGATTGAGATCGCTAAGTCGCTGTTTGGGTGGGCGAAGGGTTGGCTGTTGTTTGCGCTGCTGCCGTGGGCTGGCGCGACACTCCGGATCAGGCCACAGGTGCTGATCCGGGCGATGAATATCCTGTCGGCACAGACGCTGGTGTTGATCCCGGTTTTCGTGGCCGCCAGCATGACCGGGGTGCCGCCGGTGCTTTATACCTCGCCGCTGTTTTACGCAGGGGGAGCCAGCGCTGCATTCTTTGAAGTCGGGACGCATTGGGTCGATCCCGGTTCGACCGACATCCGCTTCCGGTTCTATGCGCCTTGGGGGCCGGCGGCTGCCCTTGTAGCGCAGGTGGCGCTGGTGATGGGGCTGTTTGACCGGGATTGGCGCTGGCGGATCGTGGCTGTCGCGTGCGCGGTGCTGGTGTGCTTTTTGGCCAAGTCGCGGCTGTCGCTGGTGGCCATTCCAGTTCTGATCATGGCCATCCCGGCCTTGTCGCAGCTGTACCGGCCATTGATCGTGGGGGCGACGGGGGTGGCTGCGATCGGGCTTGCGCTATCGTTCAATGCGCTGCTGGGTATTGTCGACACGGCGGTTACGAATTTCAATGCGGCGCGGGCGGATTCAAGCCGGGTGCGGGCGACATTGCAGCGGATTGCGCAGCACCGATGGTGGAACGAGGCGCCGCTGTTTGGGCACGGGGCCGTTGAACGGGGGCCGCACCTGACCGAGTTCATGCCGATCGGTTCGCACCACACGTGGAATGGGCTGCTGTTCGTCAAGGGCGGGCTGGGCTTTGGCGCGCTTGCGGTGCCGATGGCCTGGACGTTTGTGGAGATGTTGCTCAAGGCGCAGCGGGACCGGACCGCGCGCGCGGCCCTCGGGGTCATCATCGTGCTGTTTATCAATTCGTTTGGTGAGAACCTCGAAATCCTGTGTTACCTGACGTGGCCGGGGCTGATGCTGCTGGGCGTTGCGATGAACCGCCGCCGCGTTGGGTTGTGGTCGCCGACGTTGGGGACACAGCGCTGACCGCGCCATTCATTGAAGCGAACGAAATTGCATGACACAGCGGCTGGTATTCGTCGTCACGGAAGACTGGGCGTTCTGGCGGCATCGGTGGCCTATGGCGCGGGCAGCGCTTGAGGCGGGGTTTGAGGTTCATCTTATCACTAAACCCGGCGAGCGGGTGGCGGCCATCGAGCGGGAGGGCGTTCGGGTTCATGGGGTCGATATGAAGCGCGGCAGTCTCTCGCCGCTCGATATCCTGGCACCGGTCCAGAAAATCCGCACCATGCTGCAGTCGATCAAGCCAGACATCATTCACAACGTTGCACTAAAGCCGGTGGTGATGGGAACGGCTGCCGCTGTCGGGATGGGCGTGCCGGTTGTGAACTCCATCAACGGGTTGGGGTCGTCGTTCATGGCGTCGAGCGCGCGCGAACGTGCGGTCCGGATGGCGCTGAGCGGGGCATTGCGTGCGCTGCATCTGCACGGGAAAACGCGGATCATCGTTCAAAACAGCGACGATCAGGCCATGATCAAGGGGCTGGGGATCGCGGCGGACAAGATCGTGCTGATTGCGGGGTCGGGGGTCGATTGCGACGTGTTGGTGCCGATGGCGGCCCCGGCACCCGGCGTGGTGCGCGTCGCCTTTGTCGGGCGGATGCTCAAGGACAAGGGCCTTCGAAGTTTGATCCGGGCGCTGCGGTTATTGCGTGCGCGCGGGTCGAGCGTTGAATTGCTGCTGGCGGGTGAGCCCGATCTGGAGAACCCATCCTCTATTTCGCTGGACGAGTTCGAGGACTGGGGCCAGGAGCCGGGCGTTACGTGTATGGGGCATGTCGAGGATATCGCGGACGTCTGGCGGCGGGCGCATATCGCGGTGTTGACGTCGCGCGGCGGGGAGGGGTTGCCGAAATGTCTGCTCGAAGCGGCTTCGTGCGGCCGGCCGCTGATCGCCAGCGATATTGGCGGCAGCCGGGATATCTGCGTCGATGGCGAGACGGGACTGATGGTGCCGGTGGGCGATGATGAGGCGCTGGCGGCGGCGATCGAACGATTGGCTGGCGATGTGGGGCTGCGGGCACGGATGGGGGCTGCGGCGCGTGCGCTCGTTGAAGCGCGGTTTTCGTCGCAGATCATCGGGGCGCAGACAGTCGGGGTGTATCGCTCACTGTTGGCGGCGTAGCGGCAGCAGTGCTGCCGGTGGGGCTCGCCCCACACCCCACAGGGGAGCGCAGCTCCCCTGACCCCTCAGTTTCTTGTGACTTTAAGTGCCTCTCGGCTTTGCTCGGGCGGTGGGGGCAGCGTTGGCTGGGTCGTCGGGCCAGACGTGGCGGGGATAGCGGCCCTTCATTTCGAGCTTCACGGCAGTCCATGAGCCAGACCAGAAGCCCGGCAAATCGCGCGTGATCTGGACTGGACGGTGGGCTGGCGATAGCAGGTGCAACGTGAGTGGGCGACGGCCACCGGCAATGGCTGGGTGGACTTTGAGGCCGAACAATTCCTGCACGCGGATTTGGACGCTGGGGGCCTGGGGGCCGTCATAGTCGATTGCGAAGCGGTTGCCGGTCGGGGCTTCGAACTGCATGGGGGCTTCGCGTTCGAGCACTTGTCGGACGTCCCAGGGGACGAGGGTGTCGAGGGCGGCGTTGAGGTCGTCTGCGCCGATGTCGTCGAGGCGGGATTTGCCGGTGAGATAGGGCTCTAGCCAATCATGGATTGACGAGGTGAGGGTGTCGTCCGACAGGTCGGGGAGGTTTGGCATTCCTGCGGCTGTCAGGAACGCGATGCGTTCGCGGAGCTGGGTTTGCGATTTGGTCCATGGCAAGGCCTGAAGGCCGAGTGTCGCGATGCCGGCGGCGAGTGCTGCGGCAACCTCTGGTCCCGGGGTGAGGGCAAGCGGGCGGGTTTCCAGCACGATCTGCTCGAGGCGGCGGACGTGGCGGGCACGGACGGCTCGGGCGGTTGGGTCGAAGGCCAATTCGGGGCCCTCGACAATGCGGGGGCCGGCTGCCAACTCAAACTGGGCTTGGGTCGCAGGGGCAGCAATCATGATGCGCGCGGCGGCCGCCGTGCCGGTCAACTCGGCCACGACGAGATAAGGGCTGCCAGCCATCGGGTCGCGGGGATCGATGATGGCACCGCGCCCGTTGGCGAGAAGGTATTGGCCGCGCTCGGGGCGGGCTTTGGCCAGACGGTCTGGGTAGGCCAGGGCCAAGAGTTCGGCTGTGGTGGCTGTTTGCGTCCCGACCGGACGAGAGGCGGCTTGGGCCGCGGTGGTGGCCCAGCCTTGGGCCAGGCGGCGCATGTCTTGGGCGCGGCGGCCACGGTCGCGGCGGAAGGCAGCGATTCGGACGGTGAGGTCGGTGTCGGTGCCGCCCAGGCCGCGCTCGACGAGGATGGCAGCGATTTCAGCGGCGTCATCAGCCGCGCCGCGGTCGGCTGCGCGCAAGATCATGGCGGCAAGGCGCGGTGGCAAGGGGAGCGCGCGAATGCGGCGGCCGAGCGCGGTGATCTGGCCGTCGGGGGACAGCGCGCCGAGCGTTGCCAGTTCGGTGCGGGCTGCCATCACGCCAGCCGCTGACGGTGGGTCGAGCCACGACAGCGACAGGGGGTTCACGGCACCCCATTCGGCGCAATCCAGCACGAGGCCCGACAGCCCGGCGGCCATGATTTCGGGGTCATTGTAGGGCAGGAGTGCCAAGTCTTGCGGGGCGTCCCAAAGCCGATAGCAGACGCCGGGTTGCGTGCGGCCTGCGCGGCCACGGCGCTGGTCGGCGGACGCGCGCGACACGCGGACGGTCTCCAGCCGGGTGACGCCGGCATCGGGCTCGTAGCGGGGCACGCGGGCAAGGCCGCTGTCGATGACGACGCGGACACCTTCGATGGTGAGCGAGGTTTCGGCAATCGAGGTTGCGAGGACGATTTTGCGGGTGCCGGGGTCGGCGGGGGTGACGGCCAAATCCTGGGCTGCGACGTCCATCGTGCCGAACAAAGGGGCGATGATAATTGTGGGGTCGGTGATGGTTTCTGACAGGCGTTCGGCGGTGCGCATGATCTCGCCTTGGCCGGGAAGGAAGGCCAGGATTGAGCCGGTTTCGTTGGCCAAGGCGCGGCGGATAGCGGCGGCGACCTGATCTTCCAGGCGGAGCTGAACGTCGCGACCGAGGTAGCGGGTTTCGACGGGAAAGGCGCGGCCTTCGCTTTCGATAACGGGTGCGCCGTCGAGGAGTTTTGCCACGCGTGCGCCGTCGAGCGTTGCCGACATGATGAGGATGCGGAGGTCGTCGCGCAGACCGCGCTGGGCATCGAGGGCGAGGGCTAGGCCTAAGTCGGCGTCGAGCGAGCGCTCGTGGTATTCGTCGAATAGAACCGCGCTGATGCCTTCCAGGGTCGGGTCGGCGAGAATCATACGGGTGAAGACGCCTTCGGTGACGACCTCGATGCGGGTCTTGGCAGAAACTTTGGTGCCCATGCGGGCGCGGATGCCTATGGTTTGCCCGACCTGTTCGCCCAAGGTCTTTGCCATGCGGGCAGACGCTCCGCGTGCGGCAAGGCGGCGGGGTTCCAGCACGATGATTTTTTGGCTGCCAAGCCAGGGCGCTTGAAGAAGTGCCAGCGGGACGCGGGTGGTTTTGCCCGCCCCGGGGGGGGCTACAAGGACTGCGTACAGGTGGGCTGCCAACGCCGCTTGGATGGCTGGCAGGACAGTGTCGATGGGGAGCGGGTCGTTGGTGGTCATGTGCGTTGTATGGCGCTGTGCGGGGCCGTGAGCAATTCGCGACTTCGTCGCGAGTGGGGCCAGCCCCACACGCTACTGGGAAGCACAGCTTCCCAGACCCATCCGTTTTTTTGTGACTTTAGATTTCGACGACGCCGGGTTCGCCGTCTTTGGCTTTATGGTCGGGTTCAACGTGGATCGTGACATCGGCACCGGGGATGCCGATTTCCAGCGCGTCTTCGATACGGTCACAGATCGCGTGGCTTTCACGCACGGTCATGCGACCGGGGACCACCAAATGAAACTCGATAAAGGTCGCGCGGCCGGCATGGCGGGTGCGGATGTCGTGGACCTGCAGCGCGCCGTCGCCGCTCGATTTAATGGCTGCGTGAATCTGGGCTTGAATTTCCGGGCTGACGGCCTCGTCCATCAAGCCGCTGAGGGAGCCTTTGGTCATGCGGTAGCCGGTCCACAAGATATTGAGGGCGACGAGAGCTGCCATGACCGGGTCGAGCCAGGCCCAGCCCGTCAGGGTCGCGAGTACCAAGCCGACGAGGACGCCGAGCGAGGTCCAGACGTCGGTCATGACATGATGGCCGTCGGCGGCAAGGGCTGGAGAGCGCCATGCGTTGCCACGGTTGATCAGATAGGTGCCCCAGGCGGCGTTAATGACCATGGCAACGCCGTTGATCAGGAAGCCGGTGCCGATGTTGGACAACGTGCGCGGATGGCGCAGCGCTTCGTAGGCCTCCGACAGGATGAGGACGGCTGCGACAATGATCAACGCGCCTTCGAGGACGGCAGCGAAATACTCGGCTTTGTGATGGCCGAAAGGGTGGTCGCGGTCGGCTGGTTGGGCGGAGACGCGGATCGCGATCAGGGCTGCAATGGCAGTGACGACGTTGACGATGCTTTCCAACGCATCAGAATAGAGCGCGACGCTGCCGGTGATCCAGTAGGCAAGGTATTTGATCGCCGTTACCGCAATGGCGACGACGATGCTCGCGGTTGCGATGCGGGTGATCGTTGGGGTGTGGTCGATGGCTGGACGTGTCATGGGGCGTTCCTGCCATAGTGCAGGGCCGCTGGCCAGAAGAACGGACTGGTGCGAGGAAAAACCATGGACGCCTTTTATGATCCTCAGCTAACGTTGGGATGGGCGGGCTTATCCACATAAGACGGGGTAGGAGCATGTTGCCAGAGGGTGGGCGAATCGGGTGCTGCTCAAGGCTGGGATTTTTCCAGTTGGGGGGCGCGAGCCATGGCTAATTTTACCACTCATATCGCATTCGGTACGGTCGTGTCGGGGGCGCTGGCGACGTTGACGCTGGCGGCCGATGTGATTCCGCGCGAAGCGCTGGTTGCGGTGACGTTGGCTGGCGTGCTGGGATCGGTGTTGCCCGATATCGACCTGAAGGACAGCCGTCCCAGCCGTGCGATGTTTGCGGGGCTTGGCATCTTCTTCTCGTTTGCCGTTCTGTTTTCGGTGGCCGGAACCTATTCGATCGTCGAACTTTGGTTGCTATGGCTGGGGACGCTGGTTGGTGTGCGCTATGGCGTGCATGCGGTGTTCCACCGGTTTGCGGTGCATCGCGGGATTTGGCATTCCCTGCTGGCAACTGTGTTTTGTGCGTTGGCTACGTCGGTGGTGTTCAAATACATCATCGGCGCACCCGATCATGTGGCGTGGCTCGGTGCAGGCTTTATGGCGATCGGTTATGTGACCCATCTCATCCTGGACGAGGCCTATTCGGTCGATGTGATGGATACGCGGCTCAAGGCATCGTTTGGGACCGCGCTCAAGCTGATCGACGTGCACAATTTGCGAGATTCGGCCGTGATGGCGGCAGCGGTTGCTGGACTGGTGATGATCGCCCCGCCAGCGCAGCCGTTCGTGGAAGGGTTGGCATCGCGCGCATTGTGGGCCAACCTTGAGCAGAAACTGCTGCCGCAGGAGAGTTGGTTTGGGATCGTTGATACCAAGCGCGCAGTGGCCTCGGCTCCTGCGCAGGTTGGAGGCATGCCGCTGAGCGGGCCTGCACTGACGCCCGGGACTGCGCCGCTGACGACTGGGTCTATTTCGGTGCCAGCAGTCAAGACCGCACCGGGGCCGTCGCCATTCAAGACGATTGCGACCGACGCAAAGTGATGTTCCAAACATAAGAAAGCCGCCGGGGACGACCCGGCGGCTCAATTTTTTCAAACAGGCGCGCGAGCGTTACTTTGCAGCGACCTTGCCGTCTTTGTCATACTGCTTCAGGAACGCGATCAGATCCTTCTGTTTCTGCTCGTCCTTGAGGCCAGCAAACACCATCTTGTTGCCCGGAACTTTTTCTTTCGGGTTGGCAAGATAGGCGGTCAGGGTTGCTTCATCCCAGGTCAGGCCAGAGGCCTTCATCGGTTCCGAGTAGTTGAACCCTTCTACGCTGCCTGCTTTGCTACCGACAACACCGTTCAGCTTGGGGCCGACCTGGTTCTTGGCGGTTTCGCCGACACCGTGGCAAGCCTTGCAGACGTTGAACACAGCCTTGCCCGCTTCGGCATCCTGCGCCTGAGCGGCGACTGGCATGGCAGCAAGCAGTGCGAGTGCCAAAATCGTCTTTTTCATTAAAGTCCTCCCTTGAGATCCAAGCCGGTTACAAGCCGAGCTGGGTTGGTTACGTAACATGAGCGCTGACAGCTCAAAGCTGCGACAAAGCTGCACACATATAGCATTATAAGCTGTAATCTGAATGGGGGCTGATGGAAATCAGTTCCGACGTGGTTTTGTGGTTTGGTTGCACGAAAGGCTTAGGCGCGCCGCCGCCAATGGCTGCTGCGGCGATGGTGCCATGACGAAGCGGGCGGGGTTTGGGTTCCGCCGACCAAAGGCTGACGCCAAGGTTGAGCGTCCCGGATCAAGCCGCAAAGGCTGATTTTCCGGGACGACGGTTAGGGGCTACTCGTCGAGTTCGCCCGTGGTGGAGTGACCGGCGGTCTGGGTTCCGATGCGGCGATAGACGAAAGCCGGGGGATGACTGTCGTGAGATTCGACGCTGGCGAGGGCTACGAATTCGGCATGGCGCGGGGACAGCGAGCACGCCGGGTCGGTGTTGGTCGGGTCGCCGGTCATGAGCATGGCCTGACACCGGCAGCCGCCCCAGTCGATCTCGCGGCGCTCGCAGGACTTGCAGGGGTCTTTCATCCACGACGTGCCGCGATATTTCTGGAAGGCTTGGCCATTGATCCAGATGTCGGATAACGACTTGTCGCGAACGTTGTCGAACTCGAGGCCGGGAATGCTTTCCGCGATGTGGCACGGAAGGACCTTGCCGGACGGCGTGACGTTCATACTGCCACGGCCCCAGCCACTCATGCAGGGTTTGGGGAACTTGGCGTAATAGTCGGGAACGACGAAATCGAACACCATGATGCCCTTGTACTTTTCGCGGGCGGCTTCGACGATCTCGACAGTTTTCATGACCTGTTCTTTGGTCGGCATCAGGGCGGCGCGGTTTTTCAGCGCCCAGGCGTAGTATTGGACGTGTGCGACTTCCAGTCGGCCAGCACCCATGCTGGCTGCGAATTCGATGATGGCGGGCAGGTTTTCGATGTTGGCGCGGTGGATCGGCGCATTGATCGTCAATGGCAGGCCGAGCGCGTTGGTCCAGGCGCAGACGTCCCGCTTTTTGGCAAGGCCGCCCTTGTAGGCGGAAATCTTTTCGGCATTGGCCTCGTCGACGTCCTGCAAGGACAGCTGGAGGTGGTCGAGACCTGCGTCGGCGAGCGCTTTCAGGCGGTCTTGCGTGAGCAGGACGCCAGCAGTGATGAGGTTGGAATACATGCCGACTTGGGCAGCGGTGGCGACCAGTTGCTCCAGGTCGTTGCGTGCGGTGGGTTCGCCACCCGAGAGGTGGAGTTGGAGGATGCCGAGGCCGGCTGCTTCGGTGAACACGCGCTGCCAGTCGGCGGTCGAAAGCTCGGTGTTGGCGCGGTCCATCTCCAGCGGATTGGAGCAATAGGGGCATTGGAGCGGGCAGCGGTGGGTTAATTCCGCCAGCAGGCCCATAGGCGCGCGGATGCAGGACAGGTCTATGCCGGACGCCGATTGGACGGCGGGTGCGATGGGTGCGATTTCGTTCATAGGCGCAGAACTCCCTTGTCGGCGAGGTCTTGCACCATCGCTACGATGTCGCCCTCGATTTCGTTTAACGGTGCATTGTAGTCGGTCGCGAGATTCGTGGCGATATCGCGCACGGTGCGAACGCCATCACAGAGCTTCAACACTTCGACAGCGGTATCGTCTGGCTCGAACACGCGTTCGGGTGCGAGCAAAATCCAGCGGCCCCGGCCCGCGTCGTGGCGCATTTTGATGTGTTTGGGCAGCGCTGGTTTGGCATCGGGCGTTGCCAGTGCACGTGACCTCGGTGTTGCTTCAGCCATGTGGGTGTTCCTCAGCCGTGGGTCAGTGGCGGGCGGCGCTCGATGAGGCCTGCGTCGGTTTCGGGGCGGAAGGCACCGGGTGGAATGTGGCCGTAAACGTAAGCGTTTTGCAGGGCGTCGAGTTGGGCCCACAGCACGTTGCATTTGAAGCGGACGGCGTTGACGCAAGCCTCCTGTTCTTCGCGCGTTGAGGCGTGAGCGAGCACATAGGCAAGGGCGAAATCGCTGTCGCGGGGGGCTTGGACGAGGCGGCGCTTGAAATAAGCCATGACCGCATCGTCGATGAAGTCGTAGCCTTCGAGCATGCCCGAAATGCGCTCTTTGTGAATTTTGGGGGCGAACAGTTCCGTCAGAGAAGAAGCGACCGCGACGGTGAGGGGTTGTTCGCGAACGAAGGTCACGTAGGATTCGACGGCAAAGCGGGTGGCCGGCAAGGCGGCGCGCATCGAGGTGACCAAGCCGCGGTCGAGACCGAGGCCATCTGTCAAGACAAGCCAACGTTCGATGCCGCCGGGTTCTTCGCCCAGGCCGTCATGGTCGAGCATCCGGTGCGCCCACTCGCGGCGTAACTCGCGGTCCAGCACGCGGCCCATGAAGGCTGCGTCTTTGCGGGGAACGGCTGCCTGATAGATGTAGCGGTTGAGCGCCCAGGCCTGGACCTGGCCTTTGGCGAGCTTGCCGCCATGGAGCGCCTGATGGAAGGGGTGTTTGTCGTGATAGCGCTCGGCACCAACGGCGCGAATGGCTGCTTCGAAATCGGCAACCGACAGCGGGGGCAATGCCGGCGCGTCCATTTTCGTCGTCAAATGTTGATTCATAGGCGCACCTCCATTCCATCGAAACCAACTTCCCAGCCAGCGGATTCAACGGCGCGAGCGGCCGTTGACCCGTCTTCCAGGGCCGGATTTGAATTGTTAATGTGTACATAAATCCGCCGCTTGATGGCGAGCGGTTCGACGATGGCCATGGAGCCCTCGGGCCCCGACATGGAGATATGACCCATGCGCTGGCCGGTTTTGTGCGACAGGCCTTGGGTGACCATTTCATCGTCGGTGAACAAGGTCCCGTCGAGGAAGAGCAGGCTTGCACCTTTGATACGGGCGGCGAGGGGAGCGTCGATTTCGGCAACGCCAGGGATGTAGAAGAATTCTTTGCCCGAGGCCGGGGCTGCGATGCGCAGACCGATGGTGTCGCCGTCGCGGCTGCCGAAATTGGCACCTTCGGTTTCGAGATACAACGCGATCTTGCCGGGGACGGCGAAGGCTTCAATGGTCAAGCCGAGATCAATGCCAGCACCCGTCAATGCGATTGGTGTGTCCAGGGGGAGTGAGATTCTCGGCGCGTTGGCATGGGCGACGACGTTGAAAACGGAGTTCGCTTCGAGTGTCGCCATGACGCGGTTTGCGGCGTAAATCGAGAAGGCTTGGCCCTCGCGGAGGTTGATCAACCCTGCGATGTGGTCGACGTCCCCGTTGGTCATCACCACGGCTTTGATCGGGCTGTCGCGGAGGCCGTTTTGGGGTCGTGCCGAAAGCTCGGGGGTTGTGTTGATCTGCTGGCGGAGGTCGGGCGACGCGTTTAGGAGCGCCCAGGACTGTCCATCAGCGCTGATGGCAAGAGAGGACTGCGTGCGGGGGCGGAAGGCTGGATTGCCGGTGCGCGCCTCGTGACAGTTGCGGCAGTTGCAATTCCATTGGGGGAAGCCACCACCGGCGGCGGCACCGAGAATTTTGATGATCATGGCAGCCTTGCAACGCGCTCGAACGCGGGAGTGCGTACGGGCTCTGGTAACGAGTGGTTTTGCGTGGGCGTGTGGGCGTAATGTATTGTCTTGTTTTGTCGTGTCGTGTCGTGTCTCGGCGTCGCGTGCGGGTGCATATTGCCCGGTCCCGCGACGACGCTTGGCTAAAACTGCCGCAGGACAATCGCAAACTATTGCGGGATGGCCGTTGCGTGCTTGATCTGCCTCATAACAGTGTTCACATCTGCTGACGTGGCGCTGACGAAACTGTGACCAAGCGCCGCCAACTGCAGGTGGCCCTATCACATGAAAACGGCGGCCAGGACCCCGACCGCCGCCACAGGCGCATCACGACGTACGCGATAATGCCCGATCAGCCGACCTTAGATCAGGTCGATGTCTGCTGGGAGATAGGCGGTGACTTCCATGCCAACGGCCTGCTCGCGAACCTGTGGTTTGTTCCAGATCTTCATGCGTATTTCCTCCAAAAAGGGTGATAACCTTCATCCACTAGATGACCCCGCCGAGGACCACCCACTGGTGTGAGCACTTTTGTGCACCTACCAGTCAGCGCAACAGTGCGTTGTTGTCAAGCACGTCCGCTGTGAGACTGTTTACATCACGGAAGGTGTCGGATCGCAACTCAACCCTTTCTCACAAACGTGTGTGTGATCCGAGGTGATCGACCGACTGCCCGCGCGGGGTACATTTCAACAGCAGAATTGGAAAATTTATTCTTCCTATGGCGTGAATAGAGAACCAAAGTTCTTTCTTGCGGCGTATTAGTCGCTGTGGTGGAAAAACATTCTATAGCGTGCTAACGACTGGCCGCTGGACGCCTCGCGCGGGTCGCGCGACGGTCACGGTGATCAGTTACAGCCGTTCTTGCATCTACGACAGCCGTCAAGGAGACGATCAGACATGGTGGCCCCACTGCTTCCCAAATCGGCCCCGTTCGCGCCAGACGATATCGCGACGCTGAATAGCGTCGTTGCGCGCGCGACCAAGGAACAGCGGAGCTGGCTGGCCGGATTTCTGGCGGGATACGATGCGGCGCAGGGCGGGCTGATGCCGGCCGTTGCAGCCCGGCCCAAAGTGCCGCTAGCGATCCTGTATGGTAGCGAATCTGGGAACTGCGAGAGCCTGGCGCTCAAGGCGCGCAAGTCTGCCCAGAAGATGGGCTTTGACGCCAAAGTCTACGACATGGCCGATTTCAGCATGGCGCAATTGGCGAAGGCCAAAAACGTCGTGGTTTACGTGGCGACGTGGGGCGAAGGCGAGCCGCCCCAGAGGGCGATTGATTTTGTCGGCGCGCTGATGGGCGATGCGGCACCGCGCCTTGAGACGCTGAATTTTGCGGTACTGGCACTGGGCGACACGGCCTACGCGCAGTTTTGCGCGACGGGTAAGGCGGTCGATGCGCGGCTTGAGGCGCTGGGCGCCAAGCGGATGGCAGACCGGATCGACCTTGACCTCGATTTTGCCAAAGCTGCCGCGTCGTGGACGGAGACAACGCTGAAAGCGCTGGCACCCGCCGAGCCGTCAACGGTTGTGCATGTCGATTTCAAAACGGCCGGCGGCGGCATTGACGAGGATGACGAGCCGCAGTTCACGGCTGAGAATCCACTGGAAGCCGAAATCTGCGATCTGATCAACCTCAACGGGACGGGTTCGTCGCGCGAAACGTGGCATATCGAACTGACGACCAGCGAGGCAGGGTTCGTTTATCAGCCGGGCGATGCGATTGGCGTATTGCCAACCAACGATCCCGAACTGGCGGCCAGCCTGCTCGACGCTGTCGGGTTGGGGGGCGACGCCAGTCTTATCAAGTCGCTCGTGACCGCGCACGACATCACGACTTTGACGCGGCCAACGATGGCTGCGTTCGCCAAGCTGACGGGGCGTGCCGATGTGGCCGCGCTCGCACAGGGGGACGCGTTCACGGCTTATGCTGCGGACCGGCAGCTGGTCGACCTGTTTGCCGAACATCGCGAGACTTTGTCGCCGACGCAGTTGATGGGCCTGTTGCGACCATTGCCGGGGCGGCTCTACTCGGTGGCGTCCAGCCCGCGAGCGCATGAGGGTGAGGCGCATTTGTTGATTGGGGCGGTCCGCTGGGATAGTCACGGGCGGGCGCGCAAGGGTGTGACGTCCACGTACTTCGCCGACCGGCGTAAAATTGGCGATATGGCGCGCATTTATGTCAAGCCGAACCGGCATTTCCGCCTGCCGAACGATGGCAACACGCCGATCATTATGATCGGGGCGGGGACTGGGATTGCGCCCTATCGCGGGTTTATCGAAGATCGGGCAGAGTCGGGCGCTGGCGGTAAGAGTTGGCTGTTTTTTGGCGAGCGAAACTACAGCTACGATTTTTTGTATCAGCTGGAATGGCAAGATCACATCGCGGCGAAGGCATTGTCGCGGATCGACGTGGCCTTCTCGCGTGATCAGCCGAAAAAGATCTACGTGCAGCACCGGCTTTGGGAACGGCGCGATGACGTCGCCGGGTGGATTGCCGACGGCGCGCATGTCTATGTGTGCGGCGACGAAAAGGGCATGGCGAAGGATGTCGATGCGACGCTCGTGGCAATCCTGGGCGGGGGCGAAGCGGGGGTGGCCAAACTTGGCGAACTCCGCAAGGCCGGCCGCTATCAGCGCGACGTATATTAATTCGATGGAATAGGGAGTTGGGAAAAGGGAGTTGATAGACTCCGATTTCTATTCCCAACCCCCAACTCTGGCTCCCATTTTTCTTCTGCACCTGGACTTTAAAATGACAGATAATCGCGCGAAGAACGAGATCATCAAGGAAAACAGCAATCTGCTGCGCGGCGGGATCGCCGAAGGGCTCGGCAATGTGGTGACCGGCGCGCTCGAAGACGACGATACGGTGCTGTTGAAGTTCCACGGGTCGTACATGCAGGACGACCGGGATATTCGCGCAGAGCGCTCCAAAAAGAAGCTGGAGAAGGCCTACAGCTTTATGATCCGGCTGCGTATACCGGGTGGGCTTGTCACGGCCAAACAGTGGGCGGCCCTCGACGACATTGCGACCACATATGCCAACGGGACGCTGCGGATCACGACGCGCGAGACGTTTCAGTATCACGGTATCATCAAGTCGAACCTGCGCACGACCATGCAGGCGATCCATGCCGCTTGCCTGGACTCGCTGGCCGCGTGCGGCGACGTGAACCGCAACGTGCTGTCGACGGCAAACCCCTATTTGTCGCCGGTGCACAAGCAGGCCTACGAATTGGCCAAGGGATTGTCCGAGCATCTGTTGCCGAAGACGGGCGCCTATCACGAGATCTGGCTCGATGGTGAGAAGGTCAGTGATGAAAGCCGTCCGGCTGCGGCCGAGACCGAGCCGCTGTATGGGCCGCACTATCTGCCGCGCAAGTTCAAGATCGTCGTGGCGGTGCCGCCCGACAACGACGTCGACGTGTTCGCGCACTGCCTTGGCTACATCGCGATTGTCGAAGGCGGGAAGCTGGTTGGTTACAATGTGACGGTCGGCGGCGGAATGGGGATGACCCACGGCGAACTCGACACGTTCCCACGCACGGCTGACGTGATGGGGTTTTGCAGCCCCGAGCAGGCGATCGACGTCGGCGAGAAGGTCATGACCGTTCAGCGCGACTGGGGCAACCGGATCGTGCGCAAGCGGGCGCGGCTGAAGTACACGATTGAGGATCGCGGGATTGATGCCTTTCGGGCCGAGGTCGAAAAGCGGATTGGATATAAGCTTGGTGCACCGCGTGCGTACACGTTCGAGCGGACGGGCGATGCGCTGGGCTGGCGGCAATCGGCCGATAAAAAATGGCATCTGACGGCGTTTGTGGAAAACGGGCGGCTCAAGGATCAGCCTGGGCATACGGCGCGTAAAGCGGTTCGCGAGATTGCCGATCTGGGCATTTGCGAATTCGTGGTTTCGGCGAACCAGAACCTGATGTTTGTCAACGTCGCGGCCAAGAACAAGGCCAAAATCGAGGCGGTGCTGGCGGCTCACGGGGTATTGGTTGGTGCGTCCTCGGGGTTGCGGCGCAATGCGATGAGCTGTGTTGCCCTGCCGACATGCGGCTTGGCATTGGCCGAGGCCGAGCGGTATTTGCCGACGCTTGTCACGGAGATCGAGCACTTGCTTGAGGCGGCCGGGTTGCGTGACGATGATATCGTCATCCGCATGACCGGCTGCCCGAATGGCTGCGCGCGGCCATATCTCGCCGAGATCGGGTTTGTGGGGCGCGGACCGGGTTTGTACAACCTGTATCTGGGCGCGGCGTTCGATGGATCGCGGCTGTCGAAAATGTACGCGCAGGATGTCGGGCATGAGCGGATTCTGGCGCTGCTGGCGCCGATCATCGCGCGCTACGCCAAGGAGCGCTTGGCTGGGGAACGGTTTGGCGACTTCACGATCCGGGCCGGATTTGTCAAGGCGACCACGGCAGGCAATCAGTTTCATGCGGATGTCGCATTGGCAACGTGAGCTGATAGCGTGTCTGCCCCTCAAACAGCTCAAGTTAGGCTATCCAGCGGATCGTTTGAAAAATTCGACGCGTCCAGATCCGCTTTACGAACTCACAAGTTAATAGTTGTCGTGGGTGGCCGCCTTCGCGGCCATGACGAAAGCGAGGAGGACAAGGCGATCGAAGAATGCTTTGTCACCTCATTTCAGCGCCTCTGAGCGTCTGCCCCCTTAAACAGGTCAAGTTGGGCCTGTGGGCTTGAGGGCTGATTGGCCGTCAAACGGTGCCCTTGCGGCCGCGAAAGCCGGTGGCCAGAACGTAGAGCTCTGCGCTGTCGGAGCGGCTGGCTGGCGGCTTGACATGGCGGACTTGGGTGAAGTCCTGCTTCAGCATATCAAGCAGGGTGTTGCTGGTGCCGCCCTGAAAGACTTTGGCAAGGAACCAACCGCCGTCCTCGAGAACGTCGGCGGCGAAGGCTGCGGCGCCTTCGGCCAGCCCCATGATGCGCAAGTGGTCGGTGCGGGTATGGCCTACCGTTGGCGCTGCCATGTCGGTGAGCACGCCATCGGCGCGGCCGTCGCGCAGGAGCGAGGCCAATGTTTTTTCCGCGTCAGGTGCCGTAAAGTCGAGCACCAGCGCCGTCACGCCCGGCAGGTCGCCCATTTCGAGATAGTCGATGGCGATGACCTGGCCGCGATGGGCCCCTTTACCGTCCAGCGATTTGACTTTTTCGGCAGCAATCTGGCTCCAGCCGCCGGGAGCTGCCCCTAGATCTATGATGCGCATGCCGGGCTTGAGAAGGTGATACTTGTCGTCGATTTCCTTGAGTTTGTAGGCCGCGCGCGAGCGGTAGCCTTCGCGGACGGCTGCGGCGACGTAGGGATCGTTGAGTTGGCGCTCGAGCCAGCGGGCGGACGAGACGGTGCGCTTCTTGGCGGTCTTCACCTTTACGTGCAGGGCGTGCTGGCCGCCGCCGGGGGCCTTTGCTGCGACCTTGCCGAAGGATTTTCCAGGCGTCCGGGTGCCCGCTTTTGCGCTCGGTTTGACGCTGGTCTTGAAGCCGGGCGGGCGACCGCCGATGGTGTTGGCACCGGCTTTGCGGGCGCTGGGGTTTTTGGGATTGGCTTTTTTGATGCCGGGTTTCTTTGGAGGAGCCACGTGTCACCTTTCTGGTGAAAAGTCTTTTTTGCCGGACTGGAGCCGGGAGATCGAATGGGTTTACCGGCAGTGAGGCGTCATTTTATGCCTCTGCGGCGGCGGCCGGGCCTATAAACCCCATCGTCGCTCATCAGCGTCGTCAGAATGCCCTCGCGCAGGCCACGGTCGGCGACGCGCAAGTTCTCGCACGGCCACTGCCGGAGCAAGGCTTCGAGGATGGCGCATCCAGCCAGCACGAGGTCGGCGCGATCGCGGCCGATGCAGGGTTCGGCGACGCGCTGTTCGTAGGTGCGCGACAGTAAATCATAGGTGACGGCTTGGGCATCCTTGACCTTCAACCAGCAGCCGTCCACCTGGGCACGGTCGTAACGGGGGAGCCCGAGCATGATCCCGGCAACGGTCGTCACCGTGCCGGAGGTTCCCAGCAGGTGCACCCGGCGGCCCATGATGCGCGGCGTGATGCTGTTTGCGGCTTCGAACGGGGTGAGCACGGCCGTGACGTGGTCGACCATGGCTTCGAATACTGCCGGGGTGACCTCGCGTCCGCCAAGCGTTTCAGCGAGCGTCACGACCCCGACCGGCAGCGACGTCCAGGCCATCATGGCGTCGTCGGCTTCGGTACGGCTGGCGAACGGCGCGCGCCAGGGTTGGCTGCGCTTGGTGAGGTCGAGCCAGATCAATTCCGAGGACCCGCCGCCAATGTCGAACACGAGGGCAAACTCGGAACTGGGGTCGATCAACGATGCGCAGCCGGCCACTGCAAGGCGGGCCTCGTCGCGGCGGGAGAGCATTTCGAGCTTCAGGCCGACTTCTTGTTCGACGCGGTCGAGGAATGCTGCTCCATTGCCGGCAACGCGGCAGGCCTCGGTTGCCACAAGGCGGGCGCGGACGACACGGTGGCGCTCGATCTTGCCAGCGCAGATGCGCAAGGCATCAATGGTGCGCCGCATCGCGATTTCGCTGAGCTGGCCGGACTGAGAGACGCCTTCGCCTAAGCGGATGATGCGCGAGAATGCGTCAACAACCCGGAAGCCGCGGCGCGATGGCCGGGCGAGCAAGAGGCGGCAATTGTTGGTGCCGAGGTCGAGCGCGCCATAAACGTCGGATTGGGGTTGGCGCGCGTTACGCTGCCCTGCGTCCCAATGCTGGACGATGTCGTCGTGGCTGGCCACGGGTGGGTGGCTGCCAAGCTCTGGCTGGACGGGAGACACCGGCACGGCGGGTTCGATCGCGAAGTCGTCCGTGTGGCCGAGCGGATCGTCGGAGATTTGCAGTTCGAGGGGGGGATCGGGGATGGCGGCATTGAGAGATGCGCTGTGAATGGATGCCGCGCTATCGTCAGCGGACGTGGTGCTTTCGACTGTCGTTACGAAGTCGGCGGCTACGATGTCGGCGGCTAAGATTTCGGCTGCCTGGTTGGTGTTCAGCGGCAGGCTGTCATCGGCGCGCGCGTCGTCCGACGTCGCCGCACTCGGCTTTGCGTCGTGCGCGTCGTCCGCGCTCCGGTCAGGTAGTCCCTCCACGTTTCATCCCCAGTGCCCGGCTTTAGGCTGACGACATGTCTTGCGCGATTTTACGGCGCATGATGGCGACGGCCACGACTTCGGGCTGCAATCTGGTTACAGTTGCGGTGACTGTAACAGGTCGCAGGCGTTGGTCAAACCCTCACAGGTGGAATGGACAACATCCATGATCGGCAGATTGATGCGGGGCGCGGTCTTTGCCCTGGGGCTTGCCGGGGCGGGTGACTTTGGGCTGGCTGGGTCGGTAGGATCGGCGGTGCCGGGTGGGGTCGAGCGGCTCGTCTGGGCCTACGGCAGCGCCATTGCGCGAATCGAGGGGGGCGACCTCGTCTGGCACGACGCCACGCGGATGTCCGTCGATGACGGGCGCGGGGTCAAATCGTTCGAAGCGTGGCTCGCCACACCCGATCTCAAGGATATGTTCCGCCAAGCCTATCCAGCGGGGGCCCCGGCGGTGGCACCGCCACGCAATTTCGATCCGGGCCGGGCGCGAAACCGGGCGCTGTTCGACAAGCTCTATGGGGATTGCGTGACAGGCGGGGTGGTGGCCAATCTCGTCAACGTGGTTTGGTTGCCGAAGAAATACGGCAAACCGTTGTCGTTCAATGGTCGGCACGGCGCGGCGGAGCGGCTCGCGGCGGTGTCTCGCCGGTTGGATGACCTGCCGTCGCGATTTGATGACTTTCTGCTGCCGCCAGCTGGGACCTATCATTGTCGGCCAATTGCTGGAACGAGCCGGATTTCAGCGCACGGGTATGGAATTGCGATCGATCTTGCGGTCAAGCGGTCGCATTATTGGCGCTGGGCGGGTGGTGTCGAGGGTGCTTACCGCAATGACATCCCCGAGGAAATCGTTGCCGCGTTCGAAGCTGAGGGGTTCATTTGGGGTGGGCGCTGGGCGCATTACGACACGATGCATTTTGAATACCGGCCTGAGCTTATCGGGCCGACGGTGCGATGATCTGGCGGTGCTCGCGAGCCAACTCGTGCAAGTTTACTTGTGCTTGCCAGCCGATGGGCGTCTTGTGAAAGACCGTGCAGGTTGGGGTCTGGGCGTGCGGAACTGAACGCGCCTTACCCGGGGATGTTTCCTTCCCCGGCAGGCTTTGGATCGCAAGCGATATGGCCGAGTGCACGGAGGCATCACGGATCGCGGCGGCGGTCGAAGAACTCGGCTCGACGGGCTTTGCGGTCTGTTTGGACCTCTTGAGCCCCGATCTCGTCGCTCGGTTGCTGGCGGAACAGCGGCAGCGGGAAGATGACGGCGCTTTAGTTTTGGCGGGAGTCGGGCGTGGCGACGCGGGGACGCGCGTCAGCGGGCAACGGCACGCGCAATCCAGTTGGATCGCTGGTCATTGCGAGGCCGAACAGCATTTTTTGGATTTTGCCGAGCGCGTCCGGCTGGCAGTCAATCGGCGGCTTTTGCTTGGACTATTCGGGTTTGAAGCGCAGTTCCTGTATTATCCACCGGGTGGCTTTTACCAGCGGCACGTCGATGCTCTGCAGGGGGAGCGCGGGCGCGTCGTTTCGTTGGTTGCTTATCTGAACGAAGACTGGTCGCCCCAGGATGGTGGTGCGCTGGCGGTTTGGCGTGCCGGGTGCGAGGGCGACCCTGCCGTCGTGGTCGCGCCGGTGGCTGGGACGGTCGTGCTGATGCTGTCTGAAGACATTCCTCACGAGGCTCAGGTTGCGCACCGCGAGCGCCGGGCGATTGCGGGCTGGTTCAGCGTGAACACGTCTGGCGTTCGCGTGTGATTGGGTTATCCCGCCGTACCGTACCGTACCGTACCGTACCGTGCCGTCGGTCGGCCACCTTTGATTGGAAAGAAACCAGTGGTATCTGGCCCGGCTTAACCCGGCCCCGTTACAGCGGGGCCGCCGCGCGGGCTGGATTGCCGCTCCAAGTTTGGCCGTGTCCGACCACCGAACCCTTCATGACGAAGCTATCGGCCAGTACGGTCGCATCTGCTGCGATCGCCACTCCATAGTTTACGAACGAGCCCGGTCCCAGCGTGCAGCGATCTGCGAGGCGGATGACGTCGGACTTGAACAATCCGTCCTCCAGCGAATGGCTCTGCAGGGATGTGGTCTCGTTGAGGCAGCAGTGATCGCCGATTTCGACGAGGCCTTTTTCCGTGATCGCACAACCATCATCCAGCACCATGTGCCCCATACGCACCCCGAGAAGCCGGTAGATCCAAGGCCGGAATGGCGTGCCCTTGAACAAAAACTTCAAAGGTGTCTCGCCCATCTTCCAATAGCGCTCGACGCGGAAGAAGTGGAGGTCGTGGATGGTGCAGATCTTGGGCTTAAGCGTCATGCGTCCCGGCCCCCAGACCTCAATGACGACGAGGTAGGCGGGCAGGAGGACGATCGAAACCAAGGAGACGACCCACGCGCCAAGGATGTCATAGTCGCGGTAGGCTTGGTAGAGGGCGACTGTCGAGCCGGCCGACAACAGCGTCGCACCCCAGATCAGCACCAGAAAGTACACGAGCGTGATGGCGTTGTGATGGTTCTTGGCGGTGAGGCGATCTGCGCGATCACGGGTCGGGGCCAGCGGATCGAAAGCCTGACTGGCGACGACCTGGCGCGGGATTTCAAACGGCGGCGAACCCAGGATGCCTTGGTCTGAGACAACGGGCCCCGAGACTGGGACCATGGCCTTCGTTGCGATCAGCGTATTGGGTCCAAGCCGGGCGTCGGCCAGATAGATCACATGGTTGCCCAGGAACGATCCATCTCCAATGGCGGCTGTCTTGAGCACGAACGCGGTGCTCGATTGCCGGATGTTGATCATCGACAGCCCGTCCGACACCATCGTGCCGCTACCTACGCGGCAAAGTGTTGGAATATCATGGCGTTGGTGACTGCCAAAGTTCGAGCCGGTCTGGCGAATAACACCAAGATCAAGGCCAATCCAGCGCAGGTAATAGACGATCAGAGAGCTGTCACCGAACATCGCGTTGTAGGCATACGAATTGCTCAGCCACGATGTGAGGCAGGCGATGGCGTAATGCACGCCATACAGGGGATAGACTTTGCCCGGACGCAAAAACGGCACCAACGCCCGGGGGATGAGCCCAACGATTGCGAGCCCCAGCAGGATGCCGCTCACGTAGATGACAAACGACAGTCCAAGCACGACGAGGCCGACTTGCGACGCTGTCAGCGTGTTCAAGGTCGGGACGAAGGGGGCGACGGCTTGATTTGCGGCAAAACCCAAAGCCTCGATCAACGGCACGACGCCTAGCAGCAGGCTGGCGAATACGACCACGGTATAGATCGCGGGCCGCCAGGAGCTTGCGGGCTGCTCTGCGACGGGTGCGAAACTGTCCTCGACTTGGATGGCCGGAGAGCCCCAGGCTCGACCGCCGTCCGGGATTGATTGCCCGGTTTGCAATGACGAGGCATGGGCGAGTTGGCCGCGTTCGCCGATCGCGACATCAATGTCGAGGACCGAGCCTTCTCCAACGTAGGCAAAGCGACCGACATTCACGCGCCCGGTGACAATCTCACCGCGTTCGGCCCTGTAGGTTTGGGTGAGACTGTCTTTGGCCAGCACGGCACCTGCGCCGACGGACAACAAGTCGGGGCAGGCCGGTGGGAAGCGGGTGTTGATGGATGCGCCCGTGCCGATGTCGGCACCCAGCAGCCGAAGGTACCAGTTATAAACCGGCTGGCCGCGAAACAGCACCAAGGGGCAGGATTGGATCAGCTGGCGTACGATCCAGAACCGGACGTAGGCCAGCGACCAGAGCGGAATGCGCTCCTCGCGGCAGCGGCCCACGATGATCCACTTAGCCGAGACCGGCAATACGATCGACGCAGTGAGCAAAGCGGCCGCACCGATCACGAGCCGGATGTAGCTATCCCAAGCGCCGGTCGCGGCAGCCTCCCAGCGGTAAAGCTCAAGACCGACGACCGTCCAGAACGTTGCCACGACGGAATAGTGGAATAATTGGAGCGTGCCACACACGACGTGCTGGAGCCGCGAGGCAACGACTGCGGCTTTAACGGGCCGCAGTTGCGAGGCGGTATGCGCGGACGGACGGCGGGCCTCGACGACGGCTGCCAGCTTTTCGATGGTCGGGTTCAAATAGACGTCACGGATTGAAACACCCGCTTGCGGCTGCCGCTCGCCGAGGGCGAACACAAACTCCGTCATCTTCAGCGAGTCGCCACCAAGGTCATGGAAGAAGTGATCGGCGACAGAGACATTCTCAAGGGTCAGCACGGTCGCAAGAACTTCGGCGACAGAGGTCTCGAACGGCGTTCGCGGCGCGACGTGGTCAGCCGAGCTGCTGCTGACGCGTGGGCCGCTTGGCAAGGGAAGACGTTTGCTGTCTGCTTTGTTGCTCGCCAACATCGGGATCTCGTCGAGTTCCACGATGTAGGACGGGATCATGAACCCTGGCAGGCGCACTTTCAAATGCCGCGCGATCACGCTGGCGTCGATCGGATCGCCAGCTTTACGAGCTGTGACGTAGGCTGCGAGTTCTTTGGGTGCACCCTCGCCGCCAAACGTTGCGACGACCGCCTGGGCAATGGCTGGATGTTCGAGGAGGGCCGATTCGATTTCGGTGAGCTCAATTCGATAGCCCCGCACCTTCACTTGGGTATCGACGCGGCCGAGGTATTCAATCTCGTTGTTCTGATTGATCCGGCCGAGATCGCCCGTGCGATACATGCGGCCCGACGGATTGTCGGGGTGGGCTGCGAAATCCGCGATAAAACTCAGGGCCGTGAGGTCGGGCCGGTTCACATAGCCAAGCGCGAGGCCGGGACCGGCGATTGCGAGTTCGCCGACAGCGCCTAATGGTGCAAGCGAGCGGCAATCCTCGCCCAAGACGAGCATGGTGTAAGTGGGGAGCGGTTGGCCGATGGTCACGGGTTTACCCGGCTCGAGCACGGTCCAACTCGCCGTCACGGTTGCTTCGGTGGGGCCATAGGCGTTGATCATGCGCCGCCAGGGCCGGTGCCAACGGGCCACGAGATCTTGCGGGCAGGCTTCTCCCGACACCAACAAGAACCGCAGATGCGGCAACTCGTCTGTCATGGTGGCAAGTAAAGTTGGCACACAACAAATGCCGGTGACCCGGCGTTCGACCAAGAATTTGGCAAGCTCACGGCCAACGAGCGTGGCGTCGGATTGACCCGGCACGATCGCCGCGCCGGCGGCCAGCGGGACCCACAGCTCTTCAACCGAGAAGTCGAAGGCCAGAGTCATGCCTTGGTAGATCCGGTCGGATGGCACGATGCCGTAGACTTCGCTGGCGACGCGCACGAAGTTGCAAATGCTGGAGTGGGCGATAGCAACGCCCTTGGGCTGACCTGTCGACCCGGAGGTATAGACGATGTAGGACACACCGTCGGGATCAGCATCCAGCGATGTGTCGTCGAGCCGATGCGATGGCAGAGAGCGTGCGGCCGCGACGGCTGCTTCAAGCTCGATGGGACGAAGGCCGGTGGCCTCAAACCGGCTTTGACTGCCAGCGACCGTGAGGGCATGGGTCACGCCTGCATCTGTTGCGATGTAGGCGATGCGATCTGGTGGAAAACTCGGATCGAGCGGTACGAAGGTGGCCGCCGTTTTGAGGACCGCCAGCAGTGCCACATACGAATCGCCCGACTTATCGAGCAGCAGAGCAACGCAGCGCCCAGGTCCCACGCCAAGCGCCGATAGGTGACGGGCGAGTTGGTTTGCCCGCCGGTCAAGGTCTGGGAAGGTGATGTCCTCGACGGGCGTTGAGATGGCAACGTGATCGTGACGGCCAGAGGAGGTTAGTTGATCGCACCTTTGCTCAAAAACGTGATGCAGTCGTTCTCCGGCACGCCAGCGAATGGAATGATCTGCGCCGTCACATCGCAACATTGGCATCATCGTGATCGAGGAGGGCCGGGCGGCAAGGCGAAGCGACGACGCTGGCAACGGCGTCCTCGATGATTGCCAAGCCTGCTGCGAGTTCTGCCAAGGTGATCGTCAGGGGCGGCATGAGCTTGAGGACCTGACCGTGGACACCGGATGTTTCGACCATGAGGCCGCGGGCATACGCCTCTTTGGAAACACGGCCGGCGATGGTTGGGTTTTTCCAGCCGATGCCGATCAAAAGGCCCCGGCCGCGCACGTGCGCGTCTTGGCCTGGGTGTCGTTGGACGATCTCGGTGAGGCTGGCATGAACGCGGGCCGCACGATCTTTGATACCGGCTTCGAAGGCTGGCTTGCGCCACATCTCAAGGGCCGCCTTTCCAGCAACGAAAGCCAGATTATTGCCGCGAAAGGTTCCGTTGTGCTGTCCTGGCGTCATGACGTCGAGGTCGGGCGCCACGAGGACGACCGAAAGCGGCATGCCCATGCCGCCGAGCGCTTTCGACAGACACACGATGTCGGGCTTGACGTTGGCTGCTTCAAAACTGAAAAATGTGCCGGTCCGACCGCATCCAGCCTGGATGTCATCAATGATGAGTGCGATGTCGTGGCGTGTTGCGATCTGGCGCATGCGCCTCAACCAGTGGTCGCTAGCCGTGTTCAGTCCACCCTCACCTTGCACGGTCTCTAAAATGATGGCGGCTGGCATGTCGATGCCGCTGCCCGGATCGTCCAGCATCTTCTCCAACAGATCGGCCGTGTCGAGGTCGCCGCAATACCCGTCAAAAGGCAACCGGCTGACGCCCGTGAGCGGAAGCCCCGCGCCAGCGCGTTTGCTGCGGGTGCCCGATACCGCCAGGGCACCTTGGCTCATGCCGTGATAGGCGTTCGTGAACGCGATGACGTTGTGGCGGCCCTTTGCGAGGCGGGCAAACTTTAGGGCCAATTCGACGGCGTTAGCGCCGGTTGGACCCGGGAATGCCACGCGATAGTCGAGGCCACGGGGGTGGAGGATGGTGCCGACCAGTTCTTCGAGAAACCGCTGCTTTGCGCCGGTATGCAAGTCGAGTGAATGGACGATGCCATCAGCTGCTAGATAGTCGATCACGCGCTGCTTGATGAGGGGATGGTTATGCCCGTAATTCAGTGTTCCAGCGCCTGACAAAAAGTCGAGGTAGTGGCGCCCGGAGCTGTCGGTCAGCGTTGCGCCAAGGGCGGTCGAAAACACGGCTGGGAAACTTCGGCAGTAGCTGCGAACGTCCGACTCGAACGTCTCGAAGATTGCGCGTTCGTCGTACGAACCCATGTTCCACACCCTCGAAGATTGACTCACTCAAACACCCGTTCCGCTCAAGGTCCGTCCGATTTTGATGGAATTCAGAGACGGACCCTAGATTCTCGTTCTTTCGTGCTTGTTAACGGAAAACCGGTTTCCAACCCCGCCTTCGCGGGGGCATGCTTTCTCCGAAGCACTCTAGACACCGCGCAATCTCGTTGTTTGGGAGCTGGCCGTACGACCGCAGCCGGTGCAACCACCCCGCCCACCAGTGCGCCCTGACAGCATTGAGATTGTTCGCCTGGATATGCCCAGATACAGTACCCTTGATCAGATAAAAAGCGGACCGGCAGCAGCCGTGTAGACCATACTTGCGTTACGCTTTTACGACAATGTGTTCAGGCGGCAACAGCCTCAGAACCGGGCTTAGCATCAAGCAGAATTTTCGTGCGCGCGATAAAAATCTGCTTCATGGATTGGGGAGTTTTGTCCGAGCGTTGTCCCATGTCCAAGTCGAATTTTCTGAAGTTGTGCTTGGCGCGCGGTTTTGCTGTCGCCTCGCTTCTGCTGCTGCCGTCGGCGGCCCGCGAGGCCGTCGCTGAAACTCCATTTTGGCAAGCCGCCCCGGCTCCGTCGAAGGTGCAAGGCCCACAGCCGCAAAAGCGGGCGCAGACCCCGGCCACGAAAGGCGCCCCAAAGACCGAAAGCTGGCGCTGGAGACCCGAATCGGCACCGGATGGTTGGAGCGAGTTTCCGTTTTCGCCGGTCGCTGCCCCCGTCGAAGCGGTCAGCGCAGAGAAGCCGCCAGTCGCGCTCATCGGTGACCATGTCGCGCCCTCAATGACTGGCCGCTGGCAGTGGAAAATTACCCGTGCTGCGTGGACGGGACAAGACGAAGACAGATTTGCTGAGTTCATCCGTCTTATCGGCGAGAGCAACTGCAAGACGACGCATGATTGCCTGACGTCTCCCATCGCCAATCCGCTTTATCATGGCAATCATCCGCCGGGCATGCCGTTCTTCGCCGACTGCGCCGATCTGCCGTTCTATCTGCGCGCCTACTTTTCTTGGCAGAACGGGCTCCCGTTTTCGTTCTCGACGGCGGTCAGCCTGCATCCAGGAACCACCGCGGCAAAAGGGTCGCCATCGTCGTTTCAGGTCATTGGCCGCTATCACATCGTGCCACCGGGCCCCGATCCCCGGGTTGCATTTCCTGAAGTGGCTCGGGTGTCGACGGCGCATTTCCGGCTGCCCGCAGTTTATCGCGGGCGGATGCTGCCGGACCACTATCCCGTCGCCATCACACGCGAAAGCATCAAAGCAGGCACGATCATCTTCGACCCGCTCGGGCACATTGCCGTCGTCTACAAAGTCGATGACCATGGCCGCGTCCATTTCATCGACGCACACCCCGACAACTCATTGACGCGCGGCGTGTATGACAGCGAAATCGAAAGGGGTGGTCCTGACAGCGGGGCTGGCTTCAAGCGCTGGCGACCGCAGACGCTGATCGGTGCCAAGCGAGCGGCCGACGGGACGCTCTCGGGGGGGCGATTGAAGCTGATGAGCGACAATCAGCTTCCCGATTGGTCGGACGAGCAATATCATGGCACAGACGCCGGCCGCAGCGCCGATTGGCGGTCTGCTCGGTTCCTGATCGGTGCAGACGCTGTCGATTACCACGCATTCGTCAGGCTCCGTCTGGCACCGGCTGGATATAAATTCGACCCAATCGAAGAAACCCGCCAGCGCATTCGCAATATCTGCCGTGAGCTTGAACAGCGCGTTGCCGCTGTCGATGTTGCCGTACAAGCTGGAATTAACAAGCGGCCACAGCCACCGCGCCTGCCGTCAAACATCTATGTGACGCAGGGTGACTGGGAGACGTACGCGACCCCATCGCGAGACGCGCAGCTCAAAAGCATGTTTCGTGCGCTCCGCGAGGATGTCGCGCGCTTTGCCGCGATTGGGCCATCCCAAAGCAAGTTCATCCGTTACGATGGTGCCGATCTGCGGGCCGATCTGCTGGGGACATACGGTGCCGAGGCGGATGCTTGCCGCGTCAGTTACAAAAAGTCGGATGGATCGCCGGTGCATTTGGGATTTGCAGACATCAAGCGCCGTCTGTTTTCGATGTCGTTCGACCCCTATCACTGTCCAGAGCGTCGTTGGGGTGCATCGGACCCAGCAGAACTCGCCACATGCAACGACGATAAAACCAAGGTGTCTTGGTATGAGGCTCAGCAACGGCTGCGCAATCAACTTGTCCGAACGATCGGTGATCGAATGGATTTCACCCTCGAAGACTTGAGACGACAAGCCCGCGAAAATTCAGATGTGGGCGAAGATGTTGCGCCAAATATCGATGTGGCGTCGGTATTGGTGAAGTAACGGCCGACACCGTTAACGAGAGGGCTGTCGCTGAGGTCACGGGGGCATCGGATTTTTTTGCGCCGCCGAATGGCACGATAGCTCGGCCAGTATTTCACCATCGTCATCGACACCGGTTTCGACGAACCCGAGGCTTGCGTACATGCGCCGGGCGACTGCGTTTTCGGGCACGAAACATGTCGTGATACGGACCCTGCGCGAATCCGACCGGTAGCGTGCAAGGAGTGCCTCCAAGGCTTTGCGGCCATAGCCGCGTCCTTGGTGGCGGTGGTCGATCATCAGGCGAAAGATGTTGATCTCGTGGGTGCCGTCACTGTCCTCGCTGTGTTCCATCATTGCGAAACCTACGACGGTGTCGGCTGCGAAAATCGCCATCGGCAAAAGGTCGGGGTTGTCGTGCCAGTCCTCAATCGACTCGTCATTGCTGGCGACAAACGAACTCTGTCCTGGCTCAACATCAAGGCTTCTCACGCGCTCGATCAGGATCGCGGTCATCGGTTGGAGTGAAACAGGCTGTGACATGTCACGTTCGACGTCCATGAAGAGCTGGCGCTTGAGATGGGCTGAGGCCCGCTTGATAGGCGCGGGTGTTCGTGTGGGTCAAGGGAGCGATGATCTGTGCTTCGCCGCCGTCGACCGTCAACGTTTGGTCCATCAGTTTGATGAGTGAAGATGGCGTTCGGCAGTCGTGGAGATTGACCCATATTTGGGCGCACGCGCCGCGTCTGCCGGGGTATTCGCCGAAGTGGCGCTTCGAGCTGACGGCGTCCCAGAGCCGCAAGAACCAGCCGCTGTGGAGGCGGCCCGAGGCTGGACGGGGTTGGCTGGGGAACTAGGATTCGAACCTAGACAGGCAGAGTCAGAGTCTGCTTTTTGATTCCGACAGAATATCGCAGCATCATTTTTATTTGCTCAATAACAATAGTTTATGACGCCAATTTTACGCAGTATACGTCATGTCGTCTTTCCAAGTTGGTAGCTTGGTGGTAGCTTGGCAGGCAGTCAGACCTGGCTGACAGACATTCCGGAAAACCAGGCCCCGTCTTTGCTGAGGACCCGCTATGACGACCCTCAAAGCCCGCATCTCGATGAACCTCGTGCAGCGCCTCATGCCCGGCGACACCGTATTTGATACCGATGTGTCCGCCTTCGGCGTGCGGCGACAGGTCGGGCCGCCCAGTTACTTTGTGAAAACCCGCGTCAAAGGACGGCAAAAGTGGGTGACCATCGGCAAGCATGGCGCGCCGTGGACCGTCGACGCCGCACGCAAAGAAGCCCGCAAAATTCTCTCGGAAGCTGCCGACGGCGTCGACCGCAATCAGGTCAAGAAGATCGCGTCGGCGGCATCGACCTTTCGGGAGGTTGCCGAGCGTTTTGTCGAGCTTTATGGGCCAAAGCTAAAACCCCGCACGCTCGAAGAGTATGACGGCCTGATCCGTCGTTACCTCGTGCCCACCTTCGGCACGCTCCGCATTGATGCCATCACCCGCAGCGATGTCACCACCGCCCACGCCAGATGGGCCAACCATCCGCGCGCCGCCAATCATGCCCTCGCGGTCTTATCCAAGATCATGTCATGGGCTGAAGAACACAACTTGCGCCCAGACCGCAGCAACCCCTGTTTTTTGATCAAGAAGTATCGCGAGACTAAGCGGCAACGTTATCTCAGCGTCGACGAACTGGCGCGCCTTGGTCAGTCTCTGCGCGACGCCGAGCAGGACGGCTCCATCAGCCCCGCCGCTGCCGCAGCGTTCCGCCTGCTTTTGCTGACCGGCGCACGGCTCGGTGAGATACTGTCGCTGCGCTGGAGCTACGTCGACCTGCAGCGTCGGCTGCTGATTTTGCCCGACAGTAAAACGGGTCAGAAGACGATTCCCTTGAATGATCCAGCGATCGCCATCATCGCCCAGCTTCCCAGGCTAGAAAACAACCTGCACGTCATTGCTGGACATCGCACGGGGGCACCCATGGTCGATCTGTTCAAGCCGTGGTCGATTGTGCGCACCCGCGCCGCGATGCCAGAATTGCGCATCCATGATTTGCGGCACACGTTCGCCAGCGTCGCCGTCGAGAATGGAGGCTCGCTGCCCATCATCGGAAAGATCCTTGGCCATCACGAACCGCAAACCACCGCCCGCTACGCGCATCTTTCCAACGACCCTGTCGCCCGCATGTCGGAAACGACCGCCAGCACGATCTCAGAGCGTTTGAACCGATAATGTCGCTGCTGAATTGTTTGCGGCTTTGTTTCACGCTTCCGAGCGAAGCGATAGCCGTCGCACAGCGGCGACCATTTCCGAGGAAGCTCTTGGAGTGTGACTCGTTTCCATCACTTCAAAACTTACATCGTCGTATTTGCGGCCAATCGGGACTGTGCATTTGCGCTTTGCCGCAACGTCTGACTCACTGACGTTATGAAATTCAGTGTGCCGCATTTATGATCATCGCTTTGCTCAATCAGAAGGGCGGCGTCGGCAAGACGACGCTTGCCATCAATCTCGCGGATGCCTTTGCCGCCCGCAAGCAACGCGTTCTCCTCATCGATGCCGACCCGCAGGGCAGCGCCTTGGCGTGGTCCTCAGTCCGCACCGCCGAACCGAAATTTCCTGTCGTCGGCATGCCGAAATCCTCCCTGCACAAAGACCTGCCAAGTTTGGCAGCAGGCTACGACATGGTCATTATCGATGGACCGCCACGATCCAATGAAATTGCACGTTCTGCCATTCTCGCCGCTGATTTCGTCCTGATCCCCGCGCAGCCCTCGCCTGTCGATATCTGGGCAACCGACGACACCGTTCGCCTCATCGTCGAAGCACAAACCTACCGCGAACATCTACGAGCCGCGTTCGTCATCAACCGGCGGATCGCCAACACCGCTATCGGCCGCGACGTGCGTGCAGCTTTTGCAGATCAACCGTTTCCCATCCTGTCGCAATCCATCGGCCAGCGCGTCGGTTTTGCCGAGAGCTTCGCGCAAGGGCTGAGCGTGCTCGAAGCCGCGCCAACGAGCGCGGCAGCATCCGAATTGCGCGTACTCGCCCAAGCCATCCATGACCAACTGAAGAGGAAACCCAAATGAGCAAATCCATATCGTTCGACCGCCCCGCCAAACCTGCCACGCCCGAATCTTGGGTTTTGGCCAAACCCCTATCTGCCGGTGAACCCACCAAACGTCTGACCGTCGATGTGCCGGAACCGTTGCATCGCCGCGTTAAAATCCAGTGCGCCGAGCATGGCGTCAACATGGCCGATGTCGTGCGCGAATTGCTCGAACAACGGTTTCCAAAGGCAGCTTCGTGATGTCAGACGACAGCGTCGTCAACCCGACGGCAGACTCGGTGGAATTAATCCGCGACGCCGACCTGCTGTCTCAACTCGACGGCGTACATGGCAACATGCGCGACATCCTCGTTCGGCATTTGACCGCCATTCAGGAAAAGCGCGACACCGCGAACGCCCTCACGCCGGTCAAGCGCCGCCGCATCGAAACCCGCGATTTGATGGCCGAGCAGCGCGCCGAAGAAAGTGACCGTCATCACATTCACAGCGTCCTTGCATTGTGCGGACTGCCCTACCGTGAACCCGGCAACGGCATGCGCGAGCACGTCCGCGAATATGGCAAAAACTCACTCGCCGTGCAGGCCGGTTATCTGAAAGATTCCGTCACCGGCAAAATGACGCCGCAGGGCCTACCCTACGGCCCCAAGGCGCGGCTCTTGCTGCTGCACATTTGCACCATGGCCATTCGCCAAAAGCGCCCTGAAATCGAAATCGCAGACAGCATGTCGGCCTTCATTCGTGATCTCGGCTGTGGACCGGCATGGAAAATTGACCCCTTAGCCGGGGGAATCGGCGTCCAAAACTGACCCCTTAACCCCGTGAGCTGAAGATGTCCCTTTGGTGTGCGTTCGCACTCGGGAGGGGCGAAGCGGGG
>Ga0247840_10002390_pt1 | contig 33480 bp, 28 predicted proteins | sample LaCruzMarch2015__FD_192404 | JGI IMG/M metagenome (GOLD analysis project Ga0247840, IMG submission 192404) | Freshwater microbial communities from meromictic Lake La Cruz, Castile-La Mancha, Spain - LaCruzMarch2015_17m | ecosystem: Environmental > Aquatic > Freshwater > Lake | place: Spain...
GCGTCCTGCGGAACACCTCGTTCCAGGTCTCCCACATCAGCTTGAGTTGCGCCGCGGCGTCCCACTCACAGATGCCCCGGTTGGCGAGGTTCGGATCGTCGACGAAGCCCTTGACCTTCTCCATGGAGATGGCGTTCGCGGCGATGGCGCCATGAATCTCGCGCTCGACGAATGGCCCCAGACCGGCCTTCAGATGCTCCAGCGATTTGCCGACACGCTCATGGTTGGTGATGGCCATGATGTTCTCTATGGTGTCCTTGTGAGCGCCTTCACTTGAGCCAGCAGCGCCGGAATCTCCACGGTCACCGCAACCCAGAGAATATCCGCGTCGATAGCGAAGTAGGCATGTACCAGGCGGTTGCGCATGCCAATGATGGACTTCCAGGGAATGCCCGCGTGAGCGTTTCGAGTCTCATCCGAGACCTTGCTCGCCGCCTCGCCGATGATCTCGACGGCACGCACCAGCGCAAACAGCAGCATGCGATTGGTGTCCAGGTCCGCACGGGTGCGTCCTGCAATGAACCCCAGTGCGTCCTCGGCGGCCTCGATCATGTGGCCAACACGGATGCGATCCTCATCCTGCATATTGCACCTCAGCCATGCGCAAGACATCATCACGGAAATAGTGTGACAAGTCCCCTGCTGTACGCAGATCGACTGGTTTCCCTCCAAGCATCTCCGACAGCTCGATTTCCATTCCGGAAATACTAAGCAAACCAGGGATATGTTGCGGCTCGAATTCAACCAACAGGTCCAAATCGCTATCCGCCCGCGCAGTCCCCTTTAGCTGCGACCCAAACAGCGACAGACGGCGAATGTGATGCCGTTTGCAGAATTGAGCCAAGGCGTCTTCGTGTAGATTCAAAGCTGAGTGCATAGCGGCCTCTCTGGATGATGGTGCGCGACGATGCCATGACACTGCCCTTCCTGCGCCCGACGCCACGCTAATGGTGATTTCCGGGAAACGATGTACCAACGTGTAGGGGCGACTTTAGTCGCCCCTAAGGCGATTTCCGTGAATAGGCATCCCGACTGCGCATGCGCAGAAAGCCTGTTGGGTTGTAGGGGCGAATGAATTCGCCCCTACACGGCAGTAGATCCTTTCCCGGAAATCACCTAAGGTGTTCATTGGGTTATGCAAACAAATCGCCGGTACCGGGCGCGTCGGAACGCGGCGACGCCTGGGCCAGTCGGGTGATCTCGGGCCAGCTCTGCACCAGACCGTTGTAGGCCATCGCCTCGGCAGCGCGCTTTTTGCGTTCGCACAGGGTATAGAGGCGGTAGCACAGCTCGCGGGCGGTCTCGGCTTTGCTGCCGAGCGTGGCGACCAGGGTAGCCGCTGCGCTCTCGCCGCCGGATTCCAGTACCCGGACAAGCTGGTGGACCAGCTCCCAGACGGTCAGGCGCTTGTCAGTTGTCGGGTTCCAGTCGACGGGTAGCTCGTCCGCCCTCAGCAGGCGCACCCGACCGCTCTGGGCCTTGAGGATACCCGCCTGGACGAGTCCCGCCACCGAGTTATTCTTGGCATTGCTGAGGACTTCAGCCTCGCCGAAGGGACCGTCGTTGTGGCCATACTGCGCGAACCAGGCGATCGCCCAACCGGTGTCGGCGTCGAAATCCCCCTCCTGCTCCGCCAGCACCTCGTCCAGGGTCTGGTTGATCAGGGCCAGCGCCGTGCGCACCCCGACGGGGGTGCCATCGGACTCCAAGATGCGGGCGTAGCGGGAATAGACGGCCATGCCCGGCCCAATACTGGCCTGGGCTAGATCCACCGGGGCGATATTGCCCTCCTGCAACCGGCGCAGGGCCGGGGGCAGCTCCTGCTTGAGGGCGGCAAGAAGCTCGCGGCGGGAGCCCATGGGTGCATTGGCCCCACGCGGACGACAGACCAGGACGATGGAAGAGGCCAGGGCGTTGGTGCCGATCCCGATGGAGCGGGATGCACGCTCGGTGCGGATCGGCCAGGTGCCGGTCAGCGAAAACCCCGCGCGAATGACCGCCTCCAGGAAGGTCTCCCAACCCGTCGAGGCGGTTCCCTCTCGATCACTCTCGGATTGCTTGAAGGCGTAGTAGATGGTAACCGGAAAGGCCGGGTGCGCGGCCTCCGCCAGGTTGCGAATTGCGCAAGACATGCCGTCGAGAAAGAACAACTCGGCGCGCTCGCGGCTGCCGTGGCGATAAGGCGTGGCCACCAGTTCGTCGGCCTTGGGTACGAGCAGGGTACTGAACAGATCCGGGTAGATCGATTGCAGGCCGCGCCGCATCCAGACATAGAAGAAATCGGAGAGGTCGGCATAGCCGATGTTGTCATAATACGGCGGGTCGGTCGAGACGATTCTGGCCGCCGGAGCCGAAACGCTCGCGGCGTTCGCCTGATACGCGAAGCCGACCGGCGATGCCGGCAACGCCGTCGCAACGACTCTCGCCACTGCCTCGGCAATCTTGGAGATGGACCCGCTCGAATCCGCGAACGGATTGCCCTCGGCGAAATCCCAGGTCATGGGCAGCGCCTGCCTGCGGAAGGTGCTCACGACCAGCTCGTTCTTGGGCGACGAGCTCCAGGTGCAAATGGTCGAAAGTGCCTCGGCAACCTTCTCGACGACGAATTCCAGGTAGACGCTGACGGCTTCGGCGTAAGCCATGGCGCCGTGACCGCCCTCTCGCAGGGGCGTGGCGTCGTCGGCGACGCCGGCCGCGACCGCGTCGGTGCGAATCCGCTGTCGAGACTCCTGAACCAGATCGGAAAGCGTGGAAAGAGCCGTTAGCTGGCGTGGAGTAAAAAGGTCAGCCCAGCCGGTTAGCCCGTAGCTCACAGTCCAGAAATTGCGCGGGTCATCCGGCAAAGACTGTTCAGGCGTCCAACCCGGCTCGGACTGTCCTGCAATAAATGCCATCTCGTCCGTCGGCGACAGGTAGATGCGTGTCCGATCTCCTTCCGCCGCCACAGCCATCAGTCGCACACCCAGGCGGCCAGCGACCCCTTCGGCCTTGATGTAATCGGGTGAAATCGGCGAACCGGAAAGCACGCAGCGAAAATTGGCGCCGCGTCCGAGCTTGGTGCCCATACCCACCGCGGCCTTCTTGACCGGTGTCCCGCTGCGCACCTCGAATCGGTACCCGCTGCCCTCGACCACCGGCTCGACCCAGGTCTCCTTACCGGGTTTGGTGGAAAGCCAGAACGACGAGACCAGCGGCACCGGGCAGCCCCGGAAGGCCGGGTTCGGGCTCTCCACGGTGCGCGCCCAGATCCAGGCGATCACCGTGGCACGGCGTCCGTCGGGGAGCGCTGCCTGCGGATACAGATGGCCGATGCGCCGCTTGGCCTCCTCCCGCATCCAGGCCCCGTAGTAGCCCACGTCCTCGGCCAGCCCCTGCGCCCCCGTCCATTCGCGCCTAAACAAATCCCCGGTCCTGCGCACCGCCGCTTGTGGGGTCAGGCGGCCGGTCCCGCTAACTCTACCCGCGACAGTCCCCGATTTGCCGGACTCAGTTCCATCCGGATGCACCGGCGCCCGCCCGGCAAATCGGGGAGGGATCTCGATCATCGCCTTGTTGATGGTCACCGCCACCGGGTTGAGGTCGCTGGCGTGGGCCGTGAGCCCGAGGCGCTGGGCCTCCAGCGGCAGGGCGCCGCCGCCGGCGAATGGGTCATGGAACGGGGGCAGCCGCGACGGGTCCTCGCCCGAAACCCGGCACCAACGCTCCCATGAGCGCCGAATCTCGGCCCGCGCCGCAGCGAGCACCCGCCGATCGGCGGTGCTCTCCCATTTGACCAGTTCTTCGATCAACCGGAACAGCCGCTGCCGCTCCTGCCCTTGCGTCTCCTCCGTGGGAAACTCGTCGGCCAGCGCCGACGGATCGTCCACCAGGGAGGCGAAGATCACCGCCCGCGCCGCCGCCAGCGGTCGCCGCGCCCACCACAGGTGCAGCGTCGCGGGGTGGCCGTGGCGGATGGATTTCTCGCGGGCTGCCTCCCGGTTGATGGCTTCCAGAGGTAGGGCGACTTCAATAAGCTTCTTGTTAGGGCGCGGCGGCACAGGTTTAGCCATTGAACTGGATGGATTGGAGGTAGCTTTCGGCAACTTGGCCAAAGCGCCAGCGAATCAGAGTGAAAAACCGGGGCCATCTCCCCTCACCGTTTTCGGAGAAACGGCGCTTAACGAGATCTTGCAAAGCGGAATGCGGGTCATCGACGTGCGCTTCGCGCAGTTTGGCTATAGCCTCGTCCAGACCTTCGCGCACGTTGTTCCTGGCCCGAGCAAGCCGCTTGCAGTTGAGGTTTAACTCATGGATAGTACGCCGAACCTTAGCGGGGTCCAAGCCGGCGTCGGCACAGACGCTATCGTCGGGGTGGATCTCCAAGCGGCCCAGCCCCTGCTCGTAGCGGAAGATCCTCGGGAAGGCGGGCACCTCGTTGGGCGCGAGGATATGACCGTCGAGTATCAGACCGCCCTTTCGCTCGTCGCAACTGCTATTGTCCGAGATCGTTGGCAAGTATTTGTCTTCATCCTGCATCCATGTCTGGGTGCCGCCCTTGCAGGCGAACCAGAGGTTGGCCCAATCCAGCGCCAAGTTGTGCCCCGAGGCGTTATCACCCTTGGGGTGGAAATGGGCGATCTGTCGGTTGTCGTCGGTCAGGTCCATCTCGCAGTAGGCGCAGAGTCCTCGCTGGTCGTCGCGGAGGCGGTCCCGGACGGCGCAATAGCAATCCCACAGCTCGTTCCTGAAATCGTTCCAATTGCCCTCGGGCTGGTCAGCAAGACGAGCGTCGAGACATTCGGGACCCGGATAGGATTTTCGGCAGTGCTTCACAGTCCAAACTCCTTCTCCCATTCGCGATTACGAATGATTGTCTCCGCTGCGATCAGGGCTGGCTCGTCGGTGCCCATCGCTCGAGCAAGCGCTTGCAACACCTGATTCGCCTCGACAAGATCATTGGCGTTGATGAGCCGGAACAACTTGCCCAATTGCCGCAGGTTCTCGTTGTCGTGCTCCGGTGGCCGGCTGTCGGTCTCCAGCACATCCTCAAGCGCTCTCTTGCTCTCGGCCCCGTAGGGATCGGCCGGTGCCTGGAAGAGTCGGCGATCACGCAGGACCATGATATTCCTGCGATGGACCGTGGTGAGCACCTGCGGACTATGGGTGGTCACGATGATCTGAGTATTCGGGAACGCCTCGCGCAAATTGGTAATGACCTGCTGCTGCCAGTGCGGATGCAGATGCAGCTCGATCTCGTCGATCAGCAAGATCCCTGGGGCATCTAGCGGCTTGTCCCAGTAAGGGTGCGCCTGGGCGAGGCGCCGAGCGAAATCCAGAACCAGTGCCAACAGATTACGATAGCCGTCGCTCAACTGCGCCAGCTCCAGATCCTTCGGCGTTCCCTGCGGATTCCTGAACGATACCATGAGTGTCGTATCGTCGAAAAAGACGCGCTCCACATCCTCGAGCGTCGTGGCAACCGCCTCTCGCACCGCCTTCAGATCCGGGAACTGATAGTCGCGGTCGTTGCGGACTTGCAGCTTTTCCCTAAGCTCGTGGTTCTCTCGTCGATAGAACCACTGGCACATGGCCTGGTAGTCCGTTCCTGCATTCAGTGCACCGAGGAACGCACGATCACGCTCCAAACTGACGCTGAAGATATCCCCAAGATTGGGCATCTCAGAGAGGCGTCGGTTAGCGCGGTAATAGGCTACGACAGGAAGCGGGATCAGGGCCTTCGGGTCGGAAGTCCGGATCTCTTGCCAGAGCGCCTTGACGTAGCCGTAGACATCCACCAGTCCGGCCGATTGCTTGGCTCCATAAGCGAAGTCGTTAGGCAGGCTAAAGAGAATGTCTTCTTCCCATTCAAGATCCCGTGGCCCACCGTTCTCGGTTCTTGCCGGGTAGCCGGTTACGCCATAAAAATCCTTCGCGACCGCTTTGATCAGTACGTGATCGCTGCGCCCCGAGATCGCGTCAGGGGCATCCGGGCGAATATGTAAGTCGGATGGCCGCAAGCTCACGCCTTGCACGGCCCTTTGACGGGGACCGCCTCCACCGTTGGCTGCCACGAGGTGCCATAATGCGATGGCAATGGCATCCAAGATGGCAGTCTTGCCGGCCCCATTGACACCGACAATGACATTGACGTCCGCTTGCAGTGGAACCGAGAGGCTCTCGAAGCAGCGGAAATAGGTGATGTCGATCTTGTCGAGCTTCATTGTGCGATGTCTCTCGTCAACCTGTCGGAGTCGATGCACTACGTGGAAGGCGTTCCGGTCGAAGTCGTATCTGGAAAGACCTCGGCTGGGTAATAATCGGTCGCTGATGCGTGCACGTGTACAAACCCCTCCCAAGCTATTAAGAAATTTGCAATGCCTAAAACCACACGAATATCGGACAGGGCCTTGGCGCTCAGCTCTTCCACCAGCTTGCTCATGCTCAGTCCCCGGCTGCGAGCGAGTGCCTTCAGGCGTTCGGCGGTGTCGTCCGGTAAACGGATGGTCAGGGTGTGCATGGATAGTCCTCAAAGATCGCGGCCAGCGTGCAAGCGCGCATCCGGTTCAGATGATCTGACCGATTCGCGTTTCAAGTGACAGGATATCATCCGGGCACTTCTGCCGGAGCCGTTGGCCATACCGTTGCGCGGCCTCCAGGCCAAGGGTCTTGCGGCCCTCGCCTGGTTCGGCGAGGAGCCCGCGTTGTTCGGCAATGGGTTGGAAATACTTTTCCTTGGGATCAGGCTCCGCGCGGATCGTCTGCCAAGACCACGCGGGCGGCAGGTCCAGCCCGGCGAGTACCCAAACCTCGATCTCCTGCCAGGCATGTTCGGCCAGCAGTACCTTACCGGGCGGCAGGTGGCTCTTCATCGCCGTTTCGATGTTGTCGAGCCGCTTGCGTCTGTCGACATTGCCGTCCCGATCGACGCACAGCAGAAAGAGGTCCACCATGCCGCGGTAGCGTTCGACGATCTTCCTGATCTGGTCGTGATTGAGTGCCTGATCGATTCCGCCGAGCAGTGGATCGGTCAGCACCTTGACCTTGCTCCTGGGCCGGTCGAGATAGGCCAGCATGGCCTCGATGATCGGCTTGAGCATGTACTGATCCTTGCGGAAGTCTTCGGGGACGATCAATACCTTCATCGTGCCGCCCCGTCCTCGTCCGCGGAGAAATAGACCGCGTCTTCCAACCAGCCAGTGGAATGAAGCTTGGCCAGATCCTGCTTTGCGATAAGGTCGGCAGCGCCGGGAATGTCCAGTATGCGAACGATTCGCCCCTCATTGCTGCCGGGCAGGCGGTAAACAAGCGAGGCGTGTTCCAGGGACTTGCGATCGAGCAGGGCAAGCAACTCCGGGGAATGGGTGGTGGCGACCATCTGCACGGTGCCGCGCTCGGCTTGGCGCTCGATCAGGCCCAGGAGCAGGTGGAGGCGCGCCGGATGGATGCCGTTGTCCAACTCCTCAAAGAAATAGAAGCGGGACGACTCCGGACCGAGCAGGGCGGCGATCATGGCGAGGAAGCGCAAGGTGCCGTCGGAGGCGCTGTAGGCGGAGATATGCCCGCCGCCCCTCTCGATCAGGCTGACCAGGATGCGGCCTTGTTGATCGGCTGGAAACTCGAAGTCCGTGGCGTCCATGGGTGTCAGTTCGGCGATCCAGGAGGCAAGGGCCGCTTTCAACTCAGGCTTGGTGCAGATGCCCTGTAACACGGAGGAGAGGTTTTCGCCCTTGTCGCCCAGGATGGTCTGACCGGGTAGCGACGGACGGCGTAGAGCGTCAGGGTCCAAGTCGAGAAAGCGCATGGAAGACAGCTCCGCGAGCGCCAGCCTTGCGTACTCTCTGGCTGCCTTGACCATTGTGTTCTCTGCAACTTGCCCCACAGCAGGTCGGAAGCTTAGGCAATTGAGCTTCTTGCCGTAGGGGCCGCGCTGACCACCCTTCATCAGTCTCACGGGCAGGTGGTCAGGATCTTCGGACGCCGTCAGCAACGGATCGGCCGGGGGGTGAGAATCGAAGATGGTTAGCCAACCGAAGCAGGCATCGGCTTTTGAGATCCAACCCGCTTTCAATCGCTCTCGGACCACCTTCGGAGGTTTGCCATTCTCTCCGACATCGACTTCGATAAAATAGGAGCCTTCGGTTCTTGAAGATAGGTATGGAATACCTCGGCTTTGGACGCGGAAGCCAAGCTCCAGTGCAAAGGTAGATGCCCCCTCGAAGGCCGCCTCCCGGGTCCCCCCGCGAATCCCCCGCCACTGCAAGACCCCGCCCTCGCCCCACTTCTCGCCGATGATTTCGGCCAAGGAGTAGCCGCGCGCGATGCCGTGCAGGAACCGAAAGGCATCGCGCACGTTGCTCTTGCCGGAGGCGTTGGTGCCGACCAACAGGGTCAGCGGACCTAACGCGAGGGTAGCGTCGCGGAAGTTCTTGAAGCCCTGAAGGCGCAGCGTTGTCAGCATGTCCTGGTCGATCCGGTCACTTGTGGAATGAAGTCATCAACTGGCGTCCCAGGGCCAGTCACGCCAGCCTTTGTCATCGTGCCAGCCGCCGCCCAGACGTTTCGCTCTGGAGGTCGAGGCTTTAGCCGGATCAGGGCCTTTGAGATGCAATGTCGACCGGCAAAAGCCTCGACCTCCGGTTGTCTAAAGGCCGGAACGAAGATCAAGGCCGTCACGTCGGCGCTTGCGCCCGCGCGAGCAGCTCGCCAAACCCGTAGTTTACGCTGGTCACGCCAAAATCCGGTTCGCGCTGGAAGGGGCGGAGCAGGTAGTGGACCCGGTGCGCGTCGTCGTCCAGGAACTCGACGATGGCGAGTTTGAAGTCGTCCGGTTTGTTGAGCGAGTACAGAATCTCGTTGCGGGTCACGGTGATGGTCGGGGCGCCTTCGATGCGGCCCTTCACCTCGATGAAGCGCAGCTTCCCGGTGCCGGGGACGCGGCTCTCGATGTCGTAGCCGAGCTTGTCGAACTCCCGGTCGGTGGGGTCGAAGCCGAGGCCGCGCTCGATGTCCATCACGATGGCGCGGGCTCGGGCGGCGCTCGCCTGGGTGTCCACTGGGAGCAGGGGCGTCCCGCCCCTGCGTTCACCGGTCATCGCACGGAGCAGTCCCAACGGCACCACCAGCACCCCGCCAAGCACCACCGGCGGTAGCGGCGAGATCTGGGCCTCGAGCTTCAGGTCTTCCAGCCGTTTTTGCAGCCGCCCTTGCAGGAGGTCCGCACGCTTGCGTGCTTCGCCGGAGTTGAGTCGGGCATTGGACTTGCCTGCGGCCTCTTGAAGCTTCAGCTCCTCGGCACGGTGGTCCCAGTAGGTGATCTCCTTGGTGAGGCGATCCTTGACCGCCGCCTCGGTCTTGGCGATGAGGTCGAGCTTAGTTCCCCGTACATCGGCTAGATACTCGGGCACGATGTGGGCGATGGCATAGCCTTGGGCCTGTTGCTCAATGGTCGAACGCGGGGGCGGGACGCCCCCGCTCCCAGCAATCCACTGGCACTCGGGCCGGTCGAGGATGACATCGACGCCGGACTCGTCCGCCGCCAGTGGGCGGTAGTCGAGATAGGGGGCGTAGGAGAGGTGAGAAAACAGAAGTGAGGAGTGAGAGGGGGGCGGGAAGAGAGTGGCTAGGTCTGGCGGCGGTTGCGGCGCATCACCGTGAGCATTCGGCTCACTTCGTCCAACAAGCCTCGCAGCCGGGCTGTCTCCAGTCTGGGAAACCAACCGAGGTCCTCGCACAGCGTCAGCAGGGTCTCCGTCTCCGCTAGCGAACCCTGAGCGATCGCCAGGAACTGCGCCTTTTCCCGCACCCCCTCCCGCGTCCATCCCTCCGCGATGTTCGCCGGCACTGAAACTGCGGCGCGGGTGATCTGGGACCGCATCCCGTAAGTTTCTTCTCTCGGCAGCAGCGGGACGAGCCGATAGACCTCCCGCGCCACCGACATGGCTTTCTGCCAGACAGTTGTCTCTCGATAATGCATCGCTCCCCCTCTCGCTCCTCTCGCCCGTCTCGCTCCTCACTCCTCTCCCCTCACTCCTCGCCCTAGCCTCGACATAGAGCATCCGCTTGGAGACGACCCGGCGCTCGCCCGCGCGGGTCAGTCCGGCGTCCTGGATGGCGTGCTCCAGATAGAACAGCACTCGTGGTGCGGTGCCCGGATCGCGCTCGTCGACCAGCACAGTGCCGCGTTTGAGCAGGTCACGGTTGCGCTCCAGGGTGAGGTCGATGACGGCATCAAGCAGCGGATGGCCGGGGCAGACGAAGGCGGCGAGCGGCTGGCCCTGGGGCGCCACCAGGACCTTCTCGAAGGCGATGCGCTCGTAGCGCGGCAGCACGGGCTCGCCGATGCCGATGAGGCGGTCGCGGTTGCGCACCTGGGCGGGGACATGGCTGATCTCATAGCGGCGGGGCTCGCGCTGTTTGGCGGTGCCGCCCAGTCGCTTGAATGCCTCATGGAAGAAGGACTCGATGTAGTGCGGTTGCAGGCGGCGGGCGTCGGCGCGCTCCATGTCCTCGCGGATGCGCTGGACCCGGCTGGCGTCCATGGCGTCGTGGGCGAGGACGCGCTCTTCGATCAGGTCTTGCAGGTGTCCCCGGTCGAGCGTGGTGTCGAGCACCGTGGTGAGGAAGGCTTTGACCTCGGGCCGTTCGCCGTGGCGGATCGCCTCGATCAGCAGCTCGCGCAGCGACTTGCCTTGGAACTGGAGCTTACCGAGCACGTCGAAGACCTGCCCGCCCAGGGCCTGGCGCGCCTGTTCGAGCTTCTCCAGAAGCTTGCGGTAGACATCGCCCTCGCGGGTATCGTCCGCCACCAGGTTCCATAAGTGGCAGACCTCGTTTTGGCCGATACGGTGGATGCGGCCGAAGCGCTGCTCCAGGCGGTTGGGGTTCCAGGGCAGGTCGTAGTTGACCATCAGGTGGGCGCGCTGGAGGTTGATGCCCTCGCCCGCGGCGTCGGTGGCCAGCAGGACTTGGACCTCGGGGTCGTGTTTGAAGGACTCCTGGACCTTGAGGCGCGCCTCCCGACCGATGCCGCCGTGGATGATGACCACGGCGTCCTTGCGTCCGAGCAAGGTGGTGATGCGGCCCTCCAGGTAGTTCAGCGTGTCGCGGTGTTCGGTGAAGATAACCAGCTTCTGATGCGGCGACGGCGTGGGCGGCGGGATCGATCCCGCTCCGTAAGGTGCCTTGGGTTCTTCGATGCGGTCGGCTAACGCGGCCGGGGTGAAGACTTCACTGAGCAGGTTCGCTAGTTCACACCACTTGGTGTCGGTGCCGCTGCGGCGCACGGTCAGGGCCTGGGCTTCGAGCCGACGGAGGGTGTCGATCTCGATGCGCAGCTCGGCCATGGAGCGGGCGGCGGTGGCCTGGTCAAGGATGGCCTCTTCGGCTGTCGCGACCTCGTCTTCGGGGGCGTCTTCGAGGTCCTCGAGGTCGTCGGCGTCCAGTGCCGCAGTCGGGGGCGGGACGCCCCCGCTCCGATGGAGCACGTCAAGCTCACGCAGCCGACTTTCCAGCCGTTCGCGGCGACGGCGCAGGGACTGGTAGATGGCCTCGGGCGAGGAGGCGAGACGCCGTTGCAGGATGGTCAGGGCAAAGCCGACGGTGCCGGCGCGCTTGTCGTTCTCCAGGGCCTCGGCGCGGTTGAACTCCTCACGCACGTACTCGGTGACTGCCTGGTAGAGCGCGGCCTCGGGGTCCGAGAGCTTGTAGGGCACGGTGTAGGCGATGCGCTCGGGGAACAGCGGGGTGCCGTCGAACTTGAGCAGGCGCTCCTTGACCATGCGGCGCATCAGGTCGGAGCAATCGGCGGTATGCACGCCGTCGCGGAAACGTCCCTCGAAGCGGTCGCCATCGAGCAGGGCCATGAAAAGCTGGAAGTCCGCCTCCTTGCCGTTATGCGGCGTGGCCGACATCAGCAGAAAGTGCCGGGGCAGGGTCGAGAGCAGTTGCCCGAGCTTGTAGCGCTTGGTGTATTTCACCTCACCGCCGAACACTGTGGCCGACATCTTGTGGGCCTCGTCGCAGACCACCAGGTCCCAGCGGCAGTCCGGGATCTCAAGCTTCTGCTGCACGTCCTCATTGCGCGAGAGCTTGTCCAAGCGTGCGATGACCAGGTTGGTTTCCAGGAACCAGTTGCCGGTGCGCGCGGCCTCCAGCTTGTCGTTGGTGAGGATCTCGAAGGGCAGGTGGAAGCGCCGGTACAGCTCGTCCTGCCACTGCTCAGCCAGGCTACCGGGGCAGACGATCAGGCAGCGTTGCAGGTCGCCGCGGGCGACCAGTTCCTTGATGAGCAGACCCGCCATGATGGTTTTGCCGGCGCCGGGGTCGTCGGCCAGCAGGAAGCGCAACGGCTGGCGCGGCAACATGGCCTCGTAGACGGCGGTGATCTGGTGCGGCAGCGGGTCGACCATGGATGTATGCACCGCCAGGACCGGGTCGAACAGGTGGGCCAGGCGAATGCGATGGGCCTCCGACACCAGGCGGAACAGGGCGCCGTCTCCGTCGAAGCTCCAGGGACGGCCTTGTTCAACCAGCTCCAGACGGGGCTCATCGTGGCGGTAGAGCAGCTCGTTAGCGACCTTGCCGGCCGAGGTCTTGTAGGTCAGCTCCAGCGCCTCGGAACCGAACCACTGGACGCTGACGACCGTCACCAGGGCATCGGGGAGGATGCCGCGGATGGCCGCATTGGTCTGGAGTTGTTCGAGCTGCATCGTCTGACTGGTTGAATCCTTTGACGGATGGACTTCTCCCGCGCGGATGCCTTGTTGATCGCTTCCAGCGGCAGCGCCACCTCGATCAGTTTTTTTCTTGATGGCCATGAAACAATATGACTGTTATCCTTTTTGTCCGTGCGTCTTCGCAAGCGGTTTGAGCTTTCGCACAAGGTGATGAACGCTGGTAGTGGGATTGTCCTCGCCGGTCTTCTCGGCATCGGTTTCAGCCCACTGGGCATGCTGGATGGCAGTTTCAGTCCTATCTTTCAAAATAGCATAGGTATTCTTTTGCGCTTTTGCGTATGAACCGAACCCTGGTTGCTTACGCAGATCATGAATCACGGCATCGCAAACAGATTGCTTGCCGGCGGCATGGAAAGGCTGGCGCGAATAAGTGAAGTGGAGCAGCAACCAGTATTCAAAGCAGGGGATCGAAGGAATGACCATGAAAGGCTTACCTTCGGTGGCCAGGGCCTTAATACGCTGGATGGTCGACTGATAGGTTCCATGCTGGTCGCGGTCAATGACACAGAAAACCTGATCGAAGCGATCCGACCCCAGCTGAGCATCCTCCTCGAACAGCTTTTCGGCATAGTCGAGCACTCGATCGGGAGATGACCCCTCTGCTCCCGGCGCAATCCGTACGCGGAGAGTGAGAAGCTGGTGAGCCTTGCAGAGTTCCGCAAAGTAATAAGGTTCGGTCTTCATGCCTTCGCAGACGATGAGGTAACGCTTGCCTTCCGGGCGTTGCTGCTGCTGCCGTGCGAAGGTAGCCGCCTTTTGTGCTTTCCGCTTCTTGAAAAGGTCATCCGATCCCATTGAAGTCCAAATCCATTAGAAAAGGGATTCCACCATAGCGGCCGTTCAGGTAGCCACGCTCAATGGCTTCATTATCACGAGGACTGTAATCCGACAAGGGGTAAAGCTGGGTGGCATTCTGCTCGTCTTTTTCCATAAACCAGATCTGATCGCGCCGGAGGATCTTCTGGCTGAGGATCGTGGTATCGTGGGTAGTGAAAATGAGTTGCGCCTTGCGATCCTGATCGTGCAGCAACCTCACCAGATAGTGGACCATCAAAGGATGCAGGCTGGCGTCGAGTTCATCGACGATCAGCACCCGCTCTTGCTCAAGGACATCCAACCACATACTTGAGAATGAAAAAAGCGCGCGGGTGCCGGCGGACTCTTCGTCCTGATCAAATTCGATGAGATCTCCAGTTTCCACGTCTTCATGCAGAAACTTGATCTGAATAAGTTCCTTGCCGGTCATTTGCTGACTGATCTCCTCGCGCAAGGCGCTAGGCATGTCTTTAGGCAGAATTTCCGGTGAGAAGACTTTTGTCTTGATCCGGATATCGGCGATCGAGATGTCTGCCGAGTGCAGAAACTCCAGCACCCGGCACTTGTGCTGCTCTTCCTGACAGCGCGTCATAGTGACGCTAGGCAATAGAATCTGGTGCCCCTTGATGATTTGCAGTCGTTGCTGGAACCAATTCAGCACCGGCTTGAGTTGCTCATTATTGAGCTGGATCGCGGTAGACAAAAACAAGGCGTTTGCGCGAGTCTGTTCTCGCCAATCCTGGCGTTTGCGCCCGCCTAGAAACGATACGCTGAAGCGGTAATCGTCTTTATCGGCCGCAGTGTCATAAACGCGCTGAAACCACTTCTGTGGACGTCCCTCCGGATAGGCGAACAGCCATTCCTCGGTGAAGCGGTGCCGGTTACAGCGAAATCCGTATTGGTAGCGCACTCCGTGCTCAATGAATGCAACCTCAAACTCACTGTCCGCGGCGCGCGGGGCTGCCATCAGCTTGAACGGCGTAACGTTGATCTCCTCGTTGGCCTGGCTTTCCTTGGCGGAGTTGATGATTCGATCACGCACAAAATCCATCGCATGGACTAGGGTGCTCTTACCGGAGGCATTGGGGCCATAGATAACATTGGAGCGAAGTAGGCGTGGCACGGACTCAACGGCGCCTGTTTCAAAGGTATTCTCGGACTCCAACTCCTTGAAATAGTTTGATGCGGACATATTCAAGGTCTGTTGGCCGAGAATGGATCGATAATTCCCGACGCTGAATTGGATAAGCATATTAGAGATAGAAAAATAAATCTTAGTTTGATTTTCTACCTTGGCACGCAAAAAATCCAACATATTTTTCAGCAGGAGGCGTTCGCTCGGACGGATGCTCGCAACCCCCAGTTCCGAAGATGCAGCCGAATCAAGCGGGTGAAGTCTCAACTTGGTGTCTCGGCACGCGCAAGCAACTCGGAAAAATCGTCGTTGACGCTGGTTACCCCAAAGTCCGGCTCACTCCGGAAGGGCTGGCGCAGATAGTGCGCCTTGTGCACACCCAAGACCACGCTCGATCTCCATCACGATGACGCGAGCACGAGCGGCGCTCGCCTGGGTGTCCACTGGGAGCAGGGGCGTCCCGCCCCTGCGCTCACCGGTCATCGCACGGAGCAGTCCCAACGGCACCACCAGTACCCCGCCGAGCACCACCGGCGGTAGCGGCGAAAGTAGGGCTTCGAACGTCAGTTCTTCCAGCCGTTCTTGCAGCCGTCCCTGCGGAATGCCGGCACGCTTGCGCGCCTCGCCGGAGTTGAGTCGGGCGTTGGGCTTGTCCGCGGACTTTGACTCTCATGGCCTTCTGCCGGACAAACGCATGGCTCCCCCGCTCACGCCTCTCGCTCCTCTCCCCTCACTCCGCGCCCTCGCTTCGTGAAGGGGCGACTGAAGTCGCCCCTACAGTCGCCCCTACGGTCGCACCTAAGCCCCTACGGATGCTACCGTGCGCTATGTGACTCCGCAGGCCGAAGCACTCAGGGATAAATCCGCAGGCCCCGGGTCTCGTCCAGCCAGCGCGCCTCGTCCGCCGCCAGACGCTGCTCCAGGTCACCCGGCGCGGCGTGCGGGTCATCCACCCACTCGCGCAGCAAGGGGCCGCCGGCCAGCAGGTCGATGGCCAGACGTTCGGTTTCGTATTCGTAAGGGAAGACACGCCACAGCGGGTAGTCCGGATATTCCAGACGCAGCGACTTCAGCAGCAGCGCGGTCAGCCGGTAGGGCCGGAACTGATCGTGCCGGTACGCGGCGGTGTCGGTATGCAACTGGAGCCCGGAACACAGGGTGCCGACATGCTTGTGGAAGGTGGGCTCGAACCAGCAGGGCCGGATCAGCACACCCGCGGTCCAGGCGGGACAGAGTGACTCCATGCGCGCCAGGATGCGCTCGCAATCGATATCCGGGGCGCCGACCAGTTCCAGCGCGACCGTGGTCCCGCGCCCTTCCGAGAGCGTGGTCCCTTCCAACAGCACGGTGCCCGGAAAGCAGCGCGCCATGTTGAGGCTGGAGGCGTTAGGGCTTGGGTTGACCCAGGCCAGTTCGGCCAGCGGCCAGCCATAACCCGGTGCCGCATCCGGCTGATAGCCGTCCATCGACACCACCTGCAGATCCAGATCCCCGCCGCGTCTGGACACGAACCACCGCGCCAGCTCACCCAGGGTGAGTCCATGCCGCATGATCAGCGGCCCGGCCCCGACGAAGCTCTCCCAGCCCGGCTCCAGGATGCTGCCCTCGACCGGCCGGCCAGCGGGATTGGGCCGATCCAGCACCCACAGGGATTTGCCGGCGGCGGCACAGGCGTCGATCAGGTACGCCAGCGTGGTCACATAGGTGTAGATGCGGGTGCCGATATCCTGTAGATCGACCAGGAGCACATCGAAATGCTCCAGCATCGCCGGAGTCGGGTAGCGCACGGCGCCGTAGAGACTGAAGACCGGAATGCCGTGCCGCGAGTCCAGGAAATCGGCGCTCTCCATCATGTTGTCCTGCTTGTCCCCACGCATCCCGTGCTGGGGGCCGAAGGCGGCGGTGATCCGCAGATCATCCAGCGCCATCAGGGCGTCCAGACTATGGCGACCCTGAGCGGTGACTGAGGCGGGATGGCCGAGCAGGGCCAAACGCCGACCGTGCAGCGGTTGACGCACTGCCGGATCGGCAAGCAGACGATCGATTCCGAGCTGGATCATGGGCGGGCTGAGGTCGACAGGCAGGGGGTAACCGGGACCGGGGATTGTCACCGGATCCAGGCAGCAACTCAATCCGCGCGGCACCTTGCCGCCGGAACTATGGGTTCAACCTGTCGCCAGATGCTTCTGCAGCCGATACAACAGGGTGTCGCGCGTCAATCCCAGCAGCCGGGCGGCACGGCTCTTGTTGCCGCTGGCCAGCGCCAGGGCCTGGCGGATCAGTTCCGCCTCCAGCAGATTGAGATCGATCCCCTGGGGCGGCAACTGGAAGTCGGCGACGGTCTGCGCGGGCGGCTCCCCGCTGACGAGTTCGCGCGGCAAATCCTCCGGCACCACCTGCCGGCCGGGAAACAGGATCACCAGTCGCTCACACAGATTGACGAGTTCGCGCAGGTTGCCCGGCCACCAATGCCGACGCAACAGCCGCTCGGCGGCAGCGCTGAGTCGGCACGGGTCCAAGCCGTGACGCGTCGCCGCGGTACTCAGAAAATGGGCGGTCAGGACCGGAATATCGAGCACCCGCTCGCGCAGCGGCGGCACCTCGATCGGGACCACACACAGACGCAGGTAGAGATCGCGGCGAAAGCGCCCGTCGGCTACCGCGCTGCGCAGATCCAGGGTCGAGGCGGCGATCACCCGCGGGGCATCGGCCGCGGCGGTCCGATCCGCGGCAATGATGAGATGGAGCAGCCGCGCCTGATCCGCGCCGGTCAGTTCACCGACCTCGTCCAGGTAGAGGGTGGCGCCCGCCTCGGCACCACCGGCGGTCGCCCCGCCGACGCACGTCACCAAGGCACCATCGGGTGCGCCGGCACAATGAAACGCAACAAAGGGGGCCTGGCCGCGCGGGCTGAACGCATGGATCTCGCGGGCCAGCGTCTCGCGCCCACTGCCCGGTTCGCCGCGCAGCAACACACCGACATCGGTCGCCGCCACCATCCGCGCGGCATTGCGCATCCGTTGGAAAGCGGGGGAAACACCGATCATCGTGCACCTCGTGAGCCAGCGACCTTGGGAGATTGACAGACATCGCCTAGCAGCCTGTCGGACTTTCGGCGATTTCCGAATAGACGCTATCAAGAATCAAGCTCCGTAGGAGCCCGCTTGCGGGCGACGTGACCTGCCGGAATCGCGTCATTGTGCCCCCACCCGTCGCCCGCAAGCGGGCTCCTACGGGTTAGATTTCTCGCGGAAATCACCTTACGTTAGATTGTGGAGCAACAAAAAGCCTTTATGATGACTCATGCCCTTACCCTAGGGGCTAAGTCCGACAGACTGCTAGTTGGCCACATTGTATCCCTGGAAATGCAACGTCACCAAACCAAGGGCAATCACCAGGAGTCCGGCCATGGCCTTGAAGCGGCGGTTTTGTCCCAAACCATAGAGACGGCCGGCCAGAAACCCGGTGGTGAGCAGCGCCGGCAGGGTCCCGACGCCGAACAGCGCCAGATAGATGGCCCCGGCCGCGGCACCGCCCTGGGCCGGGGCGCTGATCAGCATGCCGTAGACCAGACCGCACGGCAGCCAGCCCCAGACCGCACCGAAGAGCAGCGCGCGCGGGAGGGTGCGGACCGGCAGCAGGCGCCGACCCCAGGGCTCGAGGCGCTGCCACAGGGGCTCGCCGAGCCGCTCGACCGCTGCCATGCGCGGCAGCCAGCCGCCGATCGAGAGCCCGATGCCCACCACAATGACGGCCGCCAGCACCCGCAACCCGTCGTAGGCCCAGGCGTAGTTGCTCAGACCCAGCATCAGCGCGCCGAACCAGCCGAACAGGGCACCGGCGGCGGCATAGGAGAGGATGCGCCCCAGGTTGTAGGCGAGCAAGAAGGCACCGAACCGTGCCGGCCGGTCGCGCACGGCGACCGGCAGCGAGAAACTCAATGCCCCGACAATACCGCCGCACATGCCCACGCAATGCGGGGCACTCAGCAGACCGACCGCGAGGGCCAGCAGATAGGCGGTATTCATTCCCGTTCCACCAGGCAGCAGCCAAGCTGAGGAGTCGTTCCCTTGGAGTTTCTGAAGGCCAATCTGGACCTGGGCGTCATCGGCGTCCTCGGATTCATGAGTTTCCTGACCGTCGCATTCGTGATCGAGCGCTATCTGCACCTGGCGCGGATCGATCTGGCCGCCTATGACCACCTGGAGGACCTGGAGCTCGACCTCACCCGCCACCTTACCGTGATCGCCAGCGTGGGCGCCAACGCCCCCTATGTCGGCCTACTCGGGACCGTGTTCGGCATCCTCATCACCTTCTATGATATCGGCCACGGCGGCACCCTCGACACCGCCGCCGTCATGGTCGGCCTGGCGTTGGCGCTCAAAGCCACGGCCCTGGGCCTGCTGGTCGCCATTCCCTCGATCGTCTTCTACAACGCCTTGCTGCGCCGGGTCGAGGTTCTCAAGGTCCGCTGGGGCCGCCAACGGCGCGCCGACGCCGCCGCGAGCACCGATCCATGATGAAAAAAATGGACCAGATCAACGTCATCCCCTTCATCGACATCATGTTGGTGTTGCTGGCGATCGTGCTGACCACCGCCACCTTCATCGTCGAGGGGCGCCTGCAGATTCGGCTGCCCACCGCGGCCAGTCAGGGCGCGCCCGAGTCAATCGAGCCGCGCGAAATCGCCATCGACGCCGACGGCCAACTCTACTTCCAATCGCTGCCCTTGGGCGTCGGAGCACCGGGGCTGCGTGCCCTGGCGCCGAAACTCGCCGAACTCGAACCCAGGACCCCGATCGTCCTGCGGGTCGACGCCGCGACCCGCTTCGCCGCTTTCATCGCCGTGGTGGATCAGCTCAAGGCGCGGGGGCTGGAACGGCTGTCGATCGTCACCCGCCGACCGTGACCAGGCACCACCCCTGCCGACACTGCCTCGCATTCGGCCTGCTCGCCTCTGTCCTGATCCACGGGACGGTGCTGCACCTGGCACGGCGGACGGCACCGACGCCCCCGCCAACACCGCCCGTGACCGTCATCGATCTGGACCTGGCCGTTTTCGCGGACGCGCCCGGGGGCGCTGGTGCCGACGGCGCCGATGACCCTGTTCTGACCGGACCGGCACCGTCCGACGCGGCCCCGACACCAGAGCCACCCGAGGCCGCGCCGCCGCAACCCGTACCACCGGTGCTGCCAACGCCGTCGAATCCAACCCCGGCAGTCGCGGATGCACCGGCGACACCGCCGGCCCTGCAACCCGCGCCCGTCGCATCAGTCCAACCGCCCCCGGTGCGCGCCATCAAGCCGCCGCCCCCGGCGGAACCCAAGCGTCGCCAGGAGCCCAAGCGCGCCAAACCCAAGCCGGTGCAAGCGACGCCAAAAGCGAAACCCAAACCGGAACCCAAGCCGAAACCGGAAGCCAGGTCAGCAGCCGAACCGGCCCGCGAGTCGCGGCCCAAACCGCCGGAATCCGCGCGGGCCCAGACCAGCCCGCGCCAGGCCGCCACCCCCGCATCGACGCCGGGCGCATCCCCGCGCAAACACACGGCACCGGCCGCCGCGAGCAGCGGCACCGGCACCCGGCCCAAGTCCGCGGAGGGGAGCACCGCCGGTGCCGCGGCGCGACCGGCCGCCGGTGCGACCAGCGCCGCCGCACGCGCCGCCGCGGAGCGCGCCTATCTCGCCGAACTCCAACGCGCCATCAGCCGCCAGCAGCGCTTTCCGGAAGAGGCCCGTAAACGCCGCAAGACCGGAGTCGCGACGGTCGCCTTCGTCGTCACGGCCGACGGCCGCATCACCCAGGCGCGGATCGCCAAGAGCTCCGGCGACCCGGACCTGGACCAGGCTGCCGTTGCGACACTCAACCGGCTGGGCCGCTTCAAACCCATCCCGGCCGCGATCGGCCGAACCAGTTGGCCGATGCGGGTTCCCATCCGTTTCGATCTTCGGTGACGACCGGGGTGACTGGTTTTCTGCCCGACAGGCCGTATAGTGTCGCACCAGGATGCCGCATCAGCATTTGGCGATCTACCGCTTGACGAGGAGCCCGACCATGGCCGCACCGAACCTTGAGCATATCCGCCCCCTCCAGGAGCAGCTCAACGCCCATCCGATCTACGCGGCCATCCGCGATCTCGCGGACCTGCGGGTCTTCATGCAGCACCACTGCTTCTCGGTCTGGGATTTCATGTCCCTGATCAAGTACCTGCAGCGCCATGTCGCACCCGTCCAGGTGCCCTGGAGGCCCACCGGCAACCCCAGCCTGCGTTATTTCATCAACCAGTTGGTGCTGGAAGAAGAGTCGGACACCGCCCCGACGGCCGACGGCGGCGTTCGCCATGCGAGCCATTTCGAGTTCTACTGCGAGGCCATGAACGAGATCGGCGCGGACGGCGACCTGCCCCGGCGCTTCCTCGCCCGGGTCGCGGAGCAGGGCCTGGACAAGGCGCTCTATTCCGATCTGGTGCCGCTGCCCGCCCGCTATTTCAGCGAGACCACCTTCTGCTTCATCAACGAGGACAAGCCCCATGTGGTGGCTGCCGCCCTCGCGGTGGGCCGCGAGCGGCTGATCCCCGGCATGTTCCGTGAGTTTCTCAAAGGCATGGCGTTGGGACCCGAGCAAGCCCCAGCCTTTCACTACTACCTGAACCGCCACATCCATCTGGACGAGGACTTCCACGGCCCCCTGTCCATGGACCTGCTGACCGCCCTGTGCGCCGACGACCCCCAGCGCCTGGAAGAGGCCGAAACCGCCGCCGAGGAGGCGATCTGTGCGCGCATCCGCTTCTGGGACGGCGTGTTGGAGGCCATCGAGGCACGGCGCCGGGTCGGCTGAACGCCCGCCGGGGGCCGCCCCGTTTAAGGCGATTTCCGAAGAACGTTGTACCGCGCGGACTCAACCTCCGGTGACCGGGGCGACGCGACCGGAGGCCGACGCTTTAGCGTGAAAGTGCGTAGTCAGGCCATCCTGGCCTGACGGCGTCGGGACTGGAGCGGTCAGGGCTGGAAGCCCTGACTACGCAGCGGTCGAAAGAACTTTAATGTTCCGGGGTGGCGCGGGCGCCATGGCTGTTAGCCGGCGGCGGCGCATTCGGCTGAGACCTCGACCTCCGGTCAGTGATAGCCTTCTCACCTGATATCCAGACAGACCCTTGGTGTAGGGGCGGGTTTTAAACCCGCCCCGACGTCCGGTGATCACGTCCGACGGCGATCGGGGCGACTAAAGTCGCCCCTACACTAAAGATCTGTCCGGGTAGGAGGGATGGAGGCCCTATCGGCGACTAGTGGACCGCAGCGCGGTTCCCCGGTCGTTGGGCCAGCGCCAGCCAGCCGGCGACCGGCAACCCCGCGTCGTGGCGCAGAATCACCGGCTCCAACCGCAGAACGACCAGGCCCTGCCGCTGCGCAAGCGCCGCCAGATAGGCCCGCGAGTGGGCATAGCGGCCGTGGTGCTGTAACCGATAGTCACCAGGCTCGTCCTCGCCGAGCGCTTCGACCGTGAAGCACAGCCAGCCGCCCGGGCGCAGTGCCCGCGCCGCCGCCGCTATGGTCTCCGCCAGGGCACCGAAATACACCAGGGTATCGGCCGAGACAATGAGGTCAAAGCCGCTTGGATGTTGCTGCATATAGGCGCAAAGCTCCGCCTGCTCCAGCGCATCGTAGAGGTTGCGCCCGCGCGCCTTGTCCAGCATCCCGTTGGAGAGATCCACCCCCGTCAGGGTCCTGGCGAACGGTTTGAGCAGCGGCGCGCACAAGCCGGTCCCGCAGCCGGCATCGAGCACCGCCAGGTCCGCCGCGGGCGCGCCCACGCAGGCCGCAACCGCCTCACCCACCAACGTGGGGGCGCGGTATTCCAGCAGTGCCAGCCGGGCGTCGAAGGTATTGGCAAAGTGATCGAAAGTACACTGCACATAGGCGTCGGAAGCACGCTCCGGAACGCCTTGCCCGGTACAGGCGGCAAGGTAATGCAGTGCCTTGGGGTTATCGGGCTCGTCGGCCAGCCACTCCCGGTAAATCTGCGCAGCCTCCTCGGGGTGCCCCAACCGGCATTTGGCGTTGCCCAACATTTCGCGGGTCAACGCATTTCTCGGCTCGTGCCGCAGGACCTCGCACGCCTGTGCGAGTGCCTCCTCGGTCCGTCCCTGCCGGAAATAGAGACCAGCCAGGACATTCCTGGCCTCGGTAAAATCCGGGGTCAGTTCGATCGCACGCAACAGGCAGCGCTCCGCATCCGCGTAACGGCCAAGCGCCTTGCACAGCACCGCGTAGTTGTGGAGCGCACCCGGGCGATCCGGGTCGAGGGCCAGGGCCGCGCGGTACTCCCGTTCGGCGTCTTCAAACCGTCGGTTATCGAGCAACAGATTGCCCAGGTTACTGCGAAATCCGGCGTGATCCGGCATCAGCTCGACCGATCGGCCCATCAGACGCAACGCATCCTCGTCGCAACCCCGATCGTGGGCCAGCACCCCCAGAAAATGCAGGGCGTCCGCATGGTCGGGCATGTGGGCCAGCACCCGCTTATACACCTCGAAGGCTTCCACATGATGGCCGGCCTGGTGCAGACTCATCGCGAGGCGCATTGCGTCATCGATGCTGAGCGGCTGGGTCAGGTCGATCTCGGAGGGATCTGGAGTGGAATCCATGGTAGACAAGGGTCTCCGGTTCGCAGGGTGACCCGAATCAACTCGGGAAACTGAGCATACGCTTAAGCTACCATAACCCGACCAGTCGAACGGAGTTGCGGCTCGCGACCCACCGCCACCGAACGGAAAAACCATGATCCAGATTTCCTACATCAGTTCCGCCACGGAGCCCATGCACACGGACGAGCTGCTGCGGCTGCTGCAGTCCTGCCGGGAACACAACGCCGGGAACGGCGTGACCGGGATGCTGCTCTACGGCAACGCGACCTTCCTGCAAGTGCTGGAGGGCGACGAGCGGGTGATCGATGACCTGATCGAGCGCATCCGCCAAGACCCGCGCCACACCAACCTGCAGATCCTGCACCGCAAGACGATCGAACGCCGCCAATACTCGGACTGGAGCATGGGGTTCAAGCGGGTCGCCGCCAAGGAGTTGCAGGGCGTCGAGGGGCTGCGTGACTTTAGCGAGCGGGACTTCAACCCCGACTATCTCATGCAGCACGATGCCATCGTGCAGAGCCTCATGAATCACTTCCGCAAGGAACGCTTCAAAACCATCGGTCAAAGTGAACTGGGAGTCGATGAAGAAGACCGCATGATCAATGTGCTGCACTTCATCATTCGCGGCGCGGTGCGGGTGCTGGCGATTTTGATGGTGGTGACCATCCTGTGGGGCGTGGCCGACGTGGTCATGGTGCTCTATCTCCAGGTGTTGCTGCCGTCGGTCGAGGAATTAGGCACGCACGACATCGTCGTCACCTTCGGGGCCTTCCTGGCGGTGTTGATCGCCATCGAAATCTTCATGAACATCACACTTTATCTGCGCGACGATGTGGTACACGTCAAGCTGGTGATCGCCACCGCGCTGATGGCGATCGCCCGGAAGGTCATCGTCTTCGATTTCGCGAAGATCGAGCCGATGTATGTCATGGCGACCGCGGCTGTGGTCCTGGCCCTGGGGCTGATCTACTGGCTGATGGACAGCAAACTCACCTGGAGCCTCCCGGGGCGGCGGCAGTGAGCAAAGGCGTCGCTGACCTGGTGTCCACGGCTTCGGGACGAGCCGCCCAGGATCACGACCTCGGTTGCTTTTCGCGGGATCAGGCGTCACGTCTTCGGACAAGCTGATGTGATCCTGACCGGAGGTCCCGTGTCGTCTCGTGTTATCGTGAATTTTGTCGCGTATCAGGTCGCCTGGTTCGCTTGTGTCCTCGGCGGCGCCCATGGGCTGCCCTGGGTCGGTGTGGCCGTGACCGCGGCGGCGGTGGTCATCCTGTTGGCCGGCAGCCCCGCGCCCTGGCGGGACGCCGCCCTCATCACCGTGGTTTCCTTGATCGGTGCCCTCTGGGACGGGCTGCTGGCCGGGCTCGGCCTGCTGGTCTACCCCTCGGGCATGATCCTGCCTTGGCTGGCCCCGGTGTGGATCATCGCCATGTGGGCCGGATTCGCCACCACCTTTTATGTGTCAATGCGCTGGCTGCTCGGACGCTGGTGGCTGGCGAGCCTGTTCGGCGCCATCGGCGGACCGCTCGCGTTTTACGCCGGTATGCGGCTCGGCGCCGTGAGCTTTCCCGACCCCGTCGCGGCTCTCGCCGTACTGGCGGTCGGCTGGGCGGTGCTGATGCCGCTAACTGCCTGGATCGCCGTGAAACTGGAGGCCGACCCGCAAGCCGGCGAGCCGGCTGCCGCGAGTCCCCAGCCATTGTAGCCAACTACCAGCGCAGTACCCGCGGCCCCAGGACGGCACCGAGTCCCCCGGTCAAGGCGATCCCCAGGCTGTACCAAACGGCGACGAATGCCGGCGACAACTCGGTGCAGGACAGCGCATAACCCAGCGCTCCCAATCCCCCGGCGAGCAGCCCCGCCGCCAGGCCAGCCGCCGCCGGTCGGGTCGGGGCCAGACCGCGCAGCGCCCACAGCGCCCCGGCCAGTGCCGGCAGCGACAGGACCAGCACGTTGAACGGACAACGCGCCCAGGAATGGCCGAGCACCGCCGCCAGACGTCCGCCGGCCGGGGCACCGAACACCGCCAGCACCCCCAGCAGCGCCATGGCGGCGACGGCCAGCAGCAGCACCAGCCGCGGCGCGCCGGTGCGTGCCGCCGGCCGACCCAGGCGCGCGGCCAGCCAGGCCGCACCGCCGGCCAGGGCCGCGGCATAACCGAGCTTGAGCCAGAGACCAGGTTCGGCCCAGAGATCAACTGGGATCGGACCAAAGACCGCCAGGGCACTCCCCGCGCTGGCCAAGAGCCCCAAGGCCAGCACCGGGGCCAGGCGGCGCGCCGCCACCCAGCGCGGGGCCGGACCGGCGCCGCTCGCCAGCAAATCGATCAGTTCAGTGGTCTTCATGGCATCTTCCTCACCAGTTCGGCGAGTCGCTTCAGGCCGCGATGGACCTGGACCTTGAGTGCCGCGACCGAGACTCCGCTGCGTTGCGACGCCTCGGCCACCGACAGGCCCTCCAGTTTGATCAGGGTGATCGCCGCCTGTTGGGCTGCCGGGAGCCCGCCCAGCAGCGCCGCCAGGTCACGCTGCACCGGCAGTTCATCCCAAACCGCGGGCAGTGCAGCTTCGGCCACGTCGTCCAGCGGCTCGTGCAACGCCTCGCGCCGGCCGCGGCGCCGCCACAGGTCGATCAACTTGTGGCGGGCGATGGCCAGCACCCAGCGGCTGACCGGGACACTCGGGTCATGGGTGCCGCGCTGCAGATGCACCGCCAGCAGGGTCTCCTGCACCAGATCCTCCACTTCATCGGGCAGCGACTGCATCCGCCGCCGCAAATAGGCTCGCAGCCGGCCGCTGATCTGGATCAGCACCTCCCGATAGGCGGCCTCGTCACCGGACTGGGCACGGGTCCACAGCGGCTGCAACAGCGCCTCGAATGTCTCTGCCTGGGCTTCCGGCGTCATCTCTACTTCCTGAGTCGTTCCAGCGGCATCAAAGGTTACAGGCGGCGGGCGCGCATCCACGCCCAAAAAATTTTCCGGCATGACTGTAACCGCTCGTCATCGCCCGACGACTAGGCCAATGAGGGCGCGCGGGCCAGCCGGCCTGGCCCCTCCGGTCGGGTTCGGTGCCGCGGCACCGACGACCGTCCCGCTCATTCATCCATTACATCCGGAGAAACTCCCATGTCCCAGTCACGCGCCATCCAGTCCACCGCCGCTGCCCTTGCACTCGCCCTGGGCGCCGCACTGACCCTGGCCGATACCGCGGTCGCCGCCGCGGGTGCGGAAAATGAAAAGTGCTTCGGCGTTGCGCTCAAGGGCAAGAACGACTGCGCTGCCGGCCCCGGGACCAGTTGCGCCGGCACCTCCAAGGTCGATTACCAGACGGATGCCTGGAAATACGTCCCCGGCGGCACCTGCGAGCAAACCGCCTCCCCCAAGTCACCCACCGGCAACGGCCAGCTCACTGCCTTCAAGGCGAAGTAAGACGCACCGCCGGCGCGCCGCCCGAGGAGTTCCCGATGACCGGTATCGTCACCCCCCCAACCGCCGTCGGTATCGGCCTCAAGCCGATGCATGTCCAGGAGATCCTCGGGGCCGGCGCGCCCCTGGACTTTTTCGAGGTCCACGCCGAGAACTATCTGGTCGCCGGCGGACCTTTCCTGCGCCATTTGGCACAGATCCGCGAGCGCTTCGCGCTCTCCATTCATGGGGTCGGACTGTCGATCGGCGGCGCCGGCCCACTGGACCGCGATCATCTCGACCGCCTGGCCGCCCTGCTGCGACGCTTCGAGCCCCACTGGTTCTCGGAGCACCTCGCCTGGTCCAGCCATGGCAGGGCATTCTACAACGACCTGCTGCCCATCCCGTACAACAGCGCCGGACTCCGCCGGGTCTGCGACCATATCGACCAGACCCAGGAACGGCTCGGTCGCCGGCTGCTGTTGGAAAACCCCAGTACCTATGTCACCTTCGCCGCGTCGACTCTGGACGAGGGTGAGTTTCTTGCCGCGGTCGTGCGGCGCACCGGCTGCGGCCTGCTGCTGGATGTCAACAACGCCTACATCAGCGCGGTCAACCATAGGCGTGACCCCTGGGACCTGATCGCCGCGTTGCCCGCGGCTGCCGTCGGCGAGATCCACCTGGCGGGATTCGCCGAGGACCGCGACGGTGCCGGCGACCGCCTGCTCATCGACACCCACGGGGCGGCGGTGGCCGCGGCGGTCTGGGCCCTGTATCGCCGCACTTTGGACCACCTGGGCCCCCGCCCGACCCTGATCGAGCGCGATCAGGCGATTCCTCCATTGGACGTGCTGGTCGACGAGGCCGCCCGCGCCCGGTCGATCATGGCCGCTGCCATGACACCCGACCCGGCATCCACGGGCTCCCGATCCTGGCCAAGGGTGTCCGGGCAAACCGCTGATCCGCTTGCCGCGCACCCCGCCGACGACCTCCTGGACCGTCTCGCCGCCGCACTCCAGGATCCCGCCCGGCCACTGCCCCCCGGATTGACGGCCTGGAACGGCTCGGACCCGGCCGTGCGCTTCGGCGTCCACCGCAACACGGTCGCGGTGTCGCTGACCGCCGCCCTGGCGGACACCTTCCCCGTCACCCGCCAAGTGGCGGGCGAGCGCTGTTTCGACTGGATAGCCCGCGGCTTTATCGCGGCCGCACCGCCGCGCTCCCCGGTCCTCACCGAATATGGCGACGCCTTCCCGGACTGGATCGCCGAGCACGCGCCGACCGCCGAATTGGCCTATCTCCCGGACCTGGCGCGCTTGGAACTGGCGCGGGTGCGCGCCTACCACGCCGCCGGGGCCACGCCGCTGACGACCACCGCACTGGCCGGTTACCTGGCGAACCCGCAACAACTCCCCGGGGCCGGTTTGCGCCTGCACCCGTCACTGCATGTCCTCGACGCGAGCGACGCCATCGTCTCGCTCTGGGCCGCCCACCAGGGATCGGCACCCGGCGCCGCGCTCACTGACCGGCGACGACCGGAGTCCGCCCTGGTCCTGCGCTCCGGGGATGACGCCTTGGTCGTCCCCCTACCCGGCGGCGCCGCGGCCTGCGTGGCCGCCCTGGCAGCGGGCGCGACCCTGGGCGACGCGGCGGCCGCCGGGGCCGCCCGTGACCCCGACTTCGATCTGACCCAGTGCCTCGCCTTGCTCATCCGCCACGGCGCCATCGTCGCTTGGCACGCACCAGGAGACCCTGAACCATGACACCGGAAAACGCACTGCCGACGCCCCGGCGGCACACCGCACCGCTCGGCTGGATCACCGCCGCCCACCAAGCAATGTCCCGCATCCCCGAGGATCTGATCGCCCTGCTCGGCCGCGTCTCCATCGCGGCGGTCTTCTGGAAATCCGGCCAGACCAAGGTGGACGGGTTCGCCATCGATCTGGTCGACGGCAACTTCGCCCTCGGGTGGCCGCGCCTGTCGGACTCGGCGGTCGCCTTGTTTCGTGAAGAATATCGGCTGCCGCTGCTGCCCGCGGAGCTGGCCGCGAGTCTGGCGGCGCTGGCGGAACATGCCCTGCCGGTGCTGATCCTGCTGGGTCTCGGCACCCGCTTTGCCGCCTTGGGGCTGCTGCTGATGACAGCGGTGATTCAGTTCCTGGTCTACCCAGGGGCCTATCCCACCCACGGGGTCTGGGCAGCGGTCCTGCTCTACCTGATGGCACGAGGACCGGGGCGCCTCTCGCTGGACCAAGCGATCGCCCGATGGCGGGAGCGCTGAGTCGCGCCCCCGCGGCACGGATCAGAAATCGATCACCTTCTCCGCTTGGAGGAATAGCGGCCCCACGGTCTGTGGGGTACCGACTTCGGCTCCGTCGATCAGATCAGTCGCCGGGTACCCGCGGCTCATCCAGCACAATGGGCAGACGACCATCCGGCCGTCGGCCTGCAGGAACTGCCTCACCAGATCGATGAGCAAGGTGTAGTCATCCGGAACCGCGATATTGAAATCAACCGAGTCGTAACCCAAGGTGTCCTCATCGGGATCGAAACAGGCTTGCGCGCCCGCTTTGGACTTGATGAGAAACCGCTCATTGGCCAATTTCACGCCGCCGAGCGCGGGAAACATAGCGACCGCTTGCCCGGAATCCGCCGCGGCCATCTGCAGATTCCTCGCGAGCGCCGTCGCAACACAGGCCGCTTCGACCGCCGCGCTATCGAGAATCGGCCGCTTCTGACGCGGATTCGTGGTCGCCGCCACCAAATCCTGTTTATAGCTGATGACGATCGCCTCGGATGCAGACAGCCGGGCGGGCGCGGCAAGCGCGGCCGACGTCGCGATAATAACGCCGAGGACCATGAACCGGTTGAGACCTGTTGGTTTCATCAGACAGCCTCCTAATTGTTCATACAACAAGGCAATGTATGAATCCCGGCCGGCCTGGTCGCCCTGTCCCATCGGAGCGTCGGGCGCGCCAGCGAAAGCTCGGTCATCGACGTGATCCCGTCCGGTTTTCATACGGTTATGCACGTTCGCGGCGCGCAACGCGGCCGCCTGATCAGTATAGACTGATATGGTGGAATTGCTTGACCGACCCGGACAACCCAAGGCCATCCAGAGGATGCGTAGAAGCACCCTCCCATGGGAGCGGCGTCCCGCCGCGATGGCGCCGCGCGGGATTCCGTTGTTTTTTGACTCGACTGCACCATAAAGTAGGCGGCTGATGAACAAGACACTCAGGTAAACAGTCATTAACCAACGCAGACTCCTCGCCGGTCTCGCCACGGCCGCCGCCGCTGCTGCTGCGCTGCCGTCGGCTTGGGCGGCCGACCCGCCGCTGACCTCTGCCATTTATTCAACGGACGGGGGCACGCCGGAAGTCACGCTGACGGCCTATCGGGCACTGTCCGACAGCCAGTCGCGCAACTATGACCGGACCCAGGATATCTCCCCCCGGCAGATGCTGCTCCTGCTGGAAGTGACCGAACGGATCGGGGCCAGTCTCGGGCAGGCCCTGGCCACCGGCGAACACGAGAGCGCCCGCACCTGGAACGACCATGTCCGGCCCACCCTCAAGAACGGCAGCCTGGGGTCGGCGACCGGGGTCTGGCAGTTCCAGCCGGCCACCTTCCACGGCATCATCAAGCGGTTCGGAACGCAACTGCTGGCCGCCAGCGCGGCGGATGCGGCAGCGGGCCGAGACCCGCTGGACTTGAGCGACGGGCCTTTCACCGATACCCAGGTTCGGGGCCTGATTCAGGACACGGTGGACGGCAAACGGGGAGCGGACGATGAGGAACTCCAGCTCCTGCGTCATAACTTCGCCGTGTTGGCCTTTGCCAAGCACTACCTGAGCATCGACAACGGCGCGACGACACCGGAAGAGGATTATCTGTTCCACTTCCTGGGCGAAAAGCAGGGCCGACGGATACTGGCGCTGGCGCGGGGCGAGGCGCGCGATACGCTGTGTGTGAAACCAGTCGAGCCGCCGACGCCGGCTCCGGAAACCAACCCGGAGCCGACCATCGCCACCGGCCTGCCGCCGGCACCGACACTACAGCCCGCCGCGCCGCCCCGACCGGTGGTTGTCGCCGGACCTGCCGCCGGGTTGCGCACGGCGCCCGGCGAGCCGCCGCTGGTGTGGTCGCGGCGCGATCTGGAGCCCCGCCCGGCGTTGCCAACCCAAGACCAGATCGTCGCCATGATGAACGCCGAAGCGGCCCTCCAGGCCGGATCCGCGATCACCACCGACTCCGCCCTGATCTACCCGGTCTACCCGGTGATTCCCGAAGCACCGCCGCCCGTGTCGTCGGAATGGGGACTGCCCGCCAACTCGGGCACGGTCACCGGCAATCTGGGCATGTTCTACCGCGACGGCAAAGGACAGAGCCAACCTTACACCTGGGCCCAGTTCATGGACCATCTGGCCAAACGCGTGCGGGCCGAGAGCCAACCGGCGCTGGTGCGGGCCAAGTACGGCGTCGGCTTCAACCTGAAGGGCGGCGATCTCCCGGAGCGGGCCTTCAAGCCGGATCAGGTCACCGACGCGGTCGAGTTTCGCCATGAGCATGAACAAAGCGTCCTGCTGCCGGAAGCGCTGGTCACCGGCACGCTCAGCCCGGACGAAGCGCGGCACTATAAGCAGCGTTTAGCGGCACTGGTCAGCCAGGGTGAGGACAAACCCACAGACACACTCCCACCGGAGGCTTTGGCCGCGCTGCATCATCTCAAGGTACTGCCGACCAAGGTGCAGGACACCAGCACCAGCCATCCGGAAATCCGGAAAGCTCTGCAGAAATTCCGCGCCAAGGTCGGTAAAGACGCGCCGGATGATCCAGCACAGGTCAACCTGCTGATGCCGGCCGAGCGGATCGCGCTGGAACTCTATGGGCAGCGGATCGGCCGATACGCCGCATTGCAGGCGGGCCAACAGGCGTCATCCAGTCAGGCCCCCGATCTCAACCGCATCAAGAAAATGCCGAAAAAGTTCCAGCGGCTGGCATCACCGCATCTCGCCGCGGTGCAGCGGGCGCTGGCCACGCAGGGATTGCTGACCCAGCCGACCAGGAAATCCGTCTGGCGCGACAAAAAACGCAAGAAGCATGTGGACTACAAAAAGGTACCGTTCGCCGGCAAAGCGGATCAGACGACGGTGACCGCGCTCAACACCTTTCAATTGCGCAACGGCCTGCGGAGAACGGATGGTGTGCTGGACGCCGTGACACTCAACATGCTGGGCCTGTCGCCACTGGGGCCGGACATCTTTCTGCCCCTGTCCGGCCCGCAGTGCGCCGTCGATGCGGCGGCCGATGCGCCGCCGAGAAGCGAGAGCCCGAACGACGGGCAGGCTGATCCCTGTATCACGATCGCCTGCCGGCTCAACCGCCCGCCGTCCGTCGCCAAGTAACGCGTCAAACCCGATCGTTGTCGTTGTCGTCATCGGATAAGCGATTGATCTGGCTCCCAGGCTCCAGCGTCGCGTGACGCGACCGGCCGCTGGAGCGGCCGGACGGCATTCCCACGCTGGAGCGTGGGAACGAGAAACCGTGGGAACGAGAAAGGGCATTCTGGCTCCCACGCTCCTGCGTGGGAGCAAGTGCGGGCGCTCCGCGTCCGGCGCCAAGACCGGACGCGGAGCGCCCGCCCGGCATTCCCACGCGGAGCGTGGGAACGAGAAGCCGCGCCGCCGGCGCGATGGGACCGCCGGGGATCGCGACGATTGGCATGTTGACCGCAGCGCGGCCGGAGGCCGCTCCCACTCGCGTGGCGGTCCGCTGTCGGCATATCCACAAAATCCGGTAGGAAAACCGCCAAGGCCCTTGCCTTTCGATCGCCGCGACACGCGCCATCCGGCCCGACCGCGCGCGTTTTCCAGCCAACAGATCCAACGCTGACCGCACCCCGACTCCGGCCATCGACACCTAACCGCACACCCGAGCAAATACGGCATCATTCTTGCTGGCTCGCGTGCTTTGATGCGGCCCAAGGTCCTGTGCCCGGCCGCCCTGCGCAATGGTGTTTTCAATCTTGACCAAGCCCTTCGATTGGCCCGGCGCTGCCGTGCGACCCCTCACCCAGTGGCCCGTCGTGGCTGCCTGTCCCACCGGGTCAGCCTCCCGGCCACGCCCCCTGCCCCGCCTTGTCGGAAGTTCGCGCGGGGTGTCCGATGACGCCTGAGACCCTGGGTCTGCTCGGCATCGCGGCCGGACTGGCGCTCCTGATCTGGCTGGCCTACCGGGGCTGGAGCATCCTGCTCGTCGCCCCCGCGGCGGCCCTGCTGGCCTCAGCCTTCGCCGGGCAGCCCTTGCTGGCGTCCTGGACCCAACTCTTCATGGGCGGCGCCGCGGGCTTCGTGTCGCAGTTCTTCCCGATCTTCCTGCTCGGCGCCGTCTTCGGCAAGCTGATGGATGACAGCGGGTCGGCGCTGGCCATCGCCCGCACCCTGACCGATCGGCTGGGACGCGAACGGGCGGTGCTGGCCGTGGTGCTGGCCTGCGCCCTGCTGACCTATGGCGGGGTGAGCCTGTTCGTGGTCGCCTTCGTCGTGGTGCCGGTCGCGGACGCGCTGTTCCGCCAGGCCAACATCCCACACCGGCTGATCCCCGCCACGGTGGCGCTCGGCGCCTTCACCTTCACGATGACGGCCATGCCCGGCACCCCGGCGATCCAGAACGCCATCCCCATGCCCTATTTCGGCACCACGCCCTTCGCCGCGCCCGGCCTGGGGTTGATCGGGGCCGCCATCATGTTGAGCTTCGGCCTCT
>Ga0247840_10002396_pt1 | contig 33443 bp, 25 predicted proteins | sample LaCruzMarch2015__FD_192404 | JGI IMG/M metagenome (GOLD analysis project Ga0247840, IMG submission 192404) | Freshwater microbial communities from meromictic Lake La Cruz, Castile-La Mancha, Spain - LaCruzMarch2015_17m | ecosystem: Environmental > Aquatic > Freshwater > Lake | place: Spain...
CCGGAGCCGCTGCGGTCGCATCTTTCGCCAGGTCGGTGTGCTGACTAATCGCCATCCCGATCAGTCCCAATCCCGCGTGGGAAGTAAAATCAGCCTCGGATTTCGCAATGATGAGCCGTCGCACCATATCACCTGCGGAGTGAGTCTCAGGAATGCGCCATTTTAACTCTATCTCGCTGAAATTCCAACAGATCAACGATTCCGCGGCTCATTTAGATCACTGGCTGAGGTTCATGATATCTCATTCATCTGCACTCATTCGACTAGATTAAGAATGGTCGCGGGCAGTCGGCGTTTGGTCCCCAATAAACACAAGAGATATCCGCAAAATGATTGCGTCCACTATTTCCTGTCTTAGGTCATATCTCAAGATTTGAGAGGACGGCTGTTTTCCTGCGAGGCTAACGTTTCCTGTCTTAGGTCATATCTCAAGATTTGAGAGGACGGCTGTTTTCCTGCGAGGCTAACGACCGGCGTTAACCAGCCAGCGAACGAGCGAGAGCGAGTTCGCTGGTCTGCGTTGAACGCCGCGCTAGATTCACGGACTTTCGGGTCACACTGACGCCTGTTGCTCGGCTGGCGCGCGCCAAGGGCGGCTGAAAAAATTCGTTCCGTACAGCGGCAGGGACGCTTCCCGAGCATCAACTACTGTTATGCTCGGGAAGCGTCCCCGCCGCTGTTTATCACAAATTCCGAATTTTTTCAGCCACATTTTTTATGCGCGACGGATTGGGCGATGCCGCATGAGTTTTTTCTTATTTTTCATGAATCTAGCGTGTTCTAGATTGGATTAGGCTGCGGCCAGCCTAGACTGACACGGGCCGCTTGTGTGCTAGATCGGACTAGGATACTAATGTTCTAGACTGAATCCAGTCCAGCACCCAAGTATGCTATCCCCCCGGTCATGGCTAAGTCATCCCGCCGCCAAGACCGTATCCCCTCGAAGTGGGACCGTCCCTGGACCAACTCCCCCACCTGAACCTAGCCGCGACATGGCGCCATCGGTACGTGCATGGGTCGAGGCGTTCCCGCACGCACGGCGCGCGCAATCGCTGCACCGACTGTCTGCCGGAAGGCTGGCGCCTGATCTGCGTGAGTCGTCCGGGCAATTCCCAACTGCGCGCGGGTAGTTTCGCCAAAGGCTCGATGCGTTGCAACTGAAATTCGGTCTTGATCAAAATTCCGGCCATGGGTTTGTAGGTCGGCCTTCAGGCCGACTGCGGCGCCCCCGGTCGGCCTGAAGGCCGACCTACAGCGGGGCGCCAACCGCCGCCCGGGCGGCCGGATCGATGATCAAGGCCTGAAATTCGTTGATCCAGTCTTGTCGGTCGGGTTAGGCCGCCCGGATGGGATCGCGTCGGAGCGCAGTGGCCGAGCGCGCTGTAACCCGACACACGCCATTTTTAGACGCTATTCGCTATGCCATTGAGATCCTTGAAGTAGTCCGTGCTGAAATGGCCGAACCGCGCGGCGGTTGACGCTGCCGCCCGGCGCTGGGCGCAGGCGGAACGGGTGTTGCACCCGGAGCTTGAGCGTCTGGGGTATTTCGCTTGCTACGCCCGGGGCAAACGGGGTGTCGGTAGTGACCTGGGCCTGATCGCCCTGGTTTCCCATGGGCGGCGTCCGTTTGCGAGTGGTCCGCACAGCGGACCCTACGGAGCTCATTGTTCTTATTCGCGTTCATTCGCGTTCTTCGCGGACTGATTGCTCCTTCCAGGTTGACGCTCGGACAATCCGCGAGGTCTCGTCGCGGCTAAAGCCGCTCCCACAGGGTCGCTGCGGGACTTTCATGGCAAAAACGCGAACTCCGGTGGGGGGCGCTCAACTGCCAAGCCCTTCCAGCGCGGCCGGTAGTGCCGCGGTCGTACCCCGCAGAACCTTGTCCAGACCGTATTCGCGGAAGATGTCGGTGGCGCGCTCGGCCTCTTCCCGGGTGGGGGTCGGCGTGTCCTTGAGCTGATAGGTCAGGCCCATGTCGTCCCATTTGTGCTCGCCCATCTTGTGGAACGGCAGCACCTCGACGCGCTCGACATTGGACAGGCCGGCGACGATCTTGGCGACGGCGCGGATGTTGTCCTCGCCATCGGTCAATCCTGGGACCAGAACGAAGCGTATCCAGACGGGCAAGCGCCGCGCCTCCAGGCGGCGGGCGAAGTCGAGTGTGGGTTGCAGGCCGGCACCGGCGACGCGCTGATAGAGTGCCGGCAGACCGGACTTGATGTCGAGCAGGACCAGGTTGGTATGGTCCAGCAGTGAACCCGGCACGCGCATACCACCGTACCCGCTGGTATCGATGGCGGTGTGCAGTCCCATTTTCTTGCAGCCCCGCAGCAGGGCCTCGGTGAAGGCCGGCTGCACCAGCGGCTCGCCGCCGCTGATGGTCACACCGCCGCGGGTGTGAACCAGATAGGGTTTGTACTGGGCAATCTCCGCCAGGAGCGCCGTGCTGGAGGTGAGCTTGCCGTGATTGAGCTTGGTCGCGTCCGGGTTGTGGCAATAGAGACAGGTCAGCCGGCAGCCGGCCAGAAACACGATGAAGCGGACCCCGGGACCATCCAGGGTCCCGGCGGTCTCGACCGAGTGGACGTAACCGTCCACCGGGCCCGGGGCCTCATGCCGATCAGGCACAGCAACCATGGAAGGTGCGGTTGATGACGTCGAGCTGCTGCTCACGCGTCAACCGGACAAAGTTGACCGCATAGCCCGACACCCGGATGGTGAGCTGCGGGTACTTCTCCGGGTGCTCCATGGCATCCAGCAGGGCCTCACGCTCCAGCACGTTGACATTGATGTGCTGGGCGCCGTTGCTGTGCGGGTTCAGGCCGAAGTAGGTGTCCAGCAAGCCGGTCAGATTGGCCACCCGGTCACCCTCGGTACGCCCGAGCGCGCTGGGGATGATCGAGAAGGTGTAGGAGATCCCGTCCTGCGCATGGCGGTAGTCGAGCTTGGCCACCGACGACATGGAGGCCAGGGCGCCCTTCATGTCGCGCCCGCTCATCGGGTTGGCACCAGGCGCAAAGGGCTCGCCCTTCTTGCGCCCGTCCGGGGTGGCGCCGGTCTTCTTGCCATACACCACGTTGGAGGTGATGGTCAGGATCGACTGGGTGTGCATGGCATTGCGATAGGCCGGGATCTTCTTGAGCTTCTCCATGAAGGCCTCGGTCAGCCAACGGGCGATCGAGTCCACCCGCTCGTCGTTGTTGCCGAAGCGCGGCGGATCACCCTCGATGATGAAGTCCTGGGCGAGGCCGTTCTCGTCGCGGACCGCGGTCACCTTGGCATATTTGATCGCTGCCAGTGAATCGGCCACCACGGACAGGCCTGCCATGCCGCAGGCGAGCGTGCGCAGCACGTCCTTGTCGTGCAGCGCCATCTCCAGGCGCTCGTAGGAATACTTGTCATGCATGTAATGGATGACGTTGAGCGCACCGACATAGGTGCGGGCCAGCCAGTCCATCATCGGCAGGAAGTGGGAGATCACCTCGTCGTAGTCGAGCACATTGGAGGAGATCGGCTCCAGGGCGGGCCCGATCTGCTCGCCGGTCAGTTCGTCGCGCCCGCCGTTCAGTGCATAGAGCATGCACTTGGCGAGGTTGGCGCGGGCGCCGAAGAACTGCATCTGCTTGCCGATACGCATCGGCGACACGCAGCAGGCGATGCCGTAGTCGTCGCCCCAGAAGCCGCGCATCAGGTCATCGTTCTCGTACTGGATGGACGAGGTACGGATCGAGGTCAGGGCGCAGAAGTCCTTGAAGCCCTGCGGCAGGGCATGGGACCACAGCACGGTCAGGTTCGGCTCCGGCGCGGCACCCAGGGTGTCGAGGGTGTGCAGGAAGCGGAAGGACGACTTGGTCACCAGGGTGCGGCCGTCGGCGCTCATGCCGCCGATGGACTCGGTGACCCAGGTCGGGTCACCCGAGAACAGGGCGTCATAGTCCGGGGTGCGCAGGAACTTGACCAGACGCAGCTTGATCACGAACTGGTCGAACAGCGCCTGGGCCTCGGCCTCGGTGATCCGGTGCGCGGCAAGGTCCCGCTCCACATAGATATCGAGGAAGGTCGAGGTGCGACCCAGCGACATGGCGGCACCGTTCTGCTCCTTGATGGCGCCCAGATAGCCGAAATACAGCCACTGGATGGCTTCTTGGGCGGTATTGGCGGGCCCGGAGATGTCATAGCCGTACTTGGCCGCCATGCCCTTGAGGTCCTTCAGCGCCCGGATCTGGTCGCTCAACTCCTCACGCTCGCGGATCACCTCTTCGGTCATCCGCGCCTTGTCGGACACGTCCTTCTGCTCTTCGCGCTCGACGATCAGGCGGTCGACACCATAGAGTGCGACGCGGCGATAGTCACCGATGATCCGGCCGCGGCCATAGGCGTCGGGCAGACCGGTGATGATGCCGGACTTGCGCACCGCGCGCATCTCGGAGGTATAGCCGTCGAAGACCCCCTGGTTATGGGACTTGCGATAGCGCCCGAAGATCTCCTGGATGGAGGGATCAATCTTGTAGCCATAGGCCTTCAGGCCATCGACCACCATCTTGACGCCACCGGTGGGCATGATCGCCCGCTTGAGCGGCTTTTCGGTCTGCAGGCCGACGATGGACTCGAGCGCGGAGTCGATATAACCCGCGTCATGCGACAGCAGATCGGACGGGACACTGGTATCGGCGTCGAGCACACCGCCCTTCTCGAATTCCGCCTTGCGCAGTTCCAGGACGCGCGCCCACAGCGCCTTGGTCACCTTGGAGGCGCCGGCGAGGAAGGCGTGATCACCCTCGTAGGGTGTGACATTACGCGTGATGAAGTCGCGCACGTCGATCTCGTGCTGCCAGGGTCCGGGGGTGAAACCCTCCCAGGAAACCTCGGGCGTGTTGCCTTTACCCCAGGTCTGCTCGCCGCGGGCAAGGGCTGCGTTTTGGAAATCACGGGTGGTCATTGGTGGTTCCTCTTCTCTCTTTGTTGTCGGTGCCGGGGCTTGTGAAAAGCCGCACCCAGGCAGGGCAATAGGATCTGCCGGCTCTGGGGTTATTGCGCAAGCCCTAAGAATCGTTGCCTGTCTGAATAACGGATAGCGGGCTGTCAGTCAAGATCGGCGATTGCCGCACGATCGTCTTTAGGCGGTCAGATGGGGGATGGCTTGCTGTTGTTCAAGGATTCATCCTAACCCCAGGGGCGGTGCGGCGCTCTCGCAACCGAACGACTGCGATTGCGCGGGCTGCGAGCCGCGGGCGGCCGTGTCGGTCGATGGTCTGGACCGGCCATACCCAGCAAGCGCTCAGAATACCGCAGGATAAAAAGCGGTTCAGCTTTCAGCACCATTACGCTTCCATGGTATCACCTAAGCAGGACTTGTGCCAGCCCTGTTTCAAGCGGCTTTCCTGATTGGAGACCACCGTGTCGCCTTAGTGACAGGACAATGACATTAAGGTTACACGCACGGCGGCAGCGCCCGCGCTTCTCGTTCCGACGCTCCTGCGTGGGAATGCCGTGTGGGCGCTCCGCGTCCCGGCAACGAACCGGACGCGGAGCGCCCGCTCTTGCTCCCACGCGGGAGCGTGGGAGCTAGTACCACGCACGGCGGCAGCGCCCACGCTTCTCGTTCCCACGCTGCTGCGTGGGAATGCCGTGCGGGCGCTCCGCGTCCCGGCACCGCACCGGACGCGGAGCACCCGCTCTTGCTCCCACGCGGGGGCGTGGGAGCCAGAATCGCGCCGCTTCAATGACAGGATAGCGCGCAGGGCGCTTGTCGGGTAACAGACAATCGTGCTCTTTGTTTAGCGCTTTTGCGACAATCACGCGTCTAATGACACCAGACGCAATTGCGGTGGTCCGGGATCAGCAGCCGCGGACGTCTGATTCCACCAACTCCTTTTCCACCAATTCTTTGATGGACTCCACCGTCCGTTCGGCGCCCTCCTGCACCGCGGTGCGGATCAGGTTTGCAAAAGGCCGCATCATCAGGCTCAGGGGCTTCAGGGTGACGGAAAAGGTCAGCAGCGTGTGCAAGGCCACCGGCCCGGGTCCGACCGGCTCAGGCAGCACCTGATCGAGCGTGTAACGAATGCGATACCGATTGCTGAGCTCCCGGAACTCCAGACAGAGCGGCGACTCCAGGGTCACGACCTCGAAGGTGGTGTCGGTACGTCGACCCTGGTCGAGGCGCACCTGGCGCGCCGCGCTACCCACGCAGATCGGTCCGGACGACAAAACCTCAAGACACTCGACCTCCGGCGACCAGCGCGGGTAGTTCTTAAAAAAATCAAGGACGACGAACGCGAAGACGGGTTCGGCAGGTCGCTCGATCAGGATCTCGGCGCGGGCGCTGATCACAATGGGGGCTCGGCTGGCGGCGATGGACGGTGGCGGAGACTACCAGTCCCGCGACCGGGACGAAAGCCCAACCGTAAACCGGCAGCCGGCCCGGTAGTTGACAACGGGCGCCGGCCCGCTAGCATGGCGGGCTCTTGACACCCTGGCCGCGACCTCCCCCGAGGGGGCCAGTCCCGGAGGCGCCCCCGGGTGCACCCGTCCACCCGCCCTGAGCGCCCGTCCGGACCGATCCCATGCCCGAGAGCCACCCGCTGCCCCGCCACGACTGGACCATCGACGAGGTCGAGACCCTGCTCGGCCAGCCCTTCAATGACCTGTTGTTGCAGGCCCAGACGACCCATCGTGCCCGGTTCGCCCCCAACCGGGTCCAGGTCAGCACCCTGCTCAGCATCAAGACCGGGGCCTGCCCGGAGGACTGCGGTTACTGCGCCCAGAGCGCGCGGCACGCGACCGGCCTGCCCCCGGAGCGGCTCCTGCCCATCGCCGCGGTAGTCGCCGCCGCCGCCGCCGCCAAGGCGCAGGGGGCGACGCGCTTCTGCATGGGCGCGGCCTGGCGCAACCCGACCGACAAGAACCTGGAGCAGGTGATCGGGATGGTCGCGGCGGTCCACGACCTGGGCCTTGAGACCTGCGTCACCCTCGGGATGCTGACCGCCGACCAGGCGCGGCGACTCAAGTCGGCGGGGCTCGACTACTACAACCACAACCTGGATACCTCCCCCGAGTTCTACGGCCAGGTCATCAGTACCCGCACCTATCAGGATCGCCTGACGACCCTGGAGCACGTGCGCGCGGCCGGACTCAAGACCTGCAGCGGCGGCATCCTGGGGATGGGCGAGTCCACGCGTGATCGCGCCTCGCTCCTGTGCCAGCTCGCCAACCTGCCGGCCCACCCCGAGTCCGTGCCCATCAACCTGCTGGTGCAGGTGGAGGGCACCCCGCTCTTCGGCACCGCGCCCCTGGACCCGCTGGAGTTCGTGCGCACCGTCGCCGCCGCCCGCTGCCTGATGCCCGGGTCCTACGTGCGCCTCTCCGCCGGGCGCGCCCAAATGAGCGATGAACTCCAGGCCCTGTGCTACTTCGCCGGGGCCAATTCGGTCTTCTATGGCGAGAGCCTCCTCACCACCCCCAACGCCGGGGCCGCGCGCGACCGGGCGCTCTTCGACCGCTTGGGGCTCGCCTTCGAGGAACTGGAGCCGGAGCGTCAGGAACCGGGGGCCTGTCATCGGGCCCACGCGTCGCTGGATCAGGCCGCGGGGTCGGGCGTCGAAGACGAATGAGTCCGCGAAGAACGCGAATGAACGCGAATAGACGCCATGAGTTGGCTGGTTGCCGAGTCGGACCTTCGACCAATCTTCCGGGCCGTGACAGCAAGGACTGGTTGCCCTGCCCCCTTTCGCGTTCATTCGCGTTATTCGCGGACTGATTTTTGGATGGATCATCCATGGCCGCCCCCGACCTGACCGCCGAACTGGACCGCCTGCGCGCCGCCGGTCTCTATCGCCGCCGCCGCGTCCAAGACGCTCCAACGCAGCCCCGGGGCCGCACCGACGGGCGGCCCCTGGTCAGCTTCTGCAGCAACGACTACCTGGGGCTGGCCAACCACCCGGAGGTCATCGCCGCCCTGCAACAGGGGGCGCAGCGCTGGGGCGTGGGCAGCGGCTCCGCCCACCTGGTCAACGGCCACAGTGCGGCCCACCAAGGCTTGGAGGAGGACCTGGCGGAATTCACCGGGCGGCCCCGGGCGCTCCTCTTCTCGACCGGCTATATGGCCAACCTGGGGGTGATCTCCGCCCTCACCGGGCGCGGCGACACCGTCTACGAGGACCGCCGCAACCACGCCTCGCTGCTCGACGGCGCCCTGCTCGGGCGCGCCCGGCTGCGCCGCTACCCCCATGCCGATGCGGCGGAACTCGCGCGCCTGACGCAGGGCACCAGTGCCCGCCTGATCGCCACCGACGGCGTCTTCAGCATGGACGGCGACCTGGCCCCCCTGCCCGCCCTGGCCCTGATCGCGCAGCAGACCGGCGCCTGGCTCCTGGTAGACGACGCGCACGGGCTGGGCGTCCTGGGCCGGGAGGGGCGCGGCAGCCTGGACCACTTCGGGCTGGACGGCACCGCCGTGCCGCTCCTGATGGGCACCCTGGGCAAGGCGCTGGGGACCTTCGGCGCCTTCGTGGCGGGGTCCGAGGACCTGATCGAGACCCTGATCCAGCGCGCCCGCCCCTATATCTATACTACCGCCACCCCCCCGGCCCTGGCCGCCGCGACCCGCGTCAGCCTGGCCCTGGCGCGCCGGGAGGACTGGCGCCGCACGCGCCTCACGGCCCTGATCGCGCGCCTGCGTGCCGGCGCCACCCAACTCGGACTGCCGCTCGCGGACTCCCAGACCCCCATCCAGCCGCTCCTGGCCGGCAGCACCGAGCGCGCCCTGGCCTGGAGTCGCACCCTGGAGTCCGCCGGTCTCCTGGTGACCCCCATCCGCCCGCCCACGGTCCCGACCGGCACGGCGCGGCTGCGCATCACGCTGAGCGCCGCCCATACCGACGCAGACCTGGAGCGCCTGCTCGACGCCCTGGCCAGGTTGCCCGGGATCGCGGACGGACCCATCATTGACACCAAATGAACGAAACCACCATGGCAATGCACACCCTGGCCGACCTGCTCGGCGACCACCACCCCGGTGAGGACCTGGTCCTGCTCCACGGCTGGGGCATGAACGCCGCCGTGTGGGACGGCCTGCCCGCGGACCTGGGCGTGGGGCTCACCCAGCACCGCATCGAACTCCCCGGCCACGGTGACAGCCCCTTCCCGCCCCAGTTGGGGCCCGGCCCCGGCGGCCTGTGGCGCTGGGCGGACGCCTGTCTGGACGCCGCCCCGGAGCGCGCGGTCTGGCTCGGCTGGTCCCTGGGGGGCCTGGTGGCCCTGGCCGCCGCCCTGCGGGCGCCCCGGCGGGTGCGCGCCCTGATCCTCATGACCGCCACCCCCCGCTTCGTGCGCGCGACCGACTGGACCCCGGCGGTCACGGCGGCCGCCCTGGACCAGTTCCAGACCGAGCTGCTGGCGGACCCGGCCTTGACCTTGGCGCGCTTCCTCAAGCTCCAGGTGCGCGGCAGCGACCAGGCCCGCGAGACCCTGCGCACCCTGCGTCATGAAGTGGACCGGCGGCCGGCGCCCGACCCGGCGGCCCTGGCCCTGGGGCTCACACTCCTACAGGATGAAGACCTGCGAGGCCCTCTGCCGGACATCCGCTGCCCGTCCCTGTGGCTCTTCGGCGGCAACGACACCCTGGTGCCCCCGGGGGTCGGCGAGCGGGTGGAGTGCCTGATGTCGGCGGCCCAGGTCCGGGTCATCCCCGGCGCCGCCCATGCCCCTTTTTTGTCCCATCCAGACGCGACCCGGGACGCCATCGCGTCGTTCCTCGCGGGGCTGGACGCTTGAGCGAATTCCCCATCGACAAAGCCCGAGCCCGCCGCGCCTTCGAGCGCGCCGCACCCGGCTATGACGCCGCCGCCGTGCTGCAGCGCGAGATCGCGGACCGCCTGCTGGAGCGGCTCGACTATGTGCGCCTCGACCCGCGGCGGGTGCTGGATCTCGGGACCGGCACCGGCTACGCCATCCCGGCCCTGCACCAACGCTACCGCCGGGCGCGGGTGATCGCGCTCGACTTCGCCCAGGCGATGCTGCTGGCGGCCCGGCGCCGCGGCACCTGGCGCCGGCGCCCCCTGTGCCTGTGCGGGGACGCCGAGCGCCTGCCGCTGGCGGACGGCGCCGCGGACCTGATCCTCTCCAACAGCACCCTGCAGTGGTGCAACGATTGCGACGCCGTCTTCGCCGAATGCCTGCGGGTCCTGAGCCCCGGGGGGCTACTGATGTTCACCACCTTCGGCCCGGACACCCTCAAGGAACTGCGCGCGGCCTGGTCCGGCGTGGACGGCTACACCCACGTCAGCCCCTTCCCGGACATGCACGACTTAGGCGATGCCCTGGTGCGGGCGCGCTTCGCCGACCCGGTGATGGACACGGAGCGGATCACGGTGACCTATTCGCGGCTGCCCGATCTGCTGGCCGACCTCAAGGGCATCGGCGCCCACAATACCACCGGGCAGCGGCCCCGCGGGCTCACCGGCCCGCGGCGGCTCGCCGCCGTCACCGCCGCCTATGAGCGCGAGCGCCAGCCCGACGGGCGCCTGCCCGCCACCTACGAAGTGGTCTACGGACACGCCTGGGCGCCGCTCCAGAAGCCCGTCGCCGGCGGCATCGGGATCCCGCTCAGCACCATCGGCGGCCGCCGCGGCCAGGGCCAGCCGGCATGAGCGGGGTCTTCATCACCGGCACCGACACCGACTGCGGCAAGACCACCATCAGCCTGGGGCTGATGGCCGCCTGGCAGGCGCGCGGTCTGCGGGTACTGGGCATGAAACCCGTCGCCACCGGCTGCGACCCGAGCCCCGCCGGCCTGCGCAATCGCGACGCCCTGCGGCTCCAGGCCCAGGGCAGCAGCGACGCGCCCTACCCGCTGATCAACCCCTACGCCTTCGCCCCGCCGATCGCACCCCAGCTCGCCGCGGACCGGGCGGGCGTCGCCATCGCGCCCGGCCCCATCGCCGACGCCTATCGCGCACTGGCCGCCACCGCCGACCGGGTCGTCGTCGAGGGGGTTGGCGGCTGGCGCGTGCCGCTCGGCCCCGGCCTGTGGCTGGGCGACCTCGCCCGGCTGCTGGAACTGCCGGTGATCCTGGTCGTCGGCCTCAAGCTCGGCTGTCTGAATCATGCCCTGCTCAGCGCCGAGTCCATCCGCGCCCAGGGCCACCGCCTCGCCGGTTGGATCGGCAACGGCATCGACCCGGGGCTCTCGGCCCGTGACGAGAACATCGCAACCCTCGCCGCCCTGATCGAGGCCCCCTGCCTGGGGATCGTCCCCTGGCTGCACCAACCCGCCGCCGCCACCTTGGCCGGGATGCTCCGGCTGGAGTCCTTGTGACGCAAGACAATCCCTACTCACCGCCCAAAGCGGACCTGGCCGACCGACCAAGACCCCCGGGGTCGCCGGTCAAGGCGGTCCTGCTCGGTCTACTGGTCGATCTCGGCGGCTCGCTCCTGGTCGGCGCCCTGCTGGGTGTGGCCCTCGCGATCTCCGTGGCCCAACCCGGGATGACGCCGGAGGAACTCGAACGGGCCCTGACCGACATTTCACCGGGCTCCTGGGTCTCCATCGTCGGCACCCTCGCCGGGGCCGCCTGTTCCGTCCTCGGCGGCTTGGTGTGTGCACGCGTCGCCCGTCGGCCGGACTACCGGCTGGGGTTCGTCCTGGGCGTGCTCGCGACGGGGTCCGGCCTGCTGCTGTCATTCACGCAGTATTCGCTCGCGATGAACGCACTGCTCGCCACACTCACCTTCTCCTGTGTGCTGCTGGGCACCTGGTACGGCCGGGTCAAGACCTGAACCTGGCACGGGCAGGTCGCGCGCCATGGATCGGGGGCCGGATACGGCGCCCCCGGCGCACCGAAACGGGAAGCCGCAACAGCCCCCGGCCCCGTCGCCGATCAGGCAGGCAGGGTGCTTCCCACTCAACGCGCACGAGGAAGGCTCCGACAAGACGGTGCTGTGCTGGGACCACGACCTGGTGATCGACGGGACCAAACTCGCGCGCCCGGTCAACTACTCGCTGGTGCGCATCCGGGCCCCGGAGGACGTCACGGTGCGCGAAGACGGCCGCCCCTACATCATCATCGATCCGCGCGCCGGCCACGGCTCCGGGATCGGCGGGTTCAAGCACGAGAGCGAGGTCGGCGTCGCCATCCATGAGGGCCATCCGGTCTATTTCGTCACCTTCACCCGCCTGCCCCAGCCCGGCCAGACCATCGCGGACGTGACCGCCGCGGAGGCCGACTTCGTGCGCGAGGTGCGCCGCCGCCACCCGGACGCGCCGCGGCCGTTCGGCATCGATCGGCGCCGCGTGAGCGCCTGCGCGGGGCGAGCGACGGCGGCCCGGCGGCGATCCGCGCCTACGGTAAACGAACCGTCACGGTGGCGATCTAGACTCCCGGCAGCGGCCCACCTCCACTGTCGTTGGTGCCCACTCGTTTCCCGATGCCTCGCCGGGCCGGTGCCGGACGCCCTGCCCAGCGGTTGCGCCCGACACCGGTATCCACGATGGCCCGATCACCGGCCGCGTCACCGCGCGCCGCGGCGGGCCTCCCGAGCGCCCCCCCAGCCGACGGAGGAATCCATGGTGCAAAGCCCCCTGCAACTCCAAGGCCCAGCCTATCGCATCGCGGGCCGTCCCCACCGTCCGCGGACCCTGGCCCCCTGGCCCAAGAGCACCGCCTGCTCCCTGTCCGACCTCTTCGCACTGGGTCGCCCCGCCCTGCACCTGCCGCGCTACCCGCGCTACCACCCCGGCGAGGCGCTGGTCGGCGACTACGACTATTTCTTTCTGCGCAGCGAGCGCTACCTGAGCTGCCAAGCCGCCCGCTTCCTGCTCTTGGGCGGGGACTTCATCACCCTGGCAGACGCGGCCGCGGTGGACCTGAGCGCGGATGTCTCCGCCTACTGGAGCGGATTTTACCGGGAGCACTTCGCGCGCCAGATCGGCCCGGTGCTGCGCTACGCCGGCCCCACCGGCTACCGCCAGCGGGTCGCGGAGCATCCGGGCCTGCGGGTGGTCTCCCCTCACCCGTTCGACAGTGCGCACGTTCCGGCAGAGCGCTATTACCTGGATGACCCGGCCCTGTCGGTCCGTCTGAACGCCAAGGGCCGCCTGCATGAATTGACCGACCGGGTTCCCGCCCATGAGTCGTTGAGCGCACAGAACTTTACCCGCGGGCATTGGCGGGAGCGCTGGGAAGTCCCTTTCGTGATCAAGCTGGCCGCGCCCGCCGGCGGCGGCGACGGGGTGGTGCTGTGCCGGGGCGAGTCCGACGTGCGCGAGGCCAGCCGCCGCTTTGTCGGCCAGCCGGTAAAGATCGAGCAGTATGTGCAGGACAGCCGCAACAACTACAACGTCCAGATCCAGATCGACCCGGACGGCGAACTCGCCTACATCGGCGGATCGGTGCAGCGGGTGTGCGACGGTGCCTATCTCGGCAACTGCATCGATCTGCACTGGGTGCCGCCCGCCCGGGTGGCGGCGGTGTGCGACCAGGCCGCGCGGGCCGCCGCCCGCCTCGGCTGGCACGGGGTCGCCGGCCTGGACCTGATCGAGGACCGGGCGGGTGAGGTCTGGCTCATCGACCCGAACTTCCGGCTCAACAGCTCCACGCCCTTTTTTCTCCTGGCGGATTACCTGCGCGACCACCACCGCCGGCCCCAGCTCACCACCGGGTACTTCTGCTACCCCGGCACCCCGGCGGAACTGTTCGACCGTTTCCGCCGGGAGATTCATCGTTGCGCATTGGTCCCGGTCGGGGCTCATTTCGACCCCCGGCAGGACGGCCTCACGCGCCTCTACGCCGCGGTCGTCAGCGATGGCGATCCGCAGGACCACGCCGAACTGCTCCGCGCCTTCGCGGCGAAGCAATTGCGCGCGGGTATCGGGCTGTGAGCAGGGTACTGGATATCTCCGCGTTCGCTTCTCGCGACGGTCGAACTCCCGTTCTGCCGCAAAAACCGCATGGGGACTACCCGCGGGGAGCGCCTGACCCCACACCGGGGACGCACACCCGTCACACGGACATCATCGGGTTACTTGCGCGTCACCATTTCGTAATAGCACGCCGTTATGCTTACCTGCCCCGGCTGGCGCGTCGGGCTATCTGGCATGGCCTTGCGGCGCCAGAGCGAAGCGGCTGTACCCGGAACGCCCCGATGCCATTAAGTGACGCGCCGACGGCAGGGCTGCTCGTTCCCACACTCCAGTGTGGGAATGCAGTGCGGGCGCTCCGCGTCCGGCCTTGGCACTGGACGCCGAGCGCCCGCACTTGTCTCCCACGCGGGAGCGTGGGAGCCGGAAGGCCGGAAGGGCTTAACTCTTGCCGGTCACGCAAGACGCCCGCTTGACCTCCCTATCGGCGTGCCCACAATCCGATAGACCCATTCCACAGCAACGCAGCCCGTAAATGACACCCATGATGAAACGGTCAACGACGATTGCCTCGGCCCTACTCCTGATCGCCGTGCCCTTGTCGGCCGGTACTTTCGACACTGTCGGCGTCGCGGTCGCCGGCTCCGCGCCGGTGGTGCGCATCCTCAACTGCGACCTGGTAAAGACCTCGTTCAAGGGCAGCAACGCGGGCTGGATCAGCAGTGCCGACAAGTCCGTGGAGTCGGCTTGCATGGCCGGGGACACCCAGATCAACTTCTCCGCCGGCGCCGACAACTGGCCCAAGCTGCTGCAACTGGCGGGCCAGCCGGTGATCGTGAAATTAGCCCAAAACAAGGGGGTGATCAAGGAGGCCAAGACCGAGTGGATCCTGGTCGAAGTCACATCGAAGTCCGGCGGTAAGGCCAATCCGACCAAGATCTGCGGCGACGACAAGGCGGCAAAGGAGTTCAAGGACGTCTGGTCGCACGGCTACCGCGTCGGGGTCCCGGTGGATGTCTGGCAGGGCGGCAGCCGCCCGAAAGATGCCCACTGGACCGGCGCGCAGTCCGGGCACAAAGATGATTGGTACGCCGACGTGCGCCTGTCGCGCAGCCGCAATGCGCAATGGGCGCCCGATGGGTCGGTGCGCCTCGGCGCCGTCTGCGCCGCCGCGCACGAAACCATCGCAACCGCCGCCAAGCCGCTGATCTTCGTCTACGACCAGGGCAGCGAAGACCCCGAATACGTGATCGTGGAAGTCCATGCGCTCGATTGACGATCTGCGACCCCGCGCACGCCATTCCAACCCGCCGCAAGGTCACGCTATGACACCGATCGAAAAGGTCGAGGCGCTGTACGACGAACTCGTGGCCTGGTACAGCGAGGGCCAGGATCGCGAGACCCGGGCGGCGGCCAAGCTGCTCATGATCGCCCTGCTCAAGCTCAAGGAGCATGGCGGCTTCGGCTGGCAGGGGCTCGTCGAGGACTATGTGCTCATGCTGAAGAACGACCCGGAGCGCTTCCAACGGGTGCTTGATGCCAACCGCGGCGAGCGCAAGACGGGTTGACCTGACCCGCATGGCGTCTTCGGCACCGCCAGGTCCCGACAACGCCATCCGTCGGGGCGCGCCGGGCGGGATTGCGGAGCAGGCGCCGTCGGCCGTTCACCTGCACGCGCTGCCCGCGCTCCGGAAAATCGAGCGCGCAGGTGGCGTGGGCGTCGCAGAAGCAAGCACCATGACGAGAGGTTGGGTCAGATTTCTGAAATATGTCGGGGTCGGCGGCTCGACGTTGGTCCTCGACCTGTTCCTGTTATACCTGTTGATCGACCGCTTTCAGGTCCACTATGTCCCGGCGACCGCGCTGGCGTTTGGCATCGCGGTGTCGATTAATTACCTCATCAGTCGCCGCTTCGTCTTTACGGGAACGCTGCGTTCAGTACATGCCAGCTATGGTATCTTTCTGTTGATCGCCGGTGCCGGGATGGGTGCAGTCACCGGGCTGATGGTCGTTTTTCACGAGCTGTTTCAATTGCCCTATCTCCCCGCGCGGATCATCATCGCCAGCATCGTCGGGCTATGGACTTATGGCATGAATCTCTATGTGAATTTCAAAGTTGCCGGGAAACACTGAGGGGGCTCAGTCATCGTTCCGGTCGGAACCGTGCCGACGCCTGTAGGGTGCGCCGTGCGCATCCGGTAACCTGTTAATTCCGCAAGTGTTCCAGGGTCTCGCCCACGAGGTCGCGGCGAACGTCTTGAAATGCCGTAGGGTGGACAACCGCTAGCGCAGTCCACCGAATCCCGCTCCACCACTGGTGGACTGCGCTGCGCTAGGCAAGATGCAAGACGACCTGCCCCCATGACCGCCCACCCTCCAGACCACGGTTTCTTGCTCGCGCCCGGCACTGATCGAAGCGGCCAGGGAGAAAAGGGTGCCGGTGGCGGAGAAGGCGCGACAGACGCGGTGCCACCCGCGACCCCTGCCCGGAGCCCCGGTCATGCCGCAGTGGCGTGCTCCCTGGTCTTGCGCGCGAAGGGGCCGTGCCAGCCGCGCGGTGCTACAATTCTTGGACGAGGACGGCCACGGTGTTGCCGTGCTCACCCAGCAAACAAGGCGGGGCGCGTGATGAGGTGCACCTTGCATTGGTGGCGCGGATGCGTGCCTGAGGCTGGGATGGATGCGGAGCCGCTGGAAGGGCAACGTATCCCGCATTGGCAGCAACTGATCGTATTTATTGCGATATAACCGTGAGGTACCGCCGGCATGTCGTCTCAGATCGTTCCCGAAGCCAACTATCTCATGCGCATGGCCGATGGCACCATCAAGCAGGTCAATCCCTTTACTCACACCGAAGTCTGGACCGTTCCGGGCCGCAGTAATCGCCCGCTGGGGGTGAGTTCTGCCAACCCGGAACCGCTGGATCCCGCACAGCACGATGCCCATTGTTCGTTCTGCGCCCGGCGCTATCTGGAGACGCCCCCCGAGAAGGCGCGGCTGATTCGCACCGCCCAGGGCGTCAAGACGCTACGCTGGCTGCAGGCCGAGAACCTGTTCGAGACGGTGGCGGAATTCCGCCGCATTCCCAATCTGTTCGAGATCGTGTCCTTCGACTACTGGCAAAAGAACTTCAACTACCGGATGCCGGACCACATCGCAGCCCACAAGTGCAATTATCTGGCTACCCAGCCGGGCCGCAATCACGTATTGCAAGTGGTGGAGCAGCGCTTGAGGGCCTCCGGGCTCGATGAGGCCGAACGCCGCGGACTATCCATCGACGAGCGGCTGCAACTGGCGGACGCCTTCTTCGGCGGCGGCCATGAAGTGATCGTCGCCCGCCGCCATTTCATCAGTGGCGCCACCCATGATCATCAACTGGCGTCATCGGGAACCCTGACCCCGGAAGAGCATTGCGGGTATATGGGCTTCACGGTCGAGGCCCTGCGTGACTTGTATGCCAATAACCGCTATATCCGCTATGTCGCGGTGTTCCAGAACTGGCTCAAGCAGGCGGGCGCCTCGTTTGATCATCTGCACAAACAATTGGTCGCGATCGACGAGCGCGGCGTACAGAACGACCTGGCATTGCGCCGGGTGCGGGACAATCCGAATATATACAATGAAGCAGCAGTGAATTTTGCCGCCTACCGTAATCTCGTGGTCGCCGAAAACGATTACGCCATCGCCTTTGCCGGCTTTGGCCACCGCTTCCCGACGCTGGAGGTCTTCTCCAAGAGCGAGCGCAGCCAGCCGTGGAACCACTCGGCGGATGAACTGCGCGGCATTTCCGATCTGGTCCATGCCTGCCATGCCGCCGCCGGGCCGGACATCCCCTGTAATGAGGAGTGGTACTACAAACCGCCCGATGTGGATGTACCGATGCCATGGCGCATCCTGATCAAATGGCGGATCTCCACGCCGGCGGGATTTGAAGGCGGCACCAGGATTTATGTCAACACGATCGATCCGGAGGCCCTGCGCGACCGGGTGGTGCCGCGGCTGTTCCTACTCAAGAATGAGGGGAAGATCGCCCTGTTCAAAATCGCCTTCGAATGCGCGTGCATCCCCAACTGCCTGCGCTACAACCACGCCGTCCGGCTGCAGGAATCGCCGGAGCGGGAATTTCCGCCGTTGGCGGGCGATCCGGGACAAGGGACTGATTAGCCCGACCGCGCACCCCGGCGTACCCCCTTGACGACGCGGGCAGCGGGTCCGATACTCCCACGTACCTTCGGGGGACTCCTGCACTCACCTGGCCTGCGATAGGCTTGTGGAGCGCGCCCGAGCAAGTTTGCGATGGGATTGAATCGTCGAAATGGGCGTCGAACTGCGTGATGACGGTGGACTGATCTGCGGCTTTCAACTTCAGCCGCAAGGACCAGCCACCAGCCTCGATCTCAATTCGCTCAATGCGCTGCAACCACCCCAACAATGCATCTGGCTGCATTTCAACCTTAACGATCGGCGTGCCCTTGAGTGGATCAAAGCCTGCGCCTGGCTCAGCCAGGAGAGCCGGGACTTGCTGCTGTCGGGTGAACACAATACCCACATTGAGGCGACCGGGAACAGCATCGCCGGAGTCCTGTCTGACGTCCTGGCAGACGATCCGGAGGAATTCGGCGTTTTTCGTTTCTACGCCGATCAGACCTGCCTGGTGACTGGACGGCACCATACGATCTCAGCGGCGGGTCTGTTACGCGCGGACCTTCGTCGTGGCGTGCCGATCGAGAACACCGCCGCCTTGCTGGACCGCCTGTGGGGCCATGTGCTCGCGACGTTTCAGAAGATGGTCGCCGGCTATGGCGAGATCATTGATGATGCCGAGGATCGGGTATTCGCCGGCCGCGATTGCGAGATGAATTTCGGGCAGCATCGCCTGGCGATGGCGCGCTTGCGACGCCAGGTGGCCGCCAACGGCCATGCCTTGCGCGACCTTCCCGGGCATCTTCCGCCGTGGTGGGACGGGCCGGCGTCCAAGCAGTTGATGAGGTTGGGGCGGGCGCTGTCGTCGGTCACCCAAGACCTCGAACTCGTGCAGGATCGGGCGCGGTTGCTGAACGAGGAGATCGATCGACGCCTCACCGAACGCACGAACCGCAATCTCTATTACGTCTCCGTTGCGGCGACGGTATTTCTTCCCATCACCCTGCTGTCCAGCATCTTCGGCATGAACGTCGGCGGCCTGCCGTGGGTTGAGGATCCCAACGGGTTTCCCTGGGTCATCGGTTGCATGCTGGCCGCCGTCATCATCGCCGTCGTCTTGATTTATCGGCGCCGCATGCTTTAGCCTAGAATCGGCAATTGCTCACGCAAAGACGCCAAGAACGCAAAGAAGATATAGAACTCTGCTGGCGATGATCCCGTCACCCGGTAGGTGAACCGTACGACAGAGATATCGCATTGAAAAACTTTGCGTCTTTGCGTCTTTGCGTGAAACAAATGCTCTTTCCCGGTTTAGCGGCGCAAGGCATCAATGCTCAGGGTCGGGGCCTTGATCATCGTTCCGGCCAGCAGCCGCCTTCTGGAGTCCAAGGCCTCAGCCTTGGTCCTGTGCATCCAAGGCTGAAGCCTTGGACTCCGGCCCGGGGCGGCCGGAGCGACGATCAAGGCCCGCTCGCCCCTCTCAGGAACGGCTCACTCGCATCGTTGTCGTTGTCGTTGTCGTAATCGAGGTTATCGTAGCGCCCCCGGATTCTCTCGCACCTCAAAGTGCATCGCTTCTCCGATTACGACAACGATTACGACAACGACAACGACAACGAGTGTGTTTGACTTGTTCTTGACTCGTTACCTGGCGGCGCCCGCTACCCGGCACCGCCGGCTAGCGTATGTTGGGGATCTCCGCCTGAACGCGCTCCACGACCGCCTTCGGCATCGGGATATAGCCGAGATCGGATGCCATCTCCTGACCATCCGCGAGCGCCCAGGTGACGAAGTCGCGCAGGGCCGCACCGATCCGCGCGTTGCCGTGCTCGCGAAAGAAGAGCATCCAGGTAAAGGTGACGATCGGGTAGGCCGCCGGGTCAGCGGGGTCAGTCACCCAGATGCGCAGGTCCTTGCCCGTGAGGTCCGCGCCGGCCAGGGCCGCCTGTCCGGACTCGTCGCTGGGGGCGACGAACTGACCGGCGGCGTTCTCCAGCATCGCCACCTGGGCGTTGGTCGAGGTGGCGAAGAAATACTCGATGTAACCGATCGAACCAACCGTCTGGTTGACGGTGGCGGTGACGCCATCGTTGCGCGGTGCGCCGATGATATTCGGCTGGTTCGGCCAGGACACCGAGGTGCCGGTGCCGACCCGATTGCGGAAGGACTCGTTGATGGCGCTCAGGTGTTGGGTGAAGACGAAGGTGGTACCCGAGGAATCGGACCGGCGCACGACCCGGATCCGCCGGTCGGGAATAGTCACGCCCGGATTGGCAGCGACGATCCGCGCATCGGTCCAGTTGGTGATCTCACCGGAGAAGATCAGCGGGTAGACGGCGCGCGGCAGACGCAGGTTGTCGATACCCGGCAGGTTGTAGGCGAGCACGATCTCACCGGCCGTCATTGGCAGAACCAGCACCCCGCCGCGCACCTGCGCCATCTCCTCGTCGGTCATGGCCGCGTCGCTGGCACCGAAATCAAAGGTGCGGTTGATGACGTTGCGCACACCGGTGCCGCTGCCGACTGACTGGTAGTTGATCCGTATGCCCCGATTGTCGCGGTTGAAGTGACGAAACCAGGCCGAGTAGAGCGGGAACGGGAAGCTCGCCCCGCCGCCGTTGATCCGGACCTGCTGGGCCTGCGCCGGCAGGCTGAGCAGTAAGGTGAGGGCCAAGGCGAGCGCGGCGGCGCCGATACGGTGCATAGGCATGCGAGTGCTCCTGACTTGAAGTTGAGGGTTGGACCGGAATCGCCCGCGGGGCCTGGATCAGGGTCCCGGCCACGCGGTGTCGTCGGGTGGACAAGCGCAGCGCAGTCCACCAGCAATGATGCGGGATTCGGTGGACTGCGCCGGCGCTTGTCCACCCTACGGCCGCACTGATGATCAAGGCTGCACGCGGCGGCCGAAGCGCCGCGTCAGGATCATCGCACCGCGCTGTGACGGGACCGTGAACCCAAGTGTTGCGCTTGGTTGATCCGACCACACGCCCGGGCGGTCGGGGGCCGGGCGCCCGATCAGACCGGCGGGGACCGGCGGCGCGACCGGCCTCAGTCCTCCAGGTCGGCGACGGCCAGGCGCCGCAGGGTGGCGCGCTGTTTGTTGTAATGCTCATCCATGCGGTCGATGATGCCGGCGAGAAAACGGACGGTCTCGACGATCCTGGGTCCTTTGTTGAGCATGGCGCACTCAGCCATGATGCTCATGCCGGCGTCCGATACCTCGGCGCGTGAGGGGGCGCCCGTCTTGGCCATGCCCTCCAGGATCTGGGTCGCCCAGATCACCGGCACATGGGCCGCCTCGCACAGCCACAGGATCTCCTGCTGGACCTCCGACAGCCGCTCGAAACCCACCTCCACGGCCAGATCGCCGCGCGCGATCATCACCCCGACCGGGGGCCGGTGCAGGCTCGCCAGCAGCAGGCGCGGCAGGTTCTCGAAGGCCCGACGGTTCTCGATCTTGAGCACCACCCCCAGCCGCTGCGCGCCCAACCGGTCGAGTTCGGCGTGCAACTGGGCGAGGTCTTGGGGTTCGCGCACGAAGGACAGTTGGACCATGTCGGCCAGCCGCACGATCGTGGGGAGGTCGGCTAAGTCCTTTTCGGTCAGGGCAGACATGGCGAGCGGCGTGTCAGGGAAATTGATGCCCTTCTCGGCGCGCAGCCTGGCCCCTTTGGGTCCGGTCTGGGTGATGCTGACGGTGATTCGCTCGCCATCGTTGGCGGTAACCACCCCGCCGATCTTGCCATCGTCGAACCAGACGGTGTGTCCGGGACGGGCGAACTCAAAGGCGGTCGCGAGGGTGCAATGGACCTGCGCGGGGGTCACGACCGAGCCGTCCGCGGCGCGTTCGGCACCCTGGCCGGGCGCATCACAGCGGGTCAAGATCAGCAGCTCGCCGACGGCCAGCACAATCGGTGGGATAACCTCGGGCACATTGACGAACTCGCCGATCCCGACGGGTTCACCGGCGCGCCAGGCGGTGACCCGGGTAGCCTCCTCCACATAGGCAGTCTGTTCGATCTCGGCGACCCAGGAGGCTCCCTGCGCCTCGCACACATGCAAGCGATGCCCCTGGCCGCGGGCGTCGGTGAAGTCGAGCTGGTCGCCCACGGCGAGCTGACCGAGCAGTCCGCCGCTGACCTCCAGGCGCAGGCGCAGGCCCGGGGGCCGCGGCTCGACCGCCTCGGCGGGGGTCAGCCACACCCGGCCGGGGCGCGCCAGCCGACCGAAGCAATCGCGCTGCGGGGCGAGCCGCTGCACCCGACCGCTCGAGCGCAAGGCCCCGGTGCGCAGTTTGGGGCCGGCGAGATCCATGGCGACCCGGCAGTTGCGCCCGCGTGACTGTTCGGCGCGGCGCAGGTTCTCGACCATCGCCGCCCACACCGCGGGGCCATCGTGGGCGCAGTTGATGCGCATTACGTCCATCCCGGCGTCCAGCAGGTCTTGAACCAGTTGGGCATCGGTCGCCGCCTCGCTGGGCATGGTGACCATGATGCGCACGAGGCGGCCCTGAGGATCAGGTCCCAACAGGGCCTGGGTGTGCTCGCGCAGCCGCTGCGGGCCGGACCTGAAGTCCACCGGGGGCGGCGGGATCGGGTGCCCGCCACCGGGCGACGCGTCTTGCAGCTGCTCCAGGACGCCGATCACGGCGTTGAGGCTCGCCAGGACATGCGGCTCCAGCACCCCGAGCGAGGACAGACCAAGTGCGCTGAGGTCCTGTTGCAGGGCGCGGATGTCGTGCCGCCGCACGCTGAGATAATGCAGCAGGTTGCGGGCACTGGCGCGCTGCGGCGGCGCGATGGCGGCCAGCTCGGCGGCAAAACGTTGTTCCAGGGCCAGGGCGTCGTCGCGCAGGGCGACGAGCTGGGCGGCGAGTGCGGCCACTTGGGCGGGTGTGGGAGGCATAGTCGCTGGCGGTCCTAAGTGGTGGACGGGGGCGCGGCGCGCGGTTGGGGTCATTAAGATACGACCTTTATATTGCAGTTCGACGACCACTGACCGGGTGCGATCAGAACTGATGTGGTGACCGGGATCCCGGGTACGCTGTCGTTGTCGTTGTCGTTGTCGTTGTCGTTGTCGTTGTCGCTGTCGCTGTCGCTGTCGTTGTCGTTGTCGTAATCGAATAATCCGACCACGATTACGACAACGACAAGGACAACGACCACGACAACGACGCCCGCTCTCCTGACACCACCGCGTCCCGCGGCCGGTCAGCGGTTCAGGTACAGCGCGCTGCCCCCGGCCGGTTCGGCATCGCGACAAGGGTGGCCGCGTCGCGGTCGAACGGGGCCTGGCCGACCAAGCCGCGGGCCGTGCGCTCCAGCACCTCATGCGCCCAGAGCGGCAGGTCCGCGGCGATGCGGTAGTACACCCAGATCCCCTCGCGACGGTCGGTGACCAGTCCGGACTCACGCAGTTGGCCGAGGTGCCGGGAGACGTGCGGCTGCGACAGCCCGAGTGCATACGTCAGCTCGCAGACACATAACTGCGCATGGCAGGACAGCAACACCAGACAACGCAGGCGGGACTCGTTGGCCAGGGCGGCAAACATTGCGGTGGGCGGGGTGTCAACCGCCAATCGTTTCCACCGCCGCCAGCGCCGCCTTGACGGCGTTGTCCGGCAACGGGATATAGCCCAGCGACTGCGCTTGGGTCTGGCCCTCGGTCAGGGACCAGCGCAGCAGACCCCTGATGGCCTGCGCCTTCGCGGCTTGCGGGTACCGGTCATACACCAGCGCCCAGGTGTAGGTCACGATGGGGTAAGAGCGGGCGCCTTCGGGGTCCGGGATCAGCACCGTGAGATTCTCCGGGATGCTGTCGGAGCCGCCCACCAGGGCCCGCGCGCCCGTCTCCGGCCCGGGTGCGATCAGGCCCCCGGCACGGTTTTCGAGCCAGGCCATGGGCAGTTGCAGACGCGCCGCGAATCCGTACTCCACGTACCCAATGGCGCCCTCGGTGAGCTTGACCCGCTGCGCGACCCCCTCGTTACCGCGGGCGATCATGGCCCCGCCGGGCCAGTCGACCTGTTTGCCGATGCCCGGACCCTTGACCCAGTCCGGGCTGATCGTGCCCAGGTGATTGGTGAAGGCGAAGGTGGTGCCGCTGCTGTCCTGGCGTGCAACCACCTGGATGAGCTTGTGCGGGAGCTTCACCCCGGGGTTGGCAGCGGCGATCCGCGGGTCGTCCCACCGCGAGATCCGGCCCAGGAAGATGTCCGGATAGACGTCGCGGGGCATGTTCAGCGGCGACTCGATCCCCGGCAGGTTGTAGGTCAGCACGATCAGGCCGGCGGTGATCGGGATCTGCTGGGCGCCGGCGGCAACGCCGGCCGCCTGCGCGGGTTTCAGGGGGGCGTCGCTGGCGGCGAGGTCGAGGGTGCCGGCAAGGAAGCGGTCGATGCCCTCGCCACTGCCGACCGCGTCGTAGCTCAGCCGCAACTCGGGGTGAGCGGCGCCGAAGGCCTCCATCCACTGCTTGATGATCGGGGCCGCAAAGGTGGAGCCGGCGCCCTGGATGGCCAGTCCGCCGGCCGCGTCCTTGGTCTCGGCCGCGGGTCCCGGGTCAGCATGGCCGTTAGTCACGAGTTGGGTCAGCAGCAGACCCATGGCGAAGGATACCGCGGCGCGGCGGGTGAAGAGACGCATGGTGGCACTCCGGTGAAGGTCAGTGGTGTTGGCGAAGATCCACCGGCAGCCTATCTGAATGGCCATATATATCAATTACCGTATTGTGACGTTCCGGGCGGGGTCGCGGATTCGACCAAGAACCCCGGGGCCGCGAGGTACCGGCAGCCCGATCACCCTCGCCGCCGATTGCGCGGCGCCCCCAGTCACCATTCATGCAAACGTCACACTGACTCGCTACCCTCTGCCGCGATGCACTATCGCAGCCCACCGTCGGCTGGCCCGCTCCCTGGGTCAGCCCAGCGAGGACCCCAGCGTGGAATCCATGACCGCCGACTTCATCGAAAACCGAACGTTCGACGAGATCCTGATCGGACAGACCGCGGAACTCCAGCGCACCCTGAGCCGCGACGACGTGGCACTGTTCGGCAAGGTTTCCGGGGATCTGAACCCGACCCACACGGACGAGGGTTATGCCCTGGAGAGCGGGGCCAAGGGGGTGGTCGGTCACAGCCTGTGGGCCACCAGCCTGATCTCCAGCCTGTTAGGGAATGTGCTGCCGGGCCCCGGCACCGTCTATCTCAGCCAAGGCTCGAACTTCCACCGGCCGATCGACCTGGGCGATACCCTGACTGCCCGCATCCGGGTGCGCGAGCGGCGCGACGGCCGCGTGGTCCTGTTCGACAGCGAGGTCCGTAATCAGCGCGACGAGCTGGTCATGGACGGGGTGGCGCAGGTCGTGGCACCGGCCGCGCGCATCCGCTTGCGCCGGCTCGAGGCGCCGGAGGTCTCGGTCCGCCACCATGACAGTTTCGGTGCCCTGTTCGAGGCGGTGGCAGCCCTGGAGCCAGTCCCGACGGCGGTGGTCCACCCGGTCGACCAGGTCTCGCTGCAGGGCGCCATCGAGGCCGCCCGGGACGGCTTCATCCGGCCCATCCTGGTGGGACCCCTGGCGCGCATCCGGGCCGTCGCCGACGAGTTCGGGATCGACTTGGGTGGCGCTGAAGTCATTGATGTCGCGCACAGTCATGCCGCCGCCGAGCGCGCCGTGGCCCTGATCCGCGAGGGTCGCGCCGAGATCCTGATGAAGGGCAGCCTGCACACCGACGAGGTGCTCTCCGCCGTCCTCGACAAGGTCAACGGCATTCGCACCGCCCGGCGCATCAGCCACGTCTTCGTGATGGACGTGCCGACCTACCCCAAATTGCTGCTGGTTTCGGATGCGGCGGTCAATATCGCCCCGGACCTGGAGGCCAAGGCGGACATCTGCCAGAACGCCATCGACTTGGCCCACACCCTGGGGGTTCCGTGCCCCAAGGTCGCGATCCTGTCGGCGGTGGAGACCATCCGGCCCAAGATCCAGTCCACCCTGGACGCCGCCGCCCTGTGCAAGATGGCCGAGCGCGGCCAGATCCAGGGCGGCATCCTGGACGGCCCGCTGGCCATGGACAATGCCATCAACCCGGAGGCGGCGCGGATCAAGAAGCTCACCTCGCAGGTCGCCGGGGTAGCCGATGTGCTGATCGTCCCGGACCTGGAAGCCGGCAACATCCTGGCCAAGCAGCTCATCTTCATGGCCAACGCGGAGGCCGCCGGGGTGGTGTTGGGGGCGCGGGTGCCGATCGTGCTGACCTCCCGCGCCGACAGCGTGCGCACCCGCCGCGCCAGCGCCGCCGCCGCCGCGCTCCATGCCCACGCGGTACGCGAGGGGCTGATACCCAAGGACCTGCCCAAGGACCTGCCGAAGGGTCATTGAGGAGGCCGCCATGAATGACCTGATCCTTACCCTCAATGCGGGATCCTCCAGCATCAAGTTCGCGCTCTACGAGGTGGTGGACGAGCAGCCGGTCCCCAGCGTCAAGGGCCAGGTGGAGGGCATCGGCACCACCCCGCACTTCGTCGCCAAGGACCCGCAGGGCGCGCTCCTCGCCGAGAGCTACTGGGAGCCGGTGCCGGCCGGGCAAGGCCATGCCCGCGCCTTCAAACAGATCTGGAGCTGGTTGGCCCACGCGGCCGCTGGCCGGCCAATCCGCGCCGTCGGTCATCGGGTCGGCCACGGCGGCGAGACCTACGCGGAGCCCGTCCTGATCGATGCGCAGGTCATGGCGGACCTGACCGGGCTGATCCCACTGGTGCCGCTGCACCAACCCAACAACCTGGCCGCCATCCGGGCAGTGGCGGCGGACCATCCGGACCTGCCCCAGGTGGCCTGTTTCGATACCGGCTTTCACCGTGGGCGCGCTAAGGTCACCGAGCAGCTCGGCCTGCCGCGGGCGCTCTTGGAGCGCGGGGTGAAGCGCTACGGTTTCCATGGACTGTCCTACGAGTACATTGCCGGGCGCCTGCGCGAGCTGGCCCCGGAGGTGGCGGACGGCCGCGTGGTGGTCGCGCACCTGGGCAGCGGATGCAGCATGGCCGCCCTGCGGGAGGGGCGCAGCGTCGATACCACCATGAGCTTCTCGGCCCTGGACGGCCTGCCGATGGGGACCCGCTGCGGGGTCCTGGACGCCGGGGTGATCCTGTACCTGATGCGCGAGGATGGCCTGGGGGTCGCGGAGCTCGAGGACCTGCTCTACAAGCGCTCCGGGCTGCTGGGCCTGTCCGGGGTCAGCAACGACCTGCGCGCCCTGCACGCCAGCGAAGACCCGGGCGCCCTAGAGGCCATCGACTATTTCTGTTACCGGATCAGCCAGACCTTGGGCGCCCTGTGCGCCAGTATCGGCGGACTCGACGCCTTGGTCTTCACCGCCGGGGTGGGCGAGCACGACGCCGCCATTCGCGCCCGCGTCTGTCGCGACGCCGGCTGGCTCGGCATCCGGCTGGACGCCGCCGCCAATCGCCAACAGGGTCCAAGGATCAGCCCGGTCGGCGCAACCCCCTCGGTGTGGGTCATCCCGACTGACGAGGAGGCGATGATCGCCCGTCACACCCTGCGCGTCGTGCGCAGACATTAGGCAACAGACCAGGAGCCGAAGATGCTTGACTCAGACTATTTCAGCCTTGTGGGCAAGAAGGGCCTGGTGATCGGGATCGCCAACCAACAGTCGATCGCCTATGGGTGCGCCCGGGCCTTCCGCAGCCTGGGGGCAGACCTGGCGGTTACCTATCTGAACGAGAAGGCGCGGCCCTTTGTCGAACCGCTCGCCGCCGCGGTGGACGCCGAGATCTTCCTGCCCTGCGACGTGACGGTGCCCGGGGCACTGGAGTCGGTCTTTGCCGGCATCCGCGAGCGCTGGGGCCGGCTGGACTTCGCGGTCCACTCCATCGCCTTCGCCCCGCGCGAGGACCTGCAAGGCCGGCTGGTGGACTCATCCAGCGAGGGGTTCGGCCTGGCGGTGGACGTCTCCGTTCACTCCTTCCTGCGCATGGCCCGGTTGGCGGAGCACCTGATGCCCGAGGGCGGCTCACTCTTCGCCATGACCTTCTACGGGGCCGAGAAGGTGCTGCCCACCTATAACCTGATGGGCCCGGTCAAGGCCGCCCTGGAGTCGGCGGTGCGCTATACCGCCGCCGAGTTAGGCCCCAAGGGTATTCGGGTCTACGCCCTCTCCCCCGGCCCCTTGCATACGCGCGCCGCCTCTGGCCTCAAGGGCTTCGATGCCCTGGCGGACGCGGCCCAGCACACGGCACCGCTCGGCCAATTGGCCACGATCGACGACGTGGGGGCCGTTGCCGCCATGCTCGCGACCCGCACCGGCAAGATGTTGACTGGCCAGATCATTTACGTGGACGGCGGTTACCACATCATCGGTTGAGAAGTGACGCCGGCCGCCCGTCCCCAATACTGCCCGCAGACCCGGAGAAGCCCCATGTTCAAACCCACTGATGTCTCCCAACCGGCCGCGGTGGCGGATACCCTCGCCGGGCTCGGCCAGCAGGTCAAGGACAACGGCGAGGCTTACGCGCGCTACGCCAAAGACCTGGCCGCCATCGCCCAGACCCACGGCGAACGGGCGGCGCAGACGGCCAAGGGCAACGAGGAGCACAACCAGGAGGCCTGGACCAGGGTCGCGCAGGCCCTGCTGACGCCCCAACTGGCCGAGCAGTGGGGCGCCTATCTTACCGACGCCGCCCAGCGCGCCGTCCTCTTCACCGATGCCATGCGCCAGCGCGGCAACTATTTCAACGAGCACGAGGAGGGCTCCGACAAAACGGTCCTGAGCTGGGACCACGACCTGGTGATCGACGGGACCAAACTCGCGCGCCCGGTCAACTACTCGCTGGTGCGCATCCGCGCCCCCGCGGGTGTGCTGGTGCGCGAGAACGGCCGCCCCTACATCATCATCGACCCGCGCGCCGGCCACGGCTCCGGGATCGGCGGCTTCAAGCACGAAAGCGAGGTCGGCGTCGCCATCCATCAAGGCCACCCGGTCTATTTCGTCACCTTCACCCGGCTCCCCCAACCCGGCCAGACCATCGCCGACGTCACCGCCGCGGAGGCTGACTTCGTGCGCGAGGTGCGCCGCCGCCACCCGGACGCGCCGCGGCCGATCGTCATCGGCAACTGCCAGGGCGGTTGGGCCGCCATGCTGCTGGCCGCCACCAACCCGGACATCACCGGCCCCATCGTCGCCAACGGCGCGCCCCTGTCGTATTGGGCCGGTCAGAAGGGCAAGAACCCGATGCGCTATATGGGCGGCCTGGTGGGCGGTGCCATGTCCATCAAGCTCATGAGCGACCTGGGCAACGGGCTCTTCGACGGCTCCAACCTGGTCTCCAACTTCGAGCGCCTGAGCCCCGGCAACACCTGGTGGAGCAAGTATTACGACCTGTGGCGCGACGTCGATACCGAGGTCGAGCGTTTCGTCGGCTTTGAGCGCTGGTGGAGCAGCTTCTATTACATGACCGAGCAGGAGATCCGCTGGATCGTCGAGAACCTGTTCGTCGGTAACCGCCTGGCGCGCGGCTGTGCCAACCTCGATGCGCGCACCCATGTGGACCTGCGCAATATCAATTCGCCGATCATTGTCTTTGCCTCGCACGGGGACAACATCACCCCGCCCCAGCAGGCCTTGGGCTGGATCCCTGATCATTACAAGGATGTCGATGAGATCAAGGCGCGCGGTCAGCGTATCCTCTACACCCTGCACGAGAACGTCGGGCATCTGGGGATCTTCGTCTCATCCACCATCGCCAAGAAGGAGCACCAGGAGATCGTCTCCACCCTGAAGGCGATCGAGGCCCTGTCCCCCGGGCTCTACGAGATGGTCATCGCCGACGCCACCGGCGAGGGATTGGACCGGCGCTACCACGTCATCTTCCAGGAGCGCACTATCCCGGAGCTGATCGCCGAGTGCGGCGGGGACGACTCGGACCGCCCCTTCGCCGCCGTGGCCCGCTACTCGGAACTGGTGACCCATCTCTACGACCTGACTTTGAGTCCCGTGGTGCGGGCGATGAGCACCCAGGCGAGCGCCGACCTACTCGCCCAGACCAACCCGATGCGCGTGCAGCGTACCAGCCTCAGCGACCGCAACCCGCTGATGCAGCAGGTGGCAGCCCTGGCCGAGCAGGTGCGCGCGCAGCGCCGGGCGGCCCCCGCCGACAACCCCTTCCGCCAACTGGAGCAGTTCGGCGCCAACCTGGTGACCCAGGGGTGGGACCAGGTGCGGGACCTGCAGAACGCCATGATCGAGATGAGCTTCCATCTGCTGTGGTCCCTGCCCCCGGTGGCCGCCCTGGGGGAGCCCATGTCCCAACTGATCAGCGAGGCACCGCAGGAGGACCTGCGCACCCTGGTGCAGGTCCAGGATGCACTGGACCGGATCGAGCAGGGCGGATTCGCCGAGGGCGTGATCCGCATGCTCATCCTCATGGCCCACTCGCGCCGCGAGGTCCGCCGCTCGCGCCTGGAGCGCTCCAACCAGATGCTGATGACCACCGAACCCTTCGCGAGCATGAAGCCGAAGACGCGCACCCGGCTGATCCATCGCGAGTCACTCATCGTCGGCTTTGAACCGGAGGCGGCCATCGCCGCCCTGCCCAAACTGCTCCCGAGCGAGGAGGACCGGCGCCGCGCGCTCGCCCTGTGCTGGGACATCGCCGGCCCGCGCGAGGAGATGAGCCCCGAGACCCTGGTATTGATGGAGCGCCTCGCCGCGGTACTGGGCCGGTCGGCCGCGCTCGGGCATCTGGAACCGCCCGCCCGGCCCGGGTCGCCTGAGCAAACCGATCGGGCGGATCAGGCCGATCAGGCCGATCAGTCCGTGAAGACCAACAAGGTCCGCAAGATCGCATAGCCCGCAGGAGCGGCCCCAAGAGCGGCCTTGATCATAATCCCGGCCAGCGGCGTGCGTAGTCAGGGCTTCCAGCCCTGACGGTGTCAGGCCAAGATGGCCTGACTACGCACCCGGCGAGCCCAAGCGGCCGGAATCTTGATCGACGCCGCAAGAGCCCCGTTGGCTTAACCGCAACAGTCGCGCAGCGACGCGGTGGGAGCGGCTTCAGCCGCGACGGGGCCGCGCTGGTCACCGCGGCCCCGCATCACGGCCAGAGGCCGCTCCCACGCACGACTTTCATCTCCTACCCACTGAAAAAGCGAGTTACAAAGTGAAAGTTCACTACGACGATGAAGTAGATGCTTTGTATTTGGGTCTTAGTGATCAGGAGCCGGACGGAGTAATCGAAATGGCTGAAGGAGTCAATCTCGATACGACTGAAGACGGAAAAATCACTGGAATAGAGATACTGAAGGCATCGACGAGGTTCAATATCGATACGATATTGTCTTACACTCTTGAATTAGACAAGAGCATATTGAAAACAAAGGCGGCCTGACAAACCGCCTCGATAATGAGTATTGTGGCGGTTCCAATTCAAACCCCTACGGCTCAGGCTGTGTTTGTAACCGACGACACACTCACTATTCCATTCTAAGGTTCTACGAGAAATGCCGGATGATACACCACCTCCCCGGTGGGCATCTCACCGGCCAGCAATAGGCAGACCACGTTCTCGTCAGGTACGCCATGCCAGGCTACGCCCGGATACTGCCTGAATCCGAAACGGCCGTAGAAGGCCGGGTCGCCGACCAGAACACACCCGTGGGCGCCCCGCGAGCGTAGTACCGCGACACCGGCTTCGACCAGTGCGCGTCCGATCCCCGCGCCTTGGCGGGCTGGCTGGACTGCCACCGGCCCGAGCAGAAACCAGCCCGGCAACGAGTCGCCGATCGCTGCGGCCGAGAACGCGATATGGCCCACGACCTCGCCGTCACACTCGGCGACCAGCGACAACACCAGGGCCGCGGCCGCCCGTAATGCCTCCACAATCAGATGTTCTGTCTGCCGACTGTAGGGGTGATCCTGGAAGGCGACGATGTTGACCTCGCGGATGGCATCGAGATCGCGATTGGTTTCTGGGCGTACTATCACTTAAACCTCGGCATTGATCATAACTCCGGCCACGCGCCCTTGCGGCAACCCGTCGCGGCCTGGGGATGTCACGCCCTTTCAGGGCTGGGCTCCTTTACAACAGGCCACCCAGGGCGTTGCCCTGGGCTGGTATGTCGCGCCCCTTCGGGGCTTGAGGATCGCGGCGACGGGAGGCGCCCCCGTGCGGGATCAAGGCGTCCGGGCGGGAGCACTGACCCCAACGGGGTCATACATACCAGCCCAGGGCAACGCCCTGGGTCGACCGCGGAGATGATCTTAGCCCTGAAAGGGCGTGACAAATCGCGACCCTGATCATCGTTCCAGCCGCCCCGGGCCGGAGTCCAAGGCTTCAGCCTTGGATGTACCAGACCGAGGCTGAAGCCTTGGACTCCAGAAGATGGCCGCTGGCCGGAACGATGATCGAGGCCCGATCCGTACTTGAGGCCAACCGTGGCGCCCTAAAGCCGGGATCACCAGGCGGCCTCGATCATATCCCGGCCTCTGCGAGGCCCGTGGTCCGCCCAGCGGACCCTACGGCCCCGCGCCCGTAGGGTCCGCTGTGCGGACCGGCGACCTCTCGCCCACCAGGCGGCGACGGGGACTCCTTACGGGGTCACGCTTGCCCCTTGCCGCCGCGCCGCCGCAGGCCGCCGTGAACGCCGCGCCCCAGGCCCAGCAGGCCGGCGCCGATCAGCCACAGGGTCGGGGCCGCGGGGACCAGTTGCTCCTGGTAGCCCGGCAGGTCGCTGAACGGGATGCCCACGACATAGAACTGGTTGGGTCCGGCCTCGGCCGGCAGAAAATCATTGTCGTTGGCGATGAACAGGGTGTGATAGTCGGTGGCGTCGAACACCAGGTCGGGGCCGAAGGCCAGGCCCTCGATCTTGGCCGGGATGGCGGTGCTCGCGATCCCGGCGGCATTGAGCAGTGTCACCAGGTCCACCACCGGCAGGGCGCGCTTGGCGACCGCGGTATTGCCCACCATCGTGAGGTCGGACAACTCCGGCTCATTCATCACGTCCGTGGCCCCGGTGATATCGATCTTGAAGACCTGCTTGACGACCGCCGCGCTCCCGTCGCCGAGACCCTTGCCGTCACGCTCATCGACCAGGAATTCGTGATCGTTGACGGCCACCAGATCGCTCACTCCGGACCCGGTAGTCAACTGATACGCATACTCATGGGTCGCCTGCCCGCTCGCAATGTCGAAGGTTACGATCCGCAGGTACTTGTTCTTGTCCTGAAGCGCTGCCGCCTGGACGATACCGACCAGTGTGTTGCCGTCGGGCGTGATGGCCAGGCCCTCCATCCCCTTGTTCGCGACCCGTCCACTGGTATTGTTGGGGGCGTCCTCGGCGGCCGTGATCGGGCCGAGGGTGGTGACGGCGAGGTTGCCCGGGGCCGCGAAGGTGCGGATGCGCTCGCCGGTGGCGCGGTCGAACTGGT
>Ga0247840_10002400_pt1 | contig 33421 bp, 30 predicted proteins | sample LaCruzMarch2015__FD_192404 | JGI IMG/M metagenome (GOLD analysis project Ga0247840, IMG submission 192404) | Freshwater microbial communities from meromictic Lake La Cruz, Castile-La Mancha, Spain - LaCruzMarch2015_17m | ecosystem: Environmental > Aquatic > Freshwater > Lake | place: Spain...
TTGACATTTGGATGTCTTGAAATAATCATTACCTTTGCACCCTCAATTAAGGGAGCATAGCTCAGCCGGTTCAGAGCATCTGCCTTACAAGCAGAGGGTCACAGGTTCGAATCCTGTTGCTCCCACAAAACCCCCCCGAAAAAGCGTTGAAAATCAAGGAAAGCCACTGGAGACAGTGGTTTTCTATTTACAGCCGTTTACAGCAAATTACCCCCTGTTAATAACTTTTACTGGCAACTTTGCCTTAATTCTTGCCAGTGCGTATCTTTGTACTGGCAACTTACTATCAATTTACTGGCAACTTCTCAAGAATATGGCAACAGTTATTTTTTATTTGGACAAAGAACGGAAAAATGGATGTTTGATCCTGGTAACATTCACCTTCAACCATCTGCGGCTGCGGTTTTCCACAGGTTTGAACGTACCTAAAAAGGCATGGGATAACGAAGAACAAAAGGCAAAGCCCCTGAAAGATTATTCAGAAACCAACAAACGCCTTAGGGAAATAAATAATTTTCTCCTTGACGCCTATGATAAGTTTTTCCCAAAAGGCACAAAGTTCCCCCAGGACGAAGTGAAAAAGAAAAGTGAGGAAATCAGAGAAGCCTATCAAATATTCATTGGCCGTAAAGAGGTCAATGAAGATCATCGTAAACCGACCCTGATTGAGTTCATCCCGATATTCCAGGCCAGATACAGTAAAAAACTGACTCCGAATCATATCAAACATTTCACCGGGATCAAGAATCATCTCGAAAAGTACGAGAAGCGAATCGGGATACCCATAGAATTTGAAACAATCAATAAGGAGTTTTACCTTGGGTTTACAGCTTACCTGAAAGAAGTAAATCTTAAACCCAATACCGTGGGATCGCATGTCAGGAGACTGAAACGATTAATGAATGAGGCGCTTGACGATAAATTGACAATTAACCAGGAACATCGTGCCAAATCTTTCAAAGTCATAAATGAGGAAACGGATAAAATATATCTCAATAGCGATGAAATTCAGGCACTTTACAAATTGAAGATTGAGGACCCGCGTATGCAACGGATCAGGGACCTGTTTGTATTGAACTGTCATACAGGATTGAGACACTCTGACTGGCCAAAAGTTTCCCTGAAAGATATAGAAGACGGTAAATTATATGTAAGAACTCAAAAGACTAAGGAAGCCGTTATTATTCCAGTGCATCCCCTGATCATTGAGATTCTGAAAAGATATGGACCTGAACTGCACATCCCGACAAATCAGGAAGCAAACCGGGTTTTGCGGTGGATTGGTGAGTATGCTGTTCTAAAGAAGATAACCAAAGGGAATCTGGAAAAATGGCTGCAAATCAGAACACATACTGTGCGAAGATCTTTTGCAACCAATGCCTATATGGGTGGTGTTCCAATGCTTTCGATTATGCAAATCACCGGTCACCGTACCACAGAATCTTTTCTCAAATACATTCGTGTGACCAAACTGGAGAATGCTACAAAACTCAAGGATCATCCTTTCTTCAATTCGTAACACAGGTGATCGTTATCGTTAACAAACCAAGTATCTCCCCATCAACCGCAGCAGGTGGCTCTGTTTCCCCAGGGGGAACTGCTGGATCCTCTTCTTTAGGTGTAACCACCGGATCTCCATCTGCAGGAACAATAATTATAGCATCCTTTTGAATAATCCCAAGATAAAGCCAGTAGTCAGCCGGGAGATATGAATTTGCAAAAGCAGTCGTTTCAGTTCCCGCGTAGACTGCCTGAATAGGCCTGTCAGTCAATGAATAGCCTGGGTCATTTACTGATTGTCTGCACTCAACAATAAAATCAACAGTGTCGGAAGTACTGAAATGAGAATCGATTCTTACCACATCCTGATTCTCAAACAATCGAACGAATACCCCCGATAATTTTATGGACGGATTAAGAATATTCAACAAATACTGTTTGACCGTCGGGGACGGGCCTGCCGAATATTCGCCCCAGGGCATCCACCAACTCCCATTATAAAGGTAAGCAGTTTGCTTACCCTCATTGTAATATAACTGCCCTGCTACGGGATTTTGAGGTAAATCCCGTAGGTTATGCAGGACAGCATTAAGCAGTTGATTTTGTTGCAAATCCAGGTTTGTCTTAAATGAAGGCATAAGGACTTTTTGAGTTTACCAGGTTAACCGATGATTACGATTTGTCCGGTGATGGCTGTTGCAGAAGTCCAGGTAACATCACCGGCAGCGTTAACAACAACATCCACTTCGACCACGTAACGGATCGTTGCAATTGTTTCGTAAACAGCAACGATAACATCGGTGCCACCTCCGTGAGTTGCTGCAGTAATGATCTGGGTAGCCAAGGCAGTAATTGCACCCACATACTTTTTGGTCCGGGTGGTGATCTTGCCATCAACATAGGTTTTGGTTGCCTTTTGGGTAGCCAGCTTCACATCACTGTTGGCTGTCAGGGTGCCATCGGTGTCAATGACACCGGCTTTGAAATTGTCGGTTTCAAGGTTGCTGATCGTGTTGGAATCAGCATCAATTGTTTTGGAAGTTATTGTCTGGGCACCGGCCAAACGGACCAGGTCAGAAGATTCCGTATTGTCAACGCCGTCGAAGTCTGCAGCAGTGATGGCAGAACTTTTGGTGATATTGGCAATGACCATGTCACCTACACTCACTCCTGTGCCTGAAGGCGTGTTCACCCCCGAAACGGTACCAGCCACTGTGACTTTCCAGAACCATCCTTTTTGAATGTTGGTGATCCCTTGGGCAACAATGGTCTGGCTGCCATCAAAAGTGCCTTTGTAAACCATGCCTGCCGTGATCTGCCCCTGAATTGCAGCAACCTGGCCATCAACATAAGCTTTGGTCGCTTTCTGACTGGCCACTTTGACATCGGAATTAGCAGTCAAAGCTGCATCGGTATCCAAATACGCCAGCGGCATCTGTTTGATGTCGTCAACATTTGAAAGACCAACCTGGGCTTTTGTCGTGGCATGAGGATTTGCTACTGATGCAATGTGGGTATCAATGGCCCCATGGGTATTGGTTCCCCTGTTGAGCAGGGAATTGTGGTCAATCGCGGTGGGATCAGCAGACTTCACCCAGATCGTACCGTTCCAGTACTTCTCATAATTGTCTGTCGTATCGAAATACTTCTGGCCTTTGATCGGGCTTGCCGGGGCCGATGCCAGGTTTTGAATTACAGCATTCTGCAATTCGTTTTTGTTCAGGTCGAGCGCGACCAACACTTTTTTTGCCATGATTTGATGTTTAAGGGTTTATAGAAATGGTTAACTGTAAATTATCTTTCCACTGGCCGCTGGATTGAGACGGATCACCATCTGATCGGTCGATTCATGCGTTATTTCTGTAATGAGTTCACGTCCGGTGGTGTCGACAACTACCACCGTGGGATATTTCTGAAGGTTGTGCTGAACTGTAATCTCACTTTGGTTGACAATAGACTGAACGACCTGAATCACCGCGCTGCCACCGCCGGGGGTTCCTGAAGCTGCCGGGTCAATGATCCGGTACAAATAGAAAAGCTCAATTTTTGAACTGCCTGATTTGGGGTTTTCTCCGCCGGAAAGGCAAACATAGACTGGCGTATTTTCAAAGAGTATCGTCGAGAATACCGGTGTCATACGCTGAATTGTCTCAGCCGATGACATCAGAAATAGCGCCGGGAAATAGCCCCAATCCTGCGTTTCAGTATCGCCATCCGTGGTCACGTTCAACGTCTGACTTGGGTAAATCTGTAATCCACCCGTCGGCGGCAAGGCCGGGGTGACCCTGGCAATCAGCGAGATCAAGTCAATGAACTTCCCTGCGCCCGGTGCAGGAATGATTATATTGATTTCCGTCAGGCGGTTGCTTTCATCTTCGGTGATCACATGCTTTGCGGCGATGACAGGCGAAGACTGGCCGGAAGTCTGATTATTGTAAAGCTCTGTGAAGTTCTCGTTGATCTTCCTGCCACCTACCCTGAGTTTGTCGCCCCTTTTATCACCCGGGACAATCCCGAGATTGATCTCTTGTCTTGCCATAATTAAAATTCTATCTGATCAAATGTTATTTCCATGTCGTCAAAACTGACCTCCATGTTATCCCAGGTCAGAGGTTCAGGCAGCAATATCGTATTGGCTGAACTTTCAGGGATGTGAACCGAGAAGAAAGCGTTCTGATAAGAGCGCTCATATTCAATTTCGAGGTTATAGAGATATTCTCCACCCTTGAGAAATGGAGTCACTTTTGTCGATTTGACTATGATCTGGAACAGTTCTTTGCCGATCTGTTCGTAAGCTTCGGTGGATAAAAGAAGCTCCCTGAGGCAATTCTTTTCTGCAAGTGAAATCCACCCTGAATTGGCTTTGCAGTTTTCAGTTTCTTTGGAGCTGAACTGTTTAGATGGTGCATTAAAAAAGGTGTCCTTCTCTTCCCGAACGGTTGCTCCGATTGAGCGCTCGTATTCCAGGTTGATATCCGACTTTCCTGTAAACCTGAATGTATCATAGGCTGAAAAAGAATTCCGGTAAAAGAACACTTTCTCATTTTCAAAAAACCGCTCATCATTATAAAATATCCGGCGTTCTGAAAGGAAATCATCGTTACTGTCCATCAAAAACACCTCCCACGACTGAACAGTTTTGCCATACTGGGCATTCACCAGGTCAAGATGATCATATCCTACCTTGAATTCCATTACCGAAAAGGCAGTAAATGCCACCTGTTCGGTCGCGTTGACTACTTTGTGTGTACCATCGGTAAAATTGATGATCACGACAAGACGATAGTGAACTGCCGTAGGATTGTCCTGGAATAGGAAGAACAGCTTTTCCATCACTCCTGAGCGGGAATATTTTGTAGTAGGAAGCCACGACAGGAACTTGAGGTTATTGGCCGGAATGGAAAAATATTCCAGGTACTTTTCATTGAGTGAAGTCAGTAGTTCATGGTTAAGGCCTCCTGCAATTGCATAAATCCACCCGGTCGATTGTAGACCTTTGACATTGCCGGCAATGCTTTCTGCAAACGACACCCGATATTTGAGCAGGTAATCCCAGCCATGGACTTTGGCATTGCCTGATAGTTCCGGGAATTCAAAGCGTTGCATTTCCCATCCGGCAAACTTTGCCCTGATGTAATCCGATATATCGAATCTGGCACTGCCAACAAAATCGGTGGGTTTGATATCCTCCCCGATCGGGTTGCCCAGCGTATCGCGGATCAGGCAAAGGATGCCAAAGTAATCCCTGTACTGATCATCCGTTCCGGCAGTATTCACACCCTGCGTAACTCCTGTAACACCGTTATTTGACAGCACAACGGTACCATCGGCTCCGGACTGCTTTGCAGCAAGTTTTATTTTCCGATGGATCGCCCCTGGAGGGTCCAGCGTTACATTGAAATATTTCTGGATGTCGTAATTTTCCTGAAAACACTGATAGATATTAGCAGCGAAGTCATTGAAGGTCTGACCGAGATATGCAATTTCAAAAAGCAATCCGTCAAAACCAGTGAACCCGGCTGATTGAAATATCAGGGTTTTTCCTGCAAACTGAAGATGAAAGGCATGACCGGCAGTGGTATCAATACCGGACACCACCAGCTCAAAGTAAGCCCGATTGCCAAGTGTGATCAGGTAATTATCTGAACACGCTTCAAATAATACGGGATTGCCGGCAAAGGATATGAGATTTGGCGTTTGGGTGATGTCAATCATGGTGCAATAGTACCATGAGATCACAAGGGAATAAAGGACAGAATCAGGGTGCTGAAAAGCACTTGAGCTGAGTGGATTTGATCGAGGATTTGTTCAGGGTGACGGTAATTTCACTGATCAGGTAATTGATCCCATTTATCCGGTAGCGCTTTGTGAAATCCATCGATTTTAGTTCAATGAAATCCATCTGCTTTTCTATCTTGACGCTCTTTCTGGTCTCCATGATCCAGTTTACCCAGTCTTTCCAGAAGAGATTGAACAAGCCATTGCCTCCTGTGTACCGGAGAGAAAAATTGCTGTTGTTTGCAAAGCCTCTTAGCCGCACCGGGGTTCCCCAGCCTCCGGCCATCCCGACCCAAAACAAACGGGGGCTGATTTTCAGGTTATCTGCTCCCAGATTCCCGCAATTGACCACAATGTATTTATCTGAAAGGGAAGAGAAAATCGTCTCGTATTTGTTCTTATCATCCCCCCATTTGTAGAAAAACTTATCGGTCAGTGATGGCCCGTTTGGCAATTGCTGCCATTCAATGAGAAATGAAATGCCATTGACTCCCAACTGCCACCAGGTGTTTGTATCCACAATATAATAGATGTCACCAAGCCAGGTGAAGGGATATGGCGGGATTTCCGAAAAACTTCCCACCGCACCTTTGATCATTTCTGTAATCCCTTTTTCAGAATCCAGTTGCTCCTGGTACACCTTATCCCCGCCATCGGGACCAAGCAGAAACCGAAAGCCGGTGATCTGCTCCGGAATCTCCTGGGTAATGGACAGAATATTCTTAGAGAACTCAACAACTTCAGAGCGAAGCAAGACTTCTTTGTTGCTGACAATGCGAACAACCCGTTGCTTGGAGTCCACATGAAAGCTACAATTGAACCACTTCTCCAGTCCCGAGATGAATTCACTGACCTTCACACTGGGCACCAGGCGGCAGTAAAATAATTGCTGCAACCCGAATATCACTTCGCTCAGGTTCACCGAATGGTAAATTACCAGTCGGGAAAGTTCTATGCTGGATGTAAAGAAATCATCCTGCAGCCGGTACCCGAAGTTCTCTGCCAGTTTATTCAGAACGTATTTCAGGTAAAGAAAAGGGATCAGGATGGTTCTGCTTTGACCGTCCGAGGTGGTTTTGTGCAGCCAACCATCCGGGAATATATGGTTGTAAGCCATCAGCTCCGGATTGGTTGCCTGCGGATCGAAGAAGTCAAGGTTGCCGATCTCCGGCACAGAAAAATCAACTTCCGGATAAAAATGGGTCAACGACCAGTTGAAGTAATTGACGGCATCCTGATCACTGGGAAAATTTTTCATACCCAAATCCACCCGGTTCAAAAGAAGGTCTTTGATCTCATAGTTGAAGTTTCCTTTGTTGATGTACAGGGTGCCTTCAAATGATTTGTCATTTGCTGTTTTGATCTTTATCTGACCTGTATAAAGGACCATCTCGTTCCAGCGGATACTGCCTTCATAGGTTTCATAAATACTCCGATTCGATGCCAACCGGTTTTTCCATCCCAGGATTGACATATTCCTTGCCGTTGAAGGGACTTTGAAAGGAAAGGAATAATCGCCAACATCGTTGAAGATCGGGGATTTGAGGTTCAGTGAAACCGAAAAATCATCGGAAAGGTCAAGGCTCTGGTCGGCAATCAGGATGGATAACATAAGGAGTTACATTTATTTGGATACTTCAGCCTCAATTTGATTGACCCGGCTTGTTGTTTCCCTGAGGTGTTCGAATGAAATGAAAGCAGGGATGCCGCCTTCAATCAATGAATTCAGTTTGTTGATACTGGCCATGAACTCAGGATCAACGGCACTGGGGATTCCTGCGGGAGGTGTAACCGGAGTATCAACATACCGGCCAACGGCCCGCTGCGGAACCCTTGCAAAATTGATCGCATCAATAACATGAGGGTAGTTAACCATCAGGTTCTTTGTCGTTTTGGGATCGATTACAATCTCCTGGCCGGTCTCGCTGATCAAGGTAGGAGTTGAATACAAACCAGTCTGAGGAGAACTGATTAGCGGAACATCTTTATAGAGTTTATTGTCATCCTGACCAATCACCGAGTAGCGGCCTTTGGCTGCTTCCGGTACTTTCTGACTCAGGATGTAACCGATTTGGACTGCCCCCAATGCAGCAGTGATTACGCTCATTACAATGCCGATTACCGGGCCTCCGGACAGCGCAGATGCTACGGCTTGAGCGACACTGATAATCGCGTTAAACAGTGCCATTTCCTTGGCACGGACAGCCTGGTCATGTTCTATTTTTTTCTTTTTCTTATCCAGGTCGGTATCCATTTTGCCAACCATGGAATCATATTGCGATTTTGAAATGAGCTTGGCATCAAGCTGCGCCTTTAAGTTTGCTTTTTTCTTGTTGTTTGCATCTTCATCCTGCTTTAACTGCTGGTTTTCAGAATCGTTTTGCATGGAAAAGATAGAGCCAAGTGCATCCACAGCCCCTTTTGCCAGGGAAATGGCGTTGTCAGCGACCTGTAAAGCGGTCTCCTTTGAAAGCTGAATTTGTTTGGCAGCAACCTCTTCTGCCATTTGTTTTTTGATCTCGGCTGTTCTGGCTTCATCCTTGATGTTATCTTCAAGAATCTTCCGGTACTTCGCATCAACCTCAAGGCGAATTTTGACCTGTTTTTCTGCCAGGTCGATATCGGACTTCAGGCGCAGACTCTTTAGCTGCTCCTGGTAATCGAAAAGATTTTTATCATCATTATCGACATGCTTTGAGACTACAGTTGCGCCTTTCTGTGCGAATGTCTCCTTGATGGCTTGTTTCTGCTGCTCGGTTGTCTTGGTAACCGACAGCGTATATTCCATTTCCAATTGAAGCGAATCAAGGACTGCCTGCAAATATTCATCAGAATCTTTGTCCATAGATGCCATTTTTGCATCCGCTTTTTCCTTTTCGATTTTGAACTGGGACTGAATTTCCTTTTCCGCATATTTGAGGCGAATTTCATCCTGCTTTTCGATCAGCTGATCTGTAAGAACTCGCCTGAGTTCTACCTCATCGGCTGAATTACCCTTGATTTTGTCTAGACGTTCACCCAGCTTTTCTTCCTCGATGGCCAGTTCTCTGTCCATTTCTCCTTCAGTGACAGCCGCCCTGGCCTGGGCCAGTTGCTTCTTTATATCGAGAAGGTAATCAGCCTGTTTCTTTGCCTTCGATTCAGCTTCTGCCGGGGTTCCGATGGATGGATCCGATTTGTCGAACGACTGAATCTTTTTGTTCAAATCCTTGATCTTGCCCTGAACCCGGATAAAATCCTCTGAACCGGCCACGGATGCTTTCAGGGCAATCTGGTATTTTGAAAGTTTTGCTTCCAGGTTATCGAGCGATTCTCCGACTATTTTATCGCCGATGCTTTCCGCATTGAGCACATCACTTAGCGATTGTTTTGCATCCTTGAACTGGGAGATTTTATCCTGGAGCTTTTTAATTCCTTCATCATAGGGTTTTGTTGCCTCGACCCGGTTATCCTGAGCATCAATGGCATTATCTGCAACGGCCATTGCAGCTCCGCCCGGGCTGGCGGCACCTTTGACAGTGTTCCAAACTCTTTGCAGGATCGTTGGTTTTGCTGCTGCTTCGCCAATAGACTTCTGTTTTGTCTGCATCAAAAGCAGTTCTGCTTCTGCCTGTTTGATGGTCAGGTCGATCTTTTCCTGAAGATCCTTTTTCTCCTGGACAGAAAGCAGGTTCAAATTTCTGACGGTGCCTGCTACTTTTTCATAGGCATCTTCAAGCTTTTTATTGGCCTCGGCCAGCAAAACGGTGGTTGACGCTTTTAATTTCTCCAAGGCAATAGCCTGGCTATTGTACGTTTCGTATGTCTTAATCCCGGCAACCAAGGCGGTAATGGCTGCAATGACCAGTCCAATTGGGTTAGCGGCCATGGCTGCGTTCCAGAGCCATTGGGCAGTGGTTGCCAGCTTGGTGGCGATCGTGCCGTTTCCTTTCCAAATAGCAAGCAACTGCTCTTTGACGATCAGGTATTCAAGGACTACTGCATCTTTCATTTTCAGAAGGATGCCTTCCTTCAAAGTCAGGTTGTTCAAAATGGCAACCTGGATTGATCTTGTCTGTGCTGCAATGTAAACCCCGATGGCACCGGTGAGCGCGATAAGTCCGATACGGTATTTGTCGATCCATTCGGGCAGTGCCTTGAGCCAGGCGACAAGGTTCACCACTGCACCGACCATTGATTTAAGAAATTCAGTGACACCTGGCAAAGTGATCAGCCGATAAAACTCCTTCCCACGTTTATCAAGGGTGGCGCCAAGGGTTGTGTTTTTGTCATTGAACTGCCTGAGAATTTCATCGGTGCCTTGTAATGATTTTCCCGCCAGGAGAACTTTCTGCTGGAGCATGTCGGTATTGTTGCCCAGTTTGGCAAAGACTTCTGAAGCGCCTGCCCCGGAAATTTCCAGTTCCCGGATCAGTTTTCCTAAAATTGTGGCACCCTCTCCCCCTCTCTTTGATCCTTCGACAACTTTCACAAAAGCTCCATAGAGATCGGTATTTACCAGTGTGGTAAAATCTTTCAACGGAATGCCGGCTACCTTGGCAAAGTCAGCGGTATTGTATGTCATCTTCATCAGGATCTTCGTCATTGCTGTTCCACCCCTTTCGGTGGAAACTGCAAGCTCCTGGAGGGTGGCAGAAATGCCCATCACTTCAGCAGAAGATAAACCGAGCGACATACCTACCCCGCCGATCCTGTTTGAAAGGTCGACCAGAACCGGTGCCGTGGCGAATCCGTCTGCTCCCAGCACATTGATTGCATTACCCAAACGGAGCATATCATCGGAAACCGCAGAAGTCTTCATGTCAGTCAGGACATTCCTGAGGGTTCCCATCTGGGTTGCAACCTCGCTTGCCCCTCCCTGAATCTCGGCACCAAGGGCAACATTGAGTTTGTCAATGGAATCAACAAACGGAAGGATATCTTTCTGGGAAATGCCAAGTTGACCGGCAACCACAGCCATTTCGCGAAGGTCGCTCCGCGATGTCCGGGTGTCGATCTTGCCCAGTTCTGTATTCAGTTTTTTGACTTCATCAACAGTCAGTTTTGTGGTTTTCCGAATATCGGCCAGCGAATCCTCAAGGTTAGCATTGCCTTTGATGATGCCAACCAAAGCAGCGCCGAACCCGATAACCGCGACAGTGATCATCTGAAGGACCTGCTGGTACTTGTTCGCTTGGTCGGCCAGTTTTGAAAAGGCGCCACCGGTCTGGTTTATTTCTCCCCGCAAGTCTTTTAGCCTGCCATTCACTTTCTGAAACTCACGCTCTTTTTCACCAAATTCTTTTGAGTTTAAATTCAATTGGCGAAGTTCAGCATTCAATTTCCTGGCTTCTGCCTCCAATTGTTTCAGAGTAGCATTCGCTTTTTCACCGTTAAAGATGACGGTGGCCGTGGAAGTTTCGTTTTTAGCCATTGCTTATTGATTTATCGGATACATTCTCGGTGATAGCCATTACTCCTCTGTGGCCATACTCTTTGGCAAAGATTTCGCTCAGTTTCATCACTTCAGCATGAAAGGTCTTGGAATACCATTTCTTGGGTCTCCTTCGGTTTCCAAGCATTTTCCCGGAAAGGCGGCGTGATGTGGCAGATTCTTTCACATCCCCGATCTTGACACCCCTGCCGACTCCCATATCAACAAAGCGACCGTAATACTCAAACAGCAGGGTGATTTTTAGCACATTTCCTTGTGCTGATGCCAGAACATTGTATTGAAAGCTTTGGAGAAGAGCGCCGGAATCGCCGATTTTATTGATGGCGAGCTTTTTCTTCCATTTGATTATGGTGATCTTAGCCCAGGCCTGGGCTATTTCACGTTCGGAAAGTTTGGGTTGGGGGCTTTGCATTGAGCAAAGAAAGGCCCAATGGGATGCTAGATAAAGGACACAAAAAAGCCAGTCAAGTTATTTGCTGGCATTTATCAAAATTAATGGGGAACATTTAAAAATACGGCTTGTACAAAGACATATTGAAGTTAACAAACTCTTCCCCTATTGCAAATCTTCGGCATTTTCAAAATCAATCTTTTTTTGTTCAGTCCTTTTATAATGGTTTATTATTCTATTGATTTGATAGGATTTGTTTATAAAAGTATTTACAGATTCTTCAAATATTTGATTAATCTGCAATTCGACCTCCAAGGTATCACCTTTTGCAAAAGCTTCTCCTTTGTCAATTAACTCAAAAAAATTCGGGTCGCAGATCTTAGCTGAAATTTTATTGCCTCTATAATAAAAGTCCCATTTTAGGTTTTCTTCGAATGATAACCTAACAATATTTAATCGGGTGAGTTCAATAATACTCTTCCTATTATCGTCAATTTCTTCTGATTTTAAGGATAAATCCTTAAAATCAGCCCGATCGACTATAACATATGGTTTTTCCCTTTTATCTGTTATTTCAAAAGCAGTAATTGCAGGGTCATTGTCTAATACATCAAAGTTTTGAGAGAGGGCATCATTGACGACACTGTTTGTTTCATATATATTATATATATCACTGCTTATAGTAAGAATTTCGTTGTTTTGGTTAATAATAATTGTCGTACTTCCGTCATTCTTAATTTCTTTCGGTTTTTTGCCGCGTAAATGCTTCTTTATTTGAATCAAGCCTACTAAACCACTGATAATTCCAGATGCAAATAACAGATTCTCCTTTGTCAACAGATTTTTTAAGTGGTCAAGAGCAGTTTCTAACAGTTCTATATGAATTAAAAAACTTCCCTTTTCTAAAGCGTTGACTTTAATTTCAATCCTTTTACCAGTATTAAAATACGTATTCAATTCCTGAATAACTGTAGTTGTATGTATCAAACTACTGATCAGAATCTGAGCATCAACCTGATGTTGCTGCCCATCAAATTTTATCTTGAAATCATTATCAAACACTTCCTGTTTCATCCTTCAAAAATAGCATTATTATCTGAAAACTATCCTCACATCCTCCTTTTTATTTATTGGAATGATGAAACGATGAACTAAGTATCATACCATTTTTCAAGATTATGTTCTAAATCAAGACAATCCGTTAGTTTGAAGGAAAACATCACCCCATAATCATTATCAAACACCGGCCCCAGCATCTCATAACTCACAGAATTGATATTGAACCCTTGAATGGCTTTAATAGCCAATGGTTCGCATTTAAGATAATCATAAAGCATCCGGGCAATGATATCGGTCCCAATTTGCTTCATCATAGAGAGAATCTGTACCTCACTTGAAAAATCATCAATCTTGTCCAAGTGGTCGATGATCAGGAATCCGCCATTGATCGAATCCAGGATATTATCCAGGTTTGAAGCTTCAAAATTTCCTGAAAGGCTTGTAAGGATAAGTGCCGGGTATTTGATGTTTGACCGCAGGGCTGCAAGTGGCTCGTTGATATCCATCATGTAGAAATCATTGATCTCTTTATGCTCCCTGGCAATGGTGCGGAAATACTCAACGTAGCTGTTAATGTCGGTCATAGGAATCGATCTTATGCATATACTCGTGATACTCTTTTGCTTTCTTGTTTAACCCGATGAAAACATTGTAAAGATTTGAATTCATTACTGTTTCAAGACTTTTATCATCGGTCTTGCCATCGGCCAGGGAGATGATGAGTGATGCCCACCCATTATCTTCGCTTCCGGTGCCACCTTGTTGCTCATAAACATAAGGGTACAATATTGGCAGTGAATTCAGAATGCCAGAAAAGAAAAGGAATATGGAGTACTTGACTTCATAATCCAGCCTGGTAATTCTTTGGCAACGGCGTTTCAACGATCGGTTTACAAATCTTTTCCGGGGATCCTGATTGTCGGAATAGGCCTTCCGGATAAACCAAAACCATTTTCTTGGCCGGTAAAAAACTGCCACCATTTCATCAAGGTACTTTTGCTCCTTGGTTTTTGAAAAAGAATCGAGCAGGGAATTGGCCATGGTGAATTCGCCGAAGGTGCAGTTCATCATGGCATCTGCAGGACCTAAGTATTTTCTTCTGCCGGTTTGTAGGACAGGAAGAAGGTTTTTGGTCAGGGAGACTTCTTTAAAAAGGAAATCGAGGCTTTCGCATAGGAAATAAACATCTTCATAGTCAATGCGCTTCATTACTTTCTGCCGGATCGTAAGGAATTTTAAAAGCACCCTGAGCTTAAAATCCATCACGGTAAGTTGTCCCTGAAACAGACGGCTGACAAACAAAACCTGTTTTCTGGTCAGCTCATTCCATTCGGAAGGAATGAAATATGTTTTACCATCTATTTCAACCTGGTTCATGGCAGCAATTTCCTTTTGAGATAGAAACGGATCAGTTTTATTGCAACCAGAACGACAATGATGGCCCATGCTATCCCTCCAGACCAAATCAGGAAGTTCTGAAAACCGGTGACTTTATTCACCGGCTTTTCAATTGTCTTTGATTCAATCCTGGATTCCCGGATGTGCGTTTCTTTCCAGGAAAAATAGATCGAACTGCTATCGATCTTTGCGCCGGTGGTCAGAACATTATTCTGAACTGAAAAGAAAGGAACGACGCGCTTTCCCGGTTTTATGGATAGAATTTCCTTCACAACCACTTTCCCATCCTGGCATTCCAACAGCGCTTTGATCAAGCCACTGTCAGCCGGAAGCGGGATCAGGGAATCTTTCACGGATGTAACAGTATCGTGTTGGACAAAGACAGTCGATCGTTCGGAGACAGGATATCTTTCAGAACACCTTTTTTCAGTAATGCAGCCGGACAACATGGCGGCCAGAAGCAGGATCAGAAAACCCGGTTTTATCATGCTATGAATTTAAAATTGTTCAATCGGTTCATCCATCCGTTGAAGAATTTGATCTGGTCCGGATGATTCTTAACCAGTTCTTCAATAAAGACCTTTCTTGCCTGGAATATGGCCGCATGAAGTCCGCGCTGGTTGACGTTGTTAACGGCAAACAGGGTTGCAGTTCCGACGATTCCATCATCAGGAACTTTCAGCAACCGTTGCGGAATGACAATGCCCCATTTTCCGCTGCCCCAGACCCAGTCAACCAGAATTTCCGCAATACTTTGATTGGTAACCTGGTCACCTTTCCACCGGTTCCAATAATTCAATCTTAGGACTTTCACCGCATCTGCTTTGGAAAGGAGTTTGATATCTTCTGCGTCAATGTCGCCATCACCGTCTTTATCATAACCGACCATTCTCCATGTGGCAAGGGTCACACCCATGTTCGTGGCTCCTCCCTTGTCTTTGGGATCATTGACAAACCCGCCTTCGAATCGAAGGATCTTCGGGGCAAATAATTCGAGCTTTGCCATACTACTTTTTAAATGATGGGTCTTTGACAAAGATCAAAGCGAAGCAAACTGGGGCAAATACTACGTATTCACTCAATGTAGCTTTACCGATTCCAACCAGTGCCAATCCACCTGCGAGCATCAGGATGCCTGTAACAGTGGTTTTCCAATTCTTGAAAATTCTCTCTTTCATAATTTTCTATTTTAAAAGTTGACCTTCTACTTTTGAAATTCTTTCGCCATGATCGCCCAGGGTTGCCTTCATTTCATCAATCCCGGTATCATGGCGGCACAGGTGTTCGCCAATTTCTTTGTGCTTTTCGGTGCAATAGGTTTCCCTGCATTGCATCTGGACAATGAGCTTATCGACCGACTTTTTCAGGGCAATCACACTCATATAAAACTGGTACAGGAAAAACCCAATGACCGGAATTGCGATAATTTTGATGATGTCAAAGACATCCTGGAGGATAAAATCAAGTGGCTTCATGCAAGGAAAAATGAGTTATCGGATTTATTTATGAATTCGTTGCGGGTTTCTGCTATCACTTTTCCAGCGTACCTGGTCGAATGAAAATAGGCAGGGTAAACATCTTCACTGGCGGTTTCATCAAGATACTGCTGCAGGGCTTTCAATTCTGATTCTCCATCCCTTTGATTGGCTTCAGCCATGATGGAGATTCGGTCTTTGTTGGAAGCCTGTTTTGAAGATACATTGGCAAACGTGTTGCCGGCAGTATCGAAAATGCCCCAATCGAGAATGTCAATGGAGATTTCCAGCAGTGCCCTGGCCATGGTAAGATGAGCCAATGCAGGGCGGATCAAGTCCAGCAGAACCAATTGTGCCGTAGTTAATTCATCATCGGATTTCCAGGCATTTTTAAGCTCGTTGAACAATTCCGCAGAAAGTGTAGGGCGGATATATTTCTTTTCAACAGAGCGGATGATCGGTTTGAGGCTTACGAAAACCCGTCTGCTCTCGCGTATATCCACCTCACTGTTGAACTCAAGGGTCCCACGGATAAACAGGTCGGCATCCTGGGGATCGAATCCGGGGTAGTCTTCCTTGTGTTCATCAAGGAATTTGAGAACAAGGTCTAGCGATGTGTTTGCCCGACGGATCCAATTCTCTTTGAGGTTCTGCACGCGGTATTGCGGTGCCGTTTTATGGGTTGGTGTTTCTATGACCTGGATACCCTGGGAGGAAATGCTCACCCCGAATTCATCGGCGCCAAGCCACAAAGCATAAAGTGCAAGTGGTTTGCGGAGCATAGCGAGTAGTACTGCCAAATTTTCTGTTGTTGTTCCATCATCCGGAGGAACCGGATCAAGGGCCATCATATCTTGCAGTTGATCATAGAGTACATCGCCCAGCACAGGTTTGATGAAGGTCTCCTGGGCTTCATCGATATAGGGAAACCAGTTTTCAATGGAGTTGCTGACATTTATAGAAGCAGCTGTTAAAACCTGTGAAAGATTGTCTATCAGTCTTGTCATGCGATGTTCTTGTCGATGCGTTTATCAATCTTCGTTGGATGGTCCTGCATGGTCTGAGAGGTGTCAACGGTCACATAATCAAACTCGATATCAGGCGACCATTTGTTGAAATCCCGGATAAAATACAATGGTTCCAGACTGATTTGCCGGTAAATGCCCATCTCGGCATTGAGTTGCCAGAAAGCTTCACGTTTGTCCGATCCGCTTCCTGCTCCCAGGTTCCCCCCGGGAAGCCCGGAACCCACCAGGCACGGATCAACCCCAATGGCAAAAAGGATTTCCGAATTTGCAGCCTGTGAATCCGGCAGATAAGCATCGTCTTTCAGCTTGTTATCGATGACGTTAATTTTCCATCCTGCCAGGTATTCACCTTTGAATTTGTTGAAGAAGGTGAAGGTGAGAAAGGCTTTTCCGGTATTCTCGACATCCGAAAGGAAATCGTTCATTTCCGAAAGAACCTTCGTCCTTGCCGATTCACGCTGCTCCCGTGTGTAATCCGGAGAAGGATACCGGTTCATGAAATAATCATCGGGTATCTCAATGTGATACTTGATGGTCATCTGGTTTTTCATGATCGCCTGCTTGAGCTGCGGCACCTTGTTGGCAATACTGAGCCATCCGCTTTGACGGATGCCATTCCAGACTGAAAGGTGGTAATAGGATTTGTTGAACGACCGGTAAAATACCGGGTAGGCAAACTGCGGGTCCTGGTATCGTTTTCCATCATATTTAAACGGATCATACATCGGAATCTTGACCAATGACCCGTCTGCTTCATTCGGGGAAAGATCCCACTGGGCAGAGAAGAACAGGAAAGGAATACGGGATGGATGGTCACTGTCCATTTTTGCATGCCGGCAATAGGCCGGGTCTTTCACGAAAACCTTGTTGATCTTATCCTTTCCCTTGTTCAAGATGAATTCTACCCATCCGTTTGCAAATATTTCCAGACTGCCGATCAGGTCAATCCATTGAAAATTTAATCGGTTGATGCGAAGAAATTCAACGACATCCGGATCTGTGACGATTTCCCGGATGGGCGCTCCAAGGTTATCCTTGCCTTTGTCACGATAAGCCAGAATGCCACGACCATAATGGACTGTCTTACGTTTTTCAAGTGCCCTCAGGGCAATCGAATTCTTTTCCAGGTCAACGAGTACATTCTGAGGAAACAAATTGTCGGCACCCCAGGGCGACCATGGATACGAGCTGTAATCCTTTGGGATCACGACCTTCTCAGTGGCTGCATCCTCTGTTTTTTTATAGGATGTGGCCACGGCTTTGGCTCCAGGTAAGAATGCGATTCCGTTTTCGTAAACGATTTTATGTTTCATCAGTAACAGACTTTCTTGTTATTGAATTCGATGATCAGCCGGATGTGCAGCTTGCGTTTCTGCCCGTTGGGCAGAAGGATATTTCTGGTTGAATTGACCCAGTGGTTAGGGTCTTTTGTAATCCTTTCAACGGCAGGGAAGTTCTTCTTTGCGGCAAAGATTTCCTTTCCCTTTTTCGTTCTTACTGAGCATTTACAAGCATCCTTCAGCTCAATGATCTCTCCGCCAGTTCTCTCCAATCTGTTTGCGGTGACAAATTTCAACTGGAATCTGACCGGTTTTCCCTGGCCATCAAATGAGTCCATGATCTCCAGAACATCCCACAACCTGATAAAAGTTGAATTCATGGGAGCAATAGTACAATGGCGGGGGGGGATAATAAAGGACAGTAATTTCCATTTAGGATTATCAGAATTAAAGCATACTGTATTTCAATAAACAACCGACTTTGGTTATCAGGTTATCTACCTATTATACAAAATAAGCCCGAACTCATGCTGCCTATATTGGTCAAATATCTCATTTCAGAATTTAATTGAAAACTTTAATGTTGATCCGAAAAGTTTGCTAAATACCATATTTGATCGATGTAAAATTGGACACACAAAATTAACCTATAGAAAATTCGTTAAGAAAACAATCCAGTGGTATAATTATATTATATATGCTGAAATACAACAACTTAAAAAATATATTACAAAATACTTGCATTTTTGAATAATTTACCAGTATATTTGCAGAGTGAATATTCACATACTAATCATCAGTTGTAAGAATACAAAAAGCAAACCTTATTCAAATGACCACAGAATTATCTGAAAGACAATTAGAAATAGTAGAGGCGGCAGGGAAAGTAATTACATCATCCGGCGTTTGCGGGTTGACAATAAAAAACCTTGCTAAAGAGATGAAATTTTCTGAAAGTGCTATTTACAGGCATTTCACAAGCAAAGAGGAAATTATAATAGCAATGCTCAACTTTTTGGCTGACAACATTGACCAACGGTTGGCAAGTATATCCAGTTCGTCAGACCCTGAAGAAAGATATAAAGCATTATTCCAGGATCAGTTCAGGTTTTTTAATGAATTCCCCCATTTTGTAGTAGCCGTTTTTTCTGATGGATTAGTGGAAGCGAGCCAACGCATTAATGATACCTTTCTCAAATTAATGAACGTAAAAATGAAACATTTGATGCCCATCATAATGGATGGGCAACAAAAAAGAGTTTTTACAAATATCATTACTACCGATGAACTCACGCATATCGTTATGGGGACTTTCAAACTTCAGATGTTTAAATGGTGGATGGCAGATTTTAAGTTTGATATAAAAAGAAGTGGCGACAACATGATGCAGGCAATTCTCACTTTGATCAAAAACAAATAATAAGTATAAAACTCAAATTTTTTTCATCAATTAAGTTTGTGAATGTTCACTATTTATAATTAATTATGAACTTAAAAAAACCAGATATGGTTGAAGCAGCAGGCAGGATCATTAACCGATCTGGAACAAATGCTTTATCAATTGAAGAATTGTCTCTCGAAATGGGGGTTGACCAAAATCAACTTTCTCCTTATTTCAAGCATAATGACGACATCCTCATTATGATTTTACAAAGCCTGGAAAAAGACATCAAAGAGTTGGTTTCCGATTCTATTTCTTTGAGTGGCGCATCTGAAAAGGACCTTGAAACACTGTTTGGAACACTGAATAACTTATTCGGCCTTAAACCATATTACTTGGCCATTATTTTTTCTACGGAGTTAACGGAAAGGATTCCCGTCATTCAGGAAATTATGCTTAGAATAAAATCAATTGCAAAAATTTATCTTATACAAGTTATCAATCACGAAAAAAGCGAAAAGGTGCATAAAACAAAACAAAAAAGCAGGGCCATGGCAAATAATATTTTAGGGAGCTTTCGACAGTTCATGAACGAACAGCGGGTTATTGACAGAATGGTTCGGGATATTGAGATATTGAAGAATACACAAGATTCGTAGTATGATAAAAGGAATTTCATAAAAAAATTTGAACTATTATGTTGGTAAACATTCACAAACAAAAAATAATTCTACTGCTGTTCCTTACAGGAGTGGCAGTCAGGCCGGCACAAAGCCAGGTATGGACATTGCAACAGTGCCTTGATACCGCCATGGTAAACAACAAGAGTTTGCAAATAAGCCGGAATTCAAAGGAGGTTGGTGAACAGAAGCACCAGGAGGCCGTGGCAAATCTGATTCCCAAAGTAAATGTCAACGCCGACTACCGCTACTACGCCAACCTTCCTTACCAGTTTATGCCCTTATCGGCTTTCGGGGGGCCGGACGGGCAATTTAAAGAGGTGCAATTTGGTGTTCCGCATAACATCAATGCCAATTTGCAACTGACATTATCAGTGTATAATCCACTTGTCTATGGTGCCATCCAATCAACGAAGATTGGAGCGGAAATCAGCGGGTTGCAGCTTCAGAAAACAGCGGAGCAAGTCTATTTTGAAATCTCCAATCTGTACTATAATGCGCAGATACTACATAGTCAGCGTGCATTCATCGACAGCAATCTTACAAACAATAAAAAATTGCTGAAAAACCTGCAACTACTCAAAGAGCAATTGCTTGCAAAAGGCACTGATATCAGCAAGGTGCAGTTGCAAATTGATCAGTTGACCAACCAGAGTGAAATAATAGCCAACAAATACGAACAGGTGCTCAATGCTTTGAAATTCACCATGGGCATCTCCGGTGATCGATCCATCGTGGTAGAACCTCTTTCATTATCCCATCCCGAAAACATGGGATATAAAAGTACCACGACCATCGATATTCGTGTTTCGGAAACACAATCGAGATTGCTTGTCAGCGAACTCCGAACATTGAAGAATTCACGGTTACCCTCCCTGTCGATCAATGGCTCCTATGGAACCTCCGGTTTTGGTTACGACAAACAACCCAACGAATTTTTGAAATTTCATACTGTCGGATATGCCGGTCTTCAATTGACCTATCCATTGTTCAACGGAACGATCACCCAGCGTAAAATTAATCAGAAGAAACTGGAAGTCAGGAACAGTGAGCTCCAGCAGAGTTTGATCACCGAGCAAACCAACATGCAGATTGACAATGCCAGACAGCAGAGAAGTGTCGCACAACATTCACTGGAAACCACTCTTTCACAGATTGCGCTGGCACAATCTGTTTACGGGCAAACGATTTTGCAACAGGCACAAGGCACAGCAGGTCTTCCGGATGTTCTGCTGGCTGACAATGCCTTGCGCGAAGCCCAGCAAAATTATCTGACTGCGGTAGTTGAGTATCTCAAGGCCGATCTGGAATTAAAGAAATTAACAGGCAACATTTTAAATAAATAAGCAATGAAAAAAGCACTTTATATTATCATACCAGTCATGCTGTTGGCCCTCGTCGTCATTCGTTTAATGACCAATAAAGAAACAGCCCGCAAACAAGTTTATACCTATAACAAAGAGGAAGCCGTCAATGTACAGGCCGACACCTTGCATTTGGAGGAATTTGATGTTGATTATTCGTTTTCCGGCACTTTTGAACCAAACAAGGAAACAAAACTCAGCGCTGAAATCCAGGGCAAAATTAATGCAGTGCTTGTGGATGCAGGAAGCAATGTTAGGAAAGGGCAGCCCTTATTGCAACTGGATAATTCATTGCTAAAGCTGCAACTTCAGTCAGTCGAAGTTCAAATTGAAGGACTGGAGGCTGATGTGAAGCGCTATACGATCCTTACAAATGCCGATGCCGTTCAGGGTGTGCTTCTGGAGAAAGCTGAACTTGGTCTGAAATCTGCAAAAGTGCAAAGAAGCACCTTGCTCGAACAGATCAGCAAAACGACCATCACAGCGCCATTTGACGGGATCGTGACAGCAAAACTGACCGAGGTAGGGGCATTTGCAGCTCCGGGTGTCCCGCTGCTTCAGATTACAGATATTGTTCATCTGAAATTTACGGTAACGGTTCCCGAAGCGGATTTAAGCCTGTTCAACACAAATACTATCTATAATGTTGTGCCGGATGCTTTTCCTGAGGTCGTTCTTTCGGGCAAGGCAACCCTGATCGGAAGCAGGGCAAATGCTGCCAGCAGCTTCCCGGTGCAGTTCACCATTAAAAATACACCGGAATTAACAATCAAGGCCGGTATGTTTGGCCGCGTGATTTTAGCAGAAACGAAAGGTGGTAAACGCATGATCATTCCAGCTTCTGCCATTGTCGGGTCATCCGTTCACCCGCAGCTCTACCTGGTTGAAAACGGGAAAGCGGTACTCAAAAATGTTTCCGTCTCATCCCGGACAAAAAACAAAGTGGTGGTGAGCGCCGGATTGTCAGAAGGCGATGTAATGATCACCGGAGGGTTCATCAACCTTTTTGATGGAGCCAATGTTAACGTAAAATAAATCAGCGAGCCATGAATATCACACAAATATCAATCAACCGTCCTTCGCTGATCATTGTACTTTTCAGTGTACTGACCCTGGCCGGATTTATCGGATATAAAAATCTGAGCTACGAGCTGATGCCCGATTTTAATCAGCCGGTTGTCGTAATTAAAACCATGTATCCCGGGGCGGAACCCCCGGAAGTTGAAACTTCAGTTTCGCGCAAAATCGAAGATGCACTCTCCAACCTCGAAGGAGTAGACTATCTGGTAACCAAGTCACTGCCCAATGCATCCATCATTATCGTTAACCTGAAGTACGGTACCGACCTGGGCAAAACCATGCAGGATGCCCAGCGCTACATCGACAATATCCGCAAAGATCTGCCCTCGGATATCCAGAGTCCCGTCATGAGCAAAGTCTCCCCAAATGATTTACCGGTAATGTCGGTGAGCGCTGCCAGTAATTTGCAGGGAACAGAATTTTATCAGAAGATGAAGGATGAATTCCTTCCGCAGATTCAGCAATTAAAGGGGGTGGCAGAAATCACCCTTTTGGGTGGTGAAGAGCGGGAGATTGAGGTAAAGGTCAACCAGGAAAAACTAAAATTATATAAAATCTCCCTTTCCCAGGTCACTGATGCCATTAACCGTTCTGGACTGGATTTACCTGCCGGGAAGGTTCAAACGACCACCGAAAATAATTCTGTCAGGTTAACCGGCAAATTCGCCACCATCGATGACATTAAAAATGTGCAGGTGGCAATGCCCGTTCAGGGAAGTCCTGTTTATGTGAAGGATGTGGCAACCGTTACGGATGGAATCAAGGAAATCACCTCCATCAGCCGGTATAATGGAAAGAACGGGATCGGGTTGCTCATTAAAAAACAAGGCGATGCCAATGCAGTGGACGTTTCAAAGCTGGTCCGGGAAAAATTCAAATCCATTGAAAAACAATATACCAATGCCGGAGTACAATTTGTGATTGCCGATGACAGCACTGATAAAACGATCGCGGCGGTCGACTCAGTTGTTTTTGATCTTTTTCTGGCGGTGATCCTGGTGTCACTGGTCATGCTATTGTTTTTGAGAAGCTTCAGGAATTCGCTGATTGTTATGATTGCAATTCCAACCTCCCTGGTTACTGCTTTTGCCGTGATGTGGATTTTGGGTTATACGCTCAACCTGATGACGCTGCTGGCCATGTCCCTGATTATAGGCATCCTGGTCGATGATGCCACGGTGGTACTGGAGAATATCCAGCGTCACCTGGATATGAAAAAGGAAAAACGTGCCGCTGCTTTGGATGGCCGGATGGAAATCGGATTTTCTGCATTGTCCATCACACTGGTAGATGTTGTCGTGTTCCTGCCCATTTTGTTCCTGCAGGTGTTTGTGGCCGACATGCTCAAACAATTTTCAATTGTGGTGGTCACTTCAACACTCACCAGCTTACTGGTTGGCTTTACCCTGACACCCTGGATGGCTTCCAGAATTGGTAAATCCGAGGACTTAAAACCCACCAACTTTTTCAATCGTTTTTTGCTATGGTTTGAATCCAATCTTCAGAATTTCATCTCATGGTATGGTAAACAACTGGCATGGGTACTCTCGCATAAGCTCATCTTCGCAGGAATTGTGCTTCTACTGTTTGCATTTACCGGCGTGATGTTCAAACAAGGCATCATTGGCAAGGAACTCATCGCAACCGGCGATCAGGGTAAATTCCGGCTGAACCTGGAATTTGACAAATCAACCTCTGTTCAGCAAAACAACATCCTGTCGCGGCAAATTGAAGACTTCATGCTGCAGCAACCTGAAGTGTCGACGGTATTCAGTAACATCGGCGGGCCAGGCACCGGTATTGGCAGTTTGGGCGTTGGTGCATCCAACAAAACAGAATTTACCATCCAGTTAAAACCTGCAAGCGAACGAAACAACCGGCCAACGGAGGAGTTCATGAAGCAGTCCCGTGAAGCGCTTCAAAAGCAATTCCCGGGGATCAACTACTCCATGGCCGCTCTGGGGTTGATTCCACGTACAGCCCCTATAGAATTGACCGTGAGTGGAAGTGATCCCGCCCTGGTCATGAAAACCGGCGCTGCATTAAAATCCGTAGTTGAAAAAATCCCCGGAGCCGATAATGTCCGTTTATCTGTAGAGGAAGGAAGTCCGGAATATAAAATCATTCCTGACAAAGATAAACTGCAACGCTTCGGATTAACGACGGCCTATGTGGGAATGAACATCAGAAGCGCCTTTACAGGCAACGACGATGCGACGTTAACCGAAAACGGGACGGAATATCCTGTAAGAATCCGGCTGGATGATTTCAACCGTGAAAATTTTGAAGACGTCAACATGCTTACCATTGTGAACCCGATGGGCATACCCATTGAGGTAAAGCAATTTGCAGCAGTAGTGCAGGACAACTCCCCATCTTTACTGGAAAGAAAAGACCGGCAACCGGCGGTAACACTCACTGCGGAAGCTTTGGGCCGGCCATCGGGAACCGTGGCCGATGATGTGGTAGCCTGGCTTAAAAAGAATCCTCTGCCTGCAGGCGTTGAGATGACATGGGGAAGCGACATTAAAAGACAGAATGATAGTTTCGGGGCACTCGGGTCTGTTTTAATCATTTCGTTTCTGCTCATCTATCTGATCCTGGTAGCGCTATACGATAGTTTTATCTACCCGTTTGTCGTGTTGTTTTCCATCCCGGTGGCTGTAATTGGGGCTTTCCTTGCATTGAACCTGACCATGAGCAACCTGAGCCTGTTTTCGCTGCTTGGGCTGATCATGCTGATGGGGCTGGTGGCAAAAAATGCCATCCTGATCGTGGACTTTACCAACCAGTTAAAAGCGCAGGGTAAAAGTGTCAGAGAAGCATTGATCATGGCCGGCAAGGAGCGTATGCGGCCCATTTTAATGACCACCCTTTCGATGGTGATCGGGATGTTGCCGATCGCGCTTGCAAAAGGAACTGCCAGTGAATGGAAAAACGGACTGGCCTGGGTTATCATCGGAGGATTACTTTCTTCACTAATCCTGACGGTTTACCTGGTTCCGGTGGTGTATTATGCCGTTGACAGTTTGAAAGAAAAATTAACCAAAAAGACGAAGTAAAATGAGAAATTTCAAAAAAATCTTGCTGTCAGGACTGGTAGTATTGATGCTTACTGCCTTTACCCATAAATATGATTCAGCATTTTCTCTGAAAGTAGAAGTAAAAGGACTGCAAAATTCTAAAGGAAGCGTTCAATATGCTTTATACAATAAACCGGGATCCATTCCTGATGAAACGTTTAAAAAGACCTTCCGGATACTCACAGGAACGATCATCAACGGATCTTCCCAGGTCACTTTTAAAAATCTTCCTCCTGGCATTTATGCCGTGAATATCCTGCATGATGAAAACAACAACGGTAAAATTGATAAAGGGTTGATTCTTCCAAAAGAAGGCATCGGGTTTTCAAATTATCAATCCATTGGTATGAAAAACAGACCCGATTTTTCAAAGGCTGGTTTTGAAATAAAGGCAGATACATCAATTAGCGTGAAAGTGATTTACATGTAATTATTTAATTGTCTAAGGGTAAGCAAGACAGGGTTATTGAAATATGAAACTGATAAGGAAAAATATAAGGATGTTCGAATTATTGTAAAAAAGGAAAATCATGAAAAACAAAGTGAAAAAGTGTGAGGGAAAGCTTGGCATTTTATTGCCCGGACTGGGAGCTGTGGCTACCACCATGATCACCGGTGTTTATGCGGTAAGAAAAGGAATCGGATTACCGATTGGTTCTTACACACAGATAGGAAATATCAGGTTGGGAAAAAGAACCGAAAATCGCAATCCTAAAGTCAGGGATTTTGTCCCACTTGCGAGCCTTGACGACATTGTATTCGGGGGATGGGACATCTTCGAAGACAATGCTTATGAAGCGGCCTCGAATGCCGGTGTAATCGACCAGCAACTACTTGATAAGCTGAAACCAGAGCTTTCTGCCATTCTGCCTATGAAAGCTGTTTTTGATAAAAAATTCGTTCACAACCTTGATGGGAAAAATGTAAAATCGGCGCTCACCAAGATGGATCTGGCGAATGCATTGATCCTGGACATGGAGGAGTTCAGGGTGAAGAATGATTGTTCAAGGCTGGTCATGGTTTGGTGTGCATCTACCGAAATTTATCTGGAGGTGAGTGATGTCCATCAATCACTGGAGGCTTTTGAAGAAGGATTGCGTAGCAACCATCCTCAGATTGCTCCCAGTATGATTTATGCCTATGCTGCCATCAAATCAGGGATTCCATTTGCCAATGGAGCGCCAAACCTTTCGTGCGATTTTCCGGCCATGGTCGAACTGGCCGGAGACACCAATACCCCAATTGGAGGAAAAGATTTTAAAACAGGCCAGACGCTGATGAAGACCATCATTGCACCAGGTCTGAAGGCCAGGAACATCGGCGTAGATGGGTGGTTTTCAACCAATATTCTTGGAAATCGTGATGGCGAAGTGCTGGATGATCCCGAAAGTTTTAAAACAAAAGAAGTTTCAAAGCTTGGAAGCCTGAGCAATATCTTTGAGCCTGAACTCAACCCTGATCTTTACAGCAATATCTATCACAAGATTCGAATCAACTATTATCCGCCTCGTGGCGACAATAAAGAGAGTTGGGATAACATCGACATTTTCGGATGGCTGGGTTATAAGATGCAAATCAAGATCAATTTCCTTTGCCGCGATTCAATTCTGGCAGCGCCGATTGTACTTGATCTCGCGCTCCTGATCGATCTTGCAAAGCGTACCGGGATGTCGGGTATCCAGGAATGGTTGTCTTTCTTTTTCAAATCTCCACAGTCTGCACCCGGTTTAGTTCCAATACATGATTTATTCAGGCAATTGATGAAGTTGGAAAACACCCTGCGTCATATGCAGGGCGAAAGTCTTATCACACACCTTGGGCTCGATTACTATGAAAAGTAGCACGTTGCCAGTATGGAAGCTGATCGTTTCCGGATTTGGTTTGGGGTTTATTCCTATTGCCCCGGGAACTATGGGCGCCCTCGGCGCCCTGGTTCCCGCAACCCTGATCCTCCTTTACATGCCTCATCCTAACCTGATACTGGGAAGCCTCGTGCTGGTCTTTACGATCCTGGGGATTATTGGCTCAAATAAACTTCAACATCAATGGGGGAAAGATCCATCCCGCATTGTGGTGGATGAGATGGTTGGAATGTGGATAAGTATTTTATGGCTTGGAACGGGATGGATTCCCATGTTATCGGCATTCATCCTTTTCAGGTTCTTTGATATTGTTAAACCCTTGGGAATCCGCAAAATGGAACAACTTCCGGGTGGGATAGGGGTTATGGCCGACGATATCCTGGCAGGGATTTATGCGAATCTGCTGCTGCAAATTGTATTCAGAATAATTCCGGGATTGATATGACGAAGAAAACGTTGAACAAATTCCTCAGGGCCCAGGTGTCCTCACTGATATCCAGCATGGTAGATTTTGGAGTTACGATTTTTTTAAAGGAGCTATGCGGAGTGTGGTACCTGTTCAGCACTTCGGTTGGATCAATCCTTGGCGGTATGACGAACTTTTCAATAGGACGTCAATGGGTTTTTAATGCGACGGGATGGTCCACGGGATCCCAGGCCGCGCGCTATCTGCTGGTTTGGGGAGGCAGCATTTTCCTCAATATCGGCGGGATGTGGCTATTGACCGGCATAGGGAATATTAACTATCTGTATTCGAAAATTTTCACCACAGTATTTGTAGGAATATTTTTTAACTATTTGTTGCAAAACACATATGTTTTCAAAATCAATCATGATAACCGGGAAACAACAACTATTTAGCTTCTGCATACTCATGTTGCTGTTCTTCCCGCTTTTTGGTGAAGCTCAGATTCCTGGTGAGGTCATCGTCAAAGGGAGGATTACAAATGCTATTACAAATGAACCGTTGCCGTTTGTAACTGTTGTTTTTGTAAAAACCAACACCGGCACTGTCACGGATATCGACGGAAAGTTCATGCTCACCGGGAAAAAGTATTCCAATAAGATCCAGATTTCCTGTATGGGATTCGAAACCGTTGAATTACCCTTTCGTCCTGGGCAACCCCAACCAATCATCATTCAGTTGAAACCCCAGACCCAACAATTGGGTGAGGTTGTGGTGAAACCAACTAAAAGCCGCTATAGGAACAAGGATAATCCGGCGGTTGTGCTCATCGGACAGGTTATTGCACACAAGGTTGGAAACCGTAAGGAAAAACTGTACGCCTACAGTTATGAAAAATATGAAAAAACTCAATTCGCCCTGAGCAACCTCACCGAGAAATTCAAAAACCGCAAGGTTCTCAAGAAATTCAAATTCATTTTCAACAATGTTGACACCACAAAAATCAAGGGAAAAGAGATCCTGCCTTTATTCCTGAAGGAGACCCTCTCTGATTATTACTTTCAGAGATCGCCGGAGGCAAGCCGTGAGGTGATCAAGGCAAATAAAATGGTGACTTTCGAAGGATACCTCAATAATAAGGGAATGACAGAGTACATCAAATATATGTACCAGGATATCAATATCTATGATAATGACATTGCCTTTCTGACCAACAATTTTTTAAGTCCGATCGCTTCCAGCGCTCCTTCGTTTTACCGTTTTTTTATCATGGATACCGTTCTGGTTGACAGCATTCGTTGCTATAAAATGCTGTTTGCCCCCCGGAACAAAACCGACCTGTTGTTCCAGGGATTTCTATTCATCACAGCCGACAGCAACTATGCAGTAAAAAAAATCGAAATTTCAATACCATCGGAAATAAATCTTAACTGGGCGAAAGAGGTTAAAATCGTCCAGAATTTTTCAAATGTCGGAAATGACAGCTGGATGTTGACAAGTGACATGATTGGCATCGATTTCGGACTGGCAAAGGACAAACTGGGAATTTATGGAGAGCGCGCCGTTTCTTATAGAGATATCCGGTTAAATCTGCCCATTTCTGATACAATCATTCAACAAGAAAACGTGGTTGAGCTCGATAGCTCCAACTGGCGCGACGCAAACTATTGGGCGCTCCACCGGCATGATTCACTAACGAAGACTGAGAGCGGTACCTATGCAATGATCGACAGCGTGAAGCAGCTGCCGTTGTTTAAAAGCTTCATGAACATCACCATGCTGCTTGTTGCCGGATACAGAGATCTGGGATATTTTGAAATTGGTCCCGTCAACACGTTTTACAGTTACAACCCGGTTGAAGGTTATCGTTTGCGTGTTGGCGGGCGGACCACTGATAAGTTCAGTACGCGTGTCAACCTGGAAACTTACGTTGCTTATGGGTTTACTGACCAAAAGGTCAAATATTACCTGGGATCCACCTTTTCACTTACGAAGCGGTCGATTTTTGAGTTCCCGGTAAAATCCCTCAGGGTGAGCATCCAGGATGAAACAAAAATCCCGGGGCAGGAGCTTCAATTCGTTCAGGAGGATAATTTCCTGCTCTCTTTCAAGCGCGGTGTCAACAACAAACTCTTTTACAATAAAACTTTCAGGTTCGAGCATCTTAACGAATTTAAAAACCATTTTTCATTCAATATCGCCTACCAGTTCTTACGCCAGCGCCCGGGCGGAGACCTGTATTTCAATAGCGTTGATTACCTTCAGCATACCAATGACCCTGCCTACATCGACATTTCCGAGGTCTCGGTGACGTTAAGGTATGCACATGATGAGCGCTTCTATCAGGGAAAACAATATCGTGTCCCGATGGCTAACAAGTACCCGGTTACAAGACTGCAATTGACCTACGGTTCAAAATTTCTGCAAAATGATTATGATTACTTAAATGTAAAACTCAGTGCAAGCAAACGCTTTTATCTTTCGGTACTGGGCTATACTGATGTCATTTTGGAGGGAGGGAAGATATTCGGCAAGGTTCCCTATCCGTTGCTTTTCATACACCGGGCTAACCAGACCTACTCGTACCAGATTGCCTCCTATAACCTGATGAATTTCCTGGAGTTTGTCAGCGATGAATATATATCCCTGAACATAGACCACTGCTTCAACGGATTTTTCTTCAACAAGATTCCGCTGATCAAAAAGCTTAAGTGGAGGGAATTTGTTGCGGCCAAGGTCCTTTTCGGGAGGCTGACAACTTTAAACAATCCCAGAGACAATCCTGACCTCTTCCGTTTTCCTGTTGATCCTTTCGGATTACCCGGAGAAACTTCAGGGACTCCCGTAACCTTTTCACTCGATGAGGGGCCCTATGTTGAAGTAAGTGCCGGAATCGGGAACATATTGAAATTGTTCAGGGTTGAATTTATCAAGCGGCTGACTTACCTCGATCATCCATTTGTGGCAAATTTCGGCATCAGGGTCAGGTTTAAAATTGATTTCTAAAAACAAATAACGATGAAAACACAATTACAGTTATTGATTTACAGGCTGATCCAGCCATTGGTAAAACTTCTGATCAGGATGCGGGTCACCCCCAACATGATCACGACCATCGGGTTTATACTCAACATCCTCGCGGCCATCGTGATGGTCTATGGCGCCAACCATGGCACCAAAGGCGACCTTACCCCACTGGGATGGGGTGGGGCGCTGATCCTCTTTGCAGGATTTTTCGACATCCTCGACGGCCGCCTTGCCCGCGAAGGGAAGATGGAAACTCCGTATGGCGCCCTGTACGATTCGGTGCTCGATCGTTACAGCGAACTGGTGATGTTTTTGGGGATCTGTTATTTCCTTGTGGCCCATCATTATTTCCTCGGGTCGCTGTTTGGATTTATCGCCCTCATCGGCTCCATGATGGTGAGTTACATAAGGGCACGGTCGGAAGGTATCGGTGTGCAATGCAAGGGTGGTTTAATGCAGCGGCCGGAACGTATCGTCATCATTGGGGCTTCCGCCCTGGTATGCGGAATTGTTTCCTACTGGTCGGGTGGCAATCAAAAGACCTTTGCTCCCTGGTTCTCCTTTGCCATCATTGAGACCATCTCCATATTTATTTACCCATTGGTAGCCGTTGCTGTGCTTTCAAACATGACGGCCGTTCACCGGCTGATCCACAGCAAACATCAACTTGAAAAAGACCCTAAACCCTCTATCTGTCATGAAAACGAAATTCCTGATCCTGGTCATTTGGTTTGGCCTCGCAGTGCCTAGCCTTGCGGTGCGTGACAATACCGTAAACCCTCTTGATGGAGGCCAATACCCCGTGCCTCAACTTAACGAAAAAGTGCTTTTTTATGTTCAGCGCACCCATAACCGGAACACGGTTATTTATGAACTAAACTACCAGGCTGACGGAAACATTGATAAAAAGGAACCACTGCATCCGATGTGGATCCGCTATGAGGAGGGGGGAGTGCGCAAAGATCTCTCCTTCATCCAGTGCAGGGTTTACGGGTTGAATGTGAAGCAACTTGATAAAGATACCTGGCTGATGCATTTCAGATCATACAGTAAGCGGGTCATCTATCTGAGGAGGAACGAAAAGAACAATACTTTCAGGGCAACGATCCTTATCAACGGCAAAATAGCAAACCTGACCAGTCTTTTTATCTTTTCAGTAACCAACACCATGGGAATTCCCTCATCAGCGAAATACATTGATATCAGCGGAACTGATCCGGTTACAGGAGCGGTTGTGCTGGAAAGGGTAATTCCATAATCCGGCAAAATGAAAAATAAAATTATGCTGCTAACAAGGAATCTGCCTGGAGGAGCAGCCGCACTGGCGGCTGCATCGGTCGGCTACCTGCTCGTCATGTTTTTTTTGACCGGATTGAGACCTGAACACTGGGCGATCATCCTGATATTTAACATCCTTTTCTATGCGGGAAAAGGAACGCGCAAGTTTATCCTTGGCTTTGCCATTTTCATTGTTTTCGCCATGCTGTATGATTTGATGCGGGCCTTCCCGAATTATTTATACCATACCGTTGACATTTCCCCTTTGTACTACCTTGAAAAACAACTTTTTGGAATAGAGACGCAATCAGGCAGATTAACGCCCAATGAATTTTTTGCGGCCAATCACCATGCACTGGCCGATTTATTGAGTGGGTTTTTCTATATCAACTGGATGCCTGTTCCACTTGGGTTTGCTGTTTACCTTTACTTTACCAACCGCAGGTTGTTTTTGAATTTCTCGCTCACCTTCCTGCTTGTAAACCTGTTAGGATTCACCATTTATTACATTCATCCTGCCGCGCCACCCTGGTATGTCGGCGAATATGGCTTTGTTTTGAACCTTCAAACTCCGGGCAGTACAGCGGGGCTGGCCCGGTTTGACCAATTGATCCATCTGAATGTCTTTGGTTCAATCTATGCGAAGAATTCAAATGTGTTTGCTGCGATCCCTTCGCTGCACTGTGCCTACCCTGTTATCGTGCTTTATTACGGAATAAAGGCCGGCTGCAGACGCGCCAAATGGTTCTTCGGTCTGTTTATGATTGGTATCTGGTTTTCGGCCATCTATTCAGGTCATCATTATACCATAGATGTGATCCTTGGAATTTTTTGCGCCATGACAGGGATCTTTTTCTACGAAGTGGTTTTCATGAAGCAACGGATATATAAAAACTTTATTAACAGATACCTTAGAATAATTGACCGATGATTAAACCCCCAAAGTGATGCGCGTAGAAAATCAATTTGAACAGCAATTTTACATTGAAATTGAAAAAAGCAAACGGATCAGGGCTGCCATCCTGATAGGACTGCTTGGATTTGAAGGCATTTCCCTTCTATTGATTTACCTGTCATTCAGTGATCAGTACCGGAGCTTGTTTCAAACAAATCTATCAATTTTTGCAATTTTAATCTTTGTTGTCATCATCATTGCCCATGAAACAATTACCCATTTTTTAATCAGAAAACACACGAAATATCCCGAACCCTTGATGAAGATTTCAGCCTACATTAAAGTTTTTTCAGAGGTTACGCTGTTATCACTCCTTCTCGTCTTTATCATCATTGGTTCAAAACAGACGATTATTCTACATTCACCGGCGGTTTTAACCTATTTTATCTTTATCATCCTATCAACCCTCAGGATCGATTATAGGTTGCCGGTATTCACAGGTGTTGTGGCAGCTGCAGAGTA